>Ga0070683_100003305_pt1 | contig 13040 bp, 11 predicted proteins | sample KBSC713LmetaG_FD_64662 | JGI IMG/M metagenome (GOLD analysis project Ga0070683, IMG submission 64662) | Corn rhizosphere microbial communities from Kellogg Biological Station, Michigan, USA - KBS C7.1-3L metaG | ecosystem: Host-associated > Plants > Roots > Rhizosphere ...
CAACTGACTCTTGAGCTACTTACCGTCCATCGCGGCGGTGACAGGGGGGCACTTTATGAGACCGGAACGGTTGACGGTTACTTGTCTTTTGCTGGCCGGGGCGGCCGGCGCTTACGCGGATGAGGCAGCGAGCCCGGCGCAGCCGGCGGGCGGCCGGCCGGCCGAGCAGCCGGCCCTGCTCGAGGAAATCGTCGTGACGAGCTCACGCGCCGCGCTGCCGGGTTTCTCCGCTTCCACTCCGACCACGGTCGTCGGCTCCGACACGATCGAGCGTGAGGATGCGCCCAACATCGCGCATGTTCTGGATGAGATTCCCGGTTTCAAGCAGACACAGAGTCCGGCGGCGAACGGTGTGAAGACGGGCACTCCCGGAACTTACACCGCGGATCTGCGCGGCCTGGGTGGTCAGCGCACGCTGGTTCTCGTGGACGGACTCAGGGTGCCGCCGACGGCGCCGACGACGAACACGAGCGTGGTGGATGCGGTGGACCTCAACACCATTCCCGCGTTCATGATCGATCGCGTGGAGGTCGTGACCGGGGGCGCATCGGCCCAATGGGGATCGGACGCCGTCGCCGGCGTGGTCAACCTGCGGTTGAAGAACAAGTTCGAAGGGTTCCAGGTGAAGACGCAGGCCGGAATCTCGCAGCGCTCCGACGACCACAACGAGTATCTCGCGGTGCTGGGCGGAACGAGCCTGTTCAATAGCCGCGGCCACTTCGTCGCGGGTGTGGAGTTTCAGAACGACAACGGGATCCGCGACATCTATACGCGTCCCTGGGGCCGAGGCGAGCAGCAGATCATCACCAATCCGGCCTCCGCGACCAACGGGCTGCCGGCACTGTTGGAAGTAGGGAATGTCCATACCTCGCTGGGCTCGGGCGGCACCATTACGGGGCCGGCCAACTTTCTCTACAAAGGCTATACGTTCAATCCCGATGGCAGCGTGCGCCCGTTCCAATACGGCTCGCTGGTGAGCGGAGTGCAGATGATCGGCGGCGAGGGACAGTCGACGATCACGGGGTTCGACATGATCCCGGCGACCCGCCGCGTCGCCTCTTATACAAAGACCTCGTACGACATCTCCGACTCTGTCACTGCTTCGGTCATATTGTCATACGCCTACAATACGGTGTCCTTTCACGGCTCCTTACCGCGGATCACCGGGCGCGCGATTGCTTCGGACAACGTGTTTCTTCCCGCCGTGCTTTCCCAGCAAATGGCGACCCAGGGAATCAAATCCTTCACTTTTTCGGAGAATGCATTCGACCTGGGCAACACCCACTCGCTGGTCACGAACCAGATTCCGCGTGCCGTCTTCGCCCTCAACGGCAAGATCGGGGACACGTGGACGTGGGACAGCGCGATCGAGTGGGGCATGGATCGCTATCACCAGATCATCGAGAACGCGACGGACGGCCCCAATCTCGCCTTCGCGCTCGATGCAATCGCGGGACCGGGCGGACAACCTGTCTGTCGCGCCACGCAGCCTGGAACGGCGTTCAACCCGGCCGCGGCAGGCTGTGTGCCGATCAATCTATTCGGAAATGGCGCGCCTTCGGCGGCGGCCATCGCCTATGTGCAGCAGACCGCCGGGTCGGATTCGCACTACACCCAGACGGATGCGACGGCCAATATCAAGGGCACGCCGCTATCCACGTGGGCGGGTCCGGTCGCGGTTGCTGTCGGCGCCGAGTACCGTAACGAGAGTCAGAATGCCACGGCGAGCCCACTGTCCGCCGCGGGTGCGTTCCTGATCTCAGGCAACGCCAATCCCTTCAAGGGCTCATTCAACGTCAAGGAAGGCTACATCGACACCCTGGTTCCCCTTGCGAAGGACGCGTTGCTGGCCAAGTCTCTGACCTTCAGCGGCGCCGCCCGCTACGAGCACTACAGCGACATCGGGAATCAGCATACCTGGAAAGTGGGCTTGGATTACGAGCCGGTGGGCGCCTTTCGCCTGCGCGCCACGCATTCGATCGACATTCGCGCTCCGCAGATCTTCGAGCTGTACGGCGCGGGTACGGTATTGACCAACACGGCGACGGTGCGTGGGGTCACCGCGAACATTCCGCAGAACGTGACCAAGGGAAATCCCAACCTCACCGGTGAGAACGCCACGACGTCCACCTACGGCATCGTCCTGCAGCCCAAGAGCGGTCCATTGCGGGGCCTGAGCGCCTCGGTGGACTACTACGACATCAAGATCAACAACGCGATCACCACTTTGTCCGCGGCGACGATCGGCAACCTGTGCACACTCGGCAATCAGCAGTTCTGTAATTACTTCACATTCAACGGGGCAGGTCAGCCCACGGCGCTGAACGCGGGAACTCTCAATGCCGCCTCGGAGCAGACCAAGGGAATCGATTTCAACGTCAACTACCAGGCCTCGCTGCCGGATGTGTCCGGCATGCTGGCCAGCGCGACGACGAATCTTCTCGGCACCCGTACACTGCACTCCTTCATCAACACCGGCGGTGGTGCGGCCATCGATCGCGCCGGCGAGAATGGGCCGCAGAACCTGGGCGCCATTCCACACCTGACGCTGAATCTGACCCAGACATTCACGGTGGGCGGGGCGAGCTTCAGCGCCCAGGGCCGGTTCGTCAGCCGCGGCACGATCGACAATACTTTCAATACGACCCCGGCTCTGACCATCAACAACAATAGCATCGCCTCCGTGGTCTACCTGAACCTGTACGGCAGCTACCAGTTGACCGACCAGTGGCAGCTTTCGGCTTCCATCCGTAACGCGTTGGATCGTGCGCCGCCGTTATCGCCGTATCCGAACCTGCCGGAGCCGCAATTCAACGGGGAGTACTACGATGTGATCGGCCGGGCCTTCCGGATCGCGGCGACCTTCCGGTACTAGAGGAATCCGACGCCCCAGGTCATACTGACCTGGGGGCGGATGCTTTGAGGGCGCACCGGGATGTCAGCGGGTGTCGATATCGATGAGTTGCTGGATGGTGCGCGCTTGCGCGCCATCCACTTCCGCACCCTGGCGGTGTGCACCGTGGCGATGATGATCGATGGCTATGACCTGTACGTCGTCGGATGGATCCTTCCCGCACTGTCCGATTCGTTCCATGTCAGCCGTGTAGCGCTCACGCCCGTGCTGCTGATCCAGCAGATGGGAATGTTGCTCAGTGTTTATTTCGTGGCGCCGCTGGCCGACCGCATCGGACGGCGCACTCTGTTGCTCGGCTGCCTGGCCGGGACCGGAGTGTGCTGCTTTGGCGCCGCCTTCTCCGCAAATCCCACCGAGTTTACCGCCTGGCGCGTGCTCACGGGCCTGTTCGCGTCCGCCGTCGTTCCGAATCTGATCACCCTGTCCTCCGAGATCGCGCCCCGGAGGTGGCGGGCCACGTTCTCGACCATCACGGTATGCGGCGCTCAAGGGGGCACGTTGATAGGTGCGGCCATGCAGGCCTTCATCCTGCCCCGCTACGGATGGACGGGAGCATTGTTTCTCGGATGTGCGCTCTCGGCTGTCATCATGCCGATCGTGTTGCCCTGGTTGCCGGAGTCACCCCGTTTCATGGTGCGGCGGAATAGCGCCGATCCCAGGTTGCCCCGGCTGCTCGCGAAGTTGGATCCAACCCTCGACCCCGCGACTCCCCTGTACGCGGCAACCGCGCCCCGGCTGGTGGCGGGAGCTCGTGACCGCGTCCAGGCCTTGCTGGGGGAGGGGCATAGGTTCACGACCATCATGTTGTGGTGTGCGTTCATAGCGAGCTTTACTTTTATCGGCCAGTGGTCGTCCTGGAGTACCACGGTATTCAAGGACGTGCTCCACATGGATTGGAAGTCGGTGGCCACGATGACTACGCTCTACAGTACGTTGGGCGTCGTCGGGGCTTCCACGATCGGTTTTGCCATTGATCGCTTTGGATTTCGCGCCGTGTTGCCCACGACTTATGCGTTTGCATTTGTCGGCGCCGTCGGCGTCGGCTTCACCGCCCCGGGAAGCCTGATGTTCGTATTCCTGGGAATGATGGGTTTGTTCCAGATCTCCTCGCAGGCGGGGCTTGCCGCGCTTGCCCCGACGCTCTATCCACCGAGCCACAAAGCCACGGCGGTCGGTTGGGCCTACGGAGCCGCCCGCATCGGATCGATCATCGGGCCTCTGACCGGGTCGGCACTGATGCAGCTACATCCCGCGATTCTCGGGACTTTCTCAGGGCTGGCTCTGCCGCTGGTGTTTGCATCCATGCTGTTGTTGTTCCTCCTCACCAGGAACGCAGAGCGCCCGCCCAAGGTCGCTCTGACAGACGCATGAATGAGTTAGCTTTGCCGCCGGTCGTTGACGCCCACGCGCACATCTTTACGCGCGACATGCCGCACGCGGCGGGAGCCTGGACTCGCCCGGACTACGACTTCACCGCCGAACAGTTCCTGGCGACGCTGGACGAGCAGGGTGTTGCTTTCGGAGTCATCGCGGCCGCGACCGTGTTTGGCGACCACAACGACTACACGCTCGAGGCGCTGCGCCGCCACCGTAGCCGTCTGCGCGCCACCGTGATCGTTCCGCTGGACACGGACAAAGCTACCCTGGCAAGGATGGCGGAGTCGGGAGTGGTGGGTATACGACTGGGATTTCGCCGCCGCACCCAGCTGCCGGATCTGGGCAGCGAGCCTTACCAACGCCTGTTCAAGTGTCTGGCCGATCTCGGGTTGCATGTCGAGTTGCTGGCGCACGGAGCGGACTTGCCGGCATTACTGCCGCCGATCGAAGCCAGCGGCGTAACTCTCGTAATCGATCACTTTGCCGATCCGGACCGGCGGCTCGGTGTGGAGTCGCCGGGATTCATTGCGGCGCTGCGCTCGTTGGATAACGGCCGGACCTTCGTCAAAATCTCGGCAACCCTGAGAGTGGACCGGGAGGTTGCCAAGGCGTGCGCCGGGAGATTGCTGGCTACCTGTGGTACGGAGCGGCTTTTATGGGGCAGCGATGCCCCCTTCATCGGCCATGAGCACAGGCCTCCTTATGTCGAGGTCCTGCGCTTGTTCGAGGAGATAGTGCCCGATCCGCGGCAGCGGCATAAAATGGGGCTCACGGCACTGCGCCAGTTCTTCTTCTGAGCTCATGAATTCCACGACATCACGTCCCTCACCGCGTGAATTCCGCAAGCGACTCCTCAATCGCGAGCTCCTGATCGGCACCTTCTGTAAAACGCCGACCTCGCACGCGACAGAGATCATCGGCTCGCTGGGTTATGACTTCGTGATGTTGGACGAGGAGCATGCTCCCTGGACTCGCCAGGCGCTCGAGGTCGGCTTTCTCGGGGCTCGCGCGTTTGGTACGGCCGGGCTGGTGCGGATTGCGCGGCCCGACGCGAACAGCATCCTTTCGGCGCTGGACGACGGAGCGATCGGAGTCATGATTCCCCATGTCTCCTCCGCGGAGAAGGCACGCAACATCGCATCGTGGGCCCGATACAAAGGCGGCACGCGCGGTTCCGGCGTCGGTCGCGGCGGTGACTATGGCGGCCGGCCGGCCGAGACTCATTATGAATTGTCGGATGCCACGACTACCGTGATTGCGATGATCGAGGACCGGGATGCGATCGAACACATTGACGAGATTACAGCCGTCGAGGGAATCGACGGCTTCTTTCTCGGCCGCGGCGATCTCGGTCTGTCGCTGAGCAATGCGACCGGACCGGCGCCCACACTCGAGGAGGCGGTTCAGATCGTCGCGAAAGCGGTGTTGAAAAGCGGCAAGGCATTGTGCGCCGTCACGACCAACATGGCTTCCGACGATGCGAAAAAGATGCTCGACCTCGGGGTGACGGCGCTCATGGTGGCGAGCGACCAGGGCTTCATCCGCACGGGCGCCCTCACGCAGCTCGAGCATTTCCGGAAATTAACTCATTCCTAGCAAACCGAGCGCGTTGGTGGAGACCATTTTGCGGATGTCTTCGTCCGAATAACCGAGCTCGATACAAATCCCGATCACACTGCGGAAGCCCGCGACGGGATGGTCGACACCCCGTTGACCGAGGTCAGAGGCCAGGATGGTGCGATCCACCGTGCCGGACTGGATCAGCCTGTGCAGCTCGTCCGGGGGAAAGGGGCCTCTCTTTCTTTTGGGGACCTCGATGAACATGCACATCGAGTGCTCGATGTAGGCGCCCATCGCCACGAGCCGGCGGATGTCGTCGTGCGAGGCGCCGACAATGAAGCTCGGATGGTTGACCAGCAGGCGCTTCACGCCGCGTTTACGGGCTTCCTCGAATACCGGAAAGATCTCCGAGATATGAAGATGGCCGCCCGCGAGAATCACGTCGTTCCGGGCGATGAGATCGAGTATTTCCTTCACCTCGTCCTTGACCTGGCCGTTGTCATCGAGCGGGGTCAGCGGATCCAGGGGAATCATTTTCTTCGTCGTATGGGGGAAACCCGCCCGGGTCCCATAGGGGGAATCGATGTGGTTCCTCGCCGAGAAGGTCGGTAGCCACACTAGTTTCGCGCCGAGCGCGATCCCGTGATCGACCGCGTGCTTGTTGAATCCACCCAGCGCATTGTTGAGCGGAACGCCGGAGAACATCGTGACCTTCAGATGCCCGTACGCCTGGTTGAGCATCTCGGTGACCGGCGTAGCCGAGTAATAGTGATCCTTGATCAGCATGGCCCGGAAGCCCGCGGCTGCGGCTTCCTGCATGGCTTCTATGTGGTTGAGGTCGCGCGCCATCACGGACGGCCCGGAGTGGCAATGCAGGTCCACCGCGCCTACCAGCAGGCGCGAGATGCGCTCCTCCTGATTCTCAGCCATTCATCACCCCGTCCACAGCGCTGGATCATCACTATGCCGATATCTATAGCACAGGCAGGAGCCGTTATGGGATAGCGAACGGCTATGGCTCCTCACCCAAAGCGCTATTAGACAGGGGATCCGGGCGGGATGAACATGACTGCAAAGCCGCGGCGCCAGGGCCTGCGGCACAGGACGGGTCACGTGTCAAAAAGCTGGGTATTTCAAGGGCGTTGTTGGAAGTTCGGCAACAACATTCCGACCGACGCCATGACCCCGACCCACGTCATGTTCAAGTCGCCCAGGGAAATGGCGGCCTTCGTACTGGAGACCCTGAATCCGGCCTTTCCGAAGCAGGTCCGGCCGGGGGACATCCTCGTGGCGGGGCGCAACTTCGGTTGCTCGTCGGGCCGCGCCCTCGCGGCCAAGGCTCTGCAGGCGACGGGAATCGGCGCCGTGGTGGCGGAGTTGTTCGCGCGCACCTTCTATCGCAACGGGTATGAGATCGGCTTGCCTCTGTTGGAAGCTACCGGGGTGCACGCGCTGGTCGATGATGGCGACCAGGTACGGGTCGACATCAAGGCAGCGACACTCGAGAACCTCACCACCGGCAAGCGTCTGCAGGGCAGTCCCCCCTCGCCATTCCTGCTGGGAATGTTGGAGGCGGGCGGGCTCATTCCGCTCCTGAAATCCGGCGGCTTGCCCGGCGCCCTGGGACGGTGAGCGGGCCATGGTGAGGTTGGATTCGGAACGCCGCAAACAGTATCTGGACCTCATGGCGCAGCGGGGCTGGGACCTGTTGCTGTTCTATGGAGACAGCTGGCGCAAAGACCATTTTCGCTGTCTCGTCAGTGTGTGCTTCTCAGGTCCGCAAGCGGTCGCGATGCTGACCAGGGAAGGTGAGATACGCGCCGTCGTGACTCATCCCTGGGACGTTGAGCCGGTCAGGTCAGCCACCGGTGGCTCTGTAACGTACGCCCCCCGGCTCGTCGAAGGTCTGAAGACCCTGTTGCGCGAGGCTGGCAAGGCGTTCGTCGCCATCAACGGCCTCGAGCAGATGGAGGCGCGCTTTGTGCGCGCCGTGATCGAGACCTCCGGCTCGGCCCCAGCGAGAGCGACCGCGGATGTCGAGGAAATCCGTCGCGTCAAAACCGCTGAAGAGTTGGGTTGGATCAGGAAAGCCGCCGAGCTTGCCGATCGCGGCTACGAGCAATTCGTGCGTGTGGCCCGGCCGGGCATGACGGAATTCGAGCTGGTCGCGGAGGTCGAGGGTTACCTCAAGGCCAACGGCGCGGAAGATAACTTCATGCTGGTGGCCTCGGGAGGCACGGAGGTGACCGGCATGAAGCCGCCCACCGCCCGCAAGCTACAGGTGGGGGATTCGGTGATCACCGAGCTCACTCCCCAGGTCAATGGCTACTACGCGCAGATCTGTCGCGCGCTGATCATCGGGCCGCCCTCGGAGAAGCAACTCGAGTCGTACGCCATCTTCGCGGAAGCGCAGAAAGCTGCACAGGACCTGCTGCGCCCCGGAGTTGACATCTGCGATGTCGCGAGAGTCCAGAACGACGTCTTCCGCAAACATGGCTATGGAGAATATACCGGAGCGCAGTACACGCGAGTCCGTGGCCACAATCTCGGACTCTATCCGGATGAGTTTCCACACGTTCTCGAGAACGTGCATTACACGTGCAAGAAGGACATGGTGATCATCGCGCATCCAAACACCTACCTGCCGCTCTCGGGCTACATGGTGTTCGGCGATACGCTCCTGGTGACCGACACCGGTTGTGTGTCGTTGAACAAGACGGAGCGGAGGCTGTTTCAAACATGAAAAGAGGACTCGTCAGCTGGGAAAAGAGCGAGCTTCCACCCGAAGAGCTCGCGACCCGGCTGGCCTCTGTACACACGGTCGCGCGCAACAGGGACGTCAACGCGCTGGTGTTGTACTCGGATGTGTGGCGCTCGAACGATGCGCGCTACGTGTCCAACTACATGCCCTACTGGAACCGGGCGTTCATTGTCGTGCCGCGTGAGGAGAAGCCCATACTGCTGTGCTCGTTGTCCCCGCGGGTCTACCCGTGGATCAAGACTGTGACCGTGCACGAAACCATTATCGCCAGCCCGAGCCCGCCGGCCACATTGTTCAAACTCTGCGTCGAGCGTGGTTGGAATCGCTTGGGGATCTGCGATCTCGAAGGCTTGCCGGCGGACCTGCACGCGGAGTTGACCTCGCGCGATCTCGATCTCGTCGACATACCCCGCAATGAGATTCGTCCGGCGCCCACGGAGGTCGAGGTGCGGATGCATGCGCGCGCCGCCCGAATGGCGCGCGAAGTGCTCGGGCAAGAGCTCTCGGCCGCAGCGGGGCAGACCGATCATGAGCTCACGGGACGACTCGAGCGCCTGTTGCGGCGTGCCGGCGCGGAGGACGTAGTCATTCTGGTGTCCGATGGCCAAGGGGCACCGGTTCCAGCGTGGGGCGCGGCCGTCGGCCCCCATACCTCGGTAGTGGTAGCGACCGAATACAACGGACACTGGGCGAAGGTCACGCGGAACGTCGCCGGCGTGACCTCGACCCTGCCGCCGGCACGTGGTGGGTTGAAGGAGTTGCGCGAGATTCTCTCGGGATCGTATTCGTGGGAAACCGTAGACAACCCGGAGACCCCCGCCGTCGTCTCACTACAAGTGGAGATCCGCGCGCGCAATCAGCGTCTCTACTACGGCGATACGTGTCTGCAGGGTAGGGAAGGATTGCACGTCCTATGAACATGGTGGAGAAAATCCTGGCCCGCAAGAGCGGCCAGAAGAGTGTGGCGCCGGGCGATGTCGTCGTCACTGACATCGATCTGATGGTGATGCACGATCTCAGCGCCAACTTCGTCATGAAGGTGTTCGACAACGAGATGGAAGGCGCCAGCATCGCGGATCCCGCGAAGCTCGTTTTCGCCTTCGACCACAACTTTGCCCCGGCGACCCGGGAGGCCGCGGAGGCCCTTGCGGCAGTGCGCAGGTTCGCTGCCAGACACGGGATCCGGAACCTTTTCGATAGCGGCTGCGGCAGCATCCATCACGTCATCATGGAAGCCGGGCTGGTTACTCCCGGTATGATCGTCATCGGCTGTGACTCGCATACGCCCATCTATGGCGCGCTGGGAGCGTTTGCAACCGGTGTGGGCAACAACTCGATGGCCGCGCTCGGGTTCGCGCACGGCAAAGGTTGGTTCAAGGTCCCGGAAACCATCCAGATCCATTTTCACGGCACTCCCATGAAGGGCGTCGGGCCCCGGGACATCTCGCAATTCCTCGTCGGCCATCTCGGCGAGGACGGCGCTATCTACGAGGCCCTGGAGTACGCCGGACCGTATATCCAGTCTCTGGATGTCAACGACCGCAGCCTTTTCCCCCTGCAGGCGATCGATGTGGGGGGTAAATGCGGCTTTGTGAATCCCGATGAGAAGACTGTCCGGTATGTCAGGGAACTGCTCGGCAACTCCGCGGCCGCCGCGCGGCTCGAGCTCTTTCAGAACGACGCCGACGCCCGCTACGCGCACATCATCGACATCGATGTGAGCCGGATCGAGCCCCAGGTGGCCTGTCCGCCCACCGTGGGCAACGTCAAGCCCATCGATGCGGCAGTCGGAACCCCGATCGATGTCGCCGAAGCCGGTGGCAGCACCGGGGGAAGACTGAGCGACATTCGCACTCTCGCACGCTGCCTCACCAACCGGCGGGTGCATCCGGGCGTACGCCTGCAGGTTGTCGCCGCCTCCCGTGGGATCTACCTGGCCGCGCTGAAGGAAGGTTTGTTTGAAATTCTGCATACCGCCGGCGCCAACATCTTCCCACCCAGCGCGGGATCCAACCAGGCATTCAACATGGGGGCGCTGGCGGAGGATGAAGTCATGATTTCGACCCAGGCGCGCAATTTCCCTGGTCGTAACGGCCATCCGAAGGCCCGCCATTTCCTGGCTTCCGCGCTTACGGTGGCGGCTTCGGCCCTGACGGGCAGGATCACCGACCCGCGGACACTGGAGGACCTGTGAGCCAGACGATCGCCGAGAAGATCCTCGCGGCAAAGTCGGGAGAGGCCCGTGTAACGCCCGGGCAGATTGTCGATGCGTATCCCGATCTCGTCATGAGCCATACGGCGACGTGGCGCTCGGTGAGCGTCATGAAGAAGATCGGCGCCAACACACTTTACGACCGTGATCGCCTGGCCATCGTGCTCGATCACATCTCGCCCGCGAAGACGGAGAAGTACGCCGCCGATCAACAGACCTCCCGCAACTTCGCCCGGGAGTACGGCATCGAGAAGTTCTATGACGTCGATGCGGGAATCGCACACCTGGTTCTGATGGAGCATGGACACGTCAAGCCCGGTGACCTGATCGTCGGTACGGACTCTCACTGCACGATCTACGGTGCGTTGGGGGCGTTGGGATCGGGCATCGGCTACACGGAAGTGGCCTCCGTATGGGTGACCGGAAAGTTGTGGATGAAGGTTCCGACCACCATCAGGCTGACCCTCGAAGGAGGCTTCGCCCCGGGGGTCAGTGCGAAGGACCTGATGCTGCACCTGATTGGCAGGCTCGGCGCCGACGGGTGTGGATACAAGTCGGTGGAATTTTACGGCCCCGCGCTACGGGCGATGAGCATCTCGGAGCGCATGACGATGGCCAACCTCGCGATGGAAATGGGGGCGAAGTGCGTCTTCATACCTCCCGATGAGAAAACGCTCGAATGGCTGCTGCCGCGACTGAAGGATGCGGCAAGCTACAAACCGGTCAGCGCGGATCGGGATGCGCGCTACGAGCAGAGCATCGGGATCGATCTGTCCTCGCTCACTCCCATGGTGGCCTGTCCCCACCAGGTCGAAAACACGAAGCCGGTCACCGAGGTGCTGGGCACCCGCATCGACCAGGCGTTTCTCGGCTCGTGCGCGAACGGAAAGTACGAGGATCTGGCGATTGCCGCCGCGATTCTCAAAGGGCGCAGGATCGATCCCCGGGTGCGACTGATCGTTACCCCCGGATCGAAGGAGATCATGTTGGAAGCGATGCGCAGCGGCGTCCTGGCCACCCTCATGGAAAGCGGTGCGTTGGTGACGAATCCGGGTTGCGGCGCCTGCGCAGGCGATGGTGGTATGATGGCCGATGGTGAAGTGTCGTTGTCCACGGCCAACCGGAACTTCATCGGTCGCATGGGGAGCAACAAGAGCAGCATTTATCTCTCCAGTCCGGCGACCCTGGCCGCCTCGGTGCTGCAGGGCGTGATCGCCGACCCGCGTGAGCTCTACCGCGGAGCGAGTCAGTGATGCAAGACAGGATCCAGGGCCGTATCTACAAATTCGGCGACAACGTCAACTCGGACATCATCATCGCGGGGCGCTACCTGATCTACATCGATCCCGCGCAGCTTGCCCAGCATGCCTTCGAAATGCTCGGGGAGGCTTTTCCCGCAAGATTGCGCAACTTCGACATCCTCGTAGCCGGCCGCAACTTCGGTTGTGGTAGCGCCCGGGAGCAGGCCTCCACCGCGATCAAGGGGCTCGGCATCAAGGCGGTCGTAGCCGCCTCATTCGCCCGCACGTTTTACCGCAACGCAATCAATGACGCGCTGCCGATTGTTGAATGTCCCGCGCTGTACGATGCGGTCGCGGAGGGTGATGAGATATCGATCGACCTTGCAAAAGGCGTCGTTTCACACGCCGGGCAGCAGTACGGGTTCCCCGGCATTCCGGCTTCGGTTGCGAAGATCCTCGAGCTCGGAGGTCTCGCCAATTATCTGAAGTCCACCCTCGAGGCAGGCAAGCCGTGATCAGGGCGCTGGCCATTTTCGGCGCATCGACTGTTGCGTTGGCAGTGGCGCATGCGCAGACCCCCGTCGCTGCCGATACACAGGCGCCCGGTGTCGCTGCACCTGCAAGCCTCTCGACGCAGATCCCGAAAGCAGACCTCAGGGAGGCGAGCTCCCAGATTCGCCGGGCATGGAGCAGCCGCACCTTGTGTTGGGACACTGTGCGTTGCGCCGCCTACTTCTCTTCCTTCGCAACTGCTCTCACATTCGCTGATGGCACCCTGGTGCCGCTCGCGCACGAACAGCGATTGAGCCTGTCCGGCCGCGAATGTATTCAACACGCGCGTGCGGCGCTGCATGAGGGTAACAGAGCGATGGCCGTGCAGTGGGTGATGGCTGCGCACCTGGATAACCCACTGGTACGAAACTGGCTCGCCGATCACCCGGACGCCGTGTTGGAAGGCTTGCGCCACTTCGGTGA
>Ga0070683_100003306_pt1 | contig 13039 bp, 13 predicted proteins | sample KBSC713LmetaG_FD_64662 | JGI IMG/M metagenome (GOLD analysis project Ga0070683, IMG submission 64662) | Corn rhizosphere microbial communities from Kellogg Biological Station, Michigan, USA - KBS C7.1-3L metaG | ecosystem: Host-associated > Plants > Roots > Rhizosphere ...
GTAGTTGGCCAGCGGCTCGCCCATGCCCATGAACACGACGTTCGAGACGCGCGCAGGACCTCCGGGCACCTCCCCCCGGGCCAGCGACCGAGCTCCGGCGACGACCTGCTCGACGATCTCGGCGGTCGACATGTTGCGCTGGAGACCTCCCTGGCCGGTGGCGCAGAAGGGGCAGGCCATGCCGCAGCCGGCCTGCGACGAGACGCACATCGTCACCCGGTCGGGGTAGCGCATCAGCACCGACTCGACGAGGGCGTTGTCGAACAGCCGCCACAGGGTCTTCCGGGTGGTGCCGCGGTCGGCCTCGAGCGTGCGGATCGGCGTCATCAGCGTGGGCAGGAACGCCGACACCAACTGGTCGCGCTGCAGTGCCGGCAGGTCGGTCATCTCGGCCGGGTCGTCGACGAGCCGGTCGAAGTAGTGGGTGGAGACCTGCTTCGCGCGGAACGCCGGCACCCCCAGCTCCGCGGCGTACGCCGTCCGCTCGTCCAGTGAGAGGTCGGCGAGGTGCCGCGGCGGCTTCGTGCGACCACGGGGCTCGGCCAGCACCAACGGCAGTGCCCGTGGCGCGGAGTCGGACGAGGTCATCGGCCGATCATCGCAGCCGGCACCGGCCCGGCCGAAACCGAGACGACTTGAGCGTCAGCAATCTGATAGTTACTATCATTTTGTAGTTGCTATCTTTTCAGTCTCACTCTCGGAAGGAGCCGAGCATGACCCGCTCCCCACACGCCCGCTGGTGGGCCATGGGCGCGACCGCCCTCACCCTGTTGGTGGTCGGGCTCGACATGACGGTCCTCAACGTCGCCCTGCCCACGATCGCGGTCGACCTGCAGGCCTCGAGCTCGCAGCTCCAGTGGTTCGTGGACGCCTACACGTTGGTGATGTCGGCGATGCTGCTGCCCGCCGGGATGCTGGGCGACCGCTACGGCCGCAAGCGACTGACGCTGGCCTCCCTCGTGGTGTTCGGCACCGGCTCCTTGTGGTGCGCGTACGCCGGATCCGCGGCCAGCCTGATCGCCGCGCGTGCGCTGCTCGGTCTCGGGTCGGCGGTGCTGATCCCCCTCGCCATGTCGGCGGCGGTCGTGCTGTTCGAGCCCGAGGAGCGTCCCCGCGCGGTGATGGTCCTCGGACTCTCGACGATGGTCGGCCTCCCGCTCGGGCCGATCCTGGCCGGCGTCCTGCTCGAGCACTTCTGGTGGGGATCGGTGTTCCTGATCAACGTCCCGGTCGTCGCCTTCGCTGTGGCTGCGGTCGCGATCTGCATGCCCGAGACCCGCGGCGAGCGCGACCGCCCGATCGACTGGATCGGTGTCGTGGCCTCCGGGCTCGGCCTGCTCGGGGTGACCTACGGCGTCATCGAGGGACCCGATCGCGGCTGGACCGACCCCCTGACCCTGGCCCCGCTGGTGGGTGGCGCGGCCGTGCTGGTCGCCTTCCTGGTCTGGGAGCGGCGCCAGCGGCGCGCCGTACCCGTGTTCGACCACGCCGTCTGGGCGGACCCGACGTTCCGCTGGGGAGCCGTGGGCGCCACCGTGGCCAGCCTGGCGATGTTCGGCCTGATGTTCGTCACCCCGCAGTACTTCCACGCCGTCCTCGGCAGTGACGCGCTCGGCACGGGACTGCGGACCCTGCCGATGGTGGGGGGTCTGCTGGTGAGCATGCGCGGCTCGATGGTCCTGCTGAGACGCGTCCGACCGCGGACGCTCGCCAGCGCCGGCTTCGCGCTGACCGCCGTCGGCCTGGCCCTCGGCGCCACCACGGACGTGGGCAGCGGCTTCGCCCGCTGCGCGGTGTGGACCGCGGTGGTCGGGCTCGGCTTCGGCGCGGCGCTGTTCGCCGCGCAGAACCAGGCACTGATGACGCTGCCGCGCCAGCGCGCCGCCTCGGGGTCGGCGCTGATCCAGGCGATGCGACAGGGCGGCAGCGTGCTGGGCATCGCGGTGCTGGGCGCGATCCTGAACGGCGGGTACCGCTCGCGGGTGGGTGACCTCTCCGTTCCGGACGGCGCGCGGACCGCCGTCGCCGACTCACCGCAGAGTGGGATCACGATCGCGGAGCGCCTCGGTGACGCGAGCCTGACCCACGGGGTGCAGGCCGCCTTCGTGCACGGCATGGACGCCACGCTGTGGGTGTCGGCGGCCGTGGCTGTGCTGGGGGCCCTCGCGATGTGGTGGCGACTCCCGGGCGACGTACCGGTCGCATCCCGGCCGGCGGCCGCGCATGCCGCAGAATCTGATCATGCCCTCGCCAGCGACTCCCCCGCCCGGGTCTGACGTGCCCCCACTCGGTCTGCGGGAGCGGAAGAAGGCGCGCACGAAGGCGGAGATCCAGAGACAGGCGCTGCGGCTGTTCAACGAGCAGGGGTACGCCGAGACGTCCGTCGAGCAGATCGCCGCGGCGGCCGAAGTCTCGCCGAGCACGTTCTTCCGGTACTACCCGACCAAGGAGGACGTCGTGCTGGCGGACTTCCTCGACCAGCGGACCATGCACCTGCTGATCGGCGCCCCGGCCGACCTGGGGCCGCTCGCCGCGCTCCGGCACGCGGTGGTGGAGGGGATGGCGACCCTGCCGGCGGAGGACCTGGAGCTCGAGACCCTGCGCAACCGGCTGATCCGGACCATCCCCGAGCTGCGCCGCGGCATGATCGCCGAGATGACGCGACCGATCGCTCTCCTGGCCGAGGCTCTCGAGCGGCGTCTCGGTCGCGAACGGGGCGATCCGGACGTGCGGATGTTCGCGGCGGCCGCGATCGGCGCCCTGCTCACCATCGCCGACCACGAGGACGGCGAGGTGCTCGCGCACCCCGACGTCTCGGACATCACCGACCGTCTGGACGAGGCGATCGCCCGGCTGCAGCGGATGCTCGTGCTGCCGGGCCTCGACCCACCGGCTCAGTAGCCGCCGTTCCCGTACGGCGCCGGGCCACCGGACGAGCTGGTGCCGCTCGTCGGCGAGCTCGACCCGGCGGGCTTGGTGACCGCCTTGCCGGACGGCGAGACGGCGTACCAGGTCCCGCCGAACTCCTGCAGTCCCTCGCCGTTGACGTCCCCCGGACCATGGTCACCGCTGTAGGTGTAGACCGGTTGTCCCGCCACGGTCGCGGTCATCGTGCCGTCCGGGGTCTTGGTCGAGCTCACCGGGACGTTGAGCTTGCTGTGGCCGGGCGCGGTCGCCGGCCAGAACGCGAGGCAGTCCCCACCGCAGGTCGACACGTTGCGACTGTCTCCGGTGAGCAGGTACACGGTGCGTCCTGCGCCGTCCACGAGGACCGTGCCGAACGACGTGGAAGCGGCGTGGAGGCCGGCGCCCGGCGCGGGGCCGGTGCCCTGGCTCCCGGCGGTGGTACCGGACGCCGCGCCGCTGCCGCAGGCGCTCAGGGTCAGGACCGAGGCGGCCGCGAGGCCGGCGAGTGGAACTAGCTTCATGATCTCTTCTCCTCCATGCGTGGTCATGGAGAAGTACGACGACGCGATGCCGCGGCGTTCGGTGGTCCGGCTGTGAAGGTGCTGAGAAACCGAGCGCGACCCTTGCTGCTCAGCCGTCGAGCGCGACCATCGCCCAGATCACCAGGGTCGCCGTCGCGCCGATCACCACTGCCGTGAGCACCACGCCCAGCAGCATGAACTGGGCGAAGCGCCGCGTCTTGCGCGGGATGAGCATCGCCAGTGGCACGACCAGGGCGACGATCACGAGCGGGAAGAGGCGCTTCGCCGCCTCGTCGCTGAGCAGCAGGCCGAGCAGCGTGGCGTACAGGCCGGGCACGATGATCACGTAGGCGACCCCGCTGAAGAAGCCGACCAGGCTCGCGAAGGTGGGATGCGACCGATGCCACCAGCTGGGGTCGGGAGCGGGCTCCTCGTCGACGGTCGGCGTCCCGCTCTCGGTCATGGAGCCAGCATGTCACCCGAGCGTTCGTCCACCGAGCATTGAGCCAGGTCGGGCATCGCGAGGCGCACCCACCACTCCAGGTCCGGAGCCTCTCCCGAGAGCGCGGACCGCAGCACGGTCCACGCGGTGCCGTGTCCGACGAGGACGACGTCGTGGTCCGGATGCCGGTCCAGGATGGCTGAGGTCGCGGCCACGACCCGGCGTCGGGTGTCGGCCAGCGGCTCCCACCCGTCGTGGGCCGACGTGTCGGGGCGGTCGAAGGCGCGGCGTACGACGGACTCGAAGTCGTCGACCCAGTCGGAGGTGCGCCGCTCGTGCTCGCGGAGGTCCGGGACGACCTCGACGGGCCGGTCGGTGAGCAGCTGGGCGGTGGCGAGTGCCTTCGGCTCCGGCGACGAGTACCACGCGGCGTGCTCGGGCAGCCGCGGACGCAGGGCGCGGACGTCGTCGGCGTACGCCGGGTCGAGCGGCCACTCGTGCGCCGGCCTGGCCCGGTCGATCAGCGGCCGACCGTGCCGCACGAGGTACAGCACGCGAGACCGCGTCACAGGTTGGGCTGGCTGGATCCGTTGAGGGCCGGCGAGCCGCCCGTCTGGACCGGGATGCCGTCGACGGCCGAACCGTACTCCGGCGAGTACTTCGGGTTGTGCCGGAACGCGTCGATGAACTGCTGCAGCCGCGGGTCGGTCGGTGACTGCACCTTGAGCTGGTAGCCCCAGGAGCTGATCACGATCGGGGCCGGCAGGTCGTTGTCGGCCCACGGCGAGACGTCCATGAACCGGTTGGAGCGCCCGCCGTCCTGCGGTTCGGCGATCATCGACTGCTTCTTGAACAGGTCGACCAGGGCGGTGACGTCCGTGCTCGACAGGTCGGGCCGGTAGGTGATCCAGACGGCACCGTGCTCGAGGTTGTGCACGGCGCGCTCGGAGGGGATCGGCTCGGTGTAGACGCCGGCGTTCATCCAGACCGGGTTGTGCGGGCCGCCGACCGGCGGTGTGACGGCGTACGCGACCGGACCGTCCACGTGGTCGTGCGACAGGGCGTCGGGCCCGGCCTTCCCGGGGCCGGGGTAGTCGCCGGTGTTGTAGGCGACGACGCCCTTGATGCCGGTGGGATTGGTCACCGTGGACGGCTTGACCTGCGTGGTCGTCGCGCCGGTCGGGGTCGAGGGGAGCACCTGCTGGCCGGCGTCCAGACCGGCGGACGTCCCGCCCTGGTGCAGGGAGAAGAACACGCCACCCACGATCGCGAGCAGGATCGCCACGACCACGCCTCCGCCGATCAGGTTGCGCCGCCGCTCGCGAGCCTTCTGCTCGCGCTGCATCTTCTCGACCACAGCCCGCCGCTCGGCCGCCCGCTCCTTCTTCGACTGGTTCGCCACAGCCACGAAGCGTAGGGGTTGGGGCCAAACGCGAACGCATCCGCGGGGATGTCCTGGACCCGCGCCCCTCGGCGTATCCCTAGAACACCAGGTAGTGCAGGAGCAGCCAGATCGGGGCGATGGTGGCGAGCAGGGAGTCGAGGCGGTCCATCAGCCCGCCGTGCCCCGGGATGACGTGGCTCATGTCCTTGATCCCGAGGTCGCGTTTGATCACCGACTCGCAGAGGTCGCCGAGGGTCGCCATGACCACCGCGATCAGACCCAGGCAGACCCCGATCCACCAGTCGGCGTCGAGCACCCAGACGATCATCGCCACACCGACGGCGACGCAGAACACGGCCGAGCCGACGAAGCCCTCCCACGACTTCTTCGGAGAGATGATCGGCGCCATCGGGTGACGGCCGAACAGCACACCGGCCACGAAGCCGCCGATGTCGGAGGCCGCAGTCACCGCGATGAAGGTGAGGATGCCCTTGACGCCTGCGTCGTACCGGTCGAAGTCGGTGGCCCCGCCCTCGCTGAGCAGCAGGGCGACGAAGGAGCCGAGGAACGGCACGTAGACGAGCGTGAAGACCGAGGCCGTGGCGTTCTGCACGTATCCCGGGACGCCGCGGCGCAGCAGCCAGAGCATGGTGACGAGGGCGCTCACCGCGGTGGCCGTGACCAGCGCCGGAGCGCCCCAGAAGTAGGCGACCACGACCATCACGACGCCGCCGGCCATCAACGGCTGCTCGGGCAGGTCCAGGCCCTTGGCGGCGAAGCCGCGGTGGAGCTCCCAGATCGCGACGAGCACGGCCGCCGCGACGACCACCATGAACAAGGTCTTCCAGATCAGCAGGGTGGCCAGGATCAGCGCGATCAGGACGACGGCGCTGGCGATCGAGACCGGTACGTCGCGGCCGGCGCGCCCGTGGTCCTGCGCCGGCGGGTCCGTGGTCATGGGGTGGCCGGGCTGCGTGTCTGGAGTCGAGTCCTCAGACCTCGAGCAGCTCGGACTCCTTGTGCTTGAGCAGGTCGTCGATGGCGTCGGTGTGCTTCTTGGTGAACGAGTCGAGCCGCTTCTCGGCACCCGTGACGTCGTCCTGGCCGACCTCGCCGTCCTTCTCCATCCGCTCGAGCTGCTGCTTGGCGTGGCGGCGCAGGTTGCGCACGGCCACGCGGCCCTCCTCGGCCTTGTGCCGGGCGACCTTGATGTACTCCTTGCGACGCTCCTCGGTCAGCTCCGGGAAGACGCAGCGGATCACCTTGCCGTCGTTGGCCGGGTTGACACCGAGGTCGGAGTCGCGGATCGCACGCTCGACGTTGCCCAGGGCGTTCACGTCGTACGGCGAGACCAGGATGATGCGGGCCTCCTGCGAGGTGAACGACGCGAGGCTCTGCAACGGGGTGGGCGTGCCGTAGTAGTCGACCATGATCTTGCTGAACATCGCCGGGTTGGCGCGCCCGGCGCGGATCGCGGCGAACTCCTCGCGGGTCGTCTCGACGGACTTGTCCATCTTGCCGTCGGCCTCGTTGAGGATGTCGTTGATCACGGGGTCGGTCCCTTCGGTGATGTGCGTGTCGAGACCCGATCAGCGGTGGGTCTCGGCGGTCAGGCCTCAGTCGGACGTGACGAGCGTGCCAATCTTCTCACCCTGCACGACACGCAGCACGTTGCCCTCGGGGTGCAGCCCGAAGATGATCAGGTCCATCTTGTTCTCCTGGGCCAGGGTGAACGCGGTCTGGTCGATCACCCGGAGGTTGCCCGAGATGGCGTCCTCGTAGGTCAGGTGGTCGAACTTGGTGGCGGTCGGGTCGAGCTTGGGGTCGGCGGAGTAGACGCCGTCCACGCCGTTCTTGGTGAAGAGCACCGCCTCGCAATGGGTCTCCAGCGCTCGCTGGACCGCCACGGTGTCGGTGGTGAAGAAGGGCAGACCCATCCCGGCACCGAAGATCACGACCCGGCCCTTCTCGAGGTGCCGGATCGCGCGGAGCGGGATGTAGGGCTCGGCGATCTGACCCATCGCGATCGCCGTCTGGACCCGGGTGACGACGCCGCGCTGCTCGAGGAACTCCTGGAGCGCCAGGCAGTTCATGACGATGCCGAGCATGCCCATGTAGTCGGCCCGAACGCCGTCCATGCCGCGCTGCCGCAGCTCGGCACCGCGGAAGAAGTTGCCGCCTCCGATGACCACGGCGATCTGGACGTCCGCCGCCGACACGGCCGCGATCTCGCCGGCTATCCGGGCCACCACGTCGGGGTCGACGCCGAGCTTGCCACCACCGAACTCCTCGCCGGACAGCTTCAGCAGGACACGGTGATAGGCGGTCACAGGGCGGCTCCTTCGTGCGGGATCGCGTGCGTGGGTGCGTCGTACATGCGAGAAGGCCGGCTGCGCACGCCCATCTGAGTCATACGCAACCGGCCTCCCCGAAGTCCGGATGAAACCTACCCGATCAGCTGCCGACCTCGAAACGGACGAAGCCCTTGACCGTGGTCCCGGCCTCGTCGAGCACGGCCTGCACGGACTTCTTGCTCTCCGTGACCGACGGCTGCTCGAGCAGGACGACGTCCTTGAAGAAGCCGTTCAGCCGGCCCTCGGTGATCTTGGCGATCGCCTGCTCCGGCTTGCCCTCCTCGCGCGAGGTGGCCTCGGCGATCTCGCGCTCCTTGGCGACCACGTCGGCGGGGACGTCGTCGCGCGTGAGGTACTGCGGGCGCATCGCCGCGATCTGCCTCGCCGCGCCCTTCGCGCCCTCCTCGTCGCCGTCGTACTGGACGAGGACGCCGATGGCCGGCGGGAGGTCGGCGGCGCGCTTGTGCAGGTACGCGGTGACCGGTGCCTCGAAGTAGGCGACCCGGCCGAGGTCGATCTTCTCGCCGATGGTGATGGCCAGGCCCTCGACCACCTCACCGACGGTCGTGCCGTCGAGCGCGACGCCCTTGAGCGTCTCGGCGTCGCCGGCCTTGGCGGCGTTCGCCGCGTCGGCGATCCGCTGGGACACCGCGATGAAGTCGTCGTTCTTGGCGACGAAGTCGGTCTCGCAGTTGATCTCGACGAGCGCGCCACCCGACAGGGCGACCAGGCCGGCGGTGGCCTCGCGCTCGGCACCGCGCTTGGCCGCCTTGGCCGCGCCCTTGGTGCGCAGGATGTCGATCGCCGCGTCGAAGTCGCCGTCGGCCTCGTCGAGGGCCTTCTTGGCGTCCATCATCCCGGCGCCGGTCATGTCCCGGAGCTTCTTGACGTCGGTGGCGGAGAAGTTCGCCATCGTGCTACCTGCCTCTCAGGTGAGTCGTGGGGTACGCCGCGGCGTGCCCGTCGGTGACAGGCACGCCGTACGGCGTGAAGGTGGGCCGTCAGGCCTCGGCGGTCTCGGCGCCGGCGTCGGGACCCGGCTCGCTCGCGTCACCGGCCTCGGCGTTCGCGAAGCCGGCGGCCTCGGCGGCCGCGGTCGTGCGGAACCAGACCTCGGCGTTGGTGCGGGAGTACCACGGGCTGCTCGGGGCGTGGAACTTCATTGAGTTCCTGTTCCCCTTGACCTCGAAGCCCTCGGGGGCGGAGCCGTCCGCGAGCGGCGCGGCCGAGTCGGGGCCGAACTCGCCCTCGGCCGCGGGCGACGCCGTCGCCTCGACCGCGGCCTCGTCGGCGACGGGTGTCTCGGCGGTGTCCACCGCGGGAGTCTCGGTGGGCTCGGCGGCGATCTCCGTGGCCGTCGCTGCCTCGGCGGCGGCACCCGTCGACTCCGCGGCGGGGGCCTCGGCGGCTGCGTCACCGGTCGCCGTGGCCGCGGCCTGCTCGGCGTCTCCGCCCAGCAGCTCGCGCTCCCACTCGGCCAGCGGCTCCTCGGCGCCGGCCTCGGCACCGTCGGTCTTGGCGCCACTCCGGGCGATCAGGCCCTCGGCCACGGCGTCGGCGACCACGCGGGTGAGCAGGCCGACGGCGCGGATCGCGTCGTCGTTGCCCGGGATCGGGAAGTCGACCTCGTCCGGGTCGCAGTTGGAGTCGAGGATGCCGATGATCGGGATGTGCAGCTTGCGGGCCTCCTCGACGGCGAGGTGCTCCTTGTTGGTGTCGACGATCCAGACCGCGGCCGGAGTACGGCTCATCTCCCGGATGCCACCGAGCGACTTGTTGAGCTTGTCGCGCTCGCGGCGCATCTGGAGCAGCTCCTTCTTGGTGCGGCTGCTGCCGGCGACGTCCTCGAAGTCGATCTCGTCGAGCTCCTTGAGGCGGTTGATCCGCTGGTGCACGGTCTGGAAGTTGGTGAGCATGCCACCCAGCCAGCGCTGGTTGACGTAGGGCATGCCCACGCGCGTGGCCTGCTCGGCGATGGCTTCCTGGGCCTGCTTCTTGGTGCCGACGAACATGATCGTGCCGCCCTTGGCGACCGTCTCCTTGATGAAGGCGTAGGAGCGGTCGATGTAGGCCAGCGACTGCTGCAGGTCGATGATGTAGATGCCGTTGCGCTCGGTCATGATGAAGCGCTTCATCTTCGGGTTCCACCGACGGGTCTGGTGTCCGAAGTGCACGCCGCTCTCGAGCAGCTGGCGCATGGTGACGACTGCCATGGATGTTCTCCTGTCGGGCACGCGGGCGCCCGTGGTTCTCGGTTGTCGCCGTCGGCGGGTGCCGATGGCCCTGACGTCTGCGCGCGACCCGACCCAGCGCGCTGGGACCGAGGATCGTCGCCCACGGGTGGTCACCTGCCGGAGAGGGCGGGTGTCGCGGTCTGCGGACGTGCGAAGTCAGCTCCGTCAGGAGCTGCTGCGCCCAGGGTAGTCGAGCGCGGTCGCGCCCACCAATTCCCAGCCCCGGCGATCGCGCCTGCGCGGTCGGCGACCAGGGCGAGAGCCGGCGGCCGCTCCGGCCCCCTCACCCTCCACAACCCCGCCGCGCGTACGCCTCCTCCACAGCCGGCCTCCCGGTCGCCGTCGACCGTCCCCGACCACGCCGACCCTGGCCCCATGGACACCTCACTCCCCCACCGGGTCCGGGCCCACGGTCGCCCTCCGCTGGTCGTCGTTGCCGTCGTGCTGGTCGCGCTCCTCTCCCTGGCGCGGCCGGTCGGCGCGGTCGGCGCGCCCGTGGACCCGGCCCCGGTCGGGGTGTGGCCGCTGCAGCCGACGCCGCCGGTGGTGCGAGCGTTCGACCCACCCGACTCGACGTGGGGGTCCGGGCATCGCGGGGTCGACCTGGCCGGCACGGTCGGCCAGGTCGTCGCGACGGCCTTGCCGGGCCGGGTCACCTTCGCGGCTCGGCTGGCCGGCCGCGGCGTCGTCGTGGTCGACCACGGGTCGACGCGCACGACGTACGAGCCGGTCGTCGCGTCGGTGCGGGTCGGTGACGTCCTCGCCCGCGGGCAGCCGATCGGCCGCCTCGAGCTCGCGGGATCCCACTGCGTCCCGCGGGCGTGCCTGCACTGGGGGTGGAAGCGTGGCGACACGTACCTCGACCCGCTCCTGCTCGTGGGCGGCGGTCCGATCGTGCTGCTCCCTCTGTGGCAGGAGACGCCGGTCGGGCCGGTCACCGCTCCCTCCGCGCCGTACGCCGTGATCGTGGCGCGGCTGCTCGCCCGATCGGGGCGACTCGCGCGTCCTTCCCGCGTGATCGCACGCCGAGTCGTGTCGCCGGTGTCGGTGTGGCACCGTCCGCTCGCGATGCGCCCGCTCCTGCCGTGAGGCCTCCGCTAGGCGCGAGGATGCGCCTGCCGATACGCCTGACGGAGCCGGTCGGTGCTGACGTGGGTGTAGAGCTGCGTGGTCGCCAGCGAGGCATGACCGAGCAGCTCCTGGACCGACCGGAGGTCGGCGCCGCCCTCGAGCAGGTGCGTGGCCGCCGTGTGCCGCAGCCCGTGCGGGCCGATGTCTGGCGCACCCGGCACCTCCGCGATCCGCCGGTGCACGACGGTGCGGACCGCCCGCTGGTCGATCCGACCGCCGCGCACGCCCAGGAACAGCGCGGGTCCGGCGCCCGGAGCGACCAACCGAGGTCGACCGCGGCTCAGCCACGTGTCGACCGCTTCCGCGGCCGGTCTCCCGAACGGCACCGTGCGCTCCTTGCGCCCCTTGCCGAACACCCTCACGACGTTGCGGTGGCGGTCCAGATCGTCGATGTCGAGTCCCACCAGCTCGCCTACGCGGACACCGGTCGCATACAGCAGCTCGAGCATCGCCGTGTCGCGGATCCCGACCGGACTGCCGTCGTCGCAGAGCCGGGCGGCGGCCGCGATCAGCTCCTGCGCCTCGTCCTGCCGCAGCACGGGAGGCAGGGTCTGTCGCGCCTTGGGCGACCGCAGGCTCGCTCCCACGTCGGTGCGGATCCGGCCGGTGCGCGCCAGCCACGCCGTGAACACCCGTACCGCGGTGGCCCGACGGGCCATGGTCGTCCGGGACCGGCCGGTGACCTGCTGGTGAGCCAGCCAGCTGCGCAACGTGCGCAGGTCGAGGTCCGACACGTCGCCGCGGCCCATCCGACCGGCGTGCTCCAGGAGACCGGCCACGTCGGCCAGGTAAGCGCGCACCGTGTGCGGAGCGAGGTCACGCTCGGCGACCAGATGCCGCTCGTACTCCGCGAGGACCGCGGACACGTCGCGGGTCGCGCTGGTCATGCCGCCACTGTAGGGCGGCGTCGGGCGCGGACGGGCCCGGCTCGCCGCGCACCGACGCCCGGTCACTCGTTGGCCGCCGGGGTCAACCGCCACCCCCGCTCGGACAGCTCGACGAGACCGTCGCGGACGAGCCGGCGGAGGGCGGCCTGGACGTCGAGCAGGGCCATGCCGGCGGTGGTCGCGATGGAGTCGACGGGGGCGGGGCTGGCCAACGGAACGGCGTCGAGCACGCGGGCGTCACGGGGCGGGACCCTGTCGCGGGGCCGGGAGGGACCGCGCGGCGGGGTCACCAGATGGGTGCCCGACTCGCCGACGATCTCCAGCACCTCGTCGCCGTAGGTGACCAGCGAGGCGGCACCGCTGCGGATCAGCTGGTGGACCCCTTGGGACTGGGCGCTCGTCACCGGCCCCGGAACACCCATCAGGTGGCGGTTCAGACGGGTGGCCCAGCCGGCGGTGTTGAGGGCTCCGCTGCGTGCGGCGGCCTCGACGACCACGGTGCCGCGGGTCAGCGCGGCGATCAGCCGGTTGCGGCTGAGGAAGCGACCGCGAGTCGGGGCGCACCCGGGCGGGACCTCCGCGACAACCGCTGACGTGCGGCCGAGATGGTCGAGCAGGTCGTGGTGGGCGGTCGGGTAGGCGCGGTCGGCCCCGCAGGCGAGGACCGCGACGTTGGCACCCTCGACGCTGAGCGCCCCACGATGGGCGGCCTGGTCGATGCCGAAGGCCGCCCCCGACACCACCGGATGACCGGCCCGGACCAGCGCACCGGCGATGCCGGCCGCGACCTCGGTGCCGTACGTCGTGGCCGAGCGCGCGCCGACCACCGCCACTGCACGACCCAGCTGGTCGAGCCTGGTCGGCCCCTTGACCCAGAGCCCGAGCGGCGGACCGCCGCGGTGGTCGAGCAGCTCGGCGCGCATCAGGTCGTCGACCTGCGACGGCCACTCGTCGTCGCCGGGCACGACGTACCGCAGGCCGGCCTTCTCGCCGGCCTCGAGATCCGCCGCTGGGTCGACGCCGCGAAGTCGGCTCGCGACGTCGCGGGCCTCCGGAGACACCTGGGTGGGGTCGCTGAGCAGCTCGCGCAACGTCACCGCGCCGAGCTGCGCGACCAGCGACGCGATCTTGGGATCCCCGGGCTCGGTCAGCCGGGAGAGGGCCACCCGGGCCAGTCGA
>Ga0070683_100003307_pt1 | contig 13038 bp, 10 predicted proteins | sample KBSC713LmetaG_FD_64662 | JGI IMG/M metagenome (GOLD analysis project Ga0070683, IMG submission 64662) | Corn rhizosphere microbial communities from Kellogg Biological Station, Michigan, USA - KBS C7.1-3L metaG | ecosystem: Host-associated > Plants > Roots > Rhizosphere ...
AGCTTCTCGATCTCGAGGCCCGTGAGCTTCGCGAGGCGCATGTTGAGGATCGCCTCGGTCTGTCGCTCGGAGAGCTTGAACTTCTTCTGAAGTTGCGCGCTCGCCGTCGGCGTATCCGCCGCTCTGCGAATGATCTTGATCACTTCGTCGATGTTGTCGACGGCGATCTTGAGGCCCTCGAGGATGTGCTCCCGCTCGAGCGCCTTGTCGAGATCGAACTGCGTGCGTCGAACGATGATCTCGTGACGATGCGCGATGTAGTGCTCGAGCACTTCCTTGAGCGGCATCACCTTCGGCACGAGGCTGCCTGTGCGCGAATCCGGCACGAGCGCCAGCATGATGACGCCGAACGTCGACTGCATCGACGTGTGCTTGTACAGCTGGTTCAGCACCACGCGCGGAATCGCGTCGCGTTTGAGCTCGATGACGATACGCATGCCGTCCTTGTCGGACTCGTTGCGCAGGTCGGAGATGCCTTCGAGCTTCTTGTCGCGAACGAGCTCGGCGATGTTCTCGATGAGCTTCGCGCTGTTGACCTGGTACGGGATCTCGGTGACGACGATCTGCGACTTGTTCGAGGACTCCTTCTCCTCGATCACCGCGCGAGCGCGCATGACGATGCGTCCGCGACCCGTCTCCTGATAATCCTTGATGCCCGCGCGACCGTAGATGTAGCCGCCCGTCGGGAAGTCGGGGCCTTTTATGAACTTTCTCAAGTCGCCGATCGTCGCATCGGGATTGTCGATGAGATGAATAACGGCGGTAATGACTTCCTTCAGGTTGTGCGGCGGGATGTTCGTTGCCATTCCGACCGCGATGCCCGACGATCCGTTGACGACGAGATTCGGAATGCCCGCCGGAAGTACCGACGGCTCTTCGTTCGAATCATCGAACGTCGGGACGTAGTTGACGGTCTGCTTGTCGATGTCCCGCAGCATTTCCATCGCGATCGCCATCAATCGCGACTCCGTGTATCGGTACGCGGCCGGCGGATCGCCTTCGACTGATCCGAAATTGCCTTGGCCGTCGATCAGCGGATATCGCAGCGAGAAGTCCTGCACCATTCGCACGAGTGCGTCATATACCGACGCGTCGCCGTGCGGGTGATACTTGCCGAGCACATCGCCGACGACCGTCGCGCATTTCTTGTACGGGCGTCCCGGCACCAATCCCGAGTCGAACATCGAGTACAACACTCGGCGATGCACGGGCTTGAGTCCGTCGCGCACGTCGGGCAGCGCGCGAGAGACGATGACACTCATCGAATAGTTGATGAACGACTCTTTGATCTCGTCGTCGATCAACCGCGGAAGGATGCGTTCGCGATTGTTTGGAGCAGTCATTTGGAAGGGCTCGGCGGTCCGTCCGCTCGCGCGATCAGCGACCCGGTTCGTCGCGTGCTGCGAGGTCTGAAATCAGGCCGATTTCAGACTCAGAAATGTAGATTCCGGCCCCCCAAAAAGCAACCGAAAACGCTTTGTGCAACGCGTTTTATGTCAACGACTTACGGGGCTACTACTGAGGCGAGTCCGAGCCAGTCGATTTCTGTCGAAAAGCGGTCTTGTCCGAGACCTGATGCGGTCCGCGGTCGGCGACGGTTTCGGATGAAAGAGATCGGAGTATTTGCCACGGACGAGACGGACTGGATGAACATGACGGACCAAGAGCGATCTTACCGTCGCACCCGTTCCTTTTGGTTTTGATTTCCGGTTTTGTCCGGTCTTCGTCCCGTCCGTCTCGTCCGTGCTAAACGAATAGGATCTCGACGAGAATCCGTCGCCCGAATCGGCCTCGTGATTCTCTCCCAGTCAGGGCGAGCTATTTCCCGATGTCGGCGGATTCACCGGCGGCGACGGCTCATGCGGCGTCGCGAACGGCTTCCCCGCCCGACGCATCTGCTCCTCCTCAGCATCGAGCTCCGCCTCGGCCGCGGCCTCCTCCTGCTCCTCGCGAGCCAGCGCCTCCGCGCGCTCCTTCCGATAGGCCTCATACCACTCGCGCGTGATCTCCCCAGCGAGCTCGCGATTTCCGAGACCGAACGACAGCGCCAACGCGAGCGCGATCGCACCGAACAGAATCGCGAACGCCGTCGTCACGATGTCGGTCGCGATGCCAAGCTCCTGAAGCGCCATGAACACGGCGAGCACCAAGACACCGCCGCGTCCAATCCGCGCGAGCGCGCGCCCGCCGTGCACAGCGCCGGCGGACGCTGCGATCAAGCCGCCGACAAATCCGCCGAGCACGATCCCGATGAGAATGATGACGATCGCGGCGATGACACTCGGGATGTAGCTCACGAGCGTCGACACGACGTTCGCCAGCGACTCGAGGCCCAACGCGTTCGCGGCAAGGAGAATCACCGTGAACATCACGAGCCAGAACACGAGATTCGCGAGCACGCGCGTCGGGTTCACGTGCGTTCCCGACCGCTCGACCGCCTGCGTCACCCCTCCGCGCTCGAGAAGGTGATTCAAGCGGATCTTTCGAAGTCCGCGCTCGGTGAGCTTCTCGAGCACCTTCGCGAGCAAGTACCCGGCGAACAGAATGACGAGCGCGCCCAGAAGCGCAGGCAGCGTTTGCCCGAAGACTTGCGCGAAGCCCGTCGAGAGTCGGTCGCCGAAATTTGTACTGTCGGGTTGTTGCATTCCGATTGCTCGTTACTGGTTCAATTTCTAGTGCCGCGCCTCAAATCGAAGATCACGCTTCGACGGCAGGTCGGACAGATCAGCCATTCTCGTTTTCGCGCATATCCAAGCCCGAACGACCCACCGCCGATGCTCCGCTTCGTCATGGTCGTTCCATCGCGCGGGCAGACGGCGTGCGCGTCGCGAATATACGCTTCTCGAATCGCGCGTTCTTCATCCGGCTCGTATCGCGCTGCGGTTTCACTCACGCGACCCGAACGACGACTTTGCCGAATTGGTGTCCGCTCGCGAGCCGTTCAAACGCCGCACGCCCGTCGGCAATCGCGTAGACGCTATCGATCACCGGCCGGAGGCGCCCGTCTCGGTATGCCTCGACGACGGTATCGAACTCGTCGTCATTCCCCATCGTCGAGCCGAGAATCGACCACTGATTCCAGAAGAGTCGACGCACGTCCGTTTCGACGAATGGACCCGACGTCGCACCGCAGGTCACGAGCCGGCCACGACGACCAAGAGCGCGCAGCGACTGCTCCCACGTGTCTTTCCCGACGTTGTCCGCGACGACGTCCACGCCGCGCTTGTTCGTTCGCTCACGAATCGTCTTCGCGACGTCGACCTCGTTGCGATTGAGTAGCACGTCCGCACCAAGCGCTTTCGCCTGCTCGAGCTTCTCGTTGCTGCTCGAAACGACCCACGTTCTCGCGCCAATCTCTTTACAGATCTGTAAAGCCGCGAGCGCGACACCTCCGCCGATCCCCCAGATCAACACCTCGTCGCCGGCGTGAACGCGCGCCCGCGAAACCAACATCCGCCACGCCGTGAGCGTCGCCAACGTGAACGCCGACGCCTCCTCGAGCGCGATGCTTGGCGGAATTCGGCGGACGTTCGTCGCCGGAATCACGATGAGCTCCGCCAACGATCCCGGAAAATGTTCGCCGAGAAGGCCGAAGCGCGGACACAGTGGCTGCTCGCCTTCCCGGCAGTACTCGCAAGTGCGGTCGCTGAGTCCCGGATTGATGATCACATGATCTCCAACCGACAGATCGCTGACCTCCGCCCCCGCCGATTCCACCACTCCGGACGCATCTGCACCGAGAATCCACGGCGGAGTGATCGTAACACCCGGAAGACCGGCGACGACAAAGAGATCGAGGCGGTTGAGCGCGACGGCGCGGACGCGGATGCGCACGTCGCCCGGCCGCTTCAGCTCGGGCACCGGGAGATCAGTGCGGTGCTCGACGCGATCGAGCCCGCCGTGACTGGAGATCGTGAGTGCTTGCACGAGAAAACGGCGAATGCCCTTATATTGGCCGTCAGGGAAGTTAGCGTGAACGGCGGAAAAGCCGAACAGACTCTCAGTCAATCCGTATGATTGCGATCAAAGTGCCGACGCTCGGCGAATCGATCGTCGAAGCGACGGTCTCACGGTGGTTGAAAAAGGAAGGCGACGCGATCGCCATCGGCGATACGCTCGTCGAGCTCGAGACGGACAAGATCACCGTGGAAGTACCGGCGATGCACGCCGGCGTGCTCAAGAAGATCGCACACGGCGAGGGCGATGTCGTGAAGGTCGACGAGCTACTCGCTGAGATCGACGAGAACGCGTCGGTGGGGGCGAGCAGTGGTGCTTCGGCGGCGTCCGCGCCCGTCGCGCCGCCGGCCGGTGTTCCCGCGCCCAAGCCTGCCGAACCGTCAAAACCAGCCGCGCCTTCCGCTCCGCGTCCTGCTCCGGCAGAGGTCCGGGCGTCGCCCGCCGCACAGCGCGTTGCGGCCGAACAGAACGTCGATCTTTCGACGGTTCAGGGCACCGGGCGCGGAGGGGTCATCAGTAAGCCCGACATCATCGAGCGCGGGCAACAATCGGCGCCAGTCGACGTCGTTCGTCCAAAAGAGCCGACGTTCGAGCCTGCGCCAGCCGCCGAGCCGCCGGCTCCTGCGGCGCGAGGCACGCGAGAGACTCGCGAAAAGATGACGACGCGTCGCCGTCGCATCGCTGAGCATTTGCTGGAATCGCAGCATGCGACCGCGCACCTGACGACGTTCAACGAGATCGACATGTCGGCAGTCAGTGCGCTTCGCGAGCGACTGAAGGAACGCATCGAGAAGGAACAGGGGGTGAAGCTCTCGTTCATGCCGTTTTTCGTCAAAGCGGCATGCCTTGCTCTCAAAAGCTACCCGATCGTCAACGCGCAGATCGACGGCGATTCGATCGTCTATAAGCATTATGTGAACATGGGCATCGCCGTCGCGTCCGACGCGGGCCTCGTCGTCCCGAATCTCAAGGACGCGGACAAGAAGGGCATGCTTCAGATCTCCCGCGACATCGTCGCGGTCGCGAAGCGCGCGCGTGACGGCAAGCTCACGATGGATGATCTGACGGGCGGCACGTTCACGATCACGAACGGCGGGGTGTTTGGCTCGCTCGTCTCGACGCCTATCCTCAACTACCCGCAGGTAGGCATTCTCGGCCTCCACAAGACGCAGGATCGCCCGGTCGCGATCGGCGGTAAGGTCGAGATCCGTCCGATGATGTATGTCGCGCTGTCATACGATCACCGGGTGATCGACGGACAGCAGGCCGTCCTTTTCCTCGTGCGGGTCAAGGAGTTGATGGAAGATCCGGGCTCGATGCTGATCGACTGATCGAGTGGCGGTTCACTCAGACTGGTTAGCTTTCGGCAGCATCGCTCACCCCTCAATCAGTCATGGGAACTTCCGCCACAAGCTCGTCTCCTACGTCCGTCGACGTCGTCGTCATTGGCGGCGGTCCGGGCGGTTATGTCGCTGCCATTCGCGCCGCCCAGCTCGGTCTCTCGACGGTCTGCGTCGAATATGACAAAACACTCGGCGGCACGTGCGTGAACGTCGGGTGCATCCCGTCGAAGGCGCTCCTGACGTCGTCCGAGCATTACGAGTTCGCTCAACACGCGGCCGCGAGCCACGGCATTGGCCTGAGCGGTGTGACGCTCGACCTCTCCACGATGCTCAAGCGGAAGGATGATGTCGTCGGTCAGAACACCCGCGGCATCGAGTACTTGTTCAAGAAGAACAAGATCACGTGGGCGAAAGGGTTCGGTACGCTGAAGGCGGGGAATGTGGTCGAGGTGACGCGTGCCAAGCCGGATGCGGGGGGCCCCCCCGCTGAAAAAATCGCCGAATATCAGGCGAAGAGCGTCATCATTGCCACCGGCTCCGTACCAATCGAGCTCCCGTTCCTCAAGTTCGACGAGGAACGTGTGCTCTCGAACGTCGGCGCGCTGGCGATCCCGAAAGTCCCGAATCATCTCATCGTGATCGGCGGCGGCGTCATCGGCCTCGAGCTCGGCTCTGTTTGGAAGCGACTGGGCGCGAAAGTGACAGTGGTCGAGCTGTTGCCGGCGATCCTCCCCGGCATGGACGACGAGCTCGTGAAGGAAGCCGACAGGACCTTCAAGAAGCAGGGCCTCGACATCCGCACCGGAACGAAGGTGATCGGCGGTGGTCGGACGGAGACCGGCGTTTACATCGAAGTCGAAAAAGACGGCAAGACCGAACGCATCGAGGGCGATCACGTCCTCGTCTCGGTCGGACGCCGCCCCGTCACTAGTGGCATCGACGCGAAGGCACTTGGTCTGAATGTCGGGAAGCGCGGCGAAATCTTGGTCGACGACCAGATGCGCACGAATCTCCCGAACGTCTACGCGATCGGCGACTGTGTTCCAGGCCCGATGCTCGCCCACAAAGCCGAGGACGAAGGCGTGATCGCGGCCGAAGTGATCGCCGGCATGCACGTGCATATGCACTACAAGTCGATTCCAGGTGTCGTATATACATGGCCCGAGATCGCCGCGGTCGGCTTGACTGAGAAGCAGGTGAAGGAGAGCGGTCGCGAGTATCGGACCGGCAAATTCCCATTCTCCGCGAACGGGCGGGCTCGCTCGATGGGAGAGACCACCGGCTTCGTGAAGTTCATCGCCGATGCGAAGACCGACGAGCTTCTCGGCGCTCACATGATTGGGCCGAACGTGTCGGAGCTGATCTCGGAAGTTGTCCTCGCGTTCGAGTATCGCGGATCGTCAGAAGACATCGGCGTCACGGTTCACGCGCACCCGACGCTCTCGGAAGTCACGAAGGAAGCAGCACTCGCAACACTCGGCCGCGCATTGCACATCTGATCGAGCGACGTGACAGGCTACTTCGCGCAGGATCCGCGTCCGCTCTTGCCCGAGGATTCACAAGCAACTCGGACGCTGCTCATGGGCGCGCTGGGCGTAACGCCGTATATCGATCGCGCACTGGAGGTGTTGGAGCTCGCTGAACGAGGCAATGATCCGTTTCATCGCGCGCTTGTGATCGCGCGGGACGGCACGGTTGCCGGGCTGGCCTTATTTGGAACGATCGCAGGAACCGCGGGCGGGGCGCGGCTTCATACCGCGGTGCTCGCGCCGGGAATCGAGGCGGGCGACGTCGGCGGTCGGTTGATGGACGCCGTCGCGAACGCGGCGCGTGATTCGTCGGCTCGTTTCCTGCTCGCGGAGATGGCAGACGATCCGGCGCTTGGGAAGGTCTTCGCTCTTCTCAGAGAGCACGGGTTCCGCGAGGAAGCGCGCGTACCAGACTTCTATCGAGAAGGCGTCGCGCTGACTTTCCTTCGCAAGGACCTTTAGAGAAAACAAAACGGGCGCCGGTGAGTTCACCGGCGCCCGTTTGCTTTGTCCGCGCGACGCTTAGAATCCGCCGCCGCGACGACCGCCCATCATCGAGGCCATGTCGACGTAGCCCTCAGGGATCGAGAACATGTCGGGCGAAACGGTGCCCTTATCGATCGAGGTCACTTCCATCGCAACGCCGCCGCCCGCCGGTGACCACACCTTCATCGGGAAGCCGTCCTTCGTGCCGAAGGCCTTGGTCCATGCCGGCGACGCCGCACCGGCGCGGCCCATTCCGCCGCCCATGCTCGGGAAAAGGAAGTGACCCATGCTCTGCGCAATACACGCGCGCATCGGATCGGCATTCGACGGCTTGATCTCGTAGTCCTCGCAGTCGATGCCCGCGATCTTCTCGGTCGTTCCGAGCTTCTTGACGTCAACCGTGACATCCGACGTGTTCGGATTCGCTGTCGCCTTCGAGAGGTCGGTGACCATCTTGATGCCCTTCGCGTTCGCGAACATCGGAGACTGCGCCAACATCGCTGGAATCGGCATCAGTGATGTCGCGGTCATGGTGCTCGGGTCGTAGACCATCCGCATTTCCACGCCGCCCATCGGACCGGCGCTGGCTGGCAAGGTGACGAGCGTCGCTTGTTGGTTGCCCTTCACCATCATTTTCATGGTGATGTCGCCCATGTTCTGATTGCCGACTCCCGACACCTTCATCGAGATAGTTCCTTCGAACTGCGCGGCGAGCGGCGCCGCGGCGGTAAGCTGAATGAGCACCAGCATGGAAAATCCGCGCATGTATTACCCCTCGTAGTTGGGAAAACGAACTGAAGTTCTATTGAGTGCTTGAAACGCCGGCGCGCTTACTGTGGCCGAGCCTGTCCCGACTGAAGCGCTGTGGTCGGTTTCAAGAAACGGTCGTACCACGCGACATACCTTTGCAAACGATCATAGTTGAAGCTTGGCAACGACAAACCGTGGTGCTGGTTGGGGTAGACCACCATTTGGGTCGGGACATTCAGGCTCCGAAGAGCCTGATACATCTGTTCGCCGCCGATCACCGGGACGTTGAAGTCCTTGTCGCCCCCCATGAATAGCGTCGGGGTGGTAATCCGGTCGGCATGGAAGAATGGGTACGACAGCTTGATCCAGAGACCTTGGGTCTTCCACGGTGGTCCCAACTCATTCTCATACTGATAGATGTACTGATCGGATCCATACATGGAGAGTTGGAGGGCACTGCCGGCGCCTGAGATCGCCGCCTTGAACCGTGTCGTCGTCGCGATCGTGTAGTCGGTCAGGATACCGCCATAGCTCCAACCTCCTATTCCCAGTCGGTCAGGATCCGCCACGCCAATCGAGACCGCGTAGTCGACCCCGGCCAACAGGTCCTGCACTTCCTTGTTACCCCAATCAGCAAAGATTGCCTGCTGGTACTTCTCGCCCCGGCCGTTGCTTCCGCGGTAGTTGACGTTGAGCACCGCGTAGCCATTCGCCGCGAACAGTTCTCGCTCGATGCTGAAGGCGTGTTGGTCTTGTCCGTTCGGGCCGCCATGAATGCGGAGCAACATTGGAACACGCTGGCCCGCGACGTAACCGACGGGCTTTACGAGCAGGCCGTGTGCTTCGTTTCCATCCTTTGTGTTGAAGCTGATGTCTTCAGTCTTCGCGAGCTGAACCTCGGAAAGCCATGCGTCGTTCTGATGCGATAACTGGCGAAGCGATCCGTTCTCGAGTGCGTACACTTCCGCGGGCTGCGTCGCCGTCGAGTTGAGGACGGCAATCTTCCCATCGTTCGTCATCGACATCGCGCCAATCACTCGCCGCCCATCGATGAGCCTTTGCACTTGACCGCCGTTCACCGGGATCTTGCCGACGAATCGCGCGGCGTCGTCAGTGTACAGGAAGACGATCGACTTCCCGTCCGACGTGAATTGCGGCGACGTCACTGGGCGATCGAGCGTTGCAGTGATCAATCGCGACGCACCGCCTGCGACCGGCACAATCGCGAGCTGCTCTTCGTTGTATGCACTGAACTTCGGTTCGCTGCCGCGCAAATACGCGAGCATCGTCCCATCCGGGCTCCACGCGAATGGGCCGCCGTCTGGGCCGTCGAACGTCGTGAGTTGTTTTGGCGTCGCGCCGCTCCGAGCTTCGACGACGAAGACATTCGAGTTCTTTGAATGATCGACGTCCCCAGGCACGCGCGTGCTTTCGAAGGCGATCCACTTCCCGTCGGGCGACCATGACGGACTCGACTCGTCGTACAATCCCGGTGTCAACGCCGCCGCCTTGCGCGTCGCGAGATCGAACAAATAGAGATGCGTATTCGTCGAGTCGAGGTAGCCGCCCGCGTCACTCTTGAAGTGGTACCGATCGAGCACGATTGGCTTCGGGCGCTTGTTGGTCGAGTCAACATCGGGCGGGACGTCGCTCATGGCGAGCGCGAGCCGCTTTCCGTCCGGCGACCATTCGTAGTCTCTAATGCCGGTTTTCAACTCTGACACGCGCCGAGCCTCTCCGCCGGTCCGATCGAGGAGCCAGAGTTGCGAACCCTTTCCGCCTTGGCGCGACGACAAAAACGAGAGATACCGGCCGTCAGGGCTCCACTTCGGCGAGCTTTCTCCGTCCGGCGACGACGTCACCTGGATCGTCTGCGTGCCATCCCACGACGTCATCCAAATGTCGCTGTCGGATTTATCCTTGGCCGAATCCGTGGCGCTGACGACATATGCGACCCATTTGCCGTCCGGCGAGATCTGCGGATCGCTGACCGTCTTCAGGCGATACATGTCGCCGACGCGCAGTGCGCGCTTCGAGCCCTGCGCGAAGGCGGCCGTCGCGCCACACAGGGCGACAGCGGCCACGAATGCTCCTCGTTTCATGAAAATTCTCCCGCGAACAACGTGACTACTTCGCGCCTGCCGTCGCCTTGACGCGCGCAATGAATAATTGCTCGAGCCGGCCCGTCGTCCCGCATGGGATTCGATCGGTGCTGCCGCCGCTGATGTCCTGGCCCATCGGAACGAATGTCGTCTGGATCATCGTTCCACCTTTGCCGTCCGTGACGATATCTGTCAGCAACGACATGTAGATGCGATATGTCGCCGCTTTGGGTCCAGTCATGCTGGAACCGCAGTCGACGAGGTTCACCATGGGTTCACCGGCAAACTGCCGGGTCTTAAAGAAATTCTGATTGCCGATCTGGTGCGCCGACGGATTTTCGACGGTAACCGGAATCTCCATGTCCGCATAGACCTTCTTCGCCGCCAGCCATACGGTCGCCGGTGGGGCGGCGATGCTTGCTTGCGAGCCCCGTGGTCGTTCGGCGAGGATCGTTCCGCCTTCGCCTTGATAAATCGCGGCTTGCCTTGGAGTGGTCGACTCGATGACCGGGGTGCCGGAGCTCGCGCACCCACAGAGCGCACAGAGTAGAAGTAGTCGGCGCATGGTGTGACTCTAGTAGGAGGTTTTCAAAGATGTTCGGCGGCGCGTCGAATAGACAGCCGCGAGCTGCTCAGGAGGTCAGCGCGCGGAAAGCCACTGGGAAAAGCGCCTCCGCCCACTCCTCATACATGGCCCTTGAAGGATGAAGTCCGTCACTAGCAATGAGCGTCTCGTCGTTTGCGGCGCGTTTCGAGCCTGGAGTGATGTCGACGAACTGGACTCCCGCTCGGTCCGCCGCCTCTTCAGCAACGGTATTGAACGCGTCTATTTCGACACCGATCCGAGCGGGGTCCCTGCCGGACTCGCGCGCGAACGGGGTCGGTCCCCAGTCGGGAATCGAGACGACGATGACTCTCGACGCACGAGAACCAGCAAACTCGATGGCTCGGCGCAGTAAGCCGCCAAACTGGAGTCCATACTCGTCGACCGACCGACCCCGATACTGATTGTTGACCCCAATCAGGAGCGTCACGAGATCGAATGTGTCGCGGGGCTTTGCCGCATCGATTCCCGCGTCGAGCTCGTCGGTCGTCCATCCCGTTTGAGCGACAATGAGGGGATCATCGACGTCGATCCCGCTTTGCCGAAGGCGCGTTGCCAATAAGACCGGCCAGCGCTCGTCGGCGCTGACCGCCTCACCAATCGTGTACGAGTCGCCTAGCGCGAGGAATCGAAAAGTACGATTCGTAGCCGACGCCATCACTACGGCTTGACGTACCGTTCGAGCACAACCGACGCGTAGCTCGTGATCTCGCCCGCGGCATAGGCCCGGAGAAATGAATTCATCGTCTCGATCATCGACACGCTGACGTTCCCCGCGCTCGGCAGATAGAGCGGGTGCTGCATCCCGCGGCCGAAATAACTGCGGATGATGACGCTCGTGCTGTCGTGCGGCAGCGTCTTGAGATTTTTCATGTACTCATCGAAGCCGCCATCGCGACCGATGAGATACTGCTCGACATTCGACAGATAGAAGGCCGATACTCTCAGCCCGTGTTCTGTCGCGTACGCGCCGATCGCGCGTACAGCCTTGTCGCCGGCGACGTTGCCTACGACTGGAATGATTTTGTTGTTGAGCTCCATCGTGCGGACGTACTGATAGGCCTTCTCGTCGGCGACGAAACTCACGCGATGGCCGTCGCGATCGGTCTCCATCAGCAGGCGGCCGAACGACGGATAATCGTAGCGATTGTTCCTGCCGAGGCTCGAGAAGCGAGTCTCGAGGCCTTCGGCGACGAACGCCGCGCGATACCGCTCGAGCACCTCCTGATCGTGGGCAGTCAGCGGAACACCGAATTTTAGAATTTTCTCATTGCTCGCCTTTCGCGTCGCCTGCGCGGCTGCCGAATCGGGACGGACGCCGTTGACATAGGCAAGAATGTCCGCGATCGATCGATTCGACCACGCATCGACATCCGCGGGAATCGGCTTTCCGAACAATCGAAGCAGGAATTCCAATCGATTGCGCGACAGCTCGAACAGCGACTTGTACATCAGATGCTCGAGCATGTTGTCGCGCCGGATGTCGATCATGAACGCGACCGCCGGATGGATCAACGCGATGTACGAGAAATTCTGATCGGGCCCTACGCCGATATACACGCCGCCGTGCACGCCGACTCTCGCGAGCTGGCTCGCGACGTGGAGATAGGATGCCTCATTCGTGACGATGTTGTCTGAATCGAAAAAGCCGCCTTGCTCGGACAATCGAGCAACGACGCCGGCGAATGATGTATCCGCCGCGCGTTGGCACGCGGCCGTCATCACCGCGGCGAACAACAGCGGTGCGGCCCAGACGCGTGCGCGGCGTGAGAACATCGTCATACGAACGAATTTATTGTTTGCACGCGGGGGCCGGATTCGGCTTCGGCTTGTCGATGACCGGACGATGATCGAGGTTCGCCGTCGCCGCGGCCATTTCCCGGATGTAGGTCCGATCCGCGGGCGAAACGGCCGCGAGACAGGTAATGGCCAGAACGAGTCTCATGTCGTGAGACTAGCCTGCACCGATGAGCGAGTCGAGGCCGCTTACCGGAGTATTACGAGCTCGAAAACGCTACGGCGTTTCGTCGTCGGAATCTCCGTGCGACGTCGACGCCGACTGCGTCGCGAGAGTTCGCAGCTGCGCGAGAAACGCCGCTGGCCCCGCGCCGTCGGGAAGCGCGGACAACGCTCTCAGCGCGTCTTCCTGACGAATGGCCAGCCCGGCGCTGATCGTGTTCGGATCGACGCCGACTCGCTCGAACTCGTGGAGCAGATTCGCGAACCGTTCTGTCTGTGACATGCCCCTCCCGAAAGAGGATGAGTCC
>Ga0070683_100003310_pt1 | contig 13036 bp, 9 predicted proteins | sample KBSC713LmetaG_FD_64662 | JGI IMG/M metagenome (GOLD analysis project Ga0070683, IMG submission 64662) | Corn rhizosphere microbial communities from Kellogg Biological Station, Michigan, USA - KBS C7.1-3L metaG | ecosystem: Host-associated > Plants > Roots > Rhizosphere ...
TACTTCTCCCCGCCGATCTGCGACAGGTCGAGGAAGCCGAGGACGTTGAGGCGATGGTTGGCCGAGACGAGGACGACGTCGTGCTCGCGCGCGAGACGCTCGCCGTCGTACGGGCGAAGCTCGCGGTCCGAGCCCGACGCGTAGCCGCCACCGTGGAGCCAGACGAGCACGGGACGTTTGCGACTATCGTTCGTGTTCGGCGTCCACACGTTCACGCGGAGCATGTCCTCGCCCTCGAAGCCGTCGTCCCACTGATAGAGGAACTGCTCCTCCTGATTCACCCAGCCGGCGCGCGGCCCGTGTGGGGAGACGGGCCCCCACGCGAGCGCGGGGCGGACGTCGGTCCACGGCTTGACTGGCTGCGGCGGCAGGAACCGGTTCGCGCCGGCGGTGGTGTCGGCGTACGGGATCCCCTTGAAGACGAAGACGCCGTCGCGCGTGAAGCCGCGGACCTTGCCCGCATTCGTGGCGACGATGGCACGGTCGGGGGTGGCGACGGAGGTGGCTCGCGCCTGGGCGGCAGGTTGCTTCACCGATTCGGCGGGCGCCGCGTGCAGCTCACCCGCGGCGGCGAGCCCCGCGGCCGAAACGCCGGCAACGGCGGTGGACTTGAGCCAGGTACGGCGGTCGACGGATGAGTCGCTCATGAGGAAATGGGGAATGGGAAGCGCGGGCGACTAGCGTACCGGCCGGCGCAAGACGGAGCAAGCGGCGTCTTCAACGGGGTCAGATTCCTTGAAAAACGGTCCGACGCCGGACCGTTTTTCAAGGAATCTGACCCCGATCAGGCGCCTATCAGGCGAGGCGCATCTCGCGCAGGAGGGCCTGGAAGCGCGGATGGAAGCGGAGTGGCTTCAGGAGGAACGAGCCCTTGATCGCGTAGGCCGGCCCGCTGCGCTCGGAGACGGCACGCTCGAGCAGATCGAGGGCGCGATCGAGCTCACCGAGGCCGATGTGGACGTACACGAACTGGTAGGGTGAGACGTACTCCCGCCGCGCCAGCTCCTTGATCTGGCGCAGCACGTCGCGCGCCTTCCCGAGGTCACCGGCGAGACCGTAGCCCTCGCCGAGCTGGGCGAGCCAGAGCGAGTTGCCGGGCGACGCGGACACCGCGCGCTCCAGATCGGCCACCCCCTCGGCGTGGCGTCCGGTGAGGAATTTCGCCCAGCCGAGGGTGGCCCACGCGCGTGCGTGCGGATCCACCTCGGCCGCGTCGCGCGCGCGGGCGATCGCCTCGTCGTACCGTCCCGCGCGGATGAGCATCGTGGCGACGTCGATGCGGTGTGCGAGCGGGTCGAGCTCCTGCGCGCGCTGGAGGAGCTGCAGCGCTTCGTCGTAGCGCTCGAGGGCCGAGCAGAGACGGCCGTACAGATCGTACGCGTCGCCGTAGCTGGGACTCAGCTCGATCGCGCGCTTGAACTCCGCTTCCGCGTTCTCCCAGTCGTAGTCGCGCACGGTGCGCAGGTAGGCCATCGTGCAGTGTGCCGCGCCCAGCTCGGGATCGATGCGCAGCGCCTCGGCCACCGCGCTCTCGGCGCGCTGGTGCGCGAGATCGGGCGCCATCGCGCCGTGCTCGGCCAGCTCGATGTACGACATCGCGAGGTTCGCCAGTGCGAGCGCGAACGACGGATCGCGCGCGACGGCGCGATCGTAGTAGTCGATCGACTGCTCGATCGACTCGGGGGTGTACCTGATGTAGAACTGCCGCCCCTGCAGGAAGAGCTGGTACGCCTGCAGATCGTGCGTCGGCTCCTTGCGGACGCGCGTCTGCTCCTCGCCCGAGAGCTCCGCCTTCAGCGCGTCGGCGATGTGGAGCGCGACGTCGGTCTGGATGGCGAAGATGTCGTCGAGCTTGCGGTCGTACGTCTCCACCCAGAGGTGCTGGTCGGACTCGCCATCGACGAGCTGCGCGACGATGCGCACCCGATCGCCGGCGCGGCGCACGCTCCCGTCGAGCAGCGCGGTGGCGCCGAGTGTCGCGCCGATCTCGCGCAGGCTCTGCGTGCGCTGCTTGAACGGCATGACCGAGTTGCGCGAGATCACCTTGAGCGCGCGGATCTTGGAGAGATGCGCGATGACGTCTTCGGTGATGCCGTCGGCGAAGTACTCGTTCTCCGGATCCGCGCTCAGGTTGCGGAAGGGGAGCACGGCAACGGCCGTCGCACGCGGGCGCGATGGTGCCGGCGCGGTGAGCGCACCGGCGAACTCCCCGGCGGTCACGAAACGGTCGGCGGGGACCTTGGCGAGGGCGCGCGCGATGGCCTCGTCCATCGGCGCGGGCACCGTGCCGCGCAGCCGGCGCACGGAAGGCACCGGATCCATCAGCCGCTTGGCGATGATCGACGTCGGCGAGGGGCCGGTGTACGGCGGCTCGCCGGCGAGCAGCTCGAACAGCACGCAGGCGAGGCTGTACTGATCGCTGCGGCCGTCGGCGCCCTCGTCGAGCGCCTGCTCTGGGCTCATGTACTCCGGCGTGCCGACGACGAGGCCCGTGCCCGTGATGCGCGGCGCCTGTGCGGCATTCGCGGCGAGGGCGATGCCGAAATCGGCGACCATCGCCTCGCCCTCGTAGATCAGGATGTTCTCCGGCTTGATGTCGCGATGGATGACGTTGCGCGCGTGCGCGTAGTCGAGCGCCGACGCGACGTGCCGCGTGATGGACACGGCGTCGTCGATCGGGAGGTAGCGCTCGCGCTCGATGCGATCGCGCAGCGACTCGCCCTCGAGGAAGGGCATGACGTAGAAGAGCTGTCCGTCGGCGTCGCCCGAGTCGAAGAGGGGGACGATGTGGGGATGACTCAGTCCCGCGGCGATCTCGATCTCGCGCAGGAAGCGCTCGCCACCGACGGCGTACGCGAGCTCCGGCTCCAGCACCTTGATCGCGACCTTGCGGCGGTGGCGCAGATCGTCGGCGAGGTAGACGGTCGCCATCCCGCCGCGGCCGATCACGCGCTCGATCTTGTAGCGGCCGGCGAGCGCCGCACTGAGGCGTGAGGTGTCAGGCATGCGGGAGCGCGGAAGTACGGGGCTGCGGGGCTGCGACCAAGGCTGCGGGAATCGCTACGACGGACATCCCCGAGCGAGGACCGCGAATATGCCGCTCGGGAGTCTGCCCCGCGAGCGTCGAATGGCTCACTCGGTCGGCGCGTGCGGCATCGCCATCGCGGGCTCTATCGGGGTGGACGCGTCTCTGCCTCGGGCGGCAGGACCCGCTGCAATGCGACGGTGAACGTCGAGCCCTGCCCCTCCACGCTGCGCACGCGCAGGTCGCCGCCCATGCCGCGCGCCAGGTCGCGGCTGATGGCGAGGCCGAGTCCCGTGCCGCCACTCGTGCGCGCGTACTCCGTCCGCACCTGGACGAAGGGGTCGAAGATCGCATCGAGCCGGTCGCGCGGAATGCCGATCCCCGTGTCCGCGACCTGGAAGTAGGCGGCGTCCGATGGGGCGGTGCCATCCGCGCGCGTGGTGAACGAGACGACGATGCGTCCGCCGGACGGGGTGAACTTGATGGCGTTCGACAGCAGGTTGAGAAAGATCTGGCCGAGCTTCTCGTCGTCCGCCCAGACGCGCACGGGCGGAGCGACATCCGCCACGCCGGGCGTGGAGAGCCTGACCTCGAGGTCGATCCGCTTCTGCGCGAGCTGTGGCTCGACGAGTGGGAGCACGTCGGCGACGACGTCGGCGACGTCGACCGCCTGCACGTCGTACTCCACGCGACCCGCGCCCATCCTGGTGAAGTTCAGCACGTCGTTCACCAGGCCGAGCAGATGCCGTTGCGCGCGGTCGACGCGCGCGAGCGTCTCCTTCTGCGCGATGGTGATCGGGCCGTGGATGCCGAGATCGATCAGTTGTACGTATCCCTGGATGGCATTCAGCGGTGTCCGCAGCTCGTGACTCATGTTGGCGAGGAACTGCGACTTGGCGAGATCCGCCTGCACGGCGGCAGCGCGCGCCAGCTCCGCGTCCGCCCGCGCGCGCTCGCTCTCCTGGAGGAGCCGCTCCACTTCGCGCCGTGCAAGCACCTGCTCGGTGACGTCGTAGCCATGGGCGACGACGCCCGACCGGGTGCCATCGGCCTCCGCGAGCGCCTGGTAGACGAAGTCGACGAAGCGTTCCTCGGGCGCGTCGCCCGGCGTACGGGCAAGGAGGACCGACACCTCGCGTCCCACGAACGCCTCGCCGGTCGACAGCACCTGGTCGAGCAGGGCGAAGAAGCCCTGGTCGCGCACTTCGGGCAGTGCCTCGGCGATGGGCCGGCCGATCAGCTCGCGATGGCCGACGAGCTGGTAGTAGCTGTCGTTGGCCAGCTCGAAGACGTGATTCTCGCCACGGAGGACGGCGAGGAAGGCAGGCGCCTGCTGGAAGACGGTGGCGAGTCGCGTGCGCTCGACATCCAGCGCGTGGAGGAGCCGCGCCCGCTCCTGCTCGGCGCGTACGCGCGAGGTCGTCTCCTGGCAGACGACGAGTGTGCCGGCGATCGATCCGTCCTCGGCGTGCACGGCGCTGTAGCTGTACGTCCACCAGACGTCCTCGAGCCGGCCGTTGCGCTCGATCGGGAGGTACTGGTCCTCGTGCCAGGTGGGCGGGCCGCCGGACATGACCTGCTCGATCTGCGGGCCGATGGCGTCCCAGATGTCGGTCCAGCATTCGCGGCCGCGCATCCCGAGCGCCTGCGGGTGTCGCCCGCTCGCGCCGAGGCTGGGCCGATAGGCGTCGTTGTAGATCTGGATGAGCTCGGGGCCCCACCAGAGGAACATCGGAGTGGGCGAGTCGAGCACGACCCGGGCGATCGTGCGCAGGCTCTGCGACCAGGTCGCCACGGGCCCCAACGCCGTCGCGCTCCAGTCGAGGGCGCGGCAGAGCGCGCGCATCTCGCCGGGGCCGGCGAAGATGCCGTCCCCGACGTAGCTGCCGTCCTGCGACTCGCGCTCAGCCCTGCGTGCAGTCACTGCGTGGAACTTGGGGTCAGCGGTTGACCGTCGCCATCCCGCCCTCGAGGTAGCGTTCGCCGGCGGCCACGCCCTTCGGGAAGACCTTGTCGATCCGCTCGAGATCGGCCTGGGTGAGCGTCACGCCGAGGGCACCGACGTTGTCCTCGAGGTTCTCGACACGTGTGGTGCCCGGGATGGGGACGATGTCGTCCCCCTGATGGAGCAGCCAGGCGAGCACGAGCTGGGCCGGCGTGCACCCCTTCTTCGACGCGACGCGCTCGACGTGGCGGACGAGGTCGAGGTTCTTCTGGAAGTTCTCCCCCTGGAAGCGCGGCTGACGGCGGCGGAAGTCGTCCTCGGGGAGATCCTCGAACTTCGTGAAGCGCCCGGTGAGGAAGCCGCGACCGAGCGGCGAGTACGGCACGAAGCCGATGCCGAGCTCCCGGCAGGTGGGGAGGATCTCGTCCTCGACGTCGCGCATCCAGAGCGAGTATTCCGTCTGCAGCGCGGCGATCGGGTGGACGGCGTGGGCGCGGCGGATCGTCGCCGGCGCCGCTTCACTGAGCCCGAGGTACCTGACCTTTCCATCCTTCACGAGCTCGGCCATCGCCCCGACGGTCTCCTCGATCGGGACCTTGGTGTCGACGCGATGCTGATAGTAGAGGTCGATGTGATCGACGCCGAGCCGCTTCAGGGACGCATCGCACGCCTTGCGGACGTACTCCGGCGAACCGTCGATGCCGAGGCTGTTGCCGCGCTCGTCGCGGACGTTGCCGAACTTGGTGGCGAGCACGACCTCGTCGCGCCGTCCCTTGATCGCCTGACCGACGAGCCGCTCGTTGGTGAACGGGCCGTACATGTCGGCGGTGTCGAGGAAGGTGACGCCGAGATCGAGCGCGCGATGGATGGTGGCGATGGACTCCGCGTCGTCGCGCCCCGAGTAGAAGTCGGACATGCCCATGCAGCCGAGGCCGAGGGCGGAGACGGTGAGTGATTGACCGAGGGTGCGTTGCTGCATTTCCGTGCCGCTCCGTAGGTGAACCTTGAATCTAGATGGATGCAGGGGCGGAAGTTCGGGGCTACCTTGTCGCCGAGGACGCTTCGGGGCGGGCAGTACCAAAACCCAGCGGTGAGCAGTGAGCAGACAGCGGCGAGATCGAGAGCGGCGAGCGGTTCAGCAGTCAGCTGCGCGGTGAGACCGAGCCATTCATGCCACACACATCCGGACTACGGACATGCATAGACGCGATTTCGTGAAGAGCTCGGCCGCCGCAGCGGTGGGAGCGACGGCGCTCTCGATGGTTCCCGGTGCGCTCGCGCGTGCGGTGCCGACGTCGAGGGCATCGGCGCCCAAGCCGTTCAAGCTGCGCTACGCGTTCGACGCGGGGCAGTTCTCCAACAGTGCGCCGGGCGGCGTCGTGGACGAGATCAAGTTCGCGCACGACCAGGGCTTCACGGCGATGGAGGACAATCGCATGAAAGCACGCCCGGTGTCGGAACAGGACGCGATCGCCCGCGAGATGCAGCGCCTCGGGATGACGATGGGGATCATCCTCAACAACGGCGGCACCGGGTTCAAGGCGAACGGCTCACTCTCCACCGGGCGGCCGGAGGAGCGCGACGCCTTCCTCGCCGAGGTGCGATCGTCGATCGAGTGCGCGAAGCGGGTCAACGCGAAGTGGATGACGTCGCTCGTCGGGATGACCGACCCCAAGCTCCCGCGCGGTTTCCAGATCGCCAACGTGATCGACAACATCCGCCGCGCCTGCGAGCTGCTCGAGCCGCACGGGCTGGTGATGGTGTTCGAGCCGCTCAACGTCACCGAGAACCACCCCGGCTTCCTCATCCACTCGAACGACGAGCTGTACATGCTGATGAAGGCCGTGCGCAGCCCGTCGTGCAAGATGCTGTACGACCTGTATCACTCGCAGATCAACGAGGGGCACCTGATCTACAACTTCGACAAGTGCTTCGACGAGATCGCGTACGTGCAGACGGGAGACACACCGGGCCGGAAGGAGCCGGGCACCGGCGAGGTGAACTACAGGAACGTGTTCAAGTTCATCTACGATCGCGGGTACACGGGGCTGCTCGGCATGGAGCACGGCAAGTCGCTGCCGGGCAAGGAAGGCGAGCTCGCATTGATCCAGGCGTATCGCGAAGCGGACGATTTCGAGCCCGCTGCGAAGTGAGTGCGTGAGTGCGATGGCTACTTCGGCGGCTGCATCGAGATCGAGCCGTCGTCGTTGATCGTCCAGAACGGGTTCCACGCCACCTCCCAGAGGTGCCCGTCGGGATCCGCGAAGTAGCCGTCGTAGCCGCCCCAGAAGGTGTCGCGCGGCTCGATGAGGATCTTCGCGCCGGCGGCGCGCGCTTCCTCCATCGCGGCGCGTACCTCCTCCTTGGAGCGGCAGTTGTAGGCGAGGGTGAAGCCGCGGAATCCGCTCCCCTCGGCGCTCACCCCGGCGTCCTCGGCGAGCTTGGGCCACTCGTAGAGCGAGAACACCATCCCGCCGCACTGATACATCGCGATGTCGTCCTGGCCGGCGTCGTGGTGCCAGCCCAGTCCGTCCTCGTAGAAGCGGCGTGCGCGGGCGAGATCGCGGACGCCGAGGGTGAGCATGCCGAGTCGCTGATGCATGTGCGGGAATGAGGGAATGGGGAAATGAGGGAATGAGGAACGGCACCTGTCACTGGGGTCGGATACCGCAGGTGTCTGACCCCTTGGCGGTTTGACGCTGTCCCCTTGGACGCTGAGCCCAGATTAGCGGGCTACCTCGCCGTCGTATTGAAGGAATCGGCAGCGACGCGCAACGGTTGACGCCGGCCGGCCGTTCGCCGAGTGTACGGTAGGAGCGCCCACCGGCACGCGGAAGGATCGCGCGCCGCACCCAACTCCGATCAGTGAGATCAGCGATGCGGATGCACCAACACGAGCGACGCTCGTGGCGCTCGGGCGCGCTCTGGAAGACCGTCGTCGTCGCGACCATCGCCGTCGCACCGGCACTCGGCGCGCAGCAGCTGGCCGCGATGTCGCCCGCCGAGCGGGCGCGGGCCGACTCGGCGCTCGCGGCGATGCGCCAGCGGACTGCCGCGGACCACCAGCAGATGCTGGGGCAGCTCGGCATCACCGCGCTCAGGCCGGGCCCGAGCGGGAACGAGTCGGCGCCCAACCACGCGAACTACGACTCGACGCTCGCCAATCCGTTCACGTCGCTCCCCGACGTGCTGCGCCTGAAGGACGGCCGCCGCGTGACGAACGCGCGGCAGTGGCAGCAGCGGCGCCGCGAGATCATTGGTGATTTCGAGCGCGAGGTGTACGGTCGCGTGCCGGCGAACGTGCCGAAGGTGACGTGGACCGTGACGGCGACCGACACGGGACGCGTCGGCGGACGACGCGTGCTCGCGAAGCAGCTCGTCGGCCACGCGGACAATTCCGCGGATCCGTCGCGTGGCGACCCGCAGGACGCGCCACGCTCATCAATGGCCGTGGACATCCCTCTGACGGTCGTCGTGCCGGAGGACGCGAAGGCGCCCGTGCCGCTGATGATCATGTTCCGGCCCGGCACGCTCGAGTCGGCACTCGGTCGGCCGGCGCGTCCTGGTGCGCCACCGATGGGCTTCGTGCCGCCGCCGCCCGCGCCGGGCAGCGACGCGCCGGCGACGGAGCAGCTCATCGTCGACGGCTGGGGGTTCGCCTTCCTCAATCCGACGAGCGTGCAGGCCGACAATGGCGCCGGCCTCACGCTGGGGATCATCGGCCTCGCGAACCACGGCACGTTCAGGAAGCCCGATGACTGGGGCGCGCTGCGCGCGTGGGCGTGGGGCGCGTCGCGCGCGCTCGACTACCTCGAGACCGACAAGGCCGTCGACGCGAAGAAGGTGGGGATCGAGGGGGTGTCGCGGTACGGGAAGGCGGCACTCGTGACGATGGCGTTCGATCCGCGCTTCGCGATGGTGCTCATCGGCTCGTCGGGCAAGGGCGGCACGACGCTGCATCGCCGCAACTGGGGCGAGGCGGTGGAGAGCCTCACCGGCTCTGGCGAGTACCACTGGATGGCGGGGAACTACCTGACGTACGGCGCCGACTCGTCGCGCACGGGACGACACACGGCGAACGAGCTGTCGGTCGACTCGCACGAGCTGATCGCGCTGTGCGCGCCGCGACTGACGTTCGTGAGCTACGGCATCCCGGAGAAGGGCGACGCGAAGTGGCTCGACCATCAGGGGAGCTTCATGGCCACCGTCGCCGCGCAGCCGGTGTTCCGCCTGCTCGGCGCGAAGGACCTCGGCGTGTCCGACGACTGGCGGACGGCGAAGATGCCGCCGGTGAACGTCGGCTTGCTCGACGGCGAGCTCGCGTGGCGGCAGCACGACGGCGGCCACACCGACGCCCCGAACTGGAAGTACTTCCTGCCATGGGCGGACCGGCACTTCGCGCGCACGTACACGGCGGCGCCGCCGGTGCCCGCGTCGAGCACGAGCAACGTGACCAGCGCGGGCAGCGCGGTCGCGACGTCCACGGCAGCTGGACAGTGGCCCGCCGACAAGGCGACGCCGCGGACGGACTCGAACTCGATGCTCGCGCACCGGCAGCTGCTCGCGAAGCGCACGCAGGGGAAGATCGACGTCTACTTCGAGGGGAACTCGATCACGCGGCGGTGGGGCGCGACGGACTATCCGCAGTTCCTCGCCAACTGGCGGCAGAACTTCACCGGATGGAACGCGGCCGACTTCGGCTGGGGCGCCGACCGGATCGAGCACATGCTCTGGCGCCTCGAGAACGGCGAGCTCGATGGCGTGAACCCGAAGGTGATCGTCATCCTCGCCGGCACGAACAACGTGGGGAAGGTGCCGGGGGGCGACGAGAAGGTCGCCGACATCACGCGCGGGCTGCGCGCGCTCGTGAACCTCGCCCACACCAAGGCGCCGAACGCGACGATCGTGCTGACGGGCATCTTCCCGCGCGGCGACAACCCGGCGACGGCGAAAGAGATCAACGCCGAGATCGCGCGCATCAACGCGAACCTCGCGCGCATGGCGGACGGCAAGTCGATCCGCTATGTGAACGTCAACGACAAGCTCGTCGACTCGACCGGCACGCCGCGCGCGGAGCTGTTCATGGACGGCCTGCACCCCGCGCTGGCCGGCTACCAGATCTGGGCCGATGCACTGAAGCCGATCCTCACCGAGCTGCTTGGCCCACCGGCTTCGACGGATCAGGCTCCGCCGCCGACGGGAGATCCAAGCGCGAAGAAACCGTAGCTGGGGGAATGAGGGAATGAGGAACGGCCTCGGGACGCTTCGGCGTGCCGGGGCCGTTTGACTGGATGTGTCATTCCGCCGGAGTGATGCTCGAAGTGCAGTGCCCTCGACTCGCTTCGCTCGGGATGACAACGCTCACGCACTCACAGCTCGTCCATCCATCGTCCCACATCCGCCACCGATCGGCCTAGCAGCTGTCGCGGCGTGAAACCGGTGAGGGCGCGGAACTCGCGCGTCATGTGCGCCTGGTCGGCGTAGCCCGCGTCCAACGCGAGACGGGACAGTGCGGGCGCGAGGCTCGGCGGACGCGTCGCGACGCCGGCGCGGCTCGCGCGGAGGGCGCGCTGCAAACGCACGATGCGCTGCAGCGTCTTGGGTCCGTAGCCGCAGGTCGCGGTGATCTCGCGATGCAACCGTCGCTCGCTCCAGCCGAAGTCGTGGGCGACGTCGCGCACCGTGGCGCTGCGATCGATCACGAGACGCCGTGCGGCGCGCAGTGCGTGCACATCCCGGTCGACGCGCGGAGCGATCCGTGCGCGGGCCCACGCCTCGAGGGCGAAGCGCAGCGCGTCGCCCGGCTCGTCCGCGTCGTACGCGCGATCCAGTGAATCGGCGAGCAGTCGTGCCGCCGAGCTGCACACCGCGGCGAGCTCGGGATCGGCGTCGCGCAGCTCGCTTGCGTCGCAGCCGAACGCGGCGCGCGTCGCACCTGGCCGGAATCGGATGCCGACGACCGTCGTCCCAGGCGGAACGTGTACGTGCTGCGTCATCGTCGCGGGCCCGGCGACGTGTGGCGCCGCGTCGCCCACGATCACGACGTCGGAGCATGCATCGGGAATGATCGGGCTCGGCCCGGTCCCCTCTCCCGTCCGCGCAACCCACGTGCAGGCTACTGCGGCGCGAAGGTCGAGTGCGGGCGGGTACTCGGCGTACGAGGCAGACATGAGAAACCGGTGATCGGTCGTGGGTGATCGGTGATCGGCCGGCACACACCCAGACGATTCCGGCGCGCCGATCGATCACTGTTCACCGTTAACCGTTCACCGCATCACGCACTCGCCGGCGGGAACAATCCCTCGATCGACAGATACCGCTCCCCCGTGTCGTAGCAGAAGGTCAGCACTCGGCTGCCCTTCGGGATCTCGGCGAGCTTCTGCTTCACCGCGGCGAGCGACGCGCCCGAGGAGATGCCGACGAAGATCCCCTCTTCCTTCGCCGCGCGTGCCGCCATCGCGAAGGCGTCTTCCTCCGTCACGGAGATGGTGCCGTCGAGGATGGCGCGATTCACGTTGCCGGGGATGAAGCCGGTGGCGATCCCCTGGATCTTGTGCGGCGAGTGCGTACCGCCGGCGATGACGGACGACTTCACCGGCTCGACGGCGAAGACCTTGAGGTTGGGCATCGTCTTCTTCAGCACCTCGCCCACGCCGGTGATGTGGCCGCCCGTGCCGACGCCGGTGATGAGGTAGTCGATCCCTTCGGGGAAATCCTTGAGGATCTCCTGCGCCGTGGTGCGGCGATGGATGTCGACGTTCGCCGGGTTGTCGAACTGGTTGGGGAACCAGCCGCCGGGGGTCGCGGCGACGAGCTCCTTCGCCTTCTCGATCGCGCCCTTGGTGCCGATCTCCTTCGGCGTGAGGACGAGCTCCGCGCCGTAGGCCGCCATGACGCGACGCCGCTCGATGGACATCGACTCGGGCATGACGAGGATGCAGCGATATCCCTTCACCGCCGCGGCCATCGCGAGGCCGATCCCCGTGTTGCCCGACGTCGGCTCGATGATCACGCCACCGGGCTTGAGCACGCCCCGCCGCTCGGCGTCGTCGATCATCGCGATGCCGATACGGTCCTTGATGCTCGCTCCGGGATTCGCGCGCTCCAGCTTGAGCCACACCTCCGAGCCCGGCACGTCGGAGTACAGGCGGTTCAGGCGAACGTGCGGCGTGTTGCCGATCGTCTCGAGGATGTTGTTGACGCGCATGGAAACGGGTGTTCGGGTGAGAGTGGCGGTTGCGACCGTGGAAGCTGTTCGGAGCCCAGGCGGGGGGCAAGCCGACGGTCGATATCCACCGAGCGGCGGGAAGGTTCGCGCTGGCGGCAGGGCGAAGGACGGCGCGTCGGTCGACGAATGCGGCGCGGAAGCTTGCGGGGGAGCCCCCCGAATCGTAACGTGCGAAGTCGCCGGGCTCGAGCTGCGGCAGCGGCCGCAGCAGGACCTGCGCCCCCCACCCATCCCATGTCCGCACAACCCCGGTCCCACGCCTCCTCACGCACCGCCGCCCCCCGGACGGTCGCCGCGTCGATCGACTCCTTTCGGCGCATCACGCGGGCGCTACGGCTCGCCGAGCGGCGGACGCAGTTCGAGGCAGGGCTCAGCGCGGCACAGCTGTTCGTCCTGCACGCGCTCGCCGACGGGAACGAGACCTCCCTGTCCGAGCTGGCCGAGCGGACGATGACGGATCGATCGTCGGTCGCCGCGGTGGTGGACCGGTTGTTCGACGCGGGCTACGTCGTCCGTGGTGTCTCGCGCGCGGACCGGCGGCGCGCGGCGATCGTGCTGACGGGCGCGGGGCGTGCCATCCTCGCCCGCGCCCCCCAGCCGCCGATGGTCCTCCTCGTGGATGCCATCAATTCGATGGAGCCGGCGCAGCGTGCGGCGCTCGCCACCGGGCTCGCGGCGCTGACGTCCGCCATGGGTGTGGCCGACGAGCCGGCCGGCATGCTGTTCGAGGAGGTGCGTGCATCGGCGACGCGACGCGAGCGGCGATGAGCGGCGCCGAGCTGTCCGAGCCGTTACGGCGGTTCGTGGAACGCTACATCCCGACGGTGGATCACGTGGC
>Ga0070683_100003312_pt1 | contig 13032 bp, 10 predicted proteins | sample KBSC713LmetaG_FD_64662 | JGI IMG/M metagenome (GOLD analysis project Ga0070683, IMG submission 64662) | Corn rhizosphere microbial communities from Kellogg Biological Station, Michigan, USA - KBS C7.1-3L metaG | ecosystem: Host-associated > Plants > Roots > Rhizosphere ...
TTTGCCATGATCAAGGGCGCGGAGCAGACGACAGTGCTGGAGGCGACAAACCTCAGCCTTCGTTTCGGTGCTGTGCGCGCCCTCAAATCCGTGTCGTTGCGGGTGGAGAAGGGTGAGATTCATGCAGTTATCGGCCCAAACGGTGCCGGCAAATCGAGCCTCTTGAACTGCCTGTCGGGTTTCTATCGTCCGCAGGAAGGCTCGGTGCGTTTTCTGGGTAAAGATGTTTCGGCCATTGCGCCACATCGCCGTGCCGCGCTCGGAATCGGCCGAACATTTCAGGGAATCCAGACCTATCCGTCGATGACGGCGCGGGAAAACATTCTTTCCGGCTTTTACTCGCGCATGACGACGGGATTTCTTGCTGCACTTCTCTACTGGGGACAGGTGCGCCGCGAAGAAGAAGAATTTTCCGCCAGGGCTGAGGCGATCATCGATTTCCTCGAGTTAGAAGAGATGCGCCATGCTGTCGTTGGCGACTTGTCCTACGGGGTGCGGAAACGGGTCGATCTTGGTCGCGCGCTCGCGCTTGATCCCAAGATTTTGATCATGGACGAGCCGATGGCCGGCATGAGCACCGAAGAGAAGGGCGACCTCGCCCGTTTTATTCTCGACATCCGGGAAGGTTTTGGAATCTCCATCGTGCTGGTCGAGCACGATATGGAAGTCGTCATGGCGATCTCGGACAAGGTGACGGTTGTCGATTTCGGTGAGGTCATTGCGTGCGGCACGCCGGATGAGGTCAGCGACGATCCCCGTGTGGTTGCCGCGTATCTTGGCGGAGCGGCGGCATGACCATGCACGTTCTGCGCGCCGAAACCGTCGAAACCTCGCGTCGGTGCGAAGGCCGGACGCTGCCGCAACTGCTCCGCGACGATGCGCGTGACTTTGGCGGCCGCACGGCACTGAAGTCCAAGCGGGCCGGCATTTGGTGCGGCCGCTCGTGGCAATGGGTTTATGAGGAAGTCAAGCTCGCCGCCCGCGGCCTCAGCGCTCTGGGCCTGAAGCGCGGCGAGGTGCTGGCCTTCATCTCCGAAAACGTCGAGGAGCAGTATCTTCTCGAACTCGCTGCCTTGTCGATTGGGGCGATCACGGTCAGCATTTTTCCTGACGCGACGGTTGATGAGCTTGGCTATGCGCTCGGTCATTCCAATGCCGTCATGGTGGTGGGTGAGGATCAGGAGCAGGTCGACAAGATCCTTGTTCTATCGGATACGGCGCCTGATGTGCGTCGTATCATTTACCTCGATGGCCGGGGGCTGTGGAACTATGCCGAACCCAGACTCGTCGCGATCGAAACGATGCGGCACTTGGGACAGGAGTTCCGCGACGACGCGTGGGTAGAAAACGAGATCAGCCAGGGCCGGGCTTCGGACGTCGCGGTCTATTGCTACACCTCCGGCACCACGGGGCGCCCGAAGGCGGCAATGCTCTCTCACGCGTTCATCCTCGACAATGCGCACCGGCTCATGGGTTCGCTCGAAGTAAGACCGGGGGGCAACTATCTGTCCTACATCTCTCCTGCCTGGGCCGCGGAACAGTTCTTCGGCGTTGCTCTTCCGCTGCTCGCGCCTCTGGTCGTGCATTTTGCCGAGAAGCCGGAAACCGTGCAGCGCGATCTGCGGGAGATTGGTCCGGAATTTTTGATGTTCACGCCTCGTCAGTGGGAGATGCAGGCGTCGAATGTCGAAGCACGCATGATGGATGCAGGCACTCTGCGGCGCCGACTCTATCGATGGGGTGTGAAGCAGGGGCATCGCCGCGCAAAGGGAGAGGGTAGCTGGTTCGAGAAAATTGTCCTGCAGCCTCTCGCGGACAAGCTCGTCCTTAGCGGAGTTCGCGAGCTTCTAGGCCTGACGCGCGCGCGTGCCGTTCTCTCCGGCGGCTCCGGCTTGTCGGGAGAACTGTTCGAACGGTTTCGCGCCTTCGGGATTCCCCTTGGAAACCTTTACGGCTCGACTGAGCTTGGCCTGATCTCGACGCATCGTCCGGGCAGCAAGAATCCCAAGACGATGGGGTCGCTCATGACCTCGGACCCGAGCATATCCAAGCCGATCGAGGGGTGGATCGACGACGATGGACAGTTGCGGCTCAATGTCCTCGCCTTCGATGGCTATCTGAAGGATGCGGATTCGACCTTGAGCATCGGAACGCGAAGCGACGGCTATCGGACCGGCGACGCGGTGCGGCTTGATCAGAACGGAGAGCTTCTCTTCCTCGATCGTCTCAAGGATCTGAGAAAGCTCAAGAGCGGCATCTCCTACCCGCCGCAGTTCATCGAGAACCATCTGCGGGCTTCGCCGATGATCAGGGACGCCATCGTGTTCGGCGACGAGACCCGCGATTGCGTTGTGGCGTTGGTCAATATCGATGCCGAGATCGCCGGCCGTTTCGCGGAATTGCACGGCCTGGCTTTCGGGACGTTTCCCGAACTCAGCCAGTTGCCGAAGATCCGGGAAGAAATCGCGGAGGCCATTCGCAACGTCAACCGGCTGGTCGATCGCCCGGCGCGGGTGGTGGCATTCGCGAACCTGCCGAAAGAGCTCGATGCGGACGAGGCCGAATTGACGCGGTCGCGCAAGCTGCGCCGCGAGCACATCCACGAGCGTTACTCTGGCATGATCGAGGGTCTCTACAGGGGCGACGATACTCTCCAGACCGAAATCGAGGTCCGCTACCAGGACGGCACCGTCAGTACCTTGCGCGCGTCGGTCGTTCTCAATCGGGTTGAGGAACAGCAATGATCAACTTCCTGCAAACGCTTATTGAAGGAACGTTGGTCGGGCTGGTCTACGGCCTCGTCGCGATTTCGTTCGTGGTCATCTACCGCGCGTCGCGGATCGTGAACCTCGCGCAGGGCGAGATACTGGTTTTCGGCGCCCTGTTCCTGTGGACCTTCACTCTCGGCGCGGCACACGCGGGATATCATATTCCCCTGGTGCTCGGTTTTGCGATCACGCTCGTCGCCTGCATCACGTTCGGGCTGGTGCTGGAACGATTTGTTTTCCGTCCCCTGATCAGCCAACCAGCCTTCGCGATCTTCATGGCGAGCATTGCGCTGTTGATCCTGTTGCGCGGCGTGGCGCAGCTCGTCTGGGGCGCGGAGACCCGCTCTTTCCCCGCCGTATTCCCCGAGGGCGGCATCGCGATCGGTCCGTTCCTCGTCAACACGCGCCTGCTTCTCGGTGGAGTGTTCACGCTCATCCTCACATTTGGCCTTCATCTGTTTTTCACGCGCAGCCGCCACGGCCTCAGCCTGGCCGCCGTTGCCGAAGATCATAACATCGCGCTTTCGCTGGGTGTCTCCGTACGCTGGGCGATCGCGGTGGCGTGGATACTCGGCACGATCGTGGCGACCTGCGCGGCGACGGTTCTTCTCTCCGGCCGGATACTCTCGCTTGAAGTTGCCCAGATCGGCTTCAAGGCGCTTCCTGTCGCTCTGCTGGGCGGTCTGGAATCGATCCGGGGAGCGCCGCTGGCAGGCGTGCTGATCGGTGTCGGCGAAGCGCTGGCCATGGTCTATCTCGATCCGCTGACCAACGGCGCAGCATCCGGCGTGTTGCCCTATGCCGTGATGATCGGGGTTCTTCTCGTCCGCCCACAAGGCCTGTTCGGCTGGAAAAAGATCGAGAGGCTCTGAGCACATGCTTCCGACCGGCATCCATTCCCTGACCTATTCTGACGAAGCGCGCCTCCTGCGGACGACGCGATCGCGGATTTGGCTCGCTCTTCTGGTTGTTGCCCTCCTCGCATATCCGCTCTTCGCGGGACCTTACATGCTGGGCGTCTTCACCAACATGTTCATCACCCTGATGGCGGTCTACGGCCTCTATGTCACCGTCGGGATGGCGGGCCAGATCAACGTCGCGCAGTCGGCTTTTGTCGGCGTCGGCGCGTTCGTGACCGCGAAGCTGTCGGGTTACGGCCTGTCGTTCATCCTGGTGGTTCCTGTTGCCGCGCTGATCACCGGCGCGGTGTCGATCCTCTTCGCCCTTCCTGCCGCGCGGGTGAAGGGTTTCTATCTGGCGCTGACCACGCTTGCGGCGCAGGTGGTGTTTCCGATCGTCATTCTCGCTCTTCCGATGGACTGGTTTGGCGGCCTGGTGGGAATGTCGGTGGAGCCGATCCGGATCGGGTCCCTTACACTCGGGTCGCCGGTCGACTTCTACTATTTCACACTGCTTCTGGTCGCGTTCTTGACGGTGGCCGCCTTTAATCTCAAGCGCTCGCGCTTCGGCCGCGCCATGTTGGCAGTTCGTGACAACGACGTCGTCGCGGAAGTCATGGGCGTGCCGGTTTTCAGGACCAAGGCTCTCGCCTTCTTCGTCGGCTCGCTTTTTGCCGGTGTCGCAGGTGCCTGCACTGCCTATTTCCTTCAGTTCGTGACGGTCTCCAGCTTTACGTTGTTTGCGTCGGTCTGGTACCTCGGCATGCTGATCGTCGGCGGCGCTCAAAGCGCCACCGGGGCGATCCTCGGCGTCGTGTTCATCACCTTCCTTCAGGAAGGCCTGCATGGCGTTGCCAACGCACTCATGCAATCGGGCGCCAGTGGCGGAGTCCTGTTTCCTTTGACGTCGGTCGCGCTCGGTGCATGCGTTCTGCTCGCGCTGATCTTCGAACCGCGCGGGCTGGCGCATCGCTGGTCGGTGCTGCGGACTGCATTTCAGCTCTGGCCTTTCCCTCGCAACTGAGAACGCCATCACAAGCTTTGAGCCAGCATGATCGAATGAATAACGAAAGGGAGGAATGGAAATGAACCTGAAGAAAGCACTACTGGCTGCGGCGATGCTTGCAGCTTCGACCCTCAGTGCGGCATCTGCCGAGTACGTCATCAGCGCCAGCGCCGACTACTCCGGCCCGTTCGCCGACGTGATGCCGAATGCGATGTCCGGCATCAACGCGGTCGCGGACTGGTGGAACAAGGACGTGGGCGAGAAGCTGGGCGTGAAGGTGCGCGTCAAGATCTATGACATGCGGTATGACCCTGCTCAGATCGCGAAGACTTGGCCGTCTATCCTGTCATCGGATCATCCGATCATGCATCTGGGATTCGGATCTCCCGATCTGGTCACGCTGATGAAGCGGTTGCCTTCGGACAAGGTGCCGATGCTGATCGGCACGGCGATGGTCGGTCTCGTCTGGGTGCCGAACGGTTGGCATTATTCGATCCGCCCCACCTACAGCCATGAATTCGCGGGGCTTCTTGCCGAACTGCAGAAGCGGAAAGGCGGCAAACTGATCATTGGCCCGATCAGCACGCAGAACCAGGCCGGCTTTGTCGATCAGGTGAATGGCGTTCGCAAGCTCGCGGAAACCTATCCCGACAAGTATCAGATGCTCGATACCCAATGGGTCGATACCTCCCCGGTTTCGCTGACGTCGAACATCCGGACTCTGGCGGCGGGAAAGCCTGACGTTCTCCTCATCGGCGGCACCACCGCGCAGGTGATCGCTGCAGCCAAGGCGATGGGGGAACTCAATCTGAACATTCCGATCATCATGTCCACGCACAACGGTCTGACCGAGGTGGCGAAGGGCATTGATCTTGCGAAGCTCGAGGGATCGTATTCCGCGTTCTCCTTTGCGGCTCCCGAGCAGCCCAACCTGCCGATCGAAAAGATCTATCAGCAGTACAAGAAGAATGGCGAATGGGGTCTCATCACCGCTCAGTCCGCGGCTCAGGCGCTGCTCGCGCTGCGCGTTCTCGAGAAGGCTGTCGCCAAGGTCGGCGCCGACAAGGTGACCGGTGAGGCAATGCGCAACGCGCTGCTCGACAATGTGTACACCGAGCCGGAACTGCTGGGGGCGCTCCCGACGCTCGACTACGACAACACGGCTCCGTTCCCGATCGGGGACATCAAGGTGACCGCTGAAGTCGTCAAGGGCGGCAAGATCACTCCGATCGGTGGTGGATGGCTTTCCGTGCCAGACCTCAAGAAGTGGTGAGTTGGGGCCAGGGAGCCAGAAGATGGGCCTTGTCCTTTCCAATGTCGACGTCGTGTACGGCGGGGTCATCCAGGTTCTGCGTTCAGCGAACCTGGAGGTTCCTGACGGAAAGATGGTCGTGTTGCTCGGCTCCAACGGTGCCGGCAAGACGACGACACTCAAGGCGATCTCTGGTCTTCTTCATTCCGATCTCGGCAAGGTGACCGCGGGGCGGATCGTCTTTGATGGCGCCGACGTCACCAACGGCGATCCGGCCGACATCTTTGGCCGGGGCATTGTTCAGGTTCTCGAGGGTCGCAAGGTTCTCGAGCACCTGACGGTGGAGCAGAACCTTATGGTCGGTGCGCATCGGCGCACTGACTATAAGGCGGTGAAGGATGATCTCGCGCGGGTCTACGGCTACTTCCCGAGGCTTCCGGATCTGTTGAAGCGGACGGCGGGCTATCTGTCGGGCGGTGAGATGCAGATGGTCCTGATCGGACGCGCGCTGCTTGCGCGGCCGAAGCTGCTGATTCTCGACGAGCCTTCCATGGGCCTTGCGCCGATCCTTGTCGAACAGCTCTTCCAGACGATCGGCAGGATCAAGCGCGAGGAAAAGTTGACGATCCTGCTCGTCGAGCAGAATGCGCGCGCTGCGATCAGCCAGTGCGACTACGGCTATGTCATGGATAGCGGGCGTATCGTGCTGCATGGCACGCGAGCCCAACTCGAAAACAATCAGGACGTTCAGGAATTCTATCTCGGTTATGCCGGCGCAGAAGGCCGCAACCGCTTCCAGAACATCAAGCACTACCGGCGGCGCAAGAGGTGGCTCGGATGAGTGGGATCGCGGGTCGTTTTTCCCGCTTGCGCTCCGTCTATGCGGATGCCGAGCGCAAGGCGCCGGCGCTGGCGCGGCGCTTTGCGGCTGCCGGCGTTCGCCCGCAGGATTTCAAGAATGCGGCGAGCCTCAACCGGTTGCCGGTTCTGAAGAAGGAAAGGCTGCTGGAATTGCAGGCCGCGGAGCCGCCGTTCGGTGGCTTCCTGGCCTGTGACGTTGCCGAGCTTGCTTATATCTATGTTTCGCCCGGTCCGATCTTCGAGCCTTCTCCGGCCTCGGACGACACCGGGCATGGCATGGACATGATGTTCCGTTCCGCCGGTGTCGGGCCGGAGGACGTGGCGCTGAACACATGGTCCTATCATCTGGTGCCGGCCGGTCTTCTGTTCGACAAAGGACTGCGCGCTGTGGGAGCAACGGTCATTCCCACCGGCACCGGCAACAGCGAATTGCAGGCAGAACTTCTGACGGCGCTCAAGCCGACGGTGTTTCTCGGCAGCACGGCCTACTTTGCGACATTGGTCGAGCAACTGCGCAAGTCGGGCCGTACGCTACCGGATGCGTGGGCGCTTCGTCACGCTTTTCTTGGTGGTGAGTTCGGCGATTGGTCGGCCAAGCGCCGCGCCATCGAGTCCGAGTTCAAGTTGAAGACGTGGTCGATCTATGGGGCCGCGGATTTCGGACTGATTGGATATGAGGTCGAGGGGCATTCGGGTTATCGCATCCATGATGACCGTTACGTTCAGATCTGCGATCCGGTGACCGGCGCGCCGCTTGCCGCCGGCGAGGCCGGCGAAATCGTTGTGACGACGTTGACGCCGGGTTGGCCGATGATCCGCTTCGGCACCGGTGATCTCGGCCGGGCGATTAACCTCGCTGCGGACGGCGGAGTGGATTGGCTGGCGCCGATCGAGGGACGAGTCGGCGCCGCGCGGAAGATCCGCGAAATCTTCGTTTATCCGGATCATCTCAAGGCATTGGCTGCGCGAGTCGATGGTCTTGCCGAGGTCAGGCTCCGTATCGGACGTGATGGTCATCGGGAGACGATCACGCTCGAACTTCTTCCATCGGGCGCGAAGGCCGTGGCTACGGATGCCGTTCTCGATTGTTTCCGCATGCTGACGCGTTTGCGTGCCGACCATTTGGTTACCATCGGGTCGGCAGATGCATTCACACATGCTGGGCCGATCGCCGAAGACGCTGATGCGCGGAATGTTTGATTCAATGACAATCGGGTTTTTGAGAGTAGCTGTATGGCCGTTTTGAAAAATCAATGTAATCCGGCGGCTCCAGAGTTCATCGCGAACGCGGCGGCCTACGATGCGTTGCTCGAGGATCTCTACTCGAAATACGACTGGGCGCTGGGTGGCGGTGGCCCGAAGATGATCGCGCGGCATCATCAGCGCAACAAGCTGCTGGTGCGTGACCGGATCGATCTTCTGGTTGATCCCTTGACGCCGTTCCTTGAACTTTCGCCGCTGGCAGGATGGGGCCTTTATGGCAACAGCCTGCCAGCGGCGGGCATCGTGACCGGCATCGGCACGATCCGCGGCGTCACCTGCGTCATCATCGCCAATGATGCGACGGTCAAAGGCGGGTCCTTCTATAAGGAAACAGTCCGCAAACATGTTCGCGCCCAGGATATCGCCTGGGAAAATCGTCTGCCGATCGTCTATCTGGTCGATTGCGGCGGTGCGAACCTTCAAAATCTGGAAGACGTGTTTCCGGATCAGGACCACTTCGGCGGAACGTTCTATCGCCAATGCCGGATGTCGGCCGAAGGATTGCCGCAGCTTGCCGCTGTGTTCGGAGAGTGCACGGCCGGTGGCGCCTATATTCCTGCGCTCGCCGATGAGTTTGTCATGGTCGCTGACAATTCATCGATTCATCTCGGCGGCCCGCAGATCGTCAAGGCGGCCATCAGCGAGGTCGTCGATCGCAACACGCTGGGTGGCGCTGCCATGCACTCGACCGTCTCGGGCGTGGCCGATCACTTCGCATCCGACGAGCGCGAGGCGATCGCCAAACTGCGCGACATGGTCGGCGCATTGAATTTTCCGCAGCCGCTATCGGGCGATATTCGCCCGGCGCGCGCGCCGCTTTATGACATCACCGAACTTCCGGGCGTGGTGGGGACCGATCTGTCGCGGCCGCTCGACCAGCGCGAGATCATTGCGCGCATTATCGACGGAAGCGAGTTTCACGAATTCAAGCCGCTGTTCGGTGAAACCCTAGTTTGCGGCTTTGGTCATATCGAAGGCCTTCCTGTTGGCATCATCGCCAATAACGGCGTTCTGTTTTCCAACAGCACGCTGAAGGGCGTTCATTTTATCGAGCTTTGCGACCAACGTGGCATCCCGCTTCTGTTCTTGCAGAACACCACTGGCTTCATGGTCGGTTCGGACGCGGAGCGCGGGGGAATTGCCAAGAATTCGGCCAAGCTGGTTTACGCGGTTTCGAATGCCCGAGTGCCGCGCTACACGCTCGTGACAGGCGGTTCTTATGGCGCTGGGAACTATGGAATGAGCGGGCGCGGTTTCCGCCCGCGTTTCATGTTCATGTGGCCCAATGCTCGCCTGGGCGGCATGAATCCTGATGTGGGATCATCCGTTCTCATGGATCTCAGGCGCGCATCCATTTCGCGCAAACCTGCGACGCCGGAGGAATTGGCGGCTTACGAGGCTGAACTCCGGCACATGTTCGATTCGAAATCGGACCCGTACTACTGCACGGCGCGCATCTGGGACGATGGGATCATTGATCCTCGCGATACGCGAACTGTGCTGGCGCTGTGCCTTGCCACCGGCGCGATGCGGCCGCCCGCTCCGGGCAACCGTCCTGTCTATCGGATGTAGTCATGACCCAATTCGCCACCGCTCCCCGTCCCATCCGCAGGATATTGATTGCCAATCGCGGCGAGATTGCCTGCCGCGTCATCCGGACATGCCGCCAGCTGGGCATCGAAACAGTCGCTGTCTATTCAGATGCCGACGCGACAGCGCTTCACGTTCGCTCGGCTGATAGGTCTGTGCGGATCGGTGCGGCTGCCGCATCGGAAAGTTATCTCAAGATCGAAGCGATCATCGCCGCAGCCTGGAAAAGCGGCGCAGACGCCGTACACCCGGGATATGGATTCCTGTCGGAAAATGCCGCGTTTGCGCGCGCCTGCAGCGAAGCCGGGCTGATCTTCATCGGACCGTCCGCAGACGTGATCGCGGCGATGGGCTCGAAGATCGAAGCCAAGAAGATTGCGCTGGCGAACGGTGTTCCGACGGTTCCTGGCTATCATGGCGAGGATCAATCGGTTGATCGGCTGACACGAGAAGCGCGAAGCATTGGCTTTCCGGTTCTGATCAAGGCGTCCGCCGGCGGCGGCGGCCGCGGTATGCGCCGCATCGACTCGGAAGGCGAGATTGCAGCGGCGCTGAGTTCAGCCAAGACCGAGGCGATGGCGGCGTTCGGAGACGACTCGGTCCTAATCGAGAAGCTTATTCTCAAGCCCCGCCACCTCGAGGTGCAGCTGATTGGCGACGAGCACGGGCATCTGCTTCATCTTTTTGAACGTGATTGCTCGATCCAGCGCAACAATCAGAAGGTGTTCGAGGAAGCGCCAGCGCCGAACCTGCCGGATTCGGTGAGGGAGAAGCTGTACGAACGCGCGCTGCGGCTCGGGAGCGCGATTGGTTACAGTTCGGCGGGGACCGTCGAGTTCGTCATGGAAGCCGGCTCCGACGAGCCTTACTTCCTTGAGATGAACACACGCCTTCAGGTCGAGCACCCTGTCACCGAGGCGATCACCGGTGTTGATCTTGTGGAATGGCAGATACAGGTCGCAGCAGGCCTACCGCTGCCGGTCGCGCAATCTGATATTCGCAGACGAGGCCATGCCATCGAGGCCCGCATTGCCGCCGAACGCCCGGAATATGGATTCCAGCCATCGACGGGGCGGATCGAGCACGTTGTGGCGCCGAAAGGCGTGCGCTTTGACACCGGGATCGCCGAAGGATCGGAGATCGGGGTCCACTACGACAGCATGGTCGCAAAGCTGATCGTTCATGGCGAGAACCGCTCGACTGCAGTCGCCAGACTCGACGCCGCGTTGGGCGCGCTTTCGATTCTTGGGGTGGGGACCAATATCGGAATGCTCCGGGCCTGCGTGGAGCGGCCGGGTTTTGTCGATGGCAACCTGACTACAGATTTCCTTGCGACCGAATTTCCCGGTGGCTGGAAGCCAGATCCACTCCATAGTGATCGGCTACGTGCACTCGCCGCGCTCGCCTGGGTCGAAGCGAACGCAGTCTCGGGTGCAGACCCTTGGCACCATCGGGATGGTTTTCGTGTCATGGGGCGGCGCAGACCGGCTCAGTTTGAACTCGCCGTCGTTGACGATCACGACGAGAAGCTTGTCACCGTGTCTGGGGGCGCAGCGGGCCTCACGGCGCGGGTGGCGGGTAGCGATGCGATGGTGCCGGCGACACATGTGCAGTCGGTTGTCGACGGCGATCGCGTACTTGTTTCCAACGGCGGTCTTGCGGTCGAGGCACGTGTCGCGCTGGCAATCGACAGGACGTCGGCCAGTACAGCCGAAGCTGCGAGCGATACACGGCTGGTCGCGCCCCTGCCGGGCATTGTGACTGGGCTCTTCGCTGCTCAGGGCGCTGTCATTCAGAAAGGTGACAATCTGGTTCAGATGGAGGCGATGAAGCTCGTCCACACGCTCAAATCGCCGTCGGATGGATTGGTTGGGAAGATCCATTATGCGATCGGCGACACCGTGACTGCCGGCGCTGTTCTGGTCGATCTTATTTTGCAGGAAGGAGAGTAACGATGGCTGGTCTATGGTACGAGGAATTCGAAACAGGGCACGTCTTCGACCATGAATGGACGCGGACGATCACCGAGGCGGACAACAAGTGGTTCTCTCTGCTCACCATGAACACGCAGCCTGTCCATATTGACAATGTCGCAGCAGCCAACAGCGTCTGGAAGAAGCCGCTGGTCAACAGCCTGTTCACGCTTGGTTTAATGGTTGGGATGTCGGTGAACGATACGACATTCGGCACGACCATCGCCAATCTCGGCATGACCGACGTCAAGTTTCCGCACCCGCTGTTTGAGGGCGACTCGATCCACATCCGCACAACAGTGTTGGCAAAACGCGAGAGCAAATCTCGTCCGGGAGAGGGGATCGTGACGCTCCGGCACGAGGCCTTCAATCAGGATGGCGTGCTGTGCGGCAGTTGTGATCGACAGGCCCTGATGCGCATGAAGCCGCGGGCAGCCTGATATGCGCTCGCTGCTCTTTGTCCCTGCGAACATGCCGCGCATGTTCGAAAAGGCGCGCGCGAGCAAGGCCGACGTCGTGATCTACGATCTCGAAGACGCGGTGCAGCCCGCGGCCAAAGCGGAGGCTCGCGAGGTACTGGTGCGTCATCTCGCGCCGAGGGAGCAGGGGCAGCCGGCGGTGGCGATCCGGGTGAATGGCCTCAAGACGAACTGGTGCCGGGAGGATATCAAGGTCGTTTCAACCATTAAGCCTGACTATGTCATGCTTCCCAAGGCGGAAGGTTCTGACGATATCGAGACGCTGGTGGCCTGCCTGGGGAGCGACCTTGAGAAAACCGGTGTCCTCATTGTTGCAACCGAGACGGTGGCGTCGGTTCTCTCATTGGCCGCGACATCGTGGAGCCACCCACGTTTGAAGGGCATGCTGTGGGGAGCAGAGGATCTTGCCGCCGATCTCGGAGCGACGACAAGCCGCACGGCCAGCGGCGAGTATTCCAGTCCGTTCAGGCTTGCGCGTGATCTCTGTTTGATGGCGGCCCGTAAAGCTGGCGTGACTGCGATCGATGCCGTGCACACACAATTTCGGAATATCGATGATTTGCGTAAGGAGGCGGATGCCGCGCGCCGCGATGGCTTTGATGCTAAGGCGGCGATTCATCCGGCGCAGGTCGCCGTCATCAATGACGTCTTCCGCCCCAATAGTGATGAGGTGAGTTGGGCCCGGAGAGTTCTGGATGCTCTGGCGACATCCGCAACCGGCGTCGCTGTGGTCGACGGTGTCATGATGGATGCGCCGCATGCGGCTCGGGCCCGGCGCATTCTGGGCGGGGCTTGACGGATCACACGGCAGAGATTCCACCGGTCACGCTGATCGTCTGTCCAGTGATGCGGGCGGCCGCCGGGCTCGCAAGGAAGACAACCAGTTCGGCGAGATCAGTTGAGGTGACAATGCCGAGGTTCGCAAGTTTTTCGGCCTTCGC
>Ga0070683_100003313_pt1 | contig 13030 bp, 8 predicted proteins | sample KBSC713LmetaG_FD_64662 | JGI IMG/M metagenome (GOLD analysis project Ga0070683, IMG submission 64662) | Corn rhizosphere microbial communities from Kellogg Biological Station, Michigan, USA - KBS C7.1-3L metaG | ecosystem: Host-associated > Plants > Roots > Rhizosphere ...
TGAATCGTTATCTCTTGCAAGTGAACATTCAACAGTGTGAAATTTTGTTCAACGTCGGCAAAATGCGAAAAACGCAGACATTCACACCCATTCATTGGCGTTAGCTCTGTCCATGATGCTGCTTCTGCTCTTGATACACCGACGAGACCTTGACTTCTTGCCGATCGGCACGCAGCGTCTGTTCCATTGGTTTGGCGACATAGCTTTCGCCATCATTGGCATGCCGCAGGACCTTGGTGTAGCTCGCATCCTTGACCTACAAGAATTTTTAAGAAAACACCAATATTTTGCGCCCTTTTCTTAAAAGGGCAGACCTCGAAAAAGTTCGACTTGAATCGCGTCGTCATGACTTCCATCCACGGAAACGGGTTGGCGACATTGAAAAGCTTGGCATATCCCAGCTCGGCCAAAATGCAGTCGGCCTTGAATCGAACATAGTCACACGCGGTATCGGCCGTCACATCATTGGTCAAGACCTCGTCCGACTTGGACCGCTTCATGACCGCTGGACGCGTCTTGACTTTTTCGTCCTTGACAGATGTCGTTTTCAACGTGGATGATGTCCACAGCCCACGCAGGCTGTCGATCCCGGCGCGGATGGTGTCCCAGACACCAGGCTGCTCAGGAGAGGTCCATTCCACGCGCCGCACAGGTGTCTTTTTTTCACTCGTGACCTAGATGAACCCGAATATCAATGCAATTTGTCAAAAGCGTCGACGTTACCTTGTCTTCATCAACATCTGTGGTCGCGTTCGTCGTCGTTGACACCGTCGTGGTCGTTGACGTCGTGGACAACTTTTCATCCAACATGTCACAGACAAAGTCGCATTCAATGGCCACGGCTTCACGAAACATTTGGTGCAGGTCCTTTTCGTCGGGCATCTGCTTGGCGTGCTTCAGGACCATGATGAGGAAATCCGCGTGGACCGCCTCGTCGCGTGAAATGTGCAAGTTGGCCCGCTGCATGTCATTGAGACACATTTGTCCACTTTCGCGATCCACAAATCGCTTGACATGAAAAATCATCATGAACGCGGCTTGGAACATGACGCCCTCGGCAATCAAATTCGCCAGCAGCCGCATCACCAGCGGCACCTTGTCACCAGTGTATTGCTCGATAAACTTGGCCTTGGCTCCGATGCTGGGCACCTGTGCCATGGCGTCCATGTACATTGCCTGCTCCTTGGCATCCGGCACCAGGGCCATCAGCAACCGGGTGTAGGTCTCGCTGTGCACGTTTTCATTGTAGACCTGAGCGGCCCAAAACAGCGACATGATGGGCACGGTGACGACCGACATAATGTTCGTCGTCAGGCGATTGGCAATCAGCACATCGGCGCCATGAAAAAAGGCATGGATCCACTTGAGCGGCCGTTTCCACTTTTCTGGCAACCGAAGAAAATCTTGCGCATCCTTTTCCGCTGTAATTTCCCATGCAAACCAATTCGCACTTTGCTGCAGTTCGACGTACTTGCGCTGAAAATGCTTGTATTCTGGCGCAATGGGAAAATCGGCATACTTGTTGGGCCGATGTCCACTGCCACAAAATTCGTCGGGTAAGATGGGCAGCTCGCTGATCGGGACTCGCTGTTGTTGTGACATGTTGCAGTTGCCAAACTGCAGAAAGTGACCAATGCTATGCAATGCGACAATACTTTATCCTAGAGTCGTGATGCGCAGCTACCGTCATGAAATCTAATTTCGGCAACACCAAATTTCGTCACACTTGTCGACGTACCACATGAACGTTATTCATTCACCGCGGCATTTGACATTTTGACGAAATTAAGAGTTAGCGAAATTCAAGTTAGCGACGGTACGCGTTTACAAGGATTTCGCTCATACGATTGAGCGTGGACAAACGTCATGAAATGCGCCGTAGGCGTCGACAGCGCTAAAGCGTGAATTTCGTCACTTGTGTAAATGTCTGCGGTGCGTACACTTTTCGCATTTGCCAAACGTTAGTAACTTGCGCTCGCCAAGCCAAACGCGTGGTGAGTGTACGCACCGCAGACATTTACATAAACGACGAAATTTCATGACGGTAATTTCAAGTTACAAACGTTAGACCTGACGTGAACACTGTCTCGTTATAAGCAACTCGATTTCAATCTGCAAGACAGACACAACAACGATGAGTCAACAAAACAAGGTTCCAAGTGTAACATCCGTCGTCACATTGTGTTGTTTTTGACAGCAAGAATTGTTTGATTCAATTTACCGGGCCTTTAGTTATGGATCGGCCGACCTCGCGTGGGGTGATGTCAAAGAAGCCAAACTGCTCAGTGCAAGGGAACGTCTGCTCGGCATTGGGTTTTTCGTCAGATTTCCGGCTCAGTTTCCGACCAGTCCAGCCCTTGTCTCTGACGAAAGGAAAGAGCTCATTGATGTGGCCATTGATGGAAACTTTGGATCCGCCCAGACATTTTCCGAGAATCATTTTGTCAGAGCTGTGTACGCACGCCTGGACGAAAAGTATCAGACACCAGATCAAGAGAGCAAGCTGAAACCGGATCAGGTTCCAGTTCAACTTCCAGTGGAGCTGCTCAACAGGTTGGATGCATTTGGCAAAATCACTCTGGCGGATGGCAAGGCAATTGGTGGTGATCTGTTTGGTGCATGGGACGTTGACTCAAAAGTGGGTGAAACGGGGCAAGCATACGTCCAGTTCGTCCTTGGACCAGGTGAAGACGCAGAACGAACACGGGTTGACTTTTATCAAGACACTAAATGGCAACGCACCATGGCCGAGCGGATGCCTAAAAATGCGCGCTATCTCGGCGACTGGTTTATTCGCACCGATGAACGAAATGGACCCAACGATAGTGCCTTTGTCACCAGTGTCATGCGTTTGCGTCGCCAGCGCCACTATCTCGCGGTATTTGGGAAAGCGAATACGGAGTCCAAACAGGTCGTCTTTTCAGCCTTTCTCTATGCATGGCATCCGGACAAGAGTGTTTTTACGGAACACCAAGTCGGGATTACCAACACCTATGTTAGCGCAGAGACTCGACAACAGGTGCCGCTTCCGTACGAAGAATGGACAAATGTTCGCGACCATTCGCTTGAGCGACTGCAAAAGGACGTCCCAATAACAATCAAGCAGGAGCCCACGACGACGGCCGAATCCAAGCAAGAAAGTAAGACGACCGCTGGACAAGAAACCAAGGAGACCAAAGCAGGAACGAGTCAAGCAGCAGCTGGCACACCAAGTGTATGATGTACAAGTGTCTTGTTCTGACATGCCTGATTGTGATAGGAAACCGAGCTCACGAACGTTGCATGGTATCTGGGCCGTGGTTCAACAAACCTGCGATGGGAAGAAAAGAAGATGCACTGGCATCTGCTTGCCAGAGATCGCATGATCGGGACGGAATTTTACATTCGGTTCTCCAAGGAGTTTCCAAAGGGCCCAGCGTATGTTGGCAGCCCAGACTCTTCCTTTCCGCAGACAGAGGTCACAGCCGAGACCAAAATCACTTCCGGGTTTGCTCCATGGAACTTTGTGCTGGCGGTGTACGCCATTTTGGACAAGTACATGCCACCCGCCAATGTGGAAGCCAATATGCCAGAGAATCTCACAACCGGAGTTCCAAACGAGCTTATGAAGCGATTGTATGGTTTCGCAGATGTTGTCGCCAGAGATGGAAAGCATATCGGCGGTGACCTGTTTGGAACATGGGCTCGGAATGCACATGGAGTGGCCTTTGTCAAATTTGTGCTCGGTCCTGCAAAAGACGCCAAGCGCACAGACAAGGTCTTTGAGCAAAACACCTTTTGGAGACTCGACAAGGCCGTTATTCTGGCTCAACACGACATGGTTTATCTCGGAGAATGGTTTGTACGCCCTCAAGAAACCACCAGTCTGGCGTCACATGACCGTGACCGAGCCACGTACAATATGCGCATTCAGCGTCAGCGTTTCTACGTGATGATTAGTGGCGCTGTGGATGTCAAAACGAACGACAAAATGTTCCAGGCATTCGTCTTTGGATGGAATCCACAACTTGGCCCGAATCAGCCTTGGAACGCCCATTCGAGTCGGATTGAACGTGAACAATTGGATGAAAAAACCGGCATGCAAGTGGCTATTCCTGGGCCAAGCGACGATGTCAAAAAGGCAGTCGGCGATAACTCGCTTGAATTACTTCAGGGACAAGAAACAAAGGAGACCAAGACCGCCGCAACGCAGCAAATCACAGACTGGAAAAAGGCAAAACACACGGCTTATTTTGAGGGTTGGTACACCGACGAGACGATCGCACGTCTGGGTGCGTTTCAAAAAGCACTACAGGCGGATCAAAAGGTTGTCAAAGGAGTCGTCCAATCGTCCTTTGCGCTGGCGGAAGACGCGTCCATTGCCGGAATTGAATATTCCTTTACAACAGCCGACGATTTGGCGATCAAGATTGCTGTGTTGCCAGGCATCGGAACCTCCCATGCCAATCTCAGGGACCCCTATTCTCAACAGACTGAACAGTGGCTGCTGATTCCGGTCGATTGGAGCAATGTCGCGGACTCGGCAGTTGCCGCATTTAACAGAACATTGTACACCTGGTACATGATTAACGAGATTCGCACCGGGCTCCAGGTACAGGTCACTCAAAAATCAGATCCAGTGTCTGGCACGACCATTGAATTTGTGATGAACGGTACCAAGGTCATCATTACGATTCCGGTCGTCTTTTGGCCAGTCGACATCGACGTCGATGGCGACAGAATGAGTTTCACGAGAGATGAGACCGTAGACATCACAACGATTGCCATTGTATGGATTCGCAGAATCATTCAAGATCAAGCCTATCTCAAGAGCACCCAGGGCAAGGCATTTTTGAATTCGGTGCTCGATGCGGTTACATCAATGCGGAGTGATATCACTGGCAAAGCAATATCAAGCGATGGGCGGATTCTCCAATTCACGACGGATCAAAAAACGTACAATGTAACGTTTACCAGTCGATATCCGACTGTCAAGCTCATCACGATTGGCCTTCCTGGCCAAGAAGACTCATCCACGCTGGTTCCAGACGATGGAGACCTCCATGACGTCAACGCGGTGGCCGCCATGATTGCTCGAGATCTTCCGCTGCCACAGGAGCGCAAGGAGGGCAAGCGCGGCCGCCAATCATCGACACGTTCCTTTTTCGACACTGAGTCAGGGAGGGAGTTTCTGAAACGAGTCGAGACCCACCTCCAGCAGGCATTTGGGGCCGGAAACATTGGTGCCGTTCTGGATGTTCCACGATTCGAGGTTGGCCATCATGGCAACGTCTTCTGGATCGTATTGGACAGGCGGTTCCCAACCGGTCGTGTGGAGGTTGTGTTGGGCGATGTGGTGTTGTCTCGATTCTACGGACGAGATGATGATCCGTATGACGTCGCAAGAAAAGCGATCCAAGCCATCCACGCTTTTAGCGAATCCGGTCAAGACCCACATACCCAGGCGGTGCTTCAGAAATCCAACGTGGTTCTTCAGCAATTCAAGCAGGCAATGACGCAAGGCACAGAAAAAAAGAGACAAGCGCTTTTACTCGCACAACAGCACCTTGCGGCCCTCAATCAGCAAATTCAACAACAAGAACAAACCACAACAACAACAACAACAAGCAAGCCCTTACCGGCCAAGTGGCCACAGGGATTCAGCCAAGATGAGGCCGAGGATGCCCAGCGGCTTCTGAAGGCGATGCATGCCACTTGGATGCGAAATGTTCGTGGCAAGGAGAAGCACGTCACACAGCAGACCTTGGATGATTACAAGCAAGCGCTGGATTGGACAGCCAGGTTTTTCAAGAACAAGCCCGAGCTCGAGACCAGCTCCGTGGGATGGGCCTTGTATCTGGTGATACGAGGTATGCACAAGGCACATCCACAGTGGTTCGAGACGGTGGATCAGCGTTTTCAGGACTGGATGACTGTGTCGACGACCGACTTTTTTACGGCCTATGTGATGGCACGGCTGGAGGCCAAGGATGACAAGGCCGGAGATCTGGAATTCGAATCCATGTTTTACAAGCCAGTGAATCGACTGCTGACGCCCAAACAAGTGGCGGCCATTGATGCCAAGACCAAGGGCAAGTACCACGATGTCTTTGTCGAGCAAATCAAGAAACTCGGCATTGTCCCTGCACACAAGAACAAATCGGCCTATGCAACCAGCGCGACGTCATTCAAGCAGGAGGACTATCTCTACCTGATTCGATTCGCAGAGCGATATGGACCAGGCCTTGGGCTGGACTGGAAGGATTTTGCAATTGAATTCCAAGAGGGCTATTTTCAGTGGTTTGATGATCCACAGAAACCTGGCCTCTTGTTGTCTGCCACGCGTATGATGGACCTGGGCGCAAAGCTGAAGCCTGGTTTTGGAGAAGGATATGGCTACTGAATACCGTTGATACGTGGCATTTCGGCAAAAAGCCAAAAACGTGCTGTGAGTGCATGATGTTTACTCAACATGTAATGGTTACAAGTGAAAAAAATCGACATCAACAATCACTCAATTCATCGTGCGTTTGACGTCATGCTAAAAGTGCGAGTTACTTACGTAACAAATTGAGGTGATTAACGTCAATCAAATGTAATAGACGTTTTTATCGTTTGAAAAAGAACGATTTGCGACGCTCAAACATAAACAAGCGTCATGCATGTGATGTTATGGATCCAAAAGGCTCGTGGTTGCGCAGTGATGACATGTGCCTACGGCGTCGATAAACTCAGTTTGGTCGTCGATAAAAACGTCTATTTAGACCGTGCTGAAGCAGTCTTTTCGCTTTTTGCCGACGCCTTGCGTGATGTTGACGAAATTCAAGTTAACGTCAATAACTTTCGCTTTCAGCATCGTCAGCACCACGCAAGGCGTCGGCAAAATGTGTAACAGCGCTGTGTGTGAATGGTGTGTGCCACTGATATTCACATCCATGACGAAATTTGGTGTTGCCGACGCCTGCGACGCACAAGATGAATCAGATCACGTTATAAACAACACACGGTAAATGTGCAACACAAGAACTTCCAAGCCATGAGCGAAACCAAGCAACTGGTAAAGATGCCACGTAAATTTTTTCATCGTGTTTTCATGTGCAGGGACGCCAAGCGTTAATCAATGGCATCCAACATTCCTTCGAGTTTGGCTCGACAAACGTTTCACAAACCGAACAGCATGGCGTAACCTTTATCACGGCACAAGATTCAATGACCAAGCACAATTTCAGGGTCGTTTTTCATGCCGGCTGGCCGTCGAAAAGCGCACCGCCCCCCACCCTGTACATTGGCGCCAAGCGTTTCACGCTCAATGACCAATACATGAGTGACTCTGAGCAAGGCCCCGTGTTTGATTACGACGGTTTTGTGCGCGGTGCATACTTCACATTTGATCAGCACAAGCCGCCGCCGGATCTTTACAAACAACTGGTGAAAACCATTGGCCTGAGTCCTCAAGTGGTCATTTCCAAGAACAGCCTTGTCAAGATGCGGCAATTCGCTAGACACGATGCCGCGAATAAACTGGAAATTGGCGGATCCTTGTTTGGCAGGTGGGCAGAAAGCAAGCAGATGGTGTTTGTCGACTATGTTCTGGGCCCAGGTCCACAATCCTATCGCTCGCGGGCTCATTGCAGACCCGACGCGAAATGGATGGCGGAAAAGGGCACCGCGTTGGGCCAGTTTGGCATGGGTCACATTGGCGAATGGCATTCGCATCACATCAGCTTTGACCCAACGCCAAGCGATGGAGATATCAAAACGGTCACCAAGAATATGCAGCTGTACCGCAATGAACGATTCCTCTTGTGCATCGCCGGCGTGAACAAGAACACTTGGAACGCAACGATCTTCCCGTACCTTTTTGCATGGACCAATCTCGGTGCTGGACAAACCACCTTTCAGCCGATGCATGCCACGTTTATTCATACGTTCAACAAGACACCAGTTGCAGATCCGAGTCACGATGTCGAGAATAAGGTCAAGGACACGTCATGGGGATGGTTTACGCGAAACTTTACCGCGAATCCCGCCTACATCAAGGGCCAAGAACCAACAAGTTTTTGGTATTCTGAAGAACAAAAGTCGACTACGCAACAGGTAAATTTCCTTTGCGTCTCCGGATATGATTCATTTATTGCAGGAACCACCGGCAGCAGAAACCATCTCACAACAACAAGCCCCCCTATATCCGACGTTTGACGAGCCTCAGGAATCAACACCCACACAAGCGACAACAATGGCCACGCCCGAACAAAAGCGTGATTTTCCCCCTGCGTTTCCGAGTCTCGCGGATCCAACACAGCAGCAGACACCGACCACGCAGCAAGACTTTCCGAGCATGTTCCCACAGGTCGGACTGGAAGCAGAGACGACGACACAGCAGTCATCATCTGCTGGTGTCGTCAAGGAAGAAAAGACACAAGATAACCCTGCCTGGGCAACATTGAAATCGGTCATGCGCAAAAAAATAAACACCATGTTGTTTCAATTGCAAGAGCGCTCATCCGAGCCGGGCGATGAAAATTTGTCAGCGATTGAAACGTTTCCTGTCGTCAGCAACGGTGTGGTTTTCGGGTCGGAAGCCAAACTCACGGACGCGTTTCGCAAGAAAGCCGTCTCCATCGTCATCATGCCAGATAAAAAGGACCCAAAAAAACCACTTGTCAATTTTCGGGATCCGTTTACAAGTACAGGTCTCATGATGGAAATCGACTGGACCAGCCAAGAGACCATTGCCAAGACGACCCTGCGCGAGTACGATACGATCAATGCCATCTGGCACTACATGGAATGGCTGCGTCAGAAAGGAGCCACGCTTCAGCAAGTGGCGCCAGGTTTCATCGATGGAACGCGCACGCTCAGAGGGACGACATCGAAAAACAAAATATTCTCCGCGCGCTTCAGTGCAAACCAAGCGAATCAGAATCTCGTCATCGAAGTCACGGTTCCGAGCAAGTCCATCACATTGCAGATGAATGAGCCGATCAAAGAGATGGAGCAAGCGGCGCATGACACGCTGATGTTTGCCAATACAGACGTGTCGTGGCAGACCGAGGAAGCAAACAAGTTTGACGTTGATGTCGCATCCGCGATCGGCAAGGTCGCGGACGAACGCAAAGTGAAGGCGATCCCGGATGATGTGAATGGCATCCAGTTTCGATCCAAAGGGAAGTTGGTTCAGGTCGGTTTTGGATTTCGTTTCCCTGTCGAGGACATGTTCATCATTGTCGATGGCAAAACCACCAAACGAGATCGCGTCAGACCGGACGTCGGCAGAGATGGAAATCGCATGGCTAAGTTCATCATGGGATTCGTGCAACACCAGCTCCAAAAGGGACCATCCAAGCAGTCGGAAACCAAGCATGATGATGATGAATGGTCCTTTTTGCAAGCCGTGCAAGCAAGTGTGAGCAAAACGTGCAAGATCCAGACGCATCTCGGGTTTGATGAGTCAACCAGACAACTTCATTTCCGTATCGGGGAGCAGCAATTCACAGCCACATTCAAGGGCAATTTTCCCTATTCCGGATTTGACTTGTCTTTGAATGGCGACCAAAAGGCGCAAACGACGATTCCGTCCCAAGCAAGTGTCCATCCGACTGTCGTGGCACATTTGATCTGTGGCAGTGTTAAAAAGGTGAATCAAGCTGCTCAACAACTGGGGAAACTCAAGCAAACTCAAGATCGGTTTCTTCAGAAACTCCAGCGTCAAGGACAAACGCTGTCGGACGAAGACGTCGCTGCGTTGGCGAATCAGGTGGATGACCTGAGTCTGCAGGTGGCTGAACTTGAGACCGATGAGGTTTCGATGGACTTGGCGACCATTCGTGACTGGCCAACGGATCTGACAGACCAAGACATCGACAAGGCATATGCACTGTTTGATGACAATTACCCCCAATGGTTCGTCGAGATACGAGGTCAAGAGCACACGCTGACCAAAAGTGATCTGGCTGATTACAAGCACGTGCTTGACTGGTTCGATCGCTACAACGAACTGGACCCCACCCTGCACCTGGAAACCCACCTCTATGGGCGGATTCTGTATCTGTTTTTGGTGGGCATGCAACGTGTGCATCCAGCATGGGTCAACACGTTATCCCTCATGTTCCGCAAGTGGCTGGGTTTATCCAATGCAGATTTCCTGGCTAACTATCTGACAGCCTACCTCAAAGACCGGGCCAGGTTTCGCGCCAAAGGTCTTGATCCATATGATCTGTTTTACAAGCCGGCGCAACGTCTTCTGACGGCTAAACATGTGGCTGCCATCAATCAAGCAACCAAAGGCCTCTACCGAGCAGCATTTTTGGAACATTTCAATGATTTGGGCCTGATCATTGGTGACGACAAACAACCAGCTCGATTTGACGAGAAAAAACATACCGAGCACCCCGTGGCCGATCACATCCAGAATTTCTATTTCCTCGTCATTTTGTTTGCCGAGCGATTTGGACAGCAACTGGGGCTCAAGTGGCAAAACTTTGCACTGCAAGACAACAAGGACCTGACCCTGAAATCGACCCAGATTATCCACGCCACCATGTCGGCCTCGCGCATGCTCGAACTCGGATTCGAACCGCTGGAAAATTTTGGCATTGGCACCGGATTTGACTAGCGCTTTTAAGAAAAGCGCCCAAAAGCTTGATGGTTGTTTCCGAACAAAACGTGTAATTGTCATGTTGAATTGCGTCAATGAATTCGTGGTGCAATCCGGCGTATCAAGTGATAAAATTTACGACTTGGATTACGATCCCCCCGATGCATTGGGTTCAATCAAACATGCGAGATGAACACATACACGACACTTTAAACTTAACTTTGTTCATGTGATGATGTATGTTCAGTTATTTAGTCACATTCACGAAGTCTGCCCATCCCGGATTGCAGCTCTGCAATGAATCATCTATTTTCGCGACATCAACTAAACACATCAATGTTTTGGGCGCTTTTTTTAAAAGCGCTAGTCATCATCTTGGACCATGGCGAGGCCGCCCGACTGGGCCAGGTCATTTTGGACCGTCTTGTCCTTGTTGGTGACGGGCGCGCGCTTGTAGAGAATCCAGCCATCCAGCTTGAAGCGAACCGACAGCGGCACGGTGTGGGTCACCACATCCACGCCAAAATAGATGGCCGCCACGTCATTGTTGTTGAGCTGCGACTTGTCCACCGGCAGCGGTTTGGCGTCCGTGCCATAGGCACGGTACTCCTTGTAGTAGTACATGTTGCCGTCACCGTCCTTGTACTCGGAAATCTTTTGGATGACGGGATCCGTCGTGTAGCTGGCCGTTGGGCGGGTGCGATTTGGGTAGAGTTGCTCGCAGACCGGGCCATTGATGGAGACACGTCGATTGCTGTCAATGGTTTCGCCCGTCTGTTTGTTGACCGGGACATAGATGCTGTCCTCAACGTGATTGGCCAAGAGCTGATCGACAATGAACTCCTCGCGCGTCTTTCCGTCATGATGTTCCTTGCCCTTGTAGTCCTTGCCATAGTCCGGAATGCCCTTCTTCTTCTTGTCACCAGAGTTGCCAAACGGGATCAGCTTGGAACGCAGCGCAAACGTGATTGCCTCGCGACGAATCTGCGGCACCCATTCGTCCAAAAACTGGGCGGCATACTTGTCGTCTCCCTGCTCATTGGTCGTGTCCGCGTTGTAGCCCTTGGCCGCCACCTGATGGCGATGCAAGGCATCAATGGGCACTTCCTTGCATCGCCACGTGTCGAAATTCGGGTTCTTCCAGTCTCCAAACATGCTGCCCTCGGTCTTGACGGTCGCAAACGGACTCAGGATCATCAGGTTGCCTCCCGTTGTCTTGTTCTTGAGCCGAATCTTGGGCTGGTTGGCACGCGTTCCGACCTTGTCATAGTCGACACGCCACTCGCGAATGCTGGCTGAATTGCTCCAGTAGTGCGGCAGGTGCGAGAAGCCCAAATTGGGGTCACGGTACGACTTGAGCGGCTTGCTGATAACAGACTTGGTCTCTTCCTCTTCTTGGTTCTCGTCATCCGCTGCGGGGCGCTTCTTTTCTTGCACGGCAGGCTTCTTGACTTCTGCAGGCTTGACCTTTTTCTGTTTCTTGTCCTCTTTGGGTTCCATGGCCTGGTCTTCTTCATCGCGACTTGCCGCGCGTGGCGCAGGTTTCTTGGCATCTGCAGGCCTGGCCTTTTTCGTCTCCTCGTGTTCCTCTTCGGGCTCCGTATTGCGACTAGCAGGCTTCTTGGCAGGCACCTTTTTCTTTTCTTCCTTGGGTTCCATGGCCTGGTCCTCTTCTGGCTCTGTGTCGCGACTTGCCACATGCGGCGCTGGCTTCTTGGCCTCTGCAGGCTTGACCTTCTTTTCTTCAGGAACATCATCCGCGTTCGTTGGCTTCTTGGCTGGAGTGGCCGGTCGTTTCTTGTCCTCGCTTCGCGGCGCACGTCCCGTAACCGGTTTCTTGGCAGGTGGAGCCTCCTCGGCGTCCATCTCGGACTTGTGGCGGAATTGATCAAGCTTGTCCAAGGTCGGATCAGACTTGCCATTGGCTTGTGGTTTTTCTTCCTTTTCCATGTCCGTGTCATCGTCCTGCTTTTCGCCTTCTGCAGCCTTGGCTGCCTTCACAGGAGTCTTGGCACCCTTGCGTTCCAGATCGGGCTTGGCCGGCGGCGTCTTGCGCGCTCGCTTGGCCGCCGGTTCATCGCCGGGATCGGAGCTGCGCGTTTCCTCTCCACCTTCTTCCTCTTGGCGTGGCTGTTTTCCAGCCTTGGCCTTGGGAGCAGGTTTCAGAAAATTGGCCATCGTGCCTTTGCGCGCAGCCGCTGAAGCCGCTGGGGCAGCGGTCGCTGCCGGCTTCGCCTTGGTCTCGGTCTCGTCGTTACCGACGTGGAAGAATTCGTCTGCTTGGCTCATGGCTCACGGATTCAGTCTGCATGTTGACCGAAATCCTTGCCTACTTGCCCGGGTTGGGATCACTATCGTACAATGCCCATCTGAGGAGACCGTGTATGTTAACATGTACCTTGTCGTCGAGTGGTGCAATCCGGCGTATCAAGTGATAAAATTTACGACTTGGAT
>Ga0070683_100003317_pt1 | contig 13014 bp, 9 predicted proteins | sample KBSC713LmetaG_FD_64662 | JGI IMG/M metagenome (GOLD analysis project Ga0070683, IMG submission 64662) | Corn rhizosphere microbial communities from Kellogg Biological Station, Michigan, USA - KBS C7.1-3L metaG | ecosystem: Host-associated > Plants > Roots > Rhizosphere ...
CGATGCAACTTCAGGATATCATCACCGGACGACTGGCGCGGCGGCTTGATCTTGAACTGGTCAACCAGGAAAGCCGCGACGCGGAGGTTGCGCGACCCAATAGGCCGGACGCAGTCGATCTGACGATGCGCGGGTGGGCTGTGCTGAACCAACCCTATTCACGCGAGCAGTTGGCGCAGTCTCGCGCCCTCTTCGAGCGAGCGCTTCAGATCGATCCCGGCCTCCCGAAGGCTCTGGTGGGCTTGGCAGACGCTCTGGCAATGGAGGTCAACTATCGCTTTAGCGACGCGCCGGCGGACCACTTGCAGCGCGCTGAGAACGCCGCAGGCCAGGTCCTGTCAAAATTTCCCAGTGACGCAATGGCGCATTTTGTGAAGGGAGAAATCCAGCGGGCCAGAGGTAGGAATGTTGAGGCCGCGGTCGGTGAGTACGAAGAGGCAATCGCGATCAACCCCAGCCTTGCGCCGGCCCATGGCGCACTCGGTGCCGCCAAGATCCGCGTCGGCCGTTCCGCGGAGGCATTTGCACCACTTCAAACGGCAATTCAGCTCAGCCCCCGTGATCCGCTGCTAAGCACGTGGTACTTCTACATCGGCCATGCGCACACCCATCTCGGGCAATATGACGAGGCGATTGATTGGTGCCGCCGCTCCATCGCGGTGCAGCCCTTGTGGATTGCCTACGCAGATCTCGCCGCCGCTAACGCCCTAACCGGACATGAGCGTGAAGCTCACGCCGCCGTCGCCGAACTTCGTCGGCTCAGGCCGAGCTACACCGTTGCCCTATGGTTGCAGGACGGGAAGGGTTGGTCCGATAACGTCGTATTCCTCGCCGAGTTTCAGCGCATTGCCGAGGGTTTGCACAAGGCGGGCCTGCCGGAGTGAGAGGTTGAAGCGGGCCGGCAAAGAGCCGGGTCGATTCTCGCGCTCTCTCGGCGCCGGATATCAGCTCGCCTGACCACCGCTTGGGTCATGGAGGCGTCAGCTCGGAAGTCCGGAATGGGTCAAAAGCGCTGGTCGAGGATAGTGGCAGATAAGTCCGTTTCATCCCGCGACAGCGGACCTCAGCGAGCCGCCCTAGGGCCAGACTCGGAAATCAGCGCCGCCGTCTCCTAGGTCAGGTGTTGCCCCCAGAAGCCGACCTGTACACGGCGAGCGCCTTGTTCGGCTCAGGGCCACAGGACTAAACCGCTCGCGCGGTAGGTCATTGGGGCTGGCAGCAGGATCAATCTGATAGCGCGACGGGGCGTCCTGTCTTGAGATCGAGGGGTTTCGACAACCTCATTCAAGACAGGAGCATCCCCAATGACCAAGCAGGCCATTAGTCCGTTGCGCCAGCGCAGATCGAAGACATGGCGATCCGCAAGTTCGCTCCAAAGACCCAACATGACTACGTGCAAAGGGTCAAGGACTTCGCAGTGTTCCTCGGCCGCTCTCCCGACATGGCCAAATCTGAAGACGTGCGCAGCTTTCGGCTGCATCTGGCGTCGAGTGGCGCCGGCGCGCCAAAGATCAACGCCACCGTCTCGGCGCTGCGGTTCTTTTTCAATGTGACGCTCGATCGGCCCGAGCTTGCCAAGCACCTGTCGTTCATGCGCGAGCCACGCAAGGTTCCGGTTGTCCTCAGCCCAGAAGAGGTTGCGCGCTTCCTGGAGGCTGCGCCGAGCATCAAATACAAGGCGGCGCTCAGTGTCGCCTATGGTGCAGGGCTGCGCGTCTCTGAGGTCGTCGCGCTGAAGGTGTCCGACATCGATTCCGAACGCATGATGCTTCGCGTCGAGCAGGGCAAAGGTCGCAAGGATCGCCACGCGATGCTTTCTCCGGTGCTGCTCGAACTTCTGCGCGACTGGTATCGCATTGGCCACCCGCAGGGCTGGCTGTTTCCGGGGCTGAAGCCGGCCAGCCCGATGACGACGCGCCAGCTTACGCGCGCCTGCCACGCTGCGGCACATATGGCCGAGATCGCCAAGCGGGTGACGCCGCACACCCTGCGCCACAGCTTCGCGACCCATCTGCTCGAGCAGAACATCGATATTCGGGTGATCCAGGTCTTGCTCGGAAGGGCGACATACTGCCCGCGAACAACAGGCTGAGGCACGTATCGCTTACCGATTTCATCCCCGCTTTGGCGAGATCGTGCGCGTTAGGCGGCGGCCTGGGCGAGGCGGCGTCGCGTTTCTCGTTGTGCACCAACTTGACGGCACCTTTGCCTGCCTTCCGGCGTGGATGATCGACGAGGCTGCGTCCCGATTCGAGATCGGCGTTGAGCCGCGTTTTCCCCTCGATGTTCTTCGCTGCTTACGCAACGAGGTCGATGCGCTTCTAGGCTTTCTGGCGTCCGAATCAAAAACGGAGCGACCAGAGAATGACGCACCGATCCGAGAATCTCCAGCCAGGCCTGTTCGAGGCCGAGCGGCCGTGCGTCAAACTGCGTGCAGCTCAGAAGAGCGGGCTCGCGACGGTCATCGAGATGCTGCTGCGCGAGATCGCGGCGGCGCTGGCAAAGGCGGCAAGCGGGGGCAGCGGCGATGACCAAGATCACGACTGAGCATCTCGCCCGCCGCGCCTGCGTCTACATCCGGCAATCGACAGCAGACCAGCTCGCGCATAATCATGAGAGCCGACGATGCCAATACGGCCTCGTCGATCGCGCCAAGCAGCTTGGCTGGAGCAACGTCGATGTCATTGACGACGATCTCGGCCGCTCCGGTGGCGGCATCGCGCGCCCCGGCTTCGAGCGGCTGCTCGCAACGATCTGCGACGGCCGTGTCGGCGCTGTGCTCGCGATCGAGGCATCGCGTCTTGCCCGTAACGCGGCACGTTGTGGACGTTCCCGAGCCTTAGACAATTTTGATCGTTTTGCGCACACTCAGTTGCATAAGCAATGGACGCTCGAATCGTAGTCCGCGCGCGGACACATGACTTGCCGCGAGCCAAGCGTATGGGGCACTGGCGATGCCGCCTGGGTGAAGGCCACGAAAAAACGTTCGTTGACACCGAGCACCTTAAACAGCACGGTCACGACCGCAAAAGAACGGGTGTGGATCGGCGCCGAACATTGACCCCACACATGCGAAGTCAATCAAGCACTTGGGACGCCGATCGGCGTCCGGACCCCACGCCGATTAACAAAATGGTCAAATTGACCGCACGCGAGGCCTGGGAGACTAGGGGGTCGGAGATTCAAATCCTCTCGCTCCGACCAAAAAAGCTCCTTCCGAAAAGAATGGGTCCTCACCGACGCCAGAGGCCCTGACCGAGCTGGCCAAGCAGTTCCGTGAGCTGCAGTCGAAGATGTCTAAGGAGTGGGAGCGAATAGTGAGCTCCCAATCCGGCGGCCTTAATCTGAGATTACCGAAAAAGTGATGAAGCGCTCTGCTGCGCTCGAAGCTGGCTCGCCCGTCACGTGCCGCCAGCCGGCGTCACGGCCGTCACTTCGCCTTGCCGTTGGTAAATTGGCCTTCGTGTAAAGGCGCTTCGTCGAGAATCCAGTCGCGAAACGAACGCAAGGCGGGCATAATCGATGACGTGGCGGGATAGACGACGAAGTACGATCGCGGCGCGTAAGCCTCGACATCGAAGGCGACGGCGAGGTGTCCGGCTTCGATTTCGTCGGCAAACAGAAATCGCGGCAGCAGCGCGACGCCGAGACCGGCGGCGGCGGCTTTGGCGACCATGGCCATATGCTGCAGGATCGGCCCGCGCTGCCCGTTGACACCGCTGACGCCTTGCCACTTGAACCAGTTCTGCCAGAGCTGAGGCAGCGTCGTGTGCTGCAGCAAGGTCTGTTTCGCCAGATCTTCCAGCGATTGCAAACGCCCTTCCTTGAGCAGGGCGGGTGAACAGACCGGGACGAAATCCTCCGCGAGCAGACGATAGGCGGCGACGCCGGGTGCGGGTTCGACGGTCGAGAAGATCGCCGCGTCGACGTGCTCGGCGGCGAAGTCAAGCGGCGTTGCCCGCGCGCTGTAGTTCACTAGATTGACAGTGATGTGCGGCCGCGCCGCACGGAAGCGGCTCATGCGCGGAATCAGCCACCGCGTTCCGAAGGTGGGCGACACCGCAATGGTCAGCGTGCCGTCGGCACCCTGATGCGCGAGCAACGCTTGCGTTGCCGCTTCGATTTGCGCCAGCGCGGCGCGGATGTCGTTTGCGTAGTCTGCTGCGGCCGGGGTGAGCGTCAGCCGCCGGCGAATGCGATAGAATAGCTTGATGCCGAGCAGGCTCTCGAGTTGCGAGAGCTGCCGGCTCACACCGCTTTGGGTCAGATTTAATTCGCTCGCGGCTCTTGAGACGCTGAGATGGCGCGCGCATGCCTCGAAGGCCCGGAGCAGCGCGGTCGGAGGGGGTAGGCGCGACACAACAGTCTCCAAATCAATGCCGAAATGTACTCAAATCATGACGACTTTTCAATTTCGGTGGCGCTGGCGCTCGGCTAGAGGGAGAGCCGCGATGCGGCTTCGCTGACCAACGGCCACTCCACCGGACGAGCGCGGCTGATCCTGCGTTGCAGAGATACCTGTAGGAAGGCACATGGAAAATACCGGTCTGTCCCTTGGAATCGATATCGGAGGGACCTTTACTGATCTCGTTCTGCTCGATCCTCGCGATGGACGAACGACAATCTGGAAAGAACCGACAACACCCGACGATCCGTCGCGCGGTGCGATGCAGGGGGTCGTCAAGGTGCTTGAACGTGCGGGCTCAAAGCCGGGCGATGTCACGCGCGTGATTCATGCGACGACCCTGCTCACCAATGCGCTGATCGAGCGCAAGGGAGCGAAGACTGGTCTTATCACCACCGCCGGTTTTGCCGATGTTCTGGAGATCGGCACCGAGCGGAAATACGAGCTTTACGATCTCTTCCTGCAAATGCCGGCCCCTCTGGTGCCACGGCCGCTTCGGCGTGAGGTGGTTGAGCGGCTGGGACCCGACGGGTCGGTAGCGAAACCTCTCGACGCCGGCGGGGTGCTGCGGCAGGCCGAGGAGCTGGTCGGTCTCGGGGTTGAAAGCCTCGCGATCGCGTTCCTTCATTCCTATGCGAATCCGGCTCATGAGAATCAGGCGGCGGAAATCATCACCAGGCGCTTTCCGCAGCTTAGCCTGTCGCTGTCCAGCGCAATTGCGCCTGAAATCAGAGAGTATCCGCGCGTCGTGACAGCCGTAACCAACGCTTACGTACGGCCCTTGGCGGAAGCTTATCTCGATCGGCTGGAAACGTCGCTGAGCAAACTCGGTATTCCCGGCGGCTTGTTCCTGATGTTGTCGAGCGGCGGACTTACCCATGTGGCTGAGGCCAAGCGCGCGCCAGTCCAGTTGCTGGAAAGCGGTCCCGCCGCTGGAGCGCTGGCTGGCGTGTGGTTCGGCAAGAACGCTGGGATCGATCGCGTTCTTGCGTTCGACATGGGCGGCACGACCGCGAAGTTGGCGCTGGTGGATGATGGCGAACCGCTGGTCGCCTGGGGATTCGAAGCCGCGCGCGAAAAGCGTTTTCTGCGTGGCAGCGGCCTGCCAATTCAGATTGCGACCGTTGAGTTGATCGAAATCGGAACCGGCGGTGGTTCGATTGCTCATAAGAGCAACGTCGGCACCCTGCGGGTCGGGCCGGAAAGCGCCGGCGCGGTGCCTGGGCCGGTCTGTTACGGTCATGGCGGCACGCAGCCGACCGTAACAGATGCCGATCTGGCTCTCGGTTATCTCAATGCCGACTTCTTTCTCGGCGGCACGATGCGGATCAACGACGCGGATACGAGCGCGGCAATCGAGAAGCTGTCGTGCGACCTCAATCTTGATGCGACGCGCGGCGCTTACGGTATCTTCGATGTCGCCAACGAAAGCATGGCCGGCGCGGCGCGCGTCGCCATCGCCGAGCGTGGCCGTGTGCCACAGGACTACGCCTTGCTCGCCACCGGCGGAGCGGGACCGGTCCATGCGTGGCAGCTTGGCGCAAAGATCGGCGTGCAGCAGATCGTCTGTCCGCCGGGCGCAGGGGTCGGCAGCACGATCGGAATGCTGAAGGCGCCGGCACGCATCGATCGCGTATCTTCCTTCAACGTCGAAATCGACGATGCCGACTGGGCTGCGGCGGATGCAGCTTTCGTTAGAATGGAACAGGAGGCATCCGCCATCGTATCGACCACCGGAGCAGATATTTCCAGACGTATCGTCCGCCGCCTCGCCGATATGCGCTACGTCGGCCAAGGCTCGGAGATCACGGTCCGGCTCTCGGAAACCTTTGATGCAAAATCCATCCGCGAGGTGTTCGAAGCGACCTATCGCACGCTCTTCGGGCGCACGCCGCCGAGCGGTTCGATCCAGTTTGTATCCCTCAGGCTTTCGTTTACCGCGCCGATGCCGGGATCCGAAGGGCCTCTGCAACTCGGAGCGAGTGAGACGATAGAGAATGGTCTCAAAGGCCACCGCAAAGTGTACTTCGATGGTCCCGTCGGCTTCATCGAAGCGGCGGTCTACGATCGCTACGCGCTGGCGCCCGGCATGACGATTTCGGGGCCTGCGGTCTTTGAAGAAAATGAGAGCACGTTCGTGGTCGGGCCGGGGAGCGAGGTCAGTATCCTGAAGGATCGGACCATCCTGGTACGAATGCCCACCTGACATCAAGTACGCAGATTTGCATCGGTTCGTAGGAATGCCGCAATGACCGTAGCCCGAAATAGAAAGTTCGATGCCGTTGAGATCGAGTTGCTGTGGCGACGCCTGATCTCGCTCGTGGACGAGGCGGCTGCCGCATTGGTCCGCACCAGCTTTTCCACGCTGGTGCGGGAAAGTTACGACTTTAGTTGCATCGTCACAAACGCGACCGGCGAGTCGCTGGTACAGGCGACCGAAAGCATCCCGAGCTTCATCGGCACGCTGCCCGCCACCGTCAAGCACTTCCTGCGCTTCTTCCCGCCGGAGCAGCTGCAACCCGGTGATGTGCTGATTACCAACGATATCTGGCTGGGTACCGGCCACTTGCCGGACATTTCGGTGGCAAAGCCGATCTTTCTTGATGGCGTGCTGGTGGCCTTCAGCGCCTCGACCGCGCATGCGCCCGATATCGGCGGGAAAATTCGCTCGCCTGAGCCACGCGAGGTCTTCGAAGAAGGCTTGCAAATTCCTCCGATGAAGCTGCTGCGGGCTGGCGAGTGGGACGAAACGCTGGTCACGCTGTTGCGCAAGAACGTACGGACGCCGGACCAGACGCTGGGCGATCTGTGGGCCCAGGTCGTCGCGCTCGACCTAATGGAAGACCGGTTGGTTGCGTTGATGAAGCAATCTAAGCTGACCGATCTCGACGATCTCGCCGAAGCGCTTCAGGCCCGTTGCGAGGCTGCCATGCGCGCGGCGATCACCGAGTTGCCGGACGGCACCTATCGTAGCGAGCTCAAGACCGATGGCCTGACTGGAAATCCCATCACGTTGAAGATGGCGCTCACCGTCAAGGGTGACAGCATCGCGGTCGCCTATGCCGGCACAGATGCTCAGGTCCAGCGTGCCATCAATTGTGCGTATTGCTACACGCACGCGATGACGATGTACGGCATTAAGATTTGCACGACGCCGACATTGCCTAACAACGAGGGCGCCTGGCGGCCGATCTCCGTTTCCGCACCGGATGGATGCATCGTCAATCCGGTCTTTCCGGCGGCCGGCGGATCGCGCATGCTAATCGGCCATTACATCCCGGTTCTGGTGTTCCAATGCCTCGGTCAGGTCGTCCCGGAAAAAGTGATGGCTGCCTGCGGTTCGCCGATGTGGGGAATGAATCAATCGGGTGTGCGAGAGAACGGCAAGCTCTACGCCAACATGTTCTTCTTCAATGGCGGCATGGGCGCTAATTTCGCCGGCGATGGCCTGTCATGTCTGTCGTGGCCGTCGAACGTTTCGTCCACATCGATCGAACTCACCGAGCACATTGCGCCGTTGCGCGTGCATTACAAGCGCTTGCGGCCGGACAGCGGCGGGGATGGTCGGCATCGCGGCGGCCTCGGCCAAGAAGTGCTGATGGAGAGCCTGTCGGATACGCCGATCGCCGTATCGTTTCTTGCCGAGCGAACCGCATTTCCGGCGCCGGGAGTTCACGGCGGGGAGGCCGGCGCGCCGGGCATTCTCGAAATGAACGGAAAGGTATCGGACACGAAGAGTCAGTACCTTCTGAAGCGTGGCGATACTGTGCTGATGGCGACGCCGGGTGGTGGCGGTTATGGTGATCCGGCGGTCCGCACCGACGCGGCCAGGGCCAGCGACCTCGAGAACGGTCTCACGACGCGGTCCGTCTGACTTGCGTCAGCCGCCGACTAACAACCGGACGGCGACTTGCGTAAAGGTGTTGAAATTCATCAGTGAGTGTCCCAGAGATGTCCTCCATTCCTCGTCTAAACGGCGCCATCCGCGCCTTCGAAAGCGGCAACCCGACGTTCACGGCGTTTTCGCCGCCGGACACCGGCAGCGCGCAGGCCGTTGCGGGCGCGCCGTATGACGCTGTCGTGTTCGAGATGGAGCACAATCCGTTCGACATCAGGACGCTGCGTGATTGCTTGCAATACATGCTCGATCCCCGCCGGATCGCCACCGCGGGCCATGTCGCGCCTCCGGTTACGCCGATGGTCCGGCTGCCGTGCAACGGCGCCGAAATGAATCAGTGGATGGCCAAGCAGGCGCTCGATATGGGCGTCTACGGCATCATCTGGCCGCACATCCGCACCGTCGAGGAAGCGCGCTCGGCGGTTGCGGCCTGCCGCTACGCTCGTCCTGCCGATGCGCTGAACGTTCTACCGCACGGCCGGCGCGGCGATGGCCCGGGCATTGCCGCCCGTTATTGGGGGCTGACGCAGCAGCAATACTACTCGCGCGCCGATGTCTGGCCGCTCGACCCCAAGGGCGAAATTCTTGTCGGCATGATGTGCGAAAGCGTCGAAGCGCTGGAGAATCTTCCGCGTATTCTCAAGGAAGTCCCCGGAATGGCGCTGGTCATCATCGGCGAGGGCGATCTGTCGCAGAATCTCGGCTTTCCGCGTCAGTACGATCATCCTGTTGTCGTCAAGGCAATGAATACCATTCTCGAGACGTGCAAGGCACACGGTGTCGTGTGCGGCCATCCGCATGTGGGAACCAACAATGTCGACCGTGTTATCGAGCAGGGCTACCGCTGGCTAATGGCTTCGCCGACGAGGTCGTTTGCCGCGTTGGAGCGCGGACGTGAGCGTGTCAAGGAGATTGCAGCGAAGGGCAACGCCTGATGCGTCTTCTCGCTTCAGCCCACGCCAGTCGTTATACGGCGTCAGGACTTGCAAGTGACATGAAGGAAAAGAGCGGTCTCGGTCAGAGGAGTTGCCAAGCGTAAGTCGGTCTTGATCAGGCCGCGCGAGATTGCTCCAAGAAGAAGAGAAGTTCGACTATTAGCAGCGAGGGCTACGTCCATGAAGATTGAAAGACGGAAGTTTCTAGTAGGGTCTGCGCTGGGCGCCGCCGCGCTCGTGACGCCGGCGATTCACGTGCGCGCGGCGACGCGCAAAATCACGATGGGCGGCTACTTCGACATGGTCGATCCCATCAAGAAACACTGGATCGAGCCGTTCCAGAAGAAGTTCGGTGCCCAGGTATTCTACGATCCGGGCAACAGCATCCATCAGGTCGGCAAGATGCGCGCGGAGAAGGCCAATCCGGCTCACTCGGTGATGCTGATGGACGAGAGCTTCGTTCCCTTGGCGCAAAAGGAAGACCTGATTATTCCGCTCAACAGGACGTTGTTGCCGGTGCTTGAAGATATCGACCCGCGCTTCGTCGTCGGCGATGATCATGCCGTCGGTATCGCGATGCATCTTGATTCGCTCGCGTATCACACCAGGCTCAAGGAGCCGACCAGCTGGGAAGCGATGTGGGATCCGGCCATGCGCCAGAAGGTGGCGATGGCCTCGATTCAGCACAACGACTGGTACAACACCTATGTGATCGCCGCGCATCTGAAATCCGGCCGGCCGATTAGCGAAGCGCATCTCGAGGTCGAGGCGGGCTTTGAAAAGCTCAAGGAGCTGAAGCCGAATCTCCTGACCACCTTCACCAACGCGGCGAATGCCGTTTCCATGGTGGAGCAAGACGAAGTGATGCTGATCGGCGCGATTACGTCGAAAAACGTGTTTCCGTTCATCGAACGCGGCGTTCCGATCCGCATGACCAAGCCGAAAGAGGGCTCTTTCGCGCTGCTGAACTGTGCGACGATCGTCAAGGGCGGACCCGAGCCAGAACTGTCGGCGCAGTTCCTCAATTTCGGCCTCTCACCCGAAGTGCAGACCGCTCTCGCGGAGAATGCCGCGTCAGGTCCGGTCAACAAGAAGGCAGTTCTGCCCGAGAAGCTGAAGGGGATCATTCCGTCGACTCCGGCGGAGTTTGATGCCATTCATAAAGCCAACTGGGCATTCTTCCTCGAGCACCGCGCTGAGTGGACGGATCGCTGGAACAAGTTGATGGCCGGCTAAGGAAAGGGCGGGGGTGTCCACAACTGGAAGAGTCGCCCTCCCGGGCGTCGCGGCCGGTATGCTCAGTCTGAGTGTGCTTTCGGGTGAAAAGCGCGCGGCAAAACACGCGCGCGCCGGGGACGATTCTCTTGCCGTAATCAAATCGCTGATCCGCCCCTTACACACCAGTTTGACGAGAGAAGCGTTCATGATCTCGATTCCGGCGTCAGCGCGCACAAACATTGGAACGGGAAAACGGATTTTGAGCGGGCGATCTCGCTCAAAACGTCATGGGCGGCAGCGTCGTCGAGCTTGCCGCACGCTGGCGTCGCGTCGCTCCTGTGGATTGTTTCGAAGTCGGGGCGCCTGATGACGGCGATTTCCGTATTGGTGGAAGGGTCCGATACTTTTCATGATCTGAACTGAGGAATCTTCCAGCAGGATCGTTCCGCACGGGTGGGGCGCTGGAACAAGCGGATAGCCGGGTAAGCGGATGTCGACTCGAATGGATATCACCCTTGAGGGGGTGGGAAAAAGCTACGGAAACTATCTGGCGCTGAAGCCCCAGAATCTGGAGGTTGCGCCCGGCGAGTTGCTCGCCTTGCTAGGGCCCAGCGGTTGCGGCAAGACAACGCTTCTGCGTCTGATCGCCGGACTGATCGAGCCAAGCGAAGGCCGGATTCGCATTCAGGGCCGCGACGTGACGAAAGTGCCTGCGCACCGCCGCAACGTTGGTCTTGTCTTCCAGAACTATGCGCTGTTTCCGCACATGACGGTGTGGCAGAACGTGGCGTTCGGTCTGCGCATGCGAGGCGTGCCCAAATCCGAAATCCAAAGGACGGTAGATGAGACGCTGAACGTGGTGCAGCTTGGCCCGCTGGGCGGTCGGCTGCCGACCGAGCTGTCGGGCGGCCAACAGCAGCGTGTTGCGGTCGCGCGCGCGCTGGTTCTGAAACCCGCCGTTCTGTTGCTCGATGAGCCATTTGCCGCACTCGACAAGTCGCTGCGTGAGCAGATGCAGATCGAACTGCGCAATCTTCAGCGTCGCCTAGACATCACCTCGATCTTCGTGACGCACGATCAGAACGAGGCTCTGACCATCTCCGACAGAATCGCGGTGATGAATGCAGGGCGGATCGAACAGATCGACAGTGCGCGGGGAGTGTTCGAAACACCAAAGACCGAGTTCGTTCTGGGTTTCATCGGTCAGTCGAACAAATTCGAGGGCGTGGTCGAGGAGGCGCGTGCGCAAGAGGTAACCATCGCCATCGGCGACCGGCGAATCAAGGCGCTGAGACCGCCACAGGATGTGCAGGCCGGCAGCAAGCTCATCGTCGCGGTGCGGCCTGGCAAGATGGTTCTGTCCGCAGAGCAACCATCTTCCGGGCAGAATGTCATCAACGGTGCCATCGTCGATACGCTGTATCTGGGCACATCGACCCAATATTATGTCGAGACGTGCGGCGTGCGTGTGGAAGTCCATCGGCAGAACACCGATACCGACTCGGACAAGCAGAATTTCGCGACCGGCGATAGAGTATGGATAACATGGCTACCGCAGAGCACTCTCCTGTTTCCCCGCTGAGTTACCGGCTCTACGCGCCGTTTTCGACGCTGATAAGCCGTATTGCCCATAAAAAATGGGCATTTCTTCTGCTGCTGTTGCCTCCGCTGTTGTTCCTGACCGCGTTCTTCGTCCTGCCGATGGTCATGTTCCTCCGGGAGGGCTTCATCGTGGTGGATGCCGACTCTGCGTCCCGCACGGTGTCGTTCGGAAACTACGTCCGCTTTCTCAGTTCTCCGGACTACCTCAAAGTGCTCTGGAACACGCTGAAGCTCGGTGTCATCGTCACGGCACTCTGTCTGATTCTCGGCTATCCGCTCGCTTTCGCGATGGCGCGGTTCGGGCCGCGCTGGCAGCGCTGGATTTTGATCGCGGTTATTTCACCGCTGATGGTCAGCGTGGTGATCCGGACGTTTTCCTGGCAGGTGATTCTGCGCAACCATGGGCCGCTCAACGATTTCCTGATCGCCATCGGTGTCGTTGACGAGCCGGTCCGCCTACTGTTCACCTTCACCGGCGTTGTGATCGGACTGGTTCATGTCTATCTGCCGTACATGGTGCTTCCGCTCGCATCGGTGATCGAGAAAATAGACCCGCGGTTTGACGAAGCGGCGCGCTCGCTTGGCGCCAACGTGTTCCGCCGGTTCATCGAGGTGACACTTCCGCTCAGCATTCCCGGCATTCTGGCGGGCTCGATGCTGGTCTTCACGGCCGCGGTGAGCGCGTATGTGGTGCCCGAGTTGCTCGGGGGCGAACGCGTCCAGGTCATCCCGACGATGGTGACTCAGCAAATCCTTATTCTGCTGGATTGGCAGTTCGGTGCGGCCATTTCCACCATCCTGATCTTGCTGACGCTGCTGGTTCTGGTCCTTTATTGGTGGCTGGCCGCAAGCTTGACGCTGAGCACCACCGCCTCGATGAAACCGTCGAGATCCCAGACGTCGCTGTACCAGCGTAGCGACAATTCCCGCGGCGGAAACTGGATCAGATTCGCCTT
>Ga0070683_100003319_pt1 | contig 13008 bp, 13 predicted proteins | sample KBSC713LmetaG_FD_64662 | JGI IMG/M metagenome (GOLD analysis project Ga0070683, IMG submission 64662) | Corn rhizosphere microbial communities from Kellogg Biological Station, Michigan, USA - KBS C7.1-3L metaG | ecosystem: Host-associated > Plants > Roots > Rhizosphere ...
TTGCGTGAGGTCAAGGACCTTGACGCCCGTCAGCGCGCGCGGGTGCTCTGAGGCGATATCCGCACGTGGCTTCTGATGCTGATTCATGTGAACTCCCCGCGCTGTCGCGGCTGACGCTGACGATTATTCGTCATTAACGGTGATGGCTTCGGAGGGGCAGACGCGCGCGGCCAGCCGCGCCGAGGCTTCGAATTCGGCCGCCGGCTTTTCGCTCAAGAGGATTACAATGCCGTCCTGTTCGTCCTGGTCGAACACGTGGGGTGCCTTGAGCACGCACTGTCCGGCGGCGATGCAGCGTGACCTGTTGATGGTTATGCGCATGAGGATTGCCTTTCTTATTCACCAGGCGAGCGGAAGCTCGTGCACGCCATAGACAAACATGTCGTGGCGGAAGCGGAGTTTTTCGAATGGCACGGCAAGCCGAAGATTGGGAAGCCGCTTGAACAGCGCGCCATAGACGACGCGCAGCTCGGCCCGCGCAAGCACCTGGCCGAGGCATTGATGAATGCCGAAGCCGAACGCGACGTGGCGGGCGGCATCGCGCTGGACGTCGAACTTGTCGGGGTTTGGAAACAAATGCGGGTCGCGGTTGGCAGCCGGAATCGAACAGATGACCCCCTCACCCGCCTTCACCAGCTCGCCGTTGACGTCGATATCCTCCAGCGCGACGCGGCGGGCGCCGACGTGCAGCACGCTTGAGAAGCGCAATAATTCCTCGACGGCGCCCGGGATCAGTTCGGCATCGCTCTTGATCAGCGCCAGCTGGTCGGGATGCTGCAACAAGGTCAGCACGCCCAGCGCCGTCATGTTCTGCGTGGTCTGATGCCCGGCGCTCAGCAACAGGCGGACGATGTTGATGAGCGTCAGCCGGTCGACGTGACCGGGCACAAGCTGTTCGGCGACCAGCCGCGACACGATATCGTCCTGCGGCTCGCGCTCCTTGCGGGTGATCAGCGCATCGAGATAGTGGAAGAGATCGTCGAGCGACTTGCGGACTTCGGCCGGCGTCGATTTCGAGCCGAACTGGATTCGGGTCGCCTCGTGGAAGAAGTGATGGTCCTCATAGGGGATCCCGAGCAGGAAGGTGATGATCTCGGTCGGCAGAGGCGCCGAAAAGTGCTCGACGAAATCAGCTCCTTGCGGCAGTTGCGAATATTGCGTGATCAGCCGGTCGACGCTCTCCTCGGTGCGCGGCGTCAACTGCTCGATGCGGCGAACCGTGAATTCCTTCGTCACCATCCGGCGCAGGCGATCATGCTCCGGATTGTCAAGGCGTAGAAACGACCGGTCCGCCTTGTCCGCGACCATGCGCCCCTCGAAGACATGGGGAAAACCTTCGCGGTTCGGCTCGCAGCTGAACTTCGGATTGCTGAGCACCGCGCGGATGTCGTCGAACTTGGTCAGGAGATACGGATAGGTGCCGTCCCACAGCCGCACCCGGGCAAACGGCTGGTGTTGACGCAGATCCGCGTAGTTGTCGGGCGGATTGAACGGTTTTGTCCGGCTCATCGGATAGGCGAGTTCAGCTACTGCTTGTGACATCCTCTTCTCCTTGATCTCAGGACGCGGCCGGCGATGGCGCCGCCTGTGTCAGCTTGCGCCGGGCCGCACGCATCCGGCCCAGCCAGTTTTCCCGATCCGTCGCCCGGCGCTGCTCGTATTCGGCGACGCGCGGATGAGGCAGCACCAGAAAGCGGCCCGTCTTCAGTGCATCGAGTATTTCGCGCGCGACGTCTTCCGGCTCGAGAAAGGCACTCGCCACTCCCGCCTTGAGGCTGTCGGGCTTCGTCATGCCGGTCCGCACCCCCTCCGGGCAGACGCAGGAGATCGCGACACCGTCATCGGCGTGCCTGATCGAAAGCCATTCGGCCAACGCCACGGCGGCGTGCTTGCTCGCCGCATAAGGCGCGCAGCGAAAATCGGTCAGCAGGCCGGCCGCGGACGCCGTGACAACAAAATGTCCGCGTCCGCGCCCGGCCATGCGCGGAATGACCGTCCGCGCGGCGTTGACGTGCCCCATCAGATTGACGTCAAGCGATCTCCGCCAATCGGCGAGTTCACCCAGGCCGTCGCCCGCATGAATTCCCGCGTTCGAGCACCAGAGGTCGATCGGACCGATCGCGGCCTCCACCTGCTCCACCGCCGCTTCGACGGACCGGCTATCAGCCACGTCGAGTTCAAGCGGCGCAGCAGGTCGGCGGGGATTTGTCTCGTTGATCCCTGCGGCAACCCGGCTGGCCGCATCGACGTTGAGATCAGCCGTGACAATGCTGCGAACGCCGGATTGCGCCAGCATGCAGCAGAGCGCCTGGCCGATGCCGCTCGCGCCACCGGTAACGACCGCCACCCGTCCTGTCGCATCGAAGCTGTCTGCCATCCCTGGTCCTTGTATGCTCTTTGGTCCAACCATAGACCCATGATTTCGCCGAGGTCAACCTGCTTGTCTCGACCGCATTGGAGCGATGCTGAAACTGCATTGGCAACCGCGTCCGCAAATACCCGTGCGCCTGGAACCCAAGCGTTTCCCCCCGCGACCGAGTCTTGCGTGAATGGCCTGAAGTGCCCTAAGCCGTCAGCGCCGTCGCCTTCTTCCAGACCGGATGCCCGCCATCCTTGCCCTGCTTGACGTCCAGCATCATCTCGCCGACGCCGCCGATCCGGATGGCAACCCTATCTCCATCCTGCAACGGGCCGACGCCGGAAGGCGTGCCGCTAGCGATGATGTCACCGGGATAGAGCGTCATCACCGAGGAGGCCATTGCGATCATCTCGGGGACACCGACGATGAGATCGCGCGTGTTGGCCTTTTGCCGCAGCGCGCCGTTGACCCTGAGTTCGAGATCGATGTCGTTATAACGCGGAATTTCATCCGCCGTCGTGAGGTAGGGACCCATCGGACAAAACGAATCGAATGACTTTCGCATCACCCGCTCTTCCTTGCCGCGGACGACCACGTCGATCAGGCAGGAATAACCGAACACATGCTCTCGCGCGCGCTCGCGTGAAATGCTGCGGCCGCCCTTGCCGATGATGATCGCAAGTTCGCATTCGTGATGAATTTCGCGGTCGGGCAGGTCAGGCAGCACGATGGGATCGCTGGGTCCGCTGAGGCTCGAATTCGACTTGAGGAAAAACCCCTGCCCGCTGGCATCAAACTTCGAGATCAGCCCGGTACCGGTTTTCATCTCGTCGATATGGGCATGATAATTCGCGGGATAGGCGATGACCTTGTTCGGCCACGCCAGCGGACAGTTGAGCCGCGCTTTGGCGAGTGGAATCCGTTCGGCGCTGCGCAATCGCTCGAGGACTTTCGGCTTGATCCGATCATACGACGCGATGAACCGCAGCATGCCGGTCGGTGGCCATGCCGCCGGATCGTAGTCCATGACGTCGGATATATCGGCGATAGCGGCGCCCTCGACGATTCCGATTCGGCCCTGGTTGAAGTCAGCGATTTTCATATTGCCCGTCCCTGTGATGCCGTCAGGCCGCTTCTTCCCGGTAGAGGCCAAGCGATTTCAGCACCGGAATATCGTTGACCTGAAACAGCACCGCATCGGCCTTATCCGAGCGGTTTTGATGGGCGTGCACGGCCCAGGGCGGCAAGGCCAGGAAATCGCCTTTCGACCAGTCGAATGGCTCGCCATCGATCACGGTCGCGCCTTCTCCGCGCACGACGTAATAGACCACGCTTCCGGTATGCCGATGCGCCTTGCATTTCGCGCCGGGCCGCAGCGTCTGGATTGCGGTGCCGATCGTCGGTAGCGCCGGGCCGCCAGTGAGAGGATTCTGATATTCGAGCAGCGTGTCGTCGTAGGGATCCGGATCGAGCCCGGCCGCCTGTGACAGCGCTTCCTGCGCCCGCGACCAGGTGTAAGCCAGAATGGGACTCGGGCCGCCGCTGCGTTTTTCGTGCATCGGCCGAAGCAGGCCGCTGCCGAACTCGCGATAGGAACGATCCGAGATCCGGTTGACGTTCTGGCGCGGCTCGTTCGAACCTTCGAAGAACGTCGCGTGCAGCGAGCGCACCAGCGAGATATCCAGCACGTCGAGCCAGATCATCGGCTTGTTGCCCTTGTGCTCGTGGTCGTGCCAGGTCCAGCTCGGCGTCAGAACGAGGTCTCCCTCGTTGATGATGTACTGCTCGCCGTCGACAATGGTATCGGCGCCGCTGCCCTCCATGATGAACCGCAGCGCGGTCGCCGCATGGCGGTGCGCGCTCGCGATCTCGCCGGGGAGAATGTACTGAATGGAAGCCCAGAACGTCGGCGTCGTGCCGTAGGGCAGACCGGGATTGGTCAGGCGCAGCGTGCGGCGCTGTCCGCCCCTTTCGAGCTTCAAGGACGCGCCGATCTTTTCCAGCAGGCGCGCCAGATCAGCCGCCTTCCAATGGAACGGCTGCATGCTGCTCTTCGGTTCCCTGGTAAACAGCGGAGGATCGTCGGGCTGCGCGATGCGAACGCCATAGTTTGCCAGTTCATCGGCGAGTTCCTGACGCTGCCTGGCGTCGCTCATGACTTCGGAGGCCATGTTTTCTCCCTTATTTTATTTGTGCGCCGTTCCGCGCATCGCCTCTGTGACGACGGTCTTCTTCAGCGAACCGTCAAGCGCCTCGTGATCGGCATAGCCGATCAGATCGTAGAGTTCCGCGCGGCTCTGCATGCTGCCGAGCATTCCGTCGGCACGGTCATGTTGCCGCAGGTGCCTGTAAAAGCCGTCCTGTGCCTTGGCAGCGATGCGGAGCGCGCTGACCGGCCAGATGATCATCTTGTAACCAAGGGCCTCGAAGTCGCTCGCGGAGAGATAGGGTGTCTTGCCGAACTCGGTCATGTTCGCAAGCAGCGGAGCCTTCACTTGTTTGGCGAAGTCGCGGAACATATCCTGCGTGGTCAAGGCTTCCGGAAATATCGCGTCCGCGCCGGCTTCCAGATACAGCACGGCCCGGCGCACCGCCGCATGAAATCCTTCACTCGCCGCAGCGTCGGTTCTTGCGATGATGTAGAGGTGCTTGCGTGCACGTGATGCCGCTGCAATCTTGGCGGCCATCTCCTCGGGCGAGATCAATTTCTTGTCGTTGAGGTGGCCGCACTTCTTCGGCAGTTCCTGGTCCTCGATCTGGACCGCCGCGGCGCCGGCGTCCTCGAAGCTGCGGACCATGTCCATAGCATTCAGGATGCCGCCGAACCCGGTGTCGCCGTCGACCACGAGGGGCAGATCGGCCGCGCGGCTGATTTGCCTGACGAAGAAACAAACATCTTCCTTGCTGATGATGCCGAGGTCGGGCAACCCCATCGAGGCCGACATCGCAGCGCCCGACAGATAGAGCGCCTTGAAACCGGTCTGCTTCGCTTGCAGCGCAGCGAGACCATTATAGGCTCCCGGAATTCTCAAGATGCCGGGCGCTCCAAGCAGATCGCGAAAGCGGTCTCCGGCCGGCCGCGCATCGCGCGATGTTGCGACGAGATAGGTCAATGGGCACTCCCGGCCGTGATCGCATGTTCCGCGATGACGGAATGATCGGCCTCGGCGGAGCGCACCTCAGAACGTGCCGGCGAAAAGCCGCGTACGACATCGATAACGTGCCCTACACTATCAGGCTGGCCGTCACCACGCCACGCGACGTGCCCGTCGGGGCGAACCAGGGCGTAGTCCGCGCCGTAGGCGTTCCTGACATTTGCCTCATCACAGAGATCAACGATCTGCAGGGGAAAGCTGCGCGCCCTCGCCGCTGCGGCAAAGCTTTTCGCGATGGAATCGCCCGGCTTGAAACAGAGCAGCACAAAACCGCGGCCGAACAGGTCAAGCGTCGATCTGCCGTCCTTGAGCCAGGCGTGCGGCGCCCGGTGACCGGGACGTCCGGTCTGAACGTAGTCCGAGACCTCGTCCGGAGGCGCCGGCGTGTTGTCGGGATACACGACCGGCGAATGATAGTAGCTGAATCCGAGATGGATGCCGGTCGAGTACCATTCCCGCCTCATCGTCTCGGTGTACCAGTCGCCATATTCCTTCCGCGCGGCGTCGCCCTCCGGGCCCGGCTGGAAGGCGATTTCCGGTGGCCCCTTCTTGCGCGCGGCGAGCATGCGGCCGAGATTGCCGCTGGCTTCCTTGACGGCGCGCTCCGCGACCGGCTTGCGTTCGATGCCGTAGGATCGCAGCAGTTCCGCTCCTCCCCATCCCTTGACGGCAGCTTCGAGTTTCCAGGACAAATCGATCGCGTCGGCAATGCCGGTGTTCATGCCGAATCCGCCGGTCGGCGACATCAAATGACAGGCGTCACCGGCCAGGAAAACGCGCTCCGTTCCGTAGCTTTCGGCGACCAGTTCCCGCCGCACCCACGGCATGATCGACTCGATCTCGAAATCGAATGGCTTTCCCATCGCCCGAACGATCAGCGCGCGAATCTCCTCCTCCGGGATTTCCCGCTTCGACTTGTCGCCGATGATCGACATGCGCCAGCGCTCGGCACCGTCGATTGCGACGATCGTCAGCCAGGTTCCCTCGCGCCCGATGAAGATGAAGCGATAGGCTTTCCCCTTGTCGTGCAATGACGGCAAGTCACGGCATCGGAAGATCACGTTGGTCGTAAAGGTGAGGACCGGCTCGCCCCGCATCGGGATCCCGATCTTTTCGCGGACGATGCTGGCCGCGCCATCCGTACCAACCAGATAGTCAGCCGCCAGCTTGTATTCTTCGCCCGTTGCGAGATCGCGAAGCGTTGCCACTACCCCCGAGCCACTCTCGTCGAGGTCGATCAATTCCGTGCGATAGCGAGACTCAACTTCGCTGAACTGACCGGCAAACCGGCGAAGAATGGGATCGAACATGTCCTGCGGGCAGCGTTCCCGCTTTTGCGGACTTTGCGGCGGACACGGTTCTTCGCTCTTGCTGACCATGCGTTCGCGGCCAAACTCGTATCCGGTCAGGGATTCGAGCCAGACATTGTCCTGCGGATAGTCGCGGGGATAGGGCGAATTCTCGACCCAGCCGGCGATCCCCCATCGCCGGCAAAACTCCATGGTGCGAACGCCGACCATATCCATTTTGGGCTGATAGATCGCCCCGTCGGTCTTTTCGATCAGACAGCATGGCACGCCGCGCCAGCCGAGATCTCCGGCCAAAGCTAGCCCGACCGGCCCCGCGCCGACAATGAGGACCGGTACCTTTCGGCTGGTCATTCGAACACACCTCCGCGCCATCTGCGTTGCCATTGGCAATGCCTGCGCGCGACCATGCGGACCGGGGATGCCATTGTCTAAGATTGCTTGCGACCGACGTCATACGCGTTCGCTATGGTTGGGCCGCCCGTAGCCGGGCGGATATGCGGTCTAAAGGTTGGACCAAGACCCAAATAAGCCTTATAAGCGATCGAAATCCCGCGTTTTCGCGAACCAGCCAATGAGAACCCGATGAGCCCCGCACCGGCGAGAAAACCAGATCTGCCGCCCGAAACGGCCAAGAATCCGATGTTCAGTCCGGCGCGGCCGCGCCGGACGTTTGAAGAGATCATCAACCAGATCAAGGCCAATATCGAGGATGGGCGCCTGCAGCGCGGTGACAAGCTGCCGACCGAGCGCGCGCTCGCCACTCAATTCCAGGTCAGCCGGAACACCGTGCGCGAAGCGCTGCGGACGCTCGAAATCAGCGGCTTCATCACGCTGAAACGCGGGCCGACCGGCGGCGCATTCGTCGCGGCCAGCGATCCGAAGATTCTCAACAGCCAGCTGACGAGCGCGCTACGACTGACGGATTTCTCGGTCGCCGATCTGACGCAAGCTATGCGCGCCATCACTGTGATGCTGCTGGATGCGGCGATGCCGAATTTGAGCGAAGCCGATCTGCAGGCCATGGAGGCGAACATCAAGCAGGCCGAGGCGGTCATCGACGATCCGCAAAAGCGTTCCGCCATTCTGATCCAGTTCTATCGTCTTCTGGCGGAAGCGAGCGAGAACAAGATCCTCGTCTCGATCGCTGATCCCTTCGTCGATCTCCTGCAACAATGGGTCGTCAGGCTCGGCTCACTGAGCGGCACCCGGGTGATCAGGTCCCGGCGGGCGATCGTCAAGCACCTTCGCGCCGGTGATGCCAAGGCCGCGCACAGGGAGCTGGAGACGTACCTGCGGGAACTCCACGAGATCTGGCTTCGCGGTGAAAGCACGGCCTCCCCTGTCAAACCGCCCCGAAAACGGCGCGGCGGCCCCTCACTCAAGCCGGTGACCTGACCGATTTCAAATAGACGGCCGGTGTTGCGCATGGACTCGGAGAGCTGAATTGGCACGCACCAGAAAGTCCCGCGATCCGGTACCGCTGGATGAAAAGGGCGGACGGGCCGATGTCTACGAGCACACGCCGCGCATCGAGCTCAGGCAGTTGCGATATTTCCTCGCGGTCGCCGAGCATCTCAATTTCACGCGGGCCGCCGAGCAGATGGGAATTGCCCAGCCGCCGCTCAGCCAGCATATTCTGGCACTCGAGCGGCAACTGAACGTAAAACTCTTCGTGCGGTCGCGGCGTAACGTTGCGCTGACCCCCGAAGGCGAAGCGCTGGTCAGCTTCGCCCGCCGCCTCAACAACACCACCCAAATGGCTGCGCAAGTCGTGCAGGCGATTGCGCGTGGAGAAGACGGGCCGCTGGCACTGGGGGCCATCTTCTCCTCGATCTACACGGTCATTCCCCACATTCTCCCGCCGTTCATTCAGCGGTATCCCAAGGTCAAGCTGCATCTGCAGGAGATGACCATCTCGCAGCAGATATCTGCGTTGAAGGAACACCGAATCGATGCGGGAATCCTTCGTGGTCCGATCAACGAGCAGGAGCTCGAAGCCGTCACATTGTTTCAGGAGCCGTTTGTGGCCGTCGTGCCGAGCGGCCACGAACTCAGCCGCGAGAAAGCGCTGACGCTTGCCCAGATCGCGAACCAGCCTCTGATCCGGATCTATCCGACCGCAAACCGGGACTTCAGCCGGCGCATGTTTGGCGCCCTGCTCGACAAGGGGCACAAGCTCAACATCGTTCAGGAAGTCTCCGACACGCACACCCTCATCGGCCTGGTGGCGGCGGGCGTCGGCGTGTCGCTGGTGCCGGCGTCGCTGCAGAATCTGCAAATCGCCCAAGTCCGGTACATCCCCCTGCGCGAGAAGACCCCCATGACGACGCTTCAGCTCGTGTACAGCAAGGAAAATTTGTCGACGGTATTGGGCAATTTCGTTCGCATGGTGGAGCGCATGGCGCCGGATATGGGAACCGCGCTGGGCGCCGGCAAATAGCCGGATCCACCCCAATTCGATGCATCCAAAACAAGTCCGCCCGTTGGCGCAATTGTCCGTTCGAGAGCTATTCAGACGAACCCGGTCTCAGCATGGTCGATCTGCGTATTAGACAGTCCGGAGACCGAAATGCATCCTCGGGCAACATTCTGCTGCCGCGCCGTTCGCAAGCTGGCTGCGCCGCAGACGATCCAAGAACAATTCCCTAAATCGCACCACACGGGAGGTATCGTTGCGGACCGGATTTCGTATTGTCTCGACTCTGGCAGTTGTGATCGGCCTCGCAGCCGGGCAAGGTATCGCGCCGGCCTCGGCGCAAACTACCGGTACGCCGATCAAGATCGGTTACCTGACCGACGTCGGCGGGCCGAGCTCAAGCAATGACGGCCCCGCCGGCGTAGACGCGGCGCGGATGGCCATCGAGGACTTCGGCGGCACGGTTTTGGGACGTCGAATTGAACTGCTGGTTGGAGATCATCAGGGCAAGGTTGACATCGGCGCCACCATAGCGAGGAGGTGGCTTGAGGTCGACGGCGTAGACGCGGTCATGGACATGAACCATTCGGCAATCGCGCTGGCAGCAAGCAACCTGGTATTGGCCAAGAACAAGATCCTGCTCGCAACGGCCGCCGCATCAGACAGCCTCACTGGCAAGGACTGCTCACCCAACCTGGTGCATTGGCTGCCGGATACTTATTCGAATGCCCGCACCGTCGCCTCGTTGCTGACGAAGAACGGCATGGACACCTGGTTCTTCATAAGCGTGGACTATGCGCTGGGGCACGCCTTGGTGAATTCGGCGACGCAGGCCGTCACCGAGAATGGCGGCAAAGTGCTCGGCGCCGTCAAGCACCCGCTGGGAACCGCCGATTTTGCTTCGCTGCTGTTGCAAGCGCAGTCCTCCAACGCAAAAGTGCTGGCGGTTGCCAGCCCCGGCGCCGACATGGCCAACATTGTCAAGCAAGCCCACGAGTTCGGGCTGAAGATGAAAATCGCTGTACCCCTGCTCTACATCATGGAAGTTCACAGCGTAGGACTCGCCGACACGGCGGGGATCGAGTTTGTCGATACATTCTACTGGGATCTGGACGACAAGACGCGCACCTGGTCGAAGCGCTTCTTCGATCGCAATGGTAAGATGCCCACAGCGCCGCAGGTAAACGCCTACGAGGGCCTCTATCATTATCTGAAGGCGATCAAGGCCGCGGGCACCATGGACACGCAGGCGGTCATGGCCAAGATGAAGGAACTCAAGATCGATGATCCCACGGGAGCGACGGGATACATTCGCGAGGATGGCCGCGTGATACGCGACATGCATCTGTTCGAGGTCAAATCACAGGAGGAATCGAAATACCCGTGGGATTATTTCAAGAAGGTCGCGACCCTTCCTGGTGACCAGGCGTATCGTTCGCTTGCGGACGGAAAGTGTTCATTTGTGACGAAGAACAACTGAACGGACCACAGCGCCGGCAGCCTGCGCTCAGATCCGCTGGCAGACCGGTAGTCTGCCCTCCCTTGACTGAGCCGCTGTCGCAAAATGTGACAGCGGCTTTTTGGCTCGATACGCGAAGTAATCCTGCGATGCAGTTCGGGGCCTAGCCGTGCCGGCCGGCAAACAGCTCAACCGAAGCGCCAATCAAATCGATCACCCCGACGCGTGACCCGGCCGGCAGAGCTGGCTGCAAAATGCGCCGTGAATATCGTGGCGCCGCTCTCGGCGGCGTGCTCAAGCAACCACCGTCGCGAAGCTCTGGCATTTGTCGGCTCCTCACAAAATGCGCTGTTCCAATCCGGACGAAACACCTGCAACGGCTGGTGCATGATGTCCCCGCTGAAGACGGCGTGATGCTCACCGCTCGAGAGTTTTATGGCGACGTGGCCAACCGTGTGCCCCGGCGTCGGATGAAACACAAGGCCGTCCCCCACCGCCCCTTCGCCGTCCACGATTTCCGCCTGACCGCTCTCGACCACAGGCAGAACGCTATCTTCGTAGACGCCGGCGTTAACACCCTCCTTCCCCGCCGGGCCTCGCCAGTGTTCGTATTCGGCTCTGGAGAAAATGTATTTCGCGTTGGGAAACGTCGGCACCCAGCGGCCGTCGAGCAATCTTGTGTTCCAACCGCAATGATCGACGTGAAGATGGGTACACATCACATAGTCGACCGATTGCGGCGAAACACCAGCCTCCGCCAACCTTTCGAGAAATGGCAAATCGAGCTGGTGAAAGCGCGGAATGCCGGGCCTGTTCTTGTGGTTGCCGGCGCAGCTATCGATCAGGATCGTGTGCCGTGGGGTGCGCAACACCCACGCGTGAATGCTTGAAATGAAGCGCCCTTCGCGGTCATCAAAGCACGCGGGCACCATCAGCGCCCGGTGCTGCTCCAGAACGGCGGGGTCCCAATCGGGAAACAGAAACTCGGGAGCGAAATTTGCACCACGCTGTTCGATGACTTGCGCGATCGATATGTCGCCAATCGAATGCCGCATCATGATCGGAAGCGCAGCACTGGCTTGAGCACTGTGCACGCGGCCGACGCATCCATCGCCACATTGACGTCGGTGAAGCTGAACGGCGTCACCAGCCTGTCCAATGGAAACTTTCCGGCTTGATAGAGGTCTATGAGCCTCGGGATGAAGTCCGACGGCTTGCTGTCCCCTTCGACGACACCTCTCACGTTTATCCCGTTAAGCACCAGGAAACGGGTGTCGATCGGCAATCGATGGCCCGGCGGGTACATTCCGACCAATACACATGTTCCGCGGGTCGAGAGGCATTGCAGCGCATGCGCGACAACCTCCCCGACGCCCGTGCTGTCCACGACGTGGTTTACGCGCGATTTCGCGATTGACCTGACTTGTCCTATCAGGGCCGGACTTCTGCAGGCGTCTACGAGGTGCGTGGCGCCAAGCTCGGACGCGAGTTCAAGGCGCTCGCGCACCCGATCGATCGCCACGATCGTCGAGCAACTGCTGGCGCGGGCAGCCATGACGGCGCTCATCCCGACCGCGCCGACGCCGAACACCGCAATCGAGTCGCCTGGCCTCGGCTGCAGGGAATTCAGAACGGCGCCGGCCCCGGTCTGCACCCCGCATCCCAGCGGGGCAAGAACGTCCATCGGCAGAGCCGGGTCAATCCGGATCAAGCCTCGAGGCAGGTACGATGGCATGGCTGGCAAATGCGGACTGGCCGAAGAACAGACTGTTTACGGCGCCTTTCGGGCTATTTCAGGGTAGTCGTGCCGTCGGCACGAGCCCCGCTGAAATTCATTGGATTGAAATGGTCACAATAGGCTGGGTGAGCGGTCCGGCATGAGTGGCAGAGACCGCAGCTGGCAAAACTCAACAGAACGTGATCGCCAGGCTGCACGCTTGTGACGCCTGCCCCAACGTCTTCGACTATTCCGGCTCCTTCATGGCCCAGAACGAGCGGCAGCCTGATCGGGATCACGGCGTCACGGCACGCCACATCGGTATGACAGATGCCGCAGGAGTCGAGTTTGACGCGGACTTCGTCCGGCCGCGCTTCATCAAGCTCAAGCTCTTCAAGAACAAGGGGCTTGCATGATTCACGCAATACAGCGGCATGAATCTTCATGGCAGCCACCCTGAGCGAAGTGCCAATCCAGCGCCGGCCCTAGATTGCAGCACGGCTGACCCGGCCTTCATCGGCAAATGTGCACCTTTTTTTCATGCTCTGGGGGCCACCGAGAAAGTTGTTCTTCACCCAGGTGGCCGGTTGCG
>Ga0070683_100003322_pt1 | contig 13004 bp, 9 predicted proteins | sample KBSC713LmetaG_FD_64662 | JGI IMG/M metagenome (GOLD analysis project Ga0070683, IMG submission 64662) | Corn rhizosphere microbial communities from Kellogg Biological Station, Michigan, USA - KBS C7.1-3L metaG | ecosystem: Host-associated > Plants > Roots > Rhizosphere ...
ACCGCGATGGCGGCCGGGATCTGCGGCAGGATCACCGCCCAGTACGTGTTGAGCAGGTGCAGCCCGCTGAACTCGCGGAACTGCGGCACGATCAGGACCTGCTGGGGGATCATGATGCCGATCAGCAGGAACCAGAACGCGGCCTTCCGGTAGCGGAACCGCATGCGTGAGATCGCGAACGCGGCCAGGCTGGCGGTCAGCACGCAGCCGAGCGCGGTCAGCAGCGCGGTGATGAAGCTCGACGCGTACCAGTTGAGAATGTCGCCCTGCTTGAGCAGGGTGGTGAACGAATCCAATGTCGGGTTGCTGGTCCACCACGTCGTCTTCGTGGTTTCGGCGTTGGGCTTGATCGCGGTGTCGACCGCCCAGGCGATCGGCACCAGCCAGATGAGGGCAAACGCGATGATGATGCCGGCGCAGCACCGGTTGAACAGCTTCACCCGCTTGTCGTATGTGGACAGTGTGTCTCGCCGGTCGGCGTCAGACATCCGGTCGGTGTCGACGCGGTCCGGGGTGGACGCGATGGTAGCCACGGTCACAGCTCCTGTTCCTGCCGGCGGGTCATGTACAGCCACACCGCCGAGACGATGAGCACGACGATGAAGAACAGGGTCGAGGCGGCCGCCGCGTACCCCGTGCGCATGTCGGTGAACCCGACGTCGTAGATGTATTCGAGGACCGATCGGGTGCTGAAGTTCGGGCCGCCGCTGGTCATGATGTACATCTGGTCGAAGACCTTCAGCGACGCGATGATCTGCAGCACGATGACGAGGGTCGTGGTGCGGGCCAGCATCGGCAGCGTGATCCGCCAGACCTGCTGCCACGGCCCAGCGCCGTCCATCGCCGACGCCTCGTAGAGGTCGCGCGGGATCTCCTGCAGCCCGGCCAGGTAGAGCACGAAGTTGAAGCCGAGCGTCCACCACACGGTCGTGATGGCGAGCGACACCATCGCCCAGTTGGGATCACCCAGCCAGTTCGGCTCGCTGAACCCGAACGTCGTGACGATGGTGCTCAGCAGGCCGAGGACCGGCGTGTAGAGCCAGATCCAGATCAACGCGACGACGGCCGAGGGCAGCACGTACGGCAGGAAGAACGCCAGCCGGTAGAACCACCGGCCCCGCTTCATCCGCTCGGCCAGCAGGGCGAAGAGCAGCGCCAGCACGACGAGCGGGGGCGTGGTCAAGAGGGTGAACAGGATGGTGTGCCACAGCGACGACCAGAAGTCGGCGCTGCTCAAGGCCTCGCCGTAGTTGCGGAAGCCGGCGAAGCTGCCCAGTCCACTGCGGACCATGCTGGTGTCGAAGAAGCTGATGATCACGCCATAGATGGCGGGGCCGATGATGAACAACACGTAGAGAATGACGAATGGGGCAAGGAACCATGCGGCCGAGCGCCCGTGCCCGGGGCGGCCGGAGGTGTCGGTGCGGGGTGCGCCGGGTGCGGCCGGTGCCCGTTGGGCGGGCGGCTGCACGCTGGCGCTGCTGCTACTGGTGGTGGCGGCCACGGCCAACCTCCTCTGGTTACCCGGCGATCAGACGGGGGACGGCGTCTCGGCCAGGACGGACAGCTTGGAGTGGATCTGCGCGATGGCGGCGTCGATGGACAACAGGCCCGCCTCGACGCCGCCGATGGAGGCGCCCATCACATTTTCGAAGTTGGAGCCCGAGCCGGAGTACCAGCCGGGCGGGTCGTAGACGGCGGCGTCGGCCGCGGCCGCGTAGTTGGACTGCGGGGTGAGCTTCTTGTACTCCTCGCTGGTCGCGAACGGCTGCCAGGCCGGCACGTGGCCGCCCTCGGCCCAGGTGAGGCTCTGGTCCAGCATCGACTTGATGAAGCCGAGCGACAGGTCCAGCTTGGCCCGGTCCTGGCCGCGCTGCTTGGGCAGCACGAGCGTGTGCGAGTCGGCCTGCACCGCGTAGTTGGAAGCTCCGCCGTACACGTTTGGCACGAGCGTCATGCTGAACGGCAGCTTGGCCGTCTGCATGGTGGTGATCTCCCACTCGCCGTTGAGGTGGAAGCCAGCCTGCCCGTTGACGAACAGCGCGATCGCGCCCTGGTAGTCCACGGCGCTCGGCAGCAGTTTCTTCTCCACGGTCAGCGACCGCATGAACGTCAGGACCTGCTTGGCCTTGGCGTCGTCGAGGACGACCTTGGTGCCGTTGTCGGCCAGTACCTCGCCGCCCAGTTGCGAGTACAACGTCTGGAAGAAGCGCCAGCAGGACGCCGAGTCGGCGTTGATGCCGTGCGTGGCGCCGAATTGGCCGGTGACCTTCTTGATCTTCTCCAGCGCGTCGACGAAGCCGTCCTCCCCCTCGAAGGGTTTGAGCTTTCCGTCGCTGTCGAGCAGGCCGGCGTCGCCGCAGATCTTCGTGTTGTAGAAGAGCACCCAGGGGTGGGTGTCGAGCGGGATCGCATAGATCTTCCCGTCGACCAGCCCGGCCTCCCAGGCCCGCTTGTTGAAGTTGTCGGCCGACATGCCGTGCCGCGCCAGGTCGTCCGGGTGCAGTTCCTGCAGCAGGTCGGCGGCCTGGAGCGTCTTCATCCGGGTCAGGTGGGACACGGCGACGTTCGGTGGCTTACCGCCGACGGTGGCCAGCGACAGCTTGGTGTAGTAGGGGTTGCCCCAGGCGAGCGTCACCGCCTGCAGCGACGTCTTCGGGAAGGCCTTGCGGTAGCCGTCCTCCATCTGCTGCATGCGCACGCCGTCGCCACCGCCGAAGAGGTTCCAGTAGTCGACCGCGCCCGGGTCCAGCTCGGTATTGGCGAGGCCGGCCCCGATCGGGGAGGAGCAGCCGTAGAGCGTAGCCGCGCCGGCCAGCCCCGCGCCGGCCAAGACGCCGCGCAGGAGTGTGCGGCGGGTCGAGCGGAATTCGTGGATGGGGGGTCCGTTCATGGTGTGTTTCACCGTCCTTAAAGGGCCGTGCTTTACAGGGGTGCCGCGGTGGAGTCGCGGACGATCAGCTCCACCGGCAGCAGGTTGCGCTCGTCGATCGTTTCCCCGTCGATGCGGCGCAGCAGAAGCGTGGCGGCCAGCCGGCCGGTCTCGACGAACGGGATGCGGACCGTGGTGAGCGGGGGCACGAGGTAGGGGGCGAACGGGAGATCGTCGCAGCTGACCAGCGAGCAGTCGGCCGGCACCTGGCGGCTGCGCTCGTGCATGGCCTTGAGGGCACCGATCGCCATGACGTCGTTGTGCACGAAGACCGCGGTGACGTCGGGATCGGCGTCGAGAAGTTGCAGGGTGCCGTGGTAGCCGCCGGCGTGGCTCCAGTCGGCCTCGACCACGCGCTTGGCCGGCAGTGTGCGCCCGGCGTCGCGCAGTGTCGAGCGCATGCCGCGTAAGCGGCTCTGCACGACGCGGCGCGCGCGGGGCCCGGTGACCGTGCCGATGCGCTGGTGGCCGAGTTTGATCAAGTGCTCCACGGCCAGCGAGGCGGTCAGGGAGTGGTTCGAGCCGATGGTCGGCACGCCTCCGCCGTGGATGTGGTTGATACTCACCGCGGGCAATGTTCCGCGGAGGGCTTTGCCCAGATCAGGATCGTTTTCGAGGGACGGCGCGGCGACCAGGATGCCGTCCACCCGGTGCTCGAGAAGCTTGCGGATAGAACCAGCGGCGTCGATGTTAGCGTGAACATTGCTGATCAACGCAGCGTGGCCGCGGCCGACCGCGGTGTGCTGCGCGGCGAGGACAAACTGCGAGACGGCGAGGTCGGTGAAGTCCTCGGCGAGGACACCGACGGTGAGCGAAGAGCGGCGCACGAGCCCGCGGGCCATCGCGTTGGGCACGTAGCCGAGCTCCATCGCGGCGCGCAGGATCCGCTCGCGCGTGTCGGCCGAGACGACGCCGTCGCGGCCGTTGAGGACCTTGCTCGCGGTCTGGAAGCTCACGCCCGACCGCGCCGCGACATCCCTCAGCGACACGTACACGAAACGTCCCCTCTCGGCCCTCTAAGCGAACGTTCGCCTAACTCTGATCGCACCTCCCGCCAATAGTCAAGAACCAATGCTTTCCCAGCTACGGGATGAGCGCGGCCGGTACGTGTGCTTTGAGCTTGGCCGTGATCTCGGCGGCCTTCACGCGTACCGCGTCCAGCTCCGGACCGGCGAGCGCGCAGCGCTCGGTCAGCAGGCTCATCCGCTCGTGCAGAAGAGCCCACGCCGGCTCGCGCCAGGGGACGAGGTTGCTCATCACGTAGTACATCTGAAATGTGAAGCCCACCGTGGCACCGGCGTGCTCCGGGCCGACCGGCAGGGTGGTGAGGGTGACGGCCAGCGGCCGCAGGACGCCGGCCATGGTGTCGATCGCCGCGTCGATGAGCACCCCGAGCTGCTCGTCGGTCTCGTCGGTGTGCGTGAAGTAGCGCAGGATCAGCTGCAGCACCATCTCGTAGGCGATGCCGGCCAGTTCGGCGATGTGGACCGCCCGCGGATCGGTGATCACCGGCATCGGTCCCGGGATGTCGTACGGCTGGCGGCTGAAGGCGGGGATGACCGGCCGGGCCGGCTCGAAGGACGGGTCGGCCGCCCGCATCGCGTGGTACTCCTCCCACATGGCCAGGAACCGGCCGTAGTGGGCCTGCTTCCAGTCGCCGCGGGCGCCTTCGCCCTGCTCGATGATCTCCTCGACGGCGGCGATGGCCGACTTGAGGTCGCGGACGGCGATCAGCTGTGGCCAGTGGAACTGCTCCGGGGTGGCCTGGGCACGCGGGGAGCCGACGAAGACGGCGTGCTCGCCGAGGCGCTCGGTCAGGGCACGCAGGCCCTCGGCGATGCCCCGGTACAGGTGACCGACGGTCGCGAACTCCTGCCCCCGCGGCAGGAGCTCGTCGTAGGCCACCGGCTCGCGCGGCGGAGCGGTCGGCACGAAGCCGTCGGCGTCCTGGCGGAGCATGCCCTCGGGGCGCTCGAGGTACAGGAAGTGGCGCAGCGCCTGCTCGCCGAACGGCAGCAGGTCGAGCTGTAGTCCAGACGGGAAGTAGCCCGAGCGCTGCGGGAAGTTGGGGCGGCTGAAGCCGGGCGCGGCCCCGATCGACGACATGAGATTACAGACGAGGGCGAGGTGCAGCATCTCCTCGACGGCGATGCCGCGAATGGTCTTGCGCCACCGGTTGACGGCGTCGGCCTGCTCGGGAGTGAGACCGTCGTCCTCGGTTTTGAGACTGAACTCGGCAAAGAGGTACTGGCACATGATCATGTGTTCGAGCGTGGCCGCCTCGGCGAGCAGCCACCACAGATGCTCGCGGTTTCCGACGACGACGCTGGGCTCGGCTGCGGTCATGGGGCTTATCCTGGCGCCCCGATTACATGATTACAACACCCATGACTCGTCGGCTCGCGGCGCAGACGTTGCCTGTGGACTTTTAGGTGCTATGACACCTATAACTCCACAAGGTCAACTCCAGCCGCGGCGGCGTCGCCGCGCAACATCGGCCGGGCGGCCGACCTGCTCATCCCGGCGAGCCGGACGGGCATCATGGGCCGCAACGCGGTGACCCGGCTATGGCCGCTCGCCGCCGCGGCGAGCCGGATCAGGAGCCGAGCCAAGCGCCGAACGCACCAAAGCGGTAGCCGAGACCACATTGGACAGTGCGGCCTCGACTTGGGCATACGTGCGCGTCTTGAGGCCGCAGTCCGGGTTGACCCAGAGCCGTTCGGGCGGCACCTGGTCCAACGCCGCCCGCAGTGAACCGACGACCTCGTCGACCGACGGGATGCGCGGCGAATGGATGTCGTACACGCCCGGCCCCAGTCCCCGCGCGAAGGCGAACCCGTGCCCGCCCGAGCGGGCTGACTCGATGCTGGTCACGTCGGCGTCGAGGCCGTCGATCGCGGCGAGGATCTGGGTCGCGTCGCAGTAGCAGAGGTGCGTGTGGATCTGCGTGCTCGCGGCGGCCGACGAGGTCGCGTGCCGATATGCCTCGACGGCCCACTCCAGGTAGGCCGCGGCAGCCTCCGACCGCAGGGGCATCAGTTCCCGCAGGGCCGGCTCGTCGACCTGGATGACCCGGAGGCCGGCCGCCTGCAGGTCGTCCACCTCGGCCCGGATCGCGTCGGCCACTTGCCGGGTCACGACCGCCAGCGGGACGTCTTCGCGGACGAACGACCAGGCGACGATCGTCACCGGACCGGTGAGCATGCCCTTGACCGGCTTGTCGGTCAGCGACTGGGCATACCGGGACCAGCGCACGGTGATCGGCTCCCGCCGGATGACGTCGGCGTACAGAAGAGGCGGCCGGGTGCAGCGCGACCCGTACGACTGGACCCAGCCAAACCGGGTGACCGCGAAGCCGTCGAGGTGCTCGGCGAAGTACTGCACCATGTCGTTGCGCTCGGGCTCGCCGTGGACCAGCACGTCGAGGCCGAGCCGCTCCTGGAGGCGGATCACGCGCTCGATCTCCGCCAGTACACGTGTCTCATAAGCGTCCTCGGCGAGCGTGCCGTTCCCGACCGCGGTCCGGGCCGCCCGCAGCTCGCCGGTCTGCGGAAACGATCCCGTGGTGGTCACCGGCAGGAGCGGCAGGCCGAGGCGCTGGGCGGCGGCCCGGACCGGATAGGGCGCCCGCCGCTTCGCCGGAGCGACCGCGAACGACGGCGCGGACCGGCGGACCACGCCGGTCGCGGGCCGCCCGGCCAGCGCGACGATCTCCGCGACCTTCTGCTCGGCGAAAGCGAGCCGCCCGCGCAGCGCGTCCGGAAGGTCCGTCTCGAGCTCGAGGTCGTAGGGCACGTGCAGCAGCGAGCACGACGAGCTCACGGTGACCTCGCCGGCGGTGACCGCGGCGAGGCGGGCCAGCGCGTCGGCGGGGTCGGTCCGCCACACATTGCGGCCGGACACCACGCCGGCCACGACGACCTTGCCCGGCACGTCATGCGGGTCGCCGGCCACGAGGTCGAGAGCGATCGCCTCGATCGGCGCCTCGGCCAGCACCGGCAGCGCGGCGCCGAGATCCCCGAAATACGAGGCGACGAGCAGCTGCGGCCGATCGGTGCGCCGGCCGATCCGTTGGTACGCGCGGGCCAGCGCGTCCAGCTCCGACCGGGACCGGTCCTGGACGAATGCCGGCTCGTCCAGCTGCACCCACTCGACACCCTCGGCGGCCAGCGCGGCCAGCAGTCCACAGTAGACGTCGACGACCTCGTCGAGCCGGTCCAGCCGGCCGCCGCGTGACAGCAACAGCAGCGTGACCGGGCCGACGAGCACCGGCCGGGTCGTGTAGCCGAGCCGTTTGGCCTCACGTACCTCGTTCAACGGCTGCCTGGCGTCGAGACCCAGCGCCCCGTCCAGCTCGGGCACGATGTAGTGGTAGTTCGTGTTGAACCACTTCGTCATGCGCAGCGGCGCGACGTGGTCGGCCCCGCGGGCCATCGCGAAGTAGCTGTCGAGCGGGTCGTCGGCCCGAAACCGGTCGGGCACCGCCCCGATCAGCACGGCCGCGTCAAGGACGTGGTCATACAGCGAGAACGTGCTCGACGGCAGGCCCTCCAGCCCGAGGTCGGCCAGCCGCGCCCAGGTGCCGGCTCGCAGCGCTGCGCCGACCGTCAGCAACTCATCTCGGGAGAGCGCACCGTCCCAATAGGACTCGAGCGCGCGCTTGAGTTCGCGCCGCGGGCCGATGCGGGGGTAGCCGAGCACGGTGGTGGCGGGAAACCGAGACATGGTCGCCACTATGCGGGTGCGACGCTTCTCGCTGCCCGGTCTATTCGCGGTGCTTATCGCCGATACCAGTGTCCCGAACCAGAAATTCGCGGCAGTTCGCCGCTCGCCGGGTGGGCCGGATACCAACACGAGCGACAAACTGGACAGCATCCTTTGCAGCGAATTGCTGGTTCGGCACACTGGGCCGGTGGACGTCGGACCGTCGCTGCGCGACCTCGGCTGCCTCGCCGCGGTGGCGCGCCGGCTGAGCTTCTCGCGGGCGGCCGCCGAACTCGGCCTGTCGCAGCCGGCGGTCAGCCACGCCATCGCGCGGCTGGAGCGCAGCTACGGGCTTCGCCTGCTCGACCGGACCAGCCGTGAGGTCCGGCTGACCGCGGCCGGCCGATCGCTGCTGCCCCGAGTCGAGGCGCTACTCGAGCACGCCGAGGCGGTGACGGCCGAGGCCCAGCGGCTGACCCGCGCGTCGACGATTCGTCTCGCTTATGACCGGCTCGCCGGCGGGCTGGCCGCGCGGGTGGCCCGGCGGCTGGCCGATCGCAAGCCGAGTCTCGACGTCGAGCTGTGCCCGGCCGGCTGGGCGGCAGCGGCCGCCGCGCTGGCCGACGGGAGCGCGGCCGCCGCGATCATGAGCACCCCGTTCCCGCCCGGCCTGGCCAGCACGGCCCGCTTCCACGTGCCGGTCCGGCACCTCGCGGTCCGGGCCGGCACGCCGCTCGCGACGGCGACCCAGCTGCGGCCGGATCAGCTGTTCGGCCACGAGATCCTGCTGCCGGCCGCCTGGAATCAGCTGCGGCCGCGGTTCGGCCCGACGGCTCGGGTCACCGTCGTCGAGCCGGACGAGGGCGCTCTCGACCTGGTCGCCGCGGGCCGGGGTGTGCTGCCCACGCCGCACCTCGTGGTCGAGACGGTCCGCCGGCCAGATGTCCGGTTCGTGCCGCTCGCGCTCGGCGACGCGCACCTGACCTATGCGCTGGTCTGGGACCAGGACGACCCGACCCCGGAGACGATGGCCCTGGTTCAAGCGGTGCAGGAGACGCTGCGCACCCGGAGTGCTCTACCGTAAGGAATCATGACTGGCGAAACCGTCGACGCCGTCGTCGTTGGGGCCGGGCCGAACGGCCTGGTCGCGGCCAACCTCCTCGCCGATGCCGGGTGGGACGTGGTCGTGCTTGAGGGCACCGACCACGCCGGCGGCGCGGTGCGCTCGGCCGAGGTGACCGTCCCGGGCTACCTCAGCGACCTGTGCAGCGCGTTCTACCCGCTCGGGGTCGTGTCGCCGGCACTCAAGCAGCTCGACCTCGAAGCCTTTGGCCTGGAGTGGACGCACGCGCCGGCCGTCGTCGCCCACCTGCTGGCCGACGGGCGGGCGGCGGTGCTGAGCCGCGACCTGGACCTGACCGCGGAGTCGCTCGAGTCGTTCGCGCCCGGCGACGGCGAGCGCTGGCTTCGCGCGTACAAGGAATGGCGCCGCATCGCCGATGACCTCGTGCCGGCCCTGCTGACCCCGTTTCCGCCGGTCCGATCCGGGGCGCGGCTGGTGCGGCAACTCGGGGTGGCCGGCGGGCTGCGGCTGGCCCGCCGATTCGTCCTGCCGACGCGGGCCCTTGGCGAGGAGCTGTTCCGCGGCGAGGGGGGCCAGGTGCTGCTGGCCGGGCTCGCGCTGCACACCGACCTGTCGCCGGACGAGCCGGGCAGCGGCGGCTTCGGCTGGCTGCTGGGCATGCTCGGGCAGCAGTTCGGCTTCCCGGTGCCGGTCGGCGGCGCCCAGGCGATCACCGACGCCCTGGTCAAACGCTTCCGCGGCACGGTCGTGACGGGCGCGCCGGTGACCTCCGTGGTCATCGCCAACGGCGTCGCTTTAGGTGTACTGACAGCCGACGGTCGGCGCTGGCGCGCCCGCAAGGCGGTGCTCGCCGACGTACCGGCGCCGGCGCTCTATCGCCAGCTGGTCGGCGCCGGCCACCTACCCCGCCGGCTGCTCGAGGACCTCGACGGCTTCCGCTGGGACCACGGAACGCTGAAGGTCGACTACGCGCTGTCGGCCCCGCTGGACTGGATCGTCCCGGAAGTGGCCGGGGCCGGGACCGTCCACCTGGGAGCCGATGTGGACGGTCTGGCCAAGTACTCGTACGAGCTGGCCACCGGCCAGGCGCCGAGCGAGCCGTTCCTGCTGCTCGGCCAGATGACCACCGCAGATCCGACCCGCTCGCCGGCCGGCACCGAGTCGCTGTGGGCCTACACGCACGTCCCGCACCGCGGCTTCGACGTGTCCGCCCAGGTGGATCGGGTCGAGGACGTCATCGAGCGGCACGCGCCGGGCTTCCGCGACCGGATCCTCGGCCGGCACGTGGCCGGCCCCGATGAGCTCGAGCGCAAGAACCTGAGCCTGGTCGGCGGCGCCATCAACGGCGGCAGCGCGGCCATCTCCCAGCAGCTGTTCTTCCGGCCGGTCCCGGGCCTCGGGCGGGCCGACACCCCGATCGACCGGCTGTACCTGGCCGGGGCCAGCGCCCACCCGGGCGGCGGGGTCCACGGCGCGGCCGGCGCCAACGCGGCCCGCGCGGCACTGGCCCGGCACCGCCCGCTGCTCGGCCACCTCTACGCCGCCGGCCTGCGCGGGGCCAACCGAGTCATTTACCGCTGACGGGGTTGCAACATTCCGCGCCGCCCGGCACGTTCTTCCAGTCGGGAGGGCGGGGAGGGCGGCGGTTGGAGTTCGACGAATACGTGCGGTTGCGCGGCGCGTCGCTGGTGCGCCTGGGCCGGTTGCTCACCGGAGATCAACATCTGGGTGAGGACCTGGCGCAGGACGTGCTGGCCCGCGCCTTCGTCCGGTGGAAGAAGATCGCCGACGTCGACTCCCCGGAGGCCTACCTGCGCCGCATGCTCGTCAACGCCGCGATCAGCCGCTCGCGGCTGCGCTCCAGCAGTGAGATCGCCATCGCAGCGCATCCGGATAGGCCGATCCACGGCGACCTCAGCCACGACGCGGCCGAGCGGCAGGCGATGTGGCATCTCGTCCGGTCGCTGCCGCCCAAACAGCGGGCGGCCGTCGTGCTCCGCTTCTACGAGGACCTCGACGACACGACGATCGCGACACTGCTGGACTGCACCGCCGTCACCGTACGGACCCAGATTAAACGGGCATTGACCACATTGCGGACACGACTCGACAGCATGCAGCCAACGGGGACAGGAGAGAGGGGGATCGGATGAACGACCTGCAGGATGCGCTCACCGGCGCCCTCAACGCGGCCGCGCACGAGGACGAGGTCCACATCGAGCGGCTCCTGACCAATGCCCGCACGGCGGGCCTGCGCTACCGGCGTCGCCGCCGCCTCGTGCTGGCCGCCGGTACTGCCCTCGCCGCCTTGGTGCCGGTCCTGCTGGTGGCCGCCGGCCTCGCCTTGTACGGCGGCCCGGGACGGCCCATCGAGGCCGTTGCCGGTCCCAGCCCGGCCGCCCCCGCGACCCGGACCCCGGCCGCGGCCCCGGCCACCCCGGCCGCCGGGGATCCGGGGGCGGCGCCGCAGTTGCCGGTCCTCATCGGGGCCGCGCCGGCCCAGAAGGCGGTGTCCACCGTCGGTCGGGGCGCGTTCCACGTCGGCGTCGGTGAGCTGCCGTTCAGCGTCGCCACGATGCAGTGGTCGAGCACCGCCGGCCTCGAGCGCGTGCTGGTCACCCCCAACCTCACCCCGGAGCCGGGCCGGACCGATCCGACAGTGGTCGGCCGCGACCCCCGGGTGACCATCGCCCTCGCCCGGTCGACCGGCGGCCTGACCACGCTGCTCGGCGACAAGCAGCCGATCAACATCGGTACGCACAGGGGCCAGATGGTCACCCAGGCCAACACGGTGCCGCCGCTGACCATCGTGCGGTGGCAGCCGGGTACCGGCCTGTGGGCCGAGGTGTCCGGGGAGATCGACGAGAAGACGGCGATGACGATCGCCACCGGGGTCTCCTTCGACCGCACGTACGCCTGCGTCGTCCCGTTCGAGCTGCGGCCCCCGCCGCCGACCCTGGCCGGCAAGGTCTCCGCGTGCAGCGTCGCGTACGCCGCCGGCTCATGGACCGGGAAGTTCACCTACGACTACGGCACCTGGACGCTCGACCTGGCCCGAGCCGACGAGGCCGGCATGGACTTCAAGGAGACCATCGACGGCCGGCCGGCCTGGACCGACCGGGCCGAGGGCGGGGGTGGGCCACCGACCCTGCGGATTCAGGTCTCGTACGGCGGCAACCGGGTCGCCGACGTGCAGGCCACCGGCAAGTACGAGTCGATGACCGTCACGAACTTCGCCATCGGGTACGAGATGATCGACAGTCCTAGCCCGTCCGACTGGTGGCAGGTGCCAACCGGCTAGCGGGAATCAACGCGAGCGCCGCGAACCCGAAGGCCCACCAGAAGCTGCCGGCGTAGGCCGTCGCCGGGTGAGCGCCGGCGGCGTCGAGCCGGAGCTGCAGGACGATGGCGAGGATCGCGGCGCCGAGCGCGGAGCCGACCCGGACCATGATGTTCGCGCCCGTCGTCGCGGCCGGGATCGCCGCGCGCGGCAGGGTCTTGTAGGCGGCCGCCATGATCGACGGGGTGATCAGCCCGTGGCCGAGCCCGATCACGAAGGCAGCCGCAGCCAGCCACCACCGGCTCGGGTCGCGGCCGACCTGGGTGAACAGCACCATCCCGGCGAGCGCCACGAGGAGACCGGCGACCCCCGGTACGCGGGCGCCGAGCTTGTCGGCCAGGCGACCGGCCAACGGCATGGTGAGGATCGCGCCCACGCCGATCGGGGCGACCAGCAGCCCGGCGTCGAGGGTGCCGGCGTGACGGATGCTCTGGTCGTACAACGGAATCAAGATGAACATGCCGAACATGCCGATCGAGTAGCAGAAGATCGCCAGGACGGCCGACGTAAACCCACGGTCGGCGAACAGGCGCAGGTCGACCAGGGCGCGGTCGGCGCGGCGCAACGCGTGCACGGCGAAGGCGACCAGCAGCCCGGCGCCGCCGACGAGCCCGGCGAACGCGCCCGCGCTGTCCACCCGGCCGTGCTCGCCGACCTGGGCGAGGCCGTAGACGAACAGGGCCAGACCGGGGGAGAGCAGCGCGAGCCCGAGCGTGTCGAGGCGGCTGTCGGCCTGCCGCTCCCCATCGGGTGGCAGCAGCCGGATGGCGAGGATCAGCGCGATCGCGCAGACCGGCACGTTGCAGTAGAACATCCAGCGCCAGGACAGCTGATCGAGCAGCGCGCCGCCGAGCACCGGGCCGAGCGCCGGGGCCAGCATGGCCGGGATCGAGACCACGGCCATGACGCGGCCGAGGCGGTTCGGGCCGGCCGCGCGGGCGAGC
>Ga0070683_100003324_pt1 | contig 13001 bp, 12 predicted proteins | sample KBSC713LmetaG_FD_64662 | JGI IMG/M metagenome (GOLD analysis project Ga0070683, IMG submission 64662) | Corn rhizosphere microbial communities from Kellogg Biological Station, Michigan, USA - KBS C7.1-3L metaG | ecosystem: Host-associated > Plants > Roots > Rhizosphere ...
CGGGCTCTTCCGCGAGGCCACCGCCGGCCGGGAGGAGTGAGGCGGGCTCGTCGTGACGCACGACGGGGAGAGGAGGCTGTGCCCGAGCGCGCAGCCGGACATGCCGGACGCCGTGGCGTTCGGGGTCATCGGCGGAACCGCCGAGCAGCCGGTCGTCTCCTATCTCGAGGGCACGCTGCCCGCGTCGACCGGCCTGCTGCAACTCGCGAGCCCGGTGCGGCCGACCGAGGTCTTCCGGTTCGCTGCGCCGTGCGCGGAGGACGGCTGCCGCCACTTCGGGGCGGGCCGGTGCCGGCTCGGACGGAAGCTCGCGAGCGAGGTCGACGCGAAGGTGCAACGCCTGCCGGCGTGCCGGATCCGATCGTCGTGCCGCTGGTGGCACGAGCAGGGCAAGGCCGCCTGCTATCGATGTCCGGTGGTCGTCACCGAGCACTACTCGGCCGACACCGGCCTTCGCGCCGCGGCCGACCCCGAGTCCGCATGAACGTCGCCTCGGTCACCCGGGTGACCGAGGCGACGCGGCCTCACCCCGCGACCGGCAGCAGCGGCGACGGGTCGAAGGCGACCCCGTCGTCCCGCAACTCGAAGTGCAGGTGGGTGCCGGTGCAGTAGCCGGTGCACCCGGCCTGGCCGAGCAGCTCTCCCGCCCACACCCAGTCTCCGGCCGCGACCCGCACCGACGACAGGTGGGCGTACAGCGCCTGCAGCCCGAACCCCAGGTCGACCAGCACGACGTTGCCGTAGCCCTCGAACCCCGGCGCGTAGCCGACGGCGGCAACCACGCCGGACGCGGCGGCGCGCACGTCGAGCGAGCTCAGGGTCCCGATGTCGATGCCGGGATGCGACTCGCCCATCGTCGGGTCGTAGCCGAACCCGCGCGTGACGACGCCCTGGGCGGGCCACTCGAGGGACAGGCCGACACCGCCGTCGGTCATCGCCGACGCCGGAACCGCCACCACGAGCGCCGCCGTCACCACGACCGCGAGCCGCCACGCCCTTTCCATCCCCGCGGGACACCGTATCGCAGAATCCGGCGGTCAGAAGATCTCGGGGCACCAGGGCAGCGGCCGCCACCCGAAGAGGGCGTCCGCCCGCTCCAACGCCCCGGCCGCCCGCTCCTCGACCCGCAGCCCGCTCCGCAGCTGCGCGAAGGAGACCGAGCCCAGATACGCCGCGCCGAGCGCGGAGACGTCGAGGGCGAGCTCGGCCTCGACCTCGACCCGGACCGCGCCCTCGGGTGCCACGCGCCAGCGGCCCTCGTTCCACGGGCACACCGCGTCCCGGACCTCGATCACGACCTCGTCCGAGCCGGCGTACGCGCGCCCGGACAGCGCCGCGCCGACGTCGACGAGCCGCACCCAGAGCGAGTCGCCCAGGCGGAAGCGCAGCCGCCGCGGGGTGGCGAGCAACGTGAAGAGCGGATGGTCCGGCGGCAGGAGCTGCGCCTCGAGCGTTGCGTACCAGTCGATGTCGAGCAGGTAGCGCCAGATCTCCGCGGTGGCCTGCGGCGACGCGCCCACCGCCTCGAGCACCTCGAGCCGCGCCGCCGTCGAGCCCTCGTCCCACGCGGGATGCTGGCGGTAGACGGCGAAGGCCTGCACGCTCCCTCCCAGCTCGAGCGCGGCGAACCGCTTCGGGTTGGCCGCCTGCTCGTCCGGCCGGCGCAGCGTCCGCAGCTGCCACCAGTCGGGCGAACGGCGGAATACGCCCGGTCGCCCGCCCATCAGGGCCTCCCACACGGGCGGGAAGAGCTCCGCGGCGGCGTCCGGCTCCACGAGCCGAACCCGGCCGCGGCGCTCGAGCGGCTGCGCGAACGCGCCCCACTCGCGGGCGAGCTTCACCTCGCCGCACCAGGCCGCGAGGCCGTAGCCGAAGCGGCCGTAGATCGTCTCCTCGCTCGCCCACAGCGCCGCGATCGGCTCGCCGCGCTCGTGCGCGTCGCGGAGCTGCGCGTCCATCAGCTGCCGCAGCACGCCGCGGCGGCGGTGCGTCGGATAGACGCCGACGACCGTCACGCCCGCGCAGGGCAGCTCGCCGCCGGGCACCGACAGCCGGAAGGGGAAGGCGCCGGCGCCGCCGACGATCTGCTCGCTCTCGAACGCGGCGTGCATCCGCTCGACGGGCAGCACCTTCGTGAAGCGGCCGAGCTGCTCCTCGGTCGGTGGGCCGCCGAAGTACTGGCCGATCCCGTACAGGGCGCGGCCGAACTCCTCGACGCTCTCGGCTGGACGGACGGTGAACATCGGGGGCGAGCCTAACGGCTCGCCCCCATGACGCTGCTAGTTCGTCCAGCTGCCGCGACCGGTGCAGAGGTCGAAGCCGACCAGGCACGGGGCGCCGTTGTTGCCGTTGACGATGTCGCGGAAGGTGATCGTCGAGCCGTAGACGGTCGACGCATTCAGCACGCCGGCGGCGTCGGCCGCGCGCCCCGCCCACATCGGCGACGAGGCGCTCGTGCCGCCGACCCGCCACCAGCCGGCCTGGCCCTGGTACTTCGTCGAGTCGTAGACAGACACGCCCGTCGCCGGGTCGGCGTCGAGCGAGACGTCAGGCGTCGCCCGCTTGCCGTTGCAGCCCGCCTGTGCGTACTGCGAGAAGCCGGCCTGTGCCGACGTCGCCGCCTCGTAGGCCGAGCAGCCGCCGCCGCCCGACGACCAGCCGGTCTCGGAGGCCACCGAGCCGTTCGCGTTGAGATTCAGCGTCGTCCCGCCCACCGAGATGACGTTCGGCGAGGCCGACGGGTACTCCGCAGGCAGGCCGGCGTCACCGGCGGAGACGAAGAAGCTGACGCCGCTCTGCGCGAAGTGCGAGTCGAACGACTTCTCGCCGCTCGACTCCGGGCCACCCCAGCTGTTCGAGACGTACTGGGAGTGCTGCTTCGCGTAGTCCTCCGCGGCGTAGAGGTTGGAGTTGCTGTTCGAGCTCGCCTCGACCAGCAAGATCTGCGCGCCCGGGGCGATCGCGTGCGCCCACTGGACGTCGAGCGAGATCTCGACCGCCCAGTTGGCGTTCGTGCGCGGCAGGCTCGTGCCGCCGTTCTGGTTCACGACGGTGAGGCAGCCGTTGCACGGGATGCCGTACTGCGACGAGAACACCTGCAGGTCGGACTGCACGGTCGGGTCGTTGTACGCGTCGACGATCGCAATCGTCGTTCCGGCGCCCGCGGAGAGCGAGGTCGGGAACGAGTAGGCGGTCTTGATCTGGTCGGGCGAGAGCCCGTACGGCGTCGTCTGCACGTCCGGATTGCCGTGCGCGTCGGTCGTGACGAGCACATGGCAGTGGGACGCGCCGACCTCCGCCGCGGGACAGACCGCGGCCGCGTTTGCATGACCGTTCGCTGCTCCCCCGACGCCGCCGAAGGCGGCGAGCACGACCACGGCGAGCACCACGGTCAAGGCGAGATACCTCATGGATGTGGACCCCCTCGAGTTTTGTCGGCCGGACGCCAGTCCAGGCCCGGCACCCTTCCAGACGGCGTAGCCCTCGTCAAGGCGCCTACCCTCGGACGGTGCCCGAGCGCTGGACCCGCGCCGTCATCCGCTTCCGGCTCCCGGTGCTCGCGACATGGGCGGCGGTGCTCGTGCTCGGCCTGCTCGCCTCCTTCCGGCTCGGCGCGCTCGTCGCCGACGTGTTCACCGTGCCGGGGACCGATTCCGACCGGGCCCGGGTGATTCTCGAGCGGGAGTTCGGCGAGCGCCCGGACGGCGTCTTCACCGTCGTCGCCCGCGGCGGCCCGGCGCAGGCGCGCGTCTTCGAGCGCCGGCTACGGGCGGCGGCCGCCCGTGTGCCCACCGGGCACGCCTCGGCGGTGCGGGCCCGCCGCGGGATCCTCTACGGCGAGGTCGACTCGACGCTCGACCTGCAGCGGGCGAAGGGCTACACGGCGGCGATTCGCGCCGAGTTGCCCGGCGCGTACGTGACCGGCCAGCCCGCGATCCAGCACGACCTCGAGCCGGTGCTCTCGGGCGACCTGCGCCGCGGCGAGGCGATCGCGCTCCCGATCGCCTTTGCCGTGCTCGTCGCCGTCCTCGGCCTGTCGCTCGCGGTGCTCGTGCCGTTCGTCTTCGCGGGCTGCACGATCTTCGGGACGCTCGGCGTCGTCTGGCTGGTCGCGCACGAGCTGACGATGGTCAGCTACGTGACGAACCTCGTCGAGCTCGTCGGGCTCGGGCTCGCGATCGACTACTCGCTGCTCGTCGTCTCCCGCTTCCGAGAGGAGCTCGCCGGCGAGGGCGACGTGGACAACGCCGTCGTGCGGGCGATGGAGACCGCGGGACGCGCAGTCGTGTTCTCGGGAGCGACGGTCGCGATCGGGCTCGCGCTCCTCCTCTTCGTGCCCGTCCCGTTCATCCGCTCGCTCGGGCTCGGCGGCTTCCTCGTCCCGCTCGTGTCGCTCGCGGCCGCCCTGACGGTGCAGCCCGCTCTGCTCTCACTGCTCGGGCGGCACGTGCGCGGCCGGACGTTCCGCCCGCACGGCCGCTTCTGGGAGCGTCTCGCCGGCGCGATCATGCGGCGGCCGTGGCCCTTCCTCGCCGCCGGTGCGGCCGTGCTCGTCGCGGCGGCGATCCCCGCGGCCTGGCTGCGCGTGACGCCCGGGTCGATCTCCGCGCTCCCCGCCGGGCCGCAATCGGTGGAGGGGCTCCGGCTGCTGCGCGAGGGCGCCGGACCGGGCGCGCTGACGCCGACGGAGCTCGTGGTCGTGCGGGCGACGCCGCAGCAGGTCGCGCAGCTCGTCCGCGCCATCCGTCGCGACCCCGAGACGGCGACCGTCGCGCCCGGCGGCTCCGCGGGCGGCTACCGCCGGATCTTCGTCGTGAACAAACACGAGTACGGCGCCGAGGAGACACAGCGGTTCGTGCGCCGGGTGCGTGCCGCGGTGCCGGCGGGCGCCGTGGTGCTCGCGGGCGGCGGCCCGGCGCAAGGCGTCGACTACCTCGACCGCTCGTACGCGTGGTTCCCGTGGCTCGTGCTCGGTGCGCTCGCGCTCACGTATCTGTTGCTGCTGCGCGCGTTCCGCTCGGTGCTCCTGCCGCTGAAGGCGGTGCTGCTGAACGTCCTCTCGGTCGGCGCGACCTACGGGCTGCTCGTCGTCATCTTCCGCTGGGGTGCCGGCGCATCCGTACTCGGGCTCTACCAGGTGCCACAGATCGAGGGCTGGATCCCGATCTTCCTCTTCGCGATGCTCTTCGGCCTCTCGATGGACTACGAGGTCTTCCTCGTCACGCGGATGCGCGAAGCGTGGGACGAGACGCACGACAACGCCCGCGCCGTCGCGCGCGGGCTCGAGCGGACGGGACGGATCATCACCGCGGCCGCGCTGATCATGGTCGCCGCGTTCTCCGGCTTCCTCGCCGGCCGCGTCGCCGGGCTGCAGGAGTTCGGCTCCGGGCTCGCCGTGGCGATCCTCCTCGACGCGACGATCGTGCGCGCCGTGCTCGTGCCGGCGCTGATGGCCGTGTTCGGCCGCTGGAACTGGTGGCTGCCCTCGTTCTCTAGATCCGCTCGAGCGGCGCGTAGTCGAGCATGAGCCGCCGCTCGGAGCCGTCGGACGCGAAGCGGACGGTGACGACGCCGCCCGCCTCGATGCGCGTGACGACGCCCTCGCCGAGCGTGCCGTGGCGCACCGAGTCGCCGGTCGAGAGCGACGGGACGTCGTCGCGCGGCTGCACCTGCGACTGGCGCGGCGCGCCGTAGCTCGACCAGCTCGCCGGCTTCAGACGGTCGCGCTCGACGTGCCGGTCGGGGAGCTCGTCGAGGAAGCGCGAGGGCAGGTTGTACGAGCGTCCGCCGTAGAGCATCCGCGACGACGCGTGCAGCAGCGTCAGCCGCTCCATCGCGCGCGTCATGCCGACGTAGCAGAGCCGCCGCTCCTCCTCGATGCCCTGCTCCTCGATCGAGCGGGAGTGCGGGAAGATGCCCTCCTCCATCCCGATCAGGTAGACGGCGCGGAACTCGAGGCCCTTCGCGTTGTGGAGCGTCATCAGCGTCACGAGCGAGCCCTCGCCGCGGATCGCGTCCTGGTCGGAGTAGAGCGAGACCTCCTGCAGGAACGTGGACAGCGACGGCTCCGTCGCCGACTCGAGCCACTCGCGCGCGAGCGCGACGAGCTCCTGCAGGTTCTCGATGCGGCCCTGCGCCTCGATCGTCCGCTCCGCCTCGAGCGACTCGAGGTAGCCGGTGCGGTCGAGCACCGCCTCGATCAGCTCGGCGACGTTCAGCTCCTCGGCGGCGCTCATCAGCGACTGCACGGTCGTGCGGAAGCTCGCCACCGCCTTCGCCGGCGCGGTGCCGACACCGGCCGCGGGGCAGCGGTCCATCGCCTCCCACAGGGTCATCTCCGCGTCGTCGGCGAACGACATCAGCTTCGCGAGCGTCGAGTCGCCGATCCCGCGGCGCGGCCGGTTCGCGATGCGCAGCAGCGAGACGGCGTCGTAGGGGTTGTCGATCACCTGCAGGTAGGCGACGAGATCCTTGATCTCCGCGCGTTCGTAGAAGCGCGGGCCGCCGATCACCTGGTACGCGACCCCTTGCCGCACGAGGACGTCCTCCAGCACGCGGCTCTGCGCGTTCGTCCGGTAGAGCACCGCCATCTCGTTGCCGTTGAAGCCCTGCTCGACGAGCATCGCGATCTCCGCCGCCACGTACCGCGCCTCGGCGTGCTCGTCCTCCACCTCGACGACGCGTACCGGGTCGCCCTCGCCGAGATCGGACCACAGGTTCTTCGGCTTGCGGTCGCGGTTGTGCTCGATGATCCCGTTCGCAGCCTCGAGGATGTTGTTCGTCGAGCGGTAGTTCTGCTCGAGCGTGATCGTCTTCGCGCCGGGGAAGTCCTGCTCGAACTCGAGCACGTTCCGGATGTCGGCACTCCTGAACGAATAGATCGACTGGTCCGGATCACCCACGGCGAACACGTTGCTGTGCTGCGCTGCGAACAGCTGCAGCAGCCGGTACTGCGCGTGGTTCGTGTCCTGGTACTCGTCGACGAGCACGTACCGGAACGCCTTCTGCCACTTCTCCGCCGCCTCGGGGAAGCGCTCGAGCACGTCCACGGTCAGGTAGAGCATGTCGTCGAAGTCGACCGCGTTCGACGTGAACATCCGGCGCTGGTACAGCTCGTAGACGTCGGCCACCGTCTGGTCGTAGAAGCTCGCGACGCGGCTCTTGTACTCCTCCGGGCCGATCAGCTGGTTCTTCGCGTTCGAGATCTGAGAGTGGATGCCGCGCGGCGTGAAGCGCTTCGGGTCGCGCTCCAGCTCCTCCAGGCACTGCTTGACCAGCCGCGTCTGGTCGGCCGAGTCGTAGATGGTGAAGTTCGATCGGTAGCCGAGCCGCGGCGCCTCGCGCCGCAGGATGCGGCCGCACGCCGCGTGGAACGTCATCACCCAGCTCGCGCGCGCGGGCGGCCCGACGAGGTCGACGAGCCGTTCGCGCATCTCCCCCGCCGCCTTGTTCGTGAAGGTGATCGCGAGGATCTCCGGCGGCCTCACGCCGACCGCGTTCAACAGATGCGCGATGCGGCGCGTCAGCACGCGCGTCTTCCCGGAGCCCGCGCCCGCGATCACGAGCACCGGCCCCTCGGTCGTCAGCACCGCCTCCCGCTGGGCCGGGTTGAGGTCCGGCAGGTACGTCTCGGGCGTCGTCGCGGCCACGCGCCCACGGTATCTAGGGCGCGAGCTGGGAGCGTCGGCGGCAAAGCCACCGACGCCCGGCCGGCAAACCGGAACGCCTTCGGCGATCCTGGGTCGATGCGCGCAGGCCGCGGCCGCAGCCCCCAGCAGGACATGTCCGCCGCAGAGGTGGTGGCCATCCTCGACCGGCTGGAGGGCGCCGGGCTGACCGTCTGGGTGGACGGCGGCTGGGCGATCGACGTCGTCGCGGGTTGCGAGACGCGCGTCCACGACGACCTCGACCTCGTCGCGCGGCTCGAGGAGGTCCCGGCGCTGGAGCGGGAGCTCGCCGGCCTCGGCTACGAGCGCGCGGGCGGCGCCCCGCCCTGCAGCTTCGAGTCGGTGGACGAAGCCGGCCGCCAGGTCGACGTCCACCCGATCGCCGACGACGGCGCCTACGCCATGCGCGAGGGCGGAGTCTGGCACTACCCGCTGGACGGCCTCCGGGGCCGCGGGACGATCGGCGGCCGCGCGGTGCGCTGCCTGACGGTCGAGGCCCAGCTCTACTGCCGCACCGGGTACGACCCCGTCGACCCGGACCGCCATGCACGCGACGTCGCCCTCCTACAATCGCTGCGCGCATGAGGCTGGCACTCATGATCGAGGGGCAGGAGGGCGTCACCTGGCAGCAGTGGTGCGCGCTCGCGGACGCGTGCGAGCAGCACGGCGTCGAGACGCTCTTCCGCTCCGACCACTACATCTCGCAGGGCGCCGAGGCGACGAACGTCGCGCACGACGCCTGGACGACGCTCGCCGGGCTGGCCGCGCGCACGACGGCGCTGCGCCTGGGCACGCTCGTGTCGCCCGCCACCTTCCGCGCACCGGCGTTGCTCGCGAACGCGGCCGCGACCGTCGACCACATCTCCGGCGGCCGCGTCGAGCTGGGGATCGGCGCCGGCTGGATGGAGCGGGAGCATCGCGCGTACGGCTTTCCGTTCCCCGACACGCCCACGCGTGTCGCGATGTTCCGGGAGCAGCTCGAGATCGTGCACCGGCTCTGGACGGAGGAGCGCGTCGACTTCCACGGCGAGCACTACACGCTCGAGGATGCGCCGGCGCAGCCGAAGCCCGTGCAGCAGCCGCATCCGCCCATCCTCGTCGGCGGCAGCGGCAAGCGCGGGACGCTCGAGCCCGCCCTGCGCTTCGCGGACGAGTACAACCTCGTGTTCGCGTCGCCGGACGAGCTCGCGCGCGTGAAGCGCGAGGTCGGCGACCGCCTGCCGGTTTCGACGATGACCGGGCTGATCGTCGGCAGGACGCGCGACGAGGCGCTCGAGCGCGCGCGCGAGCTGTACGGGCGCGTTCGACGCGACGTCGACTTCGACACGTGGCTCGGGCGCTACCGCGAGCGCGCAGTCGTCGGCGGCGTCGACGAGGCGGCGGACAGGCTGCGCGCGTACGCGGACGCCGGCTGCGGCCGCGTCATGCTCCAGCACCTCCTGCACGCCGACCTGGAGCCGGTGCGGCTGGTGGGCGAGCTACGGCAGCAGCTCGTCTAGGTCGACGCGGCGGATCGTCGTCGTCACGCGCCACCGGCGCGGGCCCGGCAGCGCCGCCTTCGTGAGCGAGGCCGCGATCCACGCGACGAAGAACGTCGCCGACGGCGGCAGGCCGAGCGCCGAGAAGAGGAACGCGTAGCCGGTCGCCGCCGCCGGCCAGATCGCCTTGCGCAGCGCGCGGTCGGAGCGTCCGCGGATCAGCGCACCGAGCACCCGGCCGGCACCGAAGGCGACGAAGAAGGCGAGCAGGCCGTACCAGAACGAGTCGCTCATGTTCCCCGTGAGCACGGCCGCGACGATCGCAAGCACGAACGTGACGGGGCGCAGGAGCGCTGCTGCCGTCCACCGCATGCGCTCAACTGTACGCCGTGGAAGGGACGACGAGGCTCGAGACGTTCAGCGACGGCGTCTTCGCGATCGCCGCGACGCTGCTCGTGCTCGAGCTCGGCGTCGAGGGACGGCAGGACCTCGGCTCGGAGCTGACGCACATCTGGCCGTCGTACCTCGCCTACGTGACGAGCTTCCTGACGATCGGGATCATCTGGATGAACCACCACCACACGGTCTCGCTGCTCGGCCGCGTCGACCGGACGATGCTGTTCGTGAACAACGTGCTGCTCCTGATCGTCGCGTTCTTCCCGTTCCCGACGAAGCTCGTGGCGGACTACCTGAACGAGCCGGGCGAGCAGGCGGCCGCGATCGCCTACGCCTCGACCCTCGTGCTGATGGCGGCGATGCACGAGGTCTGGTGGCAGTACGCGCGTCGCGGGCGGCGGCTGATCGGCGAGCACGTGAGCGAAGCGGTGCTGCGCAGCGTCGACCTCGCATACGCGCCCGGCATCTTCATGTACGGCGCCGTGCTCGTGCTGGCGTTCTTCAGCCCGCTCGCGAGCGTCGTGCTGACGTTCGCGATCGCCGCGTTCTACCTGCCGTCAGCCGCGCTCTTCGAGCAGCGCAGCGGCCAGCCAGGCTGAGGCGGTCGCGAGCTCGTCCGGGTCACTCGACTTCAGCACGACCTCGACGCTCGGGCCGTCGTCGCCGAACGTCGGATACGAGCCGACGAGCACACCGGGCCAGCGCCCGCCGCACTCGACGAGCGCCGGCGCGATCGCGCTCTCGCGCGTGCGGTACGTGTGCCGCCACGCGGCGATCGGACTGCCGTAGCGCAGCTCCTCTTCGATCGTCAGGAACATCGCCTCCATCTCGGCCGGGAGGCCCGGCAGGACGTAGACGTTCTCGATCGCGAACCCGGGCGCGCCGCCGAGCGGGTTGCGCAGCGGCCGCGCGCCCTCCGGCAGCGCCGCCCACGGCGTCACGTAGTCGGGAGCGCCGCTGAAGCGCGAGCGCAGGTCCTCGGCCAGCTCGGGCACCTCGACCTGCGGAACGCCGAACGTGTGTGCGAGCGCCTCGCGCGTGATGTCGTCGGGCGTGCCGCCGAGCCCGCCCGTGACGAGGACGACGTCGACGCGCGCCACCTCGCCGCGGATCAGCTCGGCGATCGCGTCGAGCTCGTCCGGGATCGCGGCGAGCAGGCGCACGGAGACGCCGAGCGGCGCGAGCCGCTTGGCGATCCAGGACGCGTTCGTGTTCGGGACGTCCCCGGAGACGAGCTCGTTCCCGATCGTCACGATTGACGCCGTACCGCTCACAGCTCGATCGTACGGGTGGCGCCGAAGCGGTCGAGGAAGACGCGGTCGTGCGTGACGAGCAGCACGGTGCCGTCGTAGCCGGCGAGCGCGCGCTCCAGCTCCTCGATCGCCTCCACATCGAGGTGGTTCGTCGGCTCGTCCAGCACGAGGCAGTTGACGCCACGTGCGGCGAGAAGCGCGAGCGCGGCGCGAGTGCGCTCGCCGGGGGAGAGCGAGCTTGCGGGCCTCAACACGTCGTCGGCGCCGAGGCCAAACTTCGCGAGTAGCGTCCGCGCCTCCTCGCGCGGAAGGTCGAAGCCGTCGACGAGCGGCGCGTCGCCGAAGCGCTCCCGCGTCTGCTCGAGCTCGCCGAGCACGACGCCGGCCCCGAGCGCCCGCCGTCCCTGCTCGAGCGGGAGCCGGCCGAGAATCGCGTCGAGCAGCGTCGTCTTCCCGCTTCCGTTCGGCCCGACGACCGCGACCCGCTCGCCCCAGCCGATCTCCAGCGTCAGCGGCCCGAGCCTGAAGCCGCCGCGCGCCGCGACGGCGTCCTCGAGCCGGGCGACGACCTCGCCGCTGCGCGCGCCGATCGTCAGGCCGAGCCGCAGCTCCCACGGCTCGTAGGGCTTCTCGACGCGCTCGAGGGTCGCGAGCTTGCGGTCGAACGTCTTCTTCACGTCCTTCGACTTCTTCTTCTTGCGGCCCTGGCCGTAGCCGCGCTCCTCCCACTGCCGCATCGTGCGCGCCTGCTCCTCGATTCGACCGCGCTCGGACTCGAAGCGCCGCCATTGTTCGATGTGTGAAGCGCGGCGGCGCTCGCGCTCGGCCTCGTACTCGCTCCAGCCGCCGGCGTACTCGGTGACGCCGTGCGTCCACTCGTCGAGCTCGACGACGCGCGTGACCGCGCGGTCGAGGAACGCGCGGTCGTGCGAGACGATCACCGCGGCGGCCGGCGTCGTCGCGAGGAACTGCTCGAGCCGCGCGAGCCCCGCGAAGTCGAGGTCGTTCGTCGGCTCGTCGAGCAGGATCGCCTCCCAGCGGCCGAGCAGGATCGACGCGAGCGCGGCGCGGGCCGCTTCGCCCCCGGAGAGCGACGCGAGCTCGCGCTCGAGCGGGACGTCGCAGACCGCCTGCGCGCGGGCGTCGAAGTCCCCGCCGCCGCGCGCAAGGAACCCGTCGAGCGCGTCCGCGTACTCCGAGGCGAGGTCCGGCTCGTCCTGCAACCGCGCCGCGAGCGCATCCATCCGCTCCTCCGCCGCCGCGACGCCGGTGCGCCGCGCGAGATACGCGCGCACCGTCTCGTCGCCGCGGGTCTCCTGCGGCAGGTACGCGACGGCGCCGGTCGCCGTCACCGCGCCCCGGTCCGGCTGCTCGAGGCCCGCGAGCAGGCGAAGCAGCGAGGACTTGCCGACGCCGTTCGGACCGACGAGCCCGATGCGCGCGCCGGGCGGCACGACGAGATCGACGTCCGCAAGGACGACGGTCGCACCATGGAACTTCCAGACGCCGGCAGCAGCGAGCACAGAGGACCTCCTGACGAGAAGGGACGAAGCGCGAGTGGTGAGTCGTCAGTCGGTCATGGGCGGCGCGAACGCGCCGCCGAAACCATAGCGGGCAGCGGCAGGACGAACACGTGCCCGTCCTCCTCCACGACGCGCACGGCCGCGCCGTAGTGCGTGGCGACGGTCTCCGGCGAGAGCACGTCCGTGGGATCGCCCTCCGCGACGACGACGCCCCGGTCGAGCAGGACGAGCCGGTCGGCGTACTGGCCCGCAAGCGTCAGGTCGTGCATCGTCGAGAGGATCGTCAGGCCGTCCGCGCGCAGCTCGTGCACGAGCTCGAGCGCCTGCTGCTGGCGGCCGAGGTCGAGTGCGGCCGTGGGCTCGTCGAGCAAGAGGACCTCGGCCTCCTGCGCGAGCGCCCGGGCGAGCACCGCCCGCTGCAGCTCGCCGCCGCTCAGCGAGGCGAGCAGGCGGTGCGCGAAGGCGGTGAGCTCGAGCCGCGCGAGCGCGCGCGCCGCCGCGACGCGATCCTCGGCGCGCTCCGTGGCGAGGTAGCCGAGGTGCGGCGTGCGGCCGAGCAGCACGTACTCCCCCACCGTCAGCTCCGGCGGGCGTTCCGGCAGCTGCGGGACGAGCGCGCAGGCGCGGGCGAGCCGGCGGCGGCCCAGTTGCCGCGCCTCCCCGCCGTCCACCCGGATCGAGCCC
>Ga0070683_100003325_pt1 | contig 12999 bp, 9 predicted proteins | sample KBSC713LmetaG_FD_64662 | JGI IMG/M metagenome (GOLD analysis project Ga0070683, IMG submission 64662) | Corn rhizosphere microbial communities from Kellogg Biological Station, Michigan, USA - KBS C7.1-3L metaG | ecosystem: Host-associated > Plants > Roots > Rhizosphere ...
ATCGTAGAGTTCAAGCCGCACGTCGCGCAGATCGCCAAGGACCATCGCCGCCCACCGATAGATGTTGTGCTCCATCACCTGCTTGCGCATCTGCTGCATACGAACGCGACGCTCTTCGCGTGGCATGTCGAGTGCGCGATGTATCGCTTCGGCGACCTCCGCAGTGTCATAGGGGTTCACGATCAGCGCGTCGCGGAGCTCCACGGCAGCCCCTGTGAATTTGCTTAGAACCAATGCACCATCTTCGTCATCGCGTGCCGCCGCAAATTCTTTGGCGACAAGGTTCATTCCATCATGCAGAGAAGTGACGAGACAGACGTCGGCGATGCGATACCAGCGATTCACTTCTTCGTGATTGCATTGGCGTTCAATGAGCACAATCGGCTTCCAGCGTGAGGTCTGGAAGCGGTGATTGATACGGCGAACCTCTTCGTCCACTCGATCATGTAAATCGGCATAGCTGGGAATGCGGGTCCGGCTCGGTGCGGCAATCTGCACCATGGTGAGCCGTTCCTTGTGCCATGGGTGTTCGACGAGAAGTTCCTCGATCGCAAGCAGGCGCTCGACAATGCCCTTTGTGTAGTCGAGCCGGTCAACACCGACCGCAATCGATTCGGCATGCACTCCGAATTCTGTAAGCAAAGCGCGACGTTCTTCGGCGCGATCGTCTTCTCTTCCGGTGACAATGGCCTGAAGAGCGCTGGGGATTCCACCGCTAAAGGCCACGCTGACCGGATACGGCTTGACTGCTGTAGTATGACCGCCGCGGCGGACAGTCATGTGCTCGCGGTCAGTGCGTGACTCGAGCGCCCGGTCAACCGTATCGAGAAAGTTGTTGCAGTGTAGCGGAATATGGAAGCCGATGAGGTCGGCGCCAAGCAGTCCGTCCAGCAATTCTGTCTGCCATGGGCAAATCCCGAAAGCCTCAGGATTGGGCCAGGGTATATGCCAGAAAATTGCGACACGGGCATCTGGCCGGGCTGTCTTCACCAACCTTGGCAGGAGCGCGAAGTGGTAATCCTGCACAAAGACGAGCGGCTCAGCGCTGTCCTTCATTTCGTCCAGCAGGGCCGCAGCAAACTTCTCGTTTACTCGCTGATAGGCTTCCCAATCCGCAGAGCGGAACGTCGGCCGGGTATGCGCAATGTGGCAGAGAGGCCAAAGACCTTCGTTCGCGAAACCGTCGTAATAGCGGGTCTCCTCTTCAGGCGAGAGCCAGACACGTCGCAGAGTGTATTTCGGATCGTCAGGCGGCACGCGAAGGCGGTCGAACTCGTCGACGTTCTCCCGGTCTGCATTGCCGTTTCCGGTAGCGACCCAGACACCGTCGCATGCCTGGAGCACAGGCTCGATGGCTGTGACCAACCCGCTGGGAGGAACAACACAAACCGTTTTGCGACCCTCGCGGACGTGCATGTAAGGCTCGCGATTGGAGACAGCGAATATGCGTCCGCTGGCCTTGTTCCTCATGTGAACTGCGAGCCGTTCGGGGGTCCAGAAGTGCTCCCCGGCGTCGCGCAGGCGGGCCTCGGCTGCTGCGGCAGCACGAGCGGCAATCAGGCTCTCAGCCATCGTCTCCACTTCGCGCGCAAGAGGGCTGAACATGCTGAGTTCGTTCGTGCCCCCGCTCAGACCTTTTTCAAAATGCCCCATGCGCAGGCGGCGCAGACGATCTGCAACGCGCATCAGGGGACGCATGAGGAGCCAGCGCACCATGAGGAATGTGACGCTGACGATCAGCAAAACCGTGGCTACGATCCACCAGAAGCTCCGTCGCCAAAGGTCGTAGCTTTGATCGCGGATATATCCGGCGTCGATGAGAACTACCAGCGCGCCGAGGAGCTTGTTCCCATCGTGGATGGGAAAAACTTCTTCGAGCCACTGGACGTTTCCGGTATGACCGAACGCGTTAACCTGAGCTCCCTTTTGCAGAGCCTGCTCGACGCGGGTTCGCGATAGGGACTGTACGCCCGTTTTTGCCAGCGACTCGAACGGGGCATGTTCCAGCGCGCGAAAGACCTCGGGAGCTCCAGCCTCAGTGATCAAGTGACCTTTTGGATCGTAGATTCCGATCCCCAGGGCCCCCGTCTGGTTCTTGGCATCCGCGACTGATGATTGCAGGCTCGCCAGCGACAGCAGGCCCACCTGGTCGCCTTGAGCCTGAGCGCCCTGGATGAGAGCCTGCCGAATCCCAGGCTTGAGGCTGTTGCCTATCCAGGTGGATCGCCATTCGAGTTCCTGGCGCAGAATGTGTTTATGTTCAAGAACTTCGAAGTAGGTGGAGGCAAGGGACACGATCGTTACGCCTGCAATCAATGCAAGGATCAGTCGCAAGCGAAACGAATGCATTCAGCCTCCCTTGGGGAAATCTTTGGCGGGCACTTTACCTTTAGATGCCGAAGATCAACTCAGAGTATTGTGTTGCTGAGCGAAGAAAGCCCTTTTTCGATGAGGAACTTACGCGTTCTTCACTGCCCCTGCGGGTCCTCGGTCTGCGCAGGTTGGAAAGAAAGTTGCACGGGTTCGGTTTCCCCAGGACTGAGCCGTGCAGCGGGATGCGCTATTCTGTGCAGGACGGGGAGTAATTGTAGCCCACATCCCGCAACTTACACTGCGGCAATCAGATGGCCTTCCAATCGATCGAAAATACCGCCAAGAACATCGTGGGCACGGTACAGGATTATTCCCTGTTCGCCTGGAGAGGAGCAACTAACCTCTTCCGCCCGCCCATCTATTGGCCCGATTTCCTGATCCAAGCCGACATCATCGGCGTAGGGTCCGCCTCTATTGTACTGCTATCTGGTTTCTTCACCGGCGGTGTGCTGGCGTTACAATCGGCGGCTACCCTCTCCCAGTTTGGCGCTACTTCCGTAACCGGACGTTTCGTCAGCACCTCCATGATCCGCGAACTGGGCCCGGTGCTCACCGGCATCATGGTCTCCGGCCGGAACGCTTCGTCAATGGCCAGTGAACTCGGGTCAATGGTTGTGACCGAGCAAATTGATGCCATGCGCGCGCTCGGTGTCGATCCAATGCGCAAGCTCGTGACTCCCCGCATCTTCGCGTGTGTCACGATGCTGTTTTTCCTGACGATTGTGGCGAACTTCTTCGGAATCCTGGGCGGGGCCGCCGTAACGGTATTCATGAATCACCAGAACGGCACTCAGTATTTCTCGATGGCTTACGAGTACCTGAGACTGGGTGACATCATGCAGGGCCTGATCAAGCCGCTCTTCTCCGGGTTCATTATCGCCAGCATCGGATGCTTCTATGGACTGAGAACTACCGGCGGCACAGAAGGTGTGGGGCGATCGACCATCAAGGCCGTGGTTGTTTCGTCTGTACTGATCATCTTCGTTGACTTCCTCCTGACGCAGGTGATGCTGACGGTGGTCCCCTGATGACAGCTTCTTCCATCTCCGCTGATCCGAGCCGGCGGGCAGAAGCGGTAGCAGAAGCAGTCTTAGAGTTCCGCGACGTGTTCCTGTCGTTTCCCGGCAACTCCGTCCTGGAAGACGTGAGCTTCAAGGTCGCTCCAAATGAGACGCGCGTGCTTCTGGGACCGGCAGGCGTTGGAAAGAGCGTGCTGCTGAAGTTGGCAAACGGGCTGCTCGTCCCGGATAGCGGGTCCATTCACCTGTTTGGGCTCGAGATCTCTGAGATGCCGGAAAGAGAGCTGTTCTCGCTTCGAACGCGTACCGGCTTTGTATTCCAGGAAGGGGCCCTGTTCGATTCCCTGACGGTTCGCGATAACGTAGCCTACCAGTTGATCCAGGAAGAAGTTGATGATGACGAAATCGATGTGCGCGTGCGCGAATCACTTCGGTTTGTCGGACTCGAGCAGACGTTCAGCCTGTATCCGGGCAGCCTCTCTGGCGGCATGCGGCGTCGAGTAGCCATTGCGCGAGCGCTGATCCATACTCCGGACCTGCTGCTCTACGATTCGCCGACTGGCGGCCTGGATCCTGTCACCTCGACGACGATCATCGAGTTGATTGTGAAGCAGCGCGATGTGTACCGGACGCCGTCTGTTCTGGTCACACACCGGCTGCAGGACGCATTCACGATGTGCACGCATCGGTTCGAGCCGGCGGAGGATCGTATGGTGCCGCTGCCGAAAGGCCAATACGATGTCAACACGACATTTCTGATGTTGTCAGAGGGACGGCTGATCTTCGATGGAACTCTTCACGATCTGGTGACGAGCGAGAATCCCCTTGTTCGCGAGTTCATTGAGTAGACAGCCGGAGATGGTTTCAACGGCCGGAGCAATCGTGTGGATACAATCACCCTTATCTGGTTATCGGAAACGGAGAAGCATGAATCGCGGGCGAACAGCATTTCTCGCAGCAATTGCCTTTACGCTCATGCTGCTTTGCCCACGCCTCGCTGATGCCTACTCCCTATTGACCCATGAGCAGCTGATTGATCTGACCTGGCAGGATTCGATTGTTCCGCTGTTGCTGAGCCGGTACCCGAATCTGACGAAGGCCGACCTGGATAGGGCGCGAGCCTATGCCTACGGCGGATGCGTGATCCAGGACATCGGATATTACCCATTCGGCGACCGCTCATTCTCCAATCTGACACACTATGTGCGTTCCGGAGATTTCGTTGTCAACCTCTTTCGCAATGCGCACGATGCGAATGAGCTGGCGTTCGCGATCGGTGCGCTTTCTCATTACATTGGCGACTCCGTTGGCCACGCCGAAGCTACAAACCTGGCAGTTCCAATCGAGTTCCCGAAACTCGGTGCCAAGTATGGCAAGTCAGTGAGCTACGCCGAGGGAAAACACGAACACGTTCAGACTGAGTTTGCCTTCGACATCAACGAGATCGCACATCATCGGGTGGCGCCGTTGCGATACCTGCGGCATATCGGGTTTCGGGTCTCGATGCGGCAACTTGCGCAGGCTTTCTACCAGACGTACGGACTGACGGAGAATTTCAAAGGCCGACGGAGGATCAATGTACGCGACTATCGCTTTGCGGCGCGGACCTTTATACCACGGATCGCTTATGCAGTGACGCTATTGCACCGCAGCCATGAACCACCCGACCCGAACACGCCGGAAGTCATTGAGCTTGAGAAGGAATCCGCAGCGGTGGCGAAGGAGAACGACTGGGATGCCTACCGGCGCAAGGCTGGGATTGGAACACATCTGCTTGCAGCGCTCCTTTTCATTCTTCCCAAGATCGGGCCGCTTGCATTGGTGAACGTCAAAGGCCCGACAATCCAGACCGAGGCCGATTATGCGCACAGCGTGGCTGTTTCGATCACGTCAATGCGCAGGATTCTAACCCGATATACGCCCGAAGCAGCGCGATTCAAAGGGCCCATTCGCCCCCTCGCCAGCCTGACGCGGCCGTATACCGGCCAGACTGGCCGCCGCGATCCGAATCATCCGCTGCCGAACCGCGACCTGGATACGGGCAGGGTGGTGCGTGCAGGCGGGTATCCTCTAACGGATTCAACCTACGCCGACCTTCTGCACAAACTGGTTCAAAATCCGACGCAGCCGATTCCCCCCGGGATCAAGGAAGACGTCCAGAAGTACTACTCCAATCTCGATCTGCCGATCACGACCAAGCGTGATCCGGACCATTGGAAACAGGTTCTCACGGACCTGAATACAATCGCGGGAATGCCAACCAGTATTCGGCCGGCTCCGCTTCTGAACTTTGGATCGGATGAAGGCGACGAATAGATGGTTTCGGGTGCGTAACTACGGATTTGGAAGTTGCAGCATCCAAGCTGCCAGGAACGGAAGGTAAGTTCGTTCAGGGCAGGGCCCCCATGTCGACAACCGAAATCGTCTTAGATCCAGTCGAGTCTTCCAAACTAGCCGGACTACGCTACGTCACCGATTCCGCTCCGGGCATCACGCGGCGCCGAAGGGGCAAGAGCTTCCAGTACTTCGATCCTGAAGGAAAGCCTGTTCGGGATAAGGAGGTCCTGGCTCGGATCAAGTCACTCGTGATTCCACCGGCATGGACGGACGTATGGATATGTACGCGCGCCAACGGGCATCTGCAGGCGACGGGCCGCGATGCGAGGGGGCGGAAGCAGAGCAAGTATCATCCGCGCTGGCGCGAAGTGCGGGACGAAACGAAGTACGAACGGATGAAGCTCTTCGGGGAAACCCTGCCGGTAATCCGGGAGCGTGTGGAGCAGGATCTGGGACTTCCAGGTTTGCCCAAGGAAAAGGTGCTGGCAACGATCGTGCGCCTCCTGGAAACGACCTTCATTCGCATCGGTAACGAAGAATATGCGAAAGAGAACAAGTCATACGGGCTCACGACACTTCGGAACAAACACGTCGACGTGGAAGGCGCTACTGTTCGGTTCAAATTCAAGGGCAAGAGCGGCAAACAGCATGTCATCGATCTAAGCGACCGCCGGCTGGCACGGATTGTGAAGAAGTGCCTCGATCTCCCGGGTTATGAGCTATTCCAATACATCGACGAAGACGGCTCGCTGCACACGGTGGACTCCTCAGATGTGAACGAATACCTGCGGAACATAACGGAACAGCCTTTTACGGCGAAGGACTTCCGCACCTGGGCTGGCACGGTGCTGGCCTGCCTTGCGCTGCGTGAATGCGAAGCCTGTGAGACGCAGACGCAGGCGAAGAAGAACGTCGTGGAAGCGATTAAGAAGGTTGCCGAGCAGCTTGGAAACACTCCGGCGGTTTGCCGCAAGTGCTACGTTCACCCAACTGTGCTGGAAACTTACATGACCGGGGAACTGATCAAGACGCTGGAAGCGGCTGAGAAGAAGATGAGAGCAACCCAGCACTCCCTTCGCGAAGAAGAGGTGCAACTCATGTTCCTGCTCGAAGGGCGGCTAAAGGCGGCGGCGTAAATCGAGTTGCACGGACAACTGAACCTGGTCTGACCACGATTATGAGATCGTGGGGCGGACATTAATCTATCCGGGAGACCTCACAGCCAGTAGGCCACCCTTCGTTCTATACTTCCCGTTTCGAAAGACAAGTAGAACGGGAGTGTCGAATGATTTCACTTCGCAACTGCTGTATTGTGCTTGCGATCATCGTTGTTTCCTTTCCGAAGCTGGTGCCGGCACAGGAATCGACCGTAACGCTCGGCAAGCGCGAGAGCATTCAATCCAAGATTCTGGGCGAAAAGCGCGAGATCCTTGTCTCAGTGCCGAAGCAGGCGAAACCAAATATGCCGCTGCTGATCGTACTTGACGGCGAATGGACGTTCGGCAACGTCGCGGTTGTGGTCAATCACCTGACAGGGAATGGCCGGCTTCCTCCTATGGTGGTCGCTGGCGTCGTAAATACGAACCGCGGGCGCGATCTCTCGCCAGCCTTTGAAGGCTCCGAATTTACTGCTGGCCCTTCGGACAAGTTCCTCACATTTCTCGCGGACGAGTTGATTCCGCAGCTCACGTCTGAGTATTCGCTCGGCAAGTATCACATCCTTGCAGGCCATTCGAATGCCGGGATGTTCTCGCTATACGCATTCATCCGGCGGCCCGAGCTGTTTCAGGCGAACCTTGCAATAAGCCCGAGCTATGGACTTGACGATAAGTTCGTCGCGCTCCTCAGTGCGGCGATTGCGAAGCCTGCATCGCGCCCCAGGTTCGTGTTCATCGGAGCGGGCGGGGAGGAGGAGGCTGACATCTCGGTGGGCGCCCTGCGGTTTGCGAAGACGTTTGAAGGCAGTCCGAATGCGGATATTGAATATCATTACGAGGTTTTTCCCGGTGAGACTCACGGCACAGTCGGACTGCGTGCATTCTATCGCGGGCTGGAATTGCTTGCTGATCCGGATCCGCACGTATCCTACGGTCCAGCGCGCTATTTAACTGAGGCGCAGCGACGGCGCCACGCATGGGTGAGGCGGTTTGGGTCAGCTTATGCGGACGACAAGCTCCCGCAGTATTCTGCCGCGCGACCGATCCTCGATGCTCTGAATGGGAACAACACTGATATCGCCGCATTCTGGAACGGACTTCAGGGGGAATATTCAGACGACTTCCGGTTCGACTCGGTCGAAAGACAGAATCTGATGGCATCGCTGCAGGCGTCAGGCCGTAAAGATGATGTGGCGCGGTTGCGAGCGATCCCTGGATTCGGTGCACAAGCAGGGCCGCTCAACACCTACGGCTCCAACGTCGACTTGAACACCGGACTTGTCGCACTGCTTCCGCTGAACGGCTCCGCTGTAGACGTCTGTCATCCTGACGCGAAAGCGATCATTCATGGAGCGACAACAGCACCGGATCGACATGGCCGGGCAGGTATGGCATACAGCTTCAATGGATCTGGCGCCTATATTGAGTTCCCGAAAAATGCTGACTACGACAATGCCGGATCGACCTCTGTGACTGCCTGGGTGAAGCCGCACAAGCCGGCAGCGTATTCGGCATGGGTTTCTCAGGTGGGGCCAAGATGGGGCTCACAATGGCGGCTAGGGTTTGGACCTAACCCAACCGCGCAGTGGGGCGCGACAACGTTTGGAACACGTTGGACGGACTATTGGGTGAATGGCGACGGTCTGGCAGTCGACAAGTGGGTGCATACCGCAGCAGTGTTCGATCAAACCCTCGGTAAGCTACGGATGTATGTGGACGGGCGCGAAGTCCAAAGCCGGGATGATCTGGTGCCGTGGGGATCGAGTAGAGGGCCGATCCTGATTGGCGCTCAGCGGGATGATGGGCTGTACTTCACCGGCGACGTGGGCGAGGTACGCGTCTACCGGCGAGCGCTGAACAGTGCCGAGGTCGAGGCGATCGGCAAGGCTGAGACGGAGCCGACAGGCTGCAGGTAGCCCGCAGACTTGATCACCGACAATCGATTGCGACAGGAGTACACTGCTCTCCGTTTGAGCGACTAGATAGAGAAGGAGTCGTGTCATGGCTGCGAGTTTGGCTACTGCTTCCGGTATAGAACCACTGCCTAGGTTTGCTGCCTTGGATGGCTGTCACTGCATCAGCAGTTCCCTCGCCCGAATCTTCCATCACGCCGGGCACCCTATTTCAGAGGAGATGATTCTCGGTCTCGGTGCGGGAATGGGATTCGTCTACTGGCGGATGAAATTCGGCGATCAGGATTCCGTGTTTGTTGGCGGAAGGGCGAATCTCAAGAATTTCTATCAGGATCTTGGCCGACGCACGGGCGTGGCCATCGGAGAAAAGCAGACAGCAAGCTCCGCAAAGGCTGAGACGGAACTACTGAAGGCGCTGGGGGCCAAGCGGCCCGTGATGCTGGGCGGCGACATGGGATTGCTGCCCTGGTTTGACCTTCCGGCCGGCTATCACTTCGGCGGGCACACGTTTGTTGCTTGTGGATACGATGGCCGCGATACAGTACTGTGCTCCGATATCGAGCAAAAGGCTTCCGGCGTTAAGAAGGGGTTCTTCGCTCCGATTTCGCGCGAGCAACTGCGCAAGGCCAGGGGATCGCAGTTCAAGCCATTTCCGCCGAAGAATCTCTGGCTGGAGTTGGATTTCTCGGAATTCCATCAGCCCCGGCCGGAGGATATTGTGGCTTCGATCAAACAGATGGTCGATACGGAGTTGAATCCGCCGATCAAGAACTTCGGTGTACGGGGAATGCGCCATACTGCAAACGAGTTAATGAAATGGCCAGAACAATTCAACGAGCAACAGTTGCGGATGCAGTTGTTCAATCTCTACATCTTCATCGAGATTGGTGGCACTGGAGGCGGATGTTTCCGACCCATGTACTCCAGATTTCTGGCGGAGAGCGCGAAGATCGCCAGAATACCTGTTTTATATTCCGCTGCGGAAGCGTTCGCGAGGATCGGCGAGCGCTTCTCGGAAGTGGGCCTGCTCTTCAAGGACACTGTCGGAATGAAGAACATCGATGCTCGGATCAAGATCGCTTCGGCAGGATTCAAGGAGATTGCAGACATGGAAGAGGCTGCCTGCCGGTCCCTTGCAGAAAAGCTCTAGCGCTGGAAGTACGCCAGCCGAGTCTGCTAGCCTTGCAGGTTTGAGCAGGACAGAAATGGCAAGGTGCAATCATGGGTTTCAAATTCCAGGGCGTTGACTTTCTTCATCTCGACGCGACCTTCAGCGAAGACGAACTTCTGGTCAGGCGAACCGCGCGAGACTTCATTGAAGACAACGTAATCCCGATCATCGAGGAGTGCTACCGGACAGAGCGGTTTCCACGCGAACTTGTGCCAGTTATGGGCGAGTTGGGTTTCTTCGGCGCCACGATCGACGGCTACGGCTGCGCAGGAATGTCGAACGTCGAATATGGCCTGGTCATGCAGGAGATGGAGCGCGGCGACTCGGGCCTTCGCAGCTTTGTCAGCGTGCAGTCGGCGCTTTGCATGTATCCGATCTACACCTTTGGCTCGGATGAGCAGAAGAACACCTGGCTTCCTGCAATGGCTTCGGGCGAGAAGCTGGGGTGCTTTGGGTTGACGGAGCCGGGATTTGGATCGAACCCCGGAGGCATGACTACAGTAGCTCGCAAGTCCGGCGATGAGTACATCCTGAACGGCGAAAAGATGTGGATTACCTCCGGCAGTATCGCCGATATCGCGATCGTGTGGGCCAAGGTAGAGGACGAAGATAACAAGGTGCGCGGCTTCCTCGTGGAGACGGACCGGCCGGGGTTCCGAGCGTATGAAGTACATGGCAAGTGGTCGCTGCGGGCGTCTGTGACAAGCGGTTTGTCACTACAAGATGTACATGTACCGTCTTCGAATCTGCTGCCTGGAACCGGCGGATTGAAGAGCCCGCTGATGTGCCTGAATCAGGCACGGTATGGGATCAGCTGGGGCGCAATCGGCGCGGCAATGTCCTGCTACGACACGGCCCTGCAGTATGCGAAGGCTCGCAAGCAGTTCCACAATCAGCCCATCGCAAGCCATCAATTGGTTCAGGACAAGCTGGTGTGGATGGTGACAGAAATATCGAAGGCTCAGTTGCTCTCCCTCCAGGTTGGCCGGCTAAAGGATGCGGGGACGGTGGGCCATCAGCACATTTCAATGGCTAAGCGCAACAACGTCTGGATGGCGCTGGAGTGCGCACGCATCTCGCGCGATATCCTCGGCGCCAACGGAATCACCGAGGATTACCCGATCATGCGGCACATGATGAACCTCGAGTCAGTGAAGACCTATGAGGGTACGCACGACATTCACTCCCTGATTCTCGGGCAGCACATCACTGGGCACGGAGCGTACTAGTCTCACGCGCATTCGCGAACAGGATGATCGACAAGGCGCGGCGGGGTTGGGCATAGTGTTAGCTATGCTCAACTCCATTCGTTTTCGTGGTTGCTGTAATCTGCGCGTTGTTGTGGTGGGCGCTGTTCTGACCGTCGTGGGTAGCACAGGTATGGGACAGCAGGCGGCTTCCAGTGAGGGGCCAATCGTGCTGCATGCGGCGCGGCTTCTGCAGGTGGATTCAGGATCGGTCATTCAGCCGGCAGAGGTTCTAGTTGAGGGGAATCGGATCAAGGCTGTCGGAACGAATGTTGAGCATCCCGCGAGGGCGAAGGTGATCGACCTTGGCAGCGCGACGCTGATGCCTGGGCTGATTGACGCGCATATTCATCTGTTTCTGCATCCCGGAGCGGAGGATTTGCAGACGGTGGAGGAGTCGGTGCCATGGCGCGTCATCCTTGCCGAGCAGGCTGCGAAGGACGACGTGATGGCGGGATACACTGCCGAGCGCGATATGGGGACGGAAGGCGCGGGGTCCGCGGATACGGCGATTCGCGAGGCGATCAACAAAGGCATTATTCCGGGGCCGCGTCTGCGGCTGAGTGGGAATGCGATCGACATTCTCGGTGGGCATGAGGATGCCAACAAATACAATCCCGCGCAGCATGTGCTATCGAATGCCGATTATGCGAACTCGGCGGAGCAGCTTGTTGAAGTGATGCGGGAGCAGCACAAGGAAGGGTCGGACTTCGCCAAGATCTATGAGACCGGCAAGGACCGGATGATTGACGGCGTGCTGCGAACGCCGTTTCAGTACACGGCGGCGCAGTTGAGCGCGGCGGTGGAAGAGGCGCGGCGGATGGGGACAACGGTTGGCGTTCACGCGATGGGGGAGCCGGGAACTCTCTATGCGGCGCAGGCTGGAGTGGCATCGATTGACCATGCCACTCAGCTGAGCGACGAGACGATCAGGCTGATGAAGGAGAAGGGGATCTTCGCTGTGCCGACGTTCACGATCTTCGACTACTTCGCAAAGCACCGTGAGTCGCAGGACCAGGCGGCCGCGGAGGCGGAGATGCTTCAATACAAGATCCGCGAGTTCAAGAAGCAGGTGGCGGCGGGTGTGCCATTTGCAGTCGGTTCCGACGTTGGCCCCTTCCCGCATGGGACGCAGGCGCGTGAGATGACGCTGATGGTTGAGTACGGCATGAAGCCGGCGGATGTGCTGAAGGCGGACCTGATCAACGGGGCGAAGTTGCTGGGCTGGGCGGGGCAGATCGGCGAACTGAAGGCCGGCTACTTCGCGGACATTGTTGCGGTGCCGGGGAATCCGCTGGAAGACATCTCAACGTGCGAGCACGTGAGCTTCGTTATGAAGGACGGGAAGGTGTTGCGGCAGTAGCAGCGTGCCTGGCTCTTCGGAGTTCGATCCTGCGGAGGGCGGTGAGGAAGCGCTGCGATTTCTGCGGAGCGAGCGAGTCCTCTACGGCTTTTCGATAGCCGCCGAGGTAGATCGAGTAGAGGATGGCGAGGGAGCAGCCGATGCCCCACAGGAAGCCGATGCAAAGGCCGACTACGGCATAGAGGCTCAGTTGACCCATACTTGCTCTTTCCTTTGCCGCCCTAGACGGCGACGGTGAAGGTGTCCTCGTTTCGGCTGACGGAGTGGTAGAGAGTGTCGCGCTCGATTGGAACGCGACCGGCTTCGGTAATCAGGCGGCAGAGTTCTTTGCGCGTCATGCCTTGCGGCGTGGTCGCGCCGGCGTCGTGGTAGATCTTCTCTTCGACAACGGTGCCGTCGAGGTCGTCGGCGCCGAAGCG
>Ga0070683_100003326_pt1 | contig 12998 bp, 12 predicted proteins | sample KBSC713LmetaG_FD_64662 | JGI IMG/M metagenome (GOLD analysis project Ga0070683, IMG submission 64662) | Corn rhizosphere microbial communities from Kellogg Biological Station, Michigan, USA - KBS C7.1-3L metaG | ecosystem: Host-associated > Plants > Roots > Rhizosphere ...
CGGCCGCCAGCCACGTGCCGACCGCCAGCCACACGCCGGCCGCCAGCCACGGAATGGCGGCCGGCCACTCGCCAAGCGCCAGCCACATGCCGGCCGCCAGCCACGGAATGGCGGTCGGTCACACGCCGGCCGCCAGCCACATGCCGGCCGCCAGCCACGTGCCGACCGCCAGCCACACGCCGGCCGCCAGCCACGGGATGGCGGCCGACCACTCGCCAAGCGCCAGCCACGCTGTCGCCGCCGGGCATGCGGGCAAGCCGGCCGGGCCGCCCAACAGTGCCGAGGTCGGGGCCTTCGCCGAGCTCATGCACCGTCTCTCCGACAATGTCCAATCCGTTGTCCTCGGCAAGCCACAGGTCGTCCGCCTCGCCTTGACCGCACTGCTGGCCGAGGGCCACGTGCTGCTGGAGGACGTGCCCGGCGTCGGCAAGACGACCCTGGCCCGCGCCGTCGCGGCCAGCGTCCACGGGCAGTGGCGGCGCATTCAGTTCACGCCCGATCTGCTGCCGTCCGACGTGACCGGGGTGACAATCTTCAACCAAGGCACGCGGGGGTTCGAGTTCCACCCGGGACCGGTGTTCGCCAACATCGTCATCGCCGACGAGATCAACCGCGCCTCGCCGAAGACGCAGTCGGCGCTGCTTGAGGTGATGGAGGAGCGATACGTCACCGTGGATGGGGTTCGACACGCGGTCCCGCGGCCGTTCCTCGTGGTGGCGACCCAGAACCCGATCGAGATGGACGGCACCTACCGGTTGCCCGAGGCGCAGCTCGACCGGTTCCTCATGAAGCTCACGGTTGGCTACCCGAGCGAGGCCGTCGAGATCGACGTGCTCAAGGGGGCCGCGGTCGGCCGCACGCCGGAGTCGCTCGCCCCGGTCACCGACACGGCGACGGTCGCCGCCCTGGTCCAGTTGGCCCACCGGGTCCACATCGCCGACCCGCTCTACGCCTACGCGGTCCGGCTGGCCGCGGCCACCCGCGTGCACGGTCAGACACGGGTCGGCGTGTCCCCCCGCGGCGTGATCGCGTTGACGAGGGCGGCCTCGGCCTATGCGTTGACCGACGGGCGCCCATACGTGATCCCGGAGGACCTGAAGGCACTCGTCGAGCCGGTCTTCGCCCACCGGCTCCTGCTCTCCCCCGACGCCCAGGTCCGCGGGGTCAACCCGGCCGACGTGCTGCGCGAGGTCCTCGACACCGTGCCGGTCCCAGCGCCGGCATGAGTGACGCTCTGCGCCGCCCGGCGTCGGGATCTCAGGCCGCGCTTGCGCGGCCTCATCGGAAGACGGCCGGTCACGGCGCATTGCATGGCGACCAGGAAAGACCAGCATGACCGTGACCGCCCGCGGCTTCGGGCTGCTCGCCGCGGCCGCCGTTCTGTTGGCGACCGGCTTCGGGTTCGGCTACGCGGAGCTGACCGTCATCGGCGCGACGGCCGTCGTGGCGCTGCTGTTCGCAGGAGCGTACGCGGCCTGGCGTCCCCAGCTGACCGTCGCCCGGCGGGCCGACCCCGATCGCGTCATGCGAGGCGACGCCAGCCGGGTCACGCTCGACGTCCACAACGCCAGCCGGGTGCGGGGGGCGACGCTCGTCGCGTACGACCGCTGTCATGACAAGCAGATTCCGGTGCCGTTGCTGAAGCTGCGCGCCGGATCGGCCACGACGGTCGACTACCCGGTGCCGACCGAGCGCCGGGGCGTCGTGCGGATCGGGCCGCTGCGCGTCGTGCGCCGCGATCCGCTCGGGCTGCTGGCGCTGGCCCGGTCGCACGGCGACACCAGCCACGTCTGGGTCTACCCGCGCGTGCACCCGCTGACCGCCGTGCCGGTCGGCATCGTGCGCTCGCTCGACGGCCGCGTCGACCGGGTGCCGCAGGGCACGATCACGTTCGATGCGCTGCGCGAATACGTGGTGGGCGACGAACTGCGGCACGTGCACTGGAGGACGACCGCCCGCGTCGGCGAGCTCATGGTCCGCGAGCACGTCGACACCAGCCTGCCGCGGCTCGTCGTTCTGCTCGACGACCGGCAGGCCGGCTACCCGGATGCGGAGGTGTTCGAATCAGCCTGCGAGGCAGCGGCGTCGATCGTGCTCGCCGCGTTCCGGGACGACCTGCCGGTCACGTTGCACCTGGTCAGCCGGGGTGGCCCGGCGGTGGCCGACAAGATCGCCCGGCCCTACCTCGACGTGCTCGCCGAGGCCACGCTGGACCCCAACGCGACACTCGACCCGGCCGTGGCCGGCCTGCGCCACCGGCGTCCGGGTGACACGCTGGTCGTCCTGACCGGCCCGGTCGGCCCCGACGAGCTCGGCCGCGTCGGCTCGCTGCGCGGCGCATACCCGACGGTCGTCGTCGCCACGCTCGGCGTCACCGACGGCTCACCGTCCACAATGGAGGGCCTGCTGATGCTGGCCGCCGGGGACGGGGCCGACTTCGCACGCGCCTGGGACGGGGTCCGCGCATGGTGAGAGGGGTCGTGCCGGTCGCGCTCATCGGCCTCCTGGCCATCCCGGGCGTGGTGCTGCAGCGCATCTACTCGGGCGACCTGCTGGTCCGGCTCGTCCTCGTCGCCGCCGTTGCCTCGGTGCTTCTGAGTCTTCTGGTACGACGAATGCCCGGCTGGACGGCCGCGCCGGTATCGGTCGTCGGGCTGGCCGTGCTCGCCACGGTCGCCGTCAAGCTCTCACAGGCCAGCGGCCAGATCGACGGCCCCCTTCCGGCGGTCGCCCGCGACGCCCTGCGCAACAGCATCCCGCGCCTGCTCACCGCGCTCATCCCGATCCAGCCCCAGCCCGACACCGTCCTCGTACCGGTCATCGCCACCTGGCTGGCCGGCCTGGCCACGGCCGAACTCGCACTGCGTTACCAGCGCGTCATGCTCTCGTACCTGATGCCGACGCTCCTCCTCGGCGGCGCGCTGTACCTGGTCGGGCCCAACGCCCGGCCGACCCTGTGGCTGCCGCTCGCGTTCGCCGGGTTCGCCGCGCTCGGGCTGACCGCGAGCGGCCGTGACAACAGCGCCGAGGGGCTCAGCCGCGAGCAGCGAACCACGCTGCGCCTGCGCCTCGGCGTCGGCGCCGCGGGCGGCCTGGCGATCATCATCGCGCTCGGCACCGCCGTCGGCCCGAGCGTGGCCGGCCAGGTCGGGACCGTGCCGACCGACCCGCGCCGCTACGTGCAGCCGCCCGAGCTGGACTCCCTCGACGAGAACCCGCTGGTCCGGCTGTCCGGCTGGGCCCTCAACCCGGACCAGCATCTCTTCGACGCCACGGTCACCGGCGCCACGACGGCCCGGATCCGGCTGGCCGTGGTCAGCGACTTCGACGGGGTGACCTGGCGGGTCGGGGCCACCTACCGCGCGGCCGGCCGCGTCCTGACCGGCCCTCCGGCAAAAACGGCGAAGGCGCCCGACCAGCCGACCACGGCGATCACCCAGAAGATCACGATCGACGAGCTCGACGGTCGGCTCCTGCCCGGCGCGGCCTCCCCGGCCCAGGTCGGCGGCGCTCGCGTCGACGCCGCCCCGGCCGAGATCGATGGGGTGCGGATCGCCTACGACCAGGCGACCGGCACGATGGCGCTGCCCGACGGGTTGCACGCCGGGCTCGCCTACACCGTCGTGGCCAAGGGCCCGACGACCGAGGTCAACCTGCTGCCGGGAGCCGACGTGCCGACCGGGCACGCGGTCGCGCGGTTCGTGTCCCTGCCCGGCAAGGTGCCGGATGACCTCTCGGAACTCGCCCAGCAGCTCGGCTCCGGGGTCACCGCGCCGTACCAGCGGGCGCAGGCGGTCGAGCAGTTCCTGGCCGAGCACTACACGTTGGTCGGCGATGCGCCGAGCGGCAGCGCCTACCCGAACGTCGACTACTTCCTCTTCGGCCCGCGCAACGCGGCCGGCCAGCGCGGCACATCGGAGCAGTTCGCGGTCGCGTTCGCGGTGCTGGCGCGGGCGCTCGGGCTGCCGACCCGGATCGCCATCGGCTTCCGGGTCAAGGAGGGCCCCAACCGGGTTCGTGGCGCCGACGCGCTGGCCTGGCCGGAGGTACTGTTCGACGACCTCGGGTGGGTCGACTTCAACCCGCTCCCCGAGCCGAACACGGTGGCCCGGCCGGTCGAGGAGGACTTCCGGCCCAAGGCCGACGACTCCCCGCCGCCTCCCCCGGCCACAGTCATCCCGCCGTCGACGTCGGCCAGCCCGCGGCCGAAGCCCCCGGTCGCCGCCGCAGCCCCGCCGACCGGGCGACCGCCTCTGGCGATCATCGCCGGCGCGTCGGCCGGTGGCCTGCTCGGGCTGGCCGTGGTGGGCTGGCTGATCGTCGTGCCGATCCGGAAAGCCCGGCTACGCCGCCGGCGGCTCAGCGAGGGCAGCCCGGCCGACCGGATCACCGGCGCCTGGCTGGAGATGCTCGACGGCCTGCGCCTGGCTGGCCGAGCCGCGCTCCCCCAACTGGCGGCGACCGAACTGGTCAGCTACGCCGCCGCGGCCGCCGGACCGCCGGCCCACGCACCGAGCCGCAGCGGACGCCGTGGGCGGGATCCAGCCGGCCTGCTCGCCCTCCCGGCGACCCGCAACACGGAACCCGCCGCCGACCCGCGCACCCACCCAGCCAACCGCAACACGGAACCCGCCCCCGACCCGCGCGCCCACGCGCTGACCGCCGCCGGACTGCGCCGACCGAGCCGCGCTCAGATTCGGTCCTCGGCGCCGCCGATCGCTGACCTTGCGGTTTCCGCCAACGCGGTGACGTTCGGACCGCCCGGCGACACATCCGACGAGCAGGCGCAGCGAGCCGCCACCCAGGCGATTGCATACGTCGATGCACTCAAAGCGTCAAAGCCGTGGTGGCGCCGCCTCCTGTGGACGCTCGATCCGCGCCCCCTGCGCTGGGCCCGCGACCGCTCGTCGTCACTGCTTCGGGAGTAGCCGGGTGTTCTGAGACGGTGGTCGATCTGCCCCGGAGCCGACCGGGTCGATCTTGGTGCGCACTGAAGATCCATGTCGAGAAATCCGCGAATTCCGGGCCTTGTTTTCGCGGGTTTCTCAACATTTGTTCAACTCAAAGAGTCTGGATCGACCACCGTCTTTCGCAACGAGACGACAGCAGCGAAAGACATGCCACTACGTGGCCGAAGGAGTGCCAAAGCTGGTCAGGACCAGGTCGGCCCGTGAGCGCGTGGTTTTGATCAGCGCCGCGTTGCGCTCGTCGCTCTCCTCGACCCACACGTGCGCGGCGGCCCGGTCGAGGCCCCGGTCGAGTTGCCGCTCGACCAGCCGCTCCTGTCGTATCCCGTCCGGCGCGTCCAGGTAGGCGACCACGTCGAGCAACCCCGGCACCTCCGTCCACGGTGGACTGTCGAGCAGCAGGTAGTTGCCCTCCACCACGATCACCCGCACGTCCGACCGCACCGGGATCACGCCGCCGATCGACTCGTGCAGGACCCGGCTGTAGTCCGGCGCGTAGACCAGTTCCTCGCCGGCCCGCAGCCGCCTCAGCAGGTGCACGAAGCCGGCCGCGTCGAACGTGGCCGGCGCGCCCTTCCGGTCGGTCAGCCCGAGCCGAGCAAGCTCCACATTGGACAGATGAAAACCATCCATTGGTACGGTCACCGCCGGCAAACTCTGGCGCTCGTTGAGCTCCTCGGTCAGCGCCGCCGCCAGTGTGCTCTTGCCGGCCGCCGGGGGCCCGCAGATGCCGACCATTGTCCGGCCGGCTCGTCCCAGCAGCCGGGAAAGGAGCGCTTCGAAGGGCACTATGGCGCGGCGATGCTGGCGATGAGGTTGCGCATGCCGGCCACCCAGCGGTCGGTGTCGGTCGCGCGGCGCTGGTAATACTTCGCGACCTCGGGGTGCGGCAGGATCAACATGCGCTCGTCGGCCAGCCCCTGAACGACCGACTCGGCGACCTCGTCGGGCGAGAGGACGGCCCCGCCGGCCGCGACCACCTGGGCGCCGACGTGCTTGCTGTCCAGGCCCTGGCGCAGCATCGGAGTGTCGACGCCCTGCGGGCACAGCGCGCTGACCTTGATGCCCTGCCCGCCGTAGGTGATCGCGAGCCACTCGGCGAACGACACCGCGGCATGCTTGGTGACCGCATAGGGCGCGTCCCCGATCGAGGTCAGCAGCCCGGCGGCCGAACAGGTCTGCAGCAGATAGCCCTCGCCCCGCTCGAGCATCGAGGGAAGCACGGCCCGCGCCGCGTAAACGTGGGCGAGCACGTTGACCGACCAGATCCGCTCCCACTGCTCGTCGGTCGCCTCCAGCCCGGCCCCCGTGGTGATCCCGGCATTCGAGCAGAAGAGATCGATCCGGGTGAACTGCCGGAGCGCCTCATTCACCAGCTCGGCAATCTGGTCCTCGTCGGTGACGTCGACGTCCGCCGCCATCACCTCGGTGTCGCCCAGCTCGCCGGCCAGCGCATTGACCCGATCACCGTCGAGGTCGGCCAGCACGAGCGCGCCCACCTTCTCAGCGGCGAACCGCCGGGCCAGGGCCGAGCCGATCCCGCCGGCCGCTCCGGTGATGACGACCACCTTGTCCTGCAGGATCACGACCGGGCCCCCAATGCACGAAGCGTGGACACGAGCTCGTCAACGCCGCCCGCCTCCAACTCCGGCGTCGGCACCAGAGCGATGGCCGGCGTCGTCACGCCCGCGTCCACGTAGCGTTGCACATGCCTCTGACATTCTTCCGGCGTGCCGTGCACGACCAGCGCGTCCACCACCTCGTCCGGCACCGACGCGGCGGCCGTGCGCCGGTCCCCGGCGGCCCATGCCTCCCACAGCGTCTTGAGCTGCTCGCCGCGGCCCAGCCAGCGGTGGAACGCCGCGTAGGCGGGCACGGTCAGGTAGGCGGCGATCATCCGCCGGCCGGTGGCGCGGGCGTATTCGAGGTTGGCCGTCGGGCAGACGAAGATCCGGGCGGCGATCTCGAACCCGGGCTTGGCCTCGCTCAATTGGGCCCGGGCGGTGGCCACGTCCTCGACGGAGAGCCAGTTGAGGATCGTCCCGTCGGCCTCGGCCGCGGCCAGCCGGAGCATCTTGGCCCGCAGCGCCGCCAGCAGGAGCGCAGGTGGCTGGGCCGGCGGGCGCTCCAGCTTGAACCGGCGCACCGTGAACGTCTCGGTCTCCTCGTCGAAGACCTCGCCGGCGAGGGTGCGGCGCAGGAACCGCAGGACGTCGCGACTGCGCTCGTAGGGCTTCTCGAACGGGACCCCGTTCCAGTGGTTGACCACGACCGGCGAGGACGCGCCGATGCCCAGCGCCAGCCGCCCGGGCGCGGCGTCAGCGACCGCCGCCGCGGTCATCGCCAGCAGGCCCGGACCACGCGTGAAGACCGGCGTGACGGCCGTGCCGAGCCGGAGCGTCGGCGACCACACCGAGGCCAGCGTCAAGGGGGTGAATGCATCGGTGCCGGATACTTCGGACGTCCACACATCCGTGTAGCCGAGGTCCGGCAGGGCGGCGAGCAACTGCTGGTGATCGGGCAACGAGACCCCGCCCAGCGGGATCGTCAGCCCCCATCGGCCGTCCACCCGCCGATCATCGCACACATTCGGCACGCGGCCTGGGGACGGTTGATAGCCTGGCGCCGTTCGACCCGTGAACCGACGAAGGGAGCCACATCATGCTCGGTCTCGACAAGAAGCTCGACAAGGAGTGGGAAGGCAAGAGCGCCCAGGACATCGCCAACGCGCCAGTGTCCGCGCTCTCCGGGGTCACCGAAGCCGACGCCGAACACCTGCTCAAGGCGTTCAACATCAAGACGGTCCGCGACCTGGGCACCAACAAGTACTTCCGCTGGGCGCAGGGCATCGCCGCGCTGGCCGACTGACGGGTGCTAAGGCACTGCTTGGGGGAAGTAGTGCCTTAACCCAGCCAGCCCGGGCGCACCAGTCCCGCCTCGTAGGCGTAGACGACAAGCTGCGCCCGGTCCCGTGCACCCAGCTTGATCATCGCCCGGCTGACGTGGGTCTTCGCGGTGGCCGGGCTGACGTAGAGCCGGGCCGCGATGTCCTCGTTCGACAATCCCTCGGCGACCAGCGCCATGACCTCCCGCTCCCGGTCGGTGAGCGCGTCGAGCGTCTTCGGGGCGATCGGGGCCCGGGAGCGGCTGGCGAACTCGGCGATCAGCCGCCGGGTCACCCCGGGCGACAGCAGTGCGTCACCACCCGCGACGGCGCGGACGCCCCGCAGCAGGTCGACCGGCTCGGTGTCCTTGACCAGGAAGCCGCTGGCCCCGACGCGCAGTGCCTCGAAGACGTACTCGTCCAGTTCGAACGTGGTCAGGATGACCACCTTGACGTCGGCGCAGCGCTCGTCGGCCACGATCCGCCGGGTCGCCTCCAGCCCGTCCAATCCGGGCATGCGGATGTCCATCAGCACCACGTCGGGGATCGTGTCGAGCGCGATCCGGACCGCCTCGGTGCCGTCGGCCGCCTCGCCGACCACCTCGAGGTCACTCTGCGCGTCAAGCAGTGCCCGGAACCCGGCCCGGACGAGCGCCTGGTCATCGGCGAGCAGTACCCGGATCACGACGCCCCCTCGACTGGTAGCACGGCCCGGACCGCGAAGCCGCCGTCGTCCCGCGGGCCGGCTTCAACTCTGCCACCGAGCGCGTGGGCCCGTTCGCGCATGCCGGCGATGCCGGTGCCCTCGGCCGACGGGGACTCGGCGTCCTTGCCCTGGCCGTCGTCGGTGATCGCCACCTCGAGCGTGCTCAGCGAGTACACGATCAAAATGCGCACGGTGGCGGACGGCCCGGCGTGGCGGCGGACGTTGGTGAGGGCCTCCTGCACGATGCGGTAGGCAGCCCGCTCAACCTCCTTGGGCAGGGGTCGCGGCGTCCCCTCGGTGGTGACGCTCACCGGGAGCCCGGCCGCGGTGACCTCGGCGACCAGCGCGTCCAGGTCGGAAAGGCCGGGCTGGGGCGCGCGGGGTGCGCTCTCATCGTGCGGGTTGAGGGCGGCCAGCACGGCCCGGGTCTCGCGCAACGCCTCCGAGCTGGCGTGCTTGATCGCCGACAACGCGGCCCGAGCCTGCTCGGGGTGGTCGTCCATGAGGTGCAGCCCGACCCCGGCCTGCACGTTGATCAGCGACAGGTGGTGGCCGAGCACGTCGTGCAGCTCACGGGCGATGATCAGGCGCTCCTCGCTGGCCTGGCGGCGCTGCTGCTCCTTGCGGGCCCGCTCCTCTTCCTCCTCGGCCCGCCGCTGCTCCTCCACGCGGGCGCGGGCGATGTCGGCGAACCATTTCGCGCGCGCCCGCGAAGCCTCGCCGAAGAGCAGCACGATCAGGCCCCCGGCGGCGGCCAGGATGACCTCGCGAATGGACTGGGTGTGCCGCATATGGCCGATGACCGCGTCGGCGGCCACCGCCAGGCCGACCGCCACCCAGGCCGCCACCCGGCGGCGGAGCCGGAGCGCGGTGAACACGCCGACGATCGCGGCGATGAACGCCGGCCCGTTCGGGTAGCCGAGCACGAAGTAGGCGACGGCCGCGGCCAGCGCCCCGACCAGCGCGACCACCGGAAACCGGTGCCGCACGATCAACGCGACCGGCCCGCCGATCAGCAGCGCGTAGCCGATGGCGTTCAGGGTCGGGCCCGGCTGGCCATAGGCGACCGCGCGGGTGCCGAGGATCTGCAGCACGGCCAGCCCGAGCGCCATGCCCTTCGCGCTCGGACCCCGCCGCACGCGCGCCTCGGCCCAGGTCCGGGCCCGCATCCGCCCGTGCGGCGGCCGGACTGGCCAGCGTCGAAGCTCGGTCACAGCAAAACCGTAAAGCAGCGGCGTCCGCCTGAGCATCGCCTCGCCGACGCGCGCCGGCGTACTCCCGCGGGAGTAGTCGGCCCGCTCCGGTGCGCCGCCGGGCGTAGCGCAGGAGACGACGGTGAGGCGACGACGTTTCGGGCTCGCCCGGCGACTCTGGAGTCACAACACACCGAGAGGGGATTGGACAATGAGCACCGATGGCGGCAGCCGCGTTCGGGCATCGGATGCCGAGCGCGAAGAATACGCGAAGATGCTGCGCGCGGCGATGACCGAGGGCCGCTTGACGCTGGAGGAGGGCGAAGAGCGCCTCGCCCGCGTCTACGCCGCCAAGTACCGGGACGAACTGCCGGAGCTGACGGCCGACCTGCCGGACGGGGGCCGGCGCGCGCCGTTCGAGAATCCCGAGTTCAAGGCGGATTTCGAGCGGAAGGCGCGGCGGATGCTGGCCGGCCACACGGGGATGGTCGTGGCGATTGCGGCGGTCCTGGTTGGGCTCTGGGCGATCTCCGGGGCGCACTTCTTCTGGCCGGCGATCCCGCTGCTGTTCCTCACGTTCAGCCTGATGAGGGCGGCGCGGTGGCGGCGGTGGGCGATGTACGCCAACCGCTTCGGGGCGCCACGGGGCCCGTGGGGTCATCATGGGCCGTGGAGCACGAACTGGTCGGGCCGCGGTCCGCAGGATGGCGGTTGGGGACCGCGCCGTGGCCGTGACCCGTGGTCGGCCAACTCGGACACGGATCGATAGCGGGACAGTGTCGTTACCGGCGCCGCGCGGTGCCGGTAACGACACTCACCGTTGCGGGTGGAAATTTCCGACCATAGCGCTTATGGGAAGCCCGTCGGTGAGCTGTCACCGTCGGGCCATGCTGGGTCCGTCACACGCGCTGTCGGGAGCCGCGGTGTGGGCTGGCGGGTCGCTCGCCCTGGCCCAGTTCGCCGGCTTCCATCAGACGCCATTGCAGCTGGCCGTCGGCACCGCGATGTGCGCCGGCGGCGCGCTCATGCCCGACCTCGACCTGTCCGGACGGGTCACGTCACGGCAGGGCGGCGCGACGGTCGCGCACACCTTCGGGGTCTTCTCGCTGTTCCTCGCCGAGGTGATCGAAAAGGTGTCGCTCGGCGTGTACGACGTGACCAAGACCAGCCGCGACCCGCACCGCGACAACGGCCACCGCACGCTCACCCACACGCTCGTCTTCAATGTCGCCGTCGGGGCCGGGGTGAGCGCCCTGTGCACCGAGTTCGGCAAGACCGCGGTGATCGCCGTCTTGTTCTTCACGTTCGCAATGGCGCTGCGCGGCCTCTTCGTGAAGTGGGCGCAGCGTGCTGGCTGGCTGATCGTGACGCTCGTTTCGGCGGGCGCCGCATTTTTCGCGTACGAGCGGCTGCCGGGCGGTCGCGGCTACCCCGTGCTCGGCGTGGCGATCGGGGTGGGCGGCATCGTCCACCTGCTCGGCGACATGCTGACGCGGCACGGCTGCCCGCTGCTGTGGCCGTTCCCGGTGGGCCGGCGGATGTGGCGCTGCCTCGGCGTGCCGGACTCGGTGTCGGTCAAGGTCGGCGGCAAGGTCGAGGTATACGTGCTGCGGACGACGTTCGCGCTGGCCACACTCGCGGCGGTCGGCTATCTGGTGGTGCCGGTGGTGCTGCCGGCTTCTGCGCACGCGTGGATCGCCCACACCGTGTTCGCGACGACGTCGGGCAAGTAGCGATGTTGATCGTGGGGGCGAATTGTCGCCATAGCAGCCAATCGCCCCCACGATCAACGCCTGCAAGTGCGCCGCCCGCGACAACGCGACGCGTAGGCTCTTCGGCGTGTACGAACAGACGCGGCGGTCCTGGCACGGCCTGGCCGAACTGGTCCTCGCCGGCCCGCAGCACCGGCGAAGCGGCACCATCCGGCTGCGCATCGTCGAGGGTGGCTTCGCCACCGTCAAGGATCCCCAACTGAGCGTTGCCGGCGACAAGGTCGGTGACGTGGCCGTCGACGGGCTGACCTTCGCCGAGGTCGCCGAGCGGCTCGGGGTCGACGTCGGAGCCCCGAAGGGCGTGTACGGCGACGGCTCCGGCGTACAAGCGGACGAGCGGATCAATGTCCCCGACGCGGCGGAACTCGGGGCGGCCTTCAACCGCGGCGACAAAGCCCTCCGCGCGTTCGCGCCGGATCAGACGCCGGTGCTATGGCCGGAGCACTTCGACGTCGGCATCACCGTCGGCGAGTGCAACTACGGAGTGTCGCTCGGCGACGGGACGATCGACGAGCCCTACGCGTACGTCGGCCCGTGGACGCCCCGGACCGGGCCGTTCTGGACGGAGTCGTTCGGGGCCGCCCGGCGGCTGCGGGACCTGGACGACATCGCCGCGTTCTTCGCCGAAGGACAGGCCAGTCTGTAGACGCTGAGACGGCTCACAGGTCGGCTCAGAAGGCTCACAGCACCGCCGCAGCATCCTGTCCGTGGACTTTCACGGGAGGAGCCGCGCAATGACCGCGACCGCACTGCGCACGACCGCCGTTGCCGCGAGCGCGCACGACGTCTGGAAGACGTACGGCGACGGGGAGGCTCGCGTCACCGCCCTGCACGGTGTGACGCTCGACATCAACCGGCACACGTTCACGGCCATCATGGGCCCGTCCGGCTCCGGCAAGTCGACGCTGATGCACTGCCTGGCCGGCCTCGACTCGGTCACCCGCGGCACGGTCAAGCTCGGCGACACCCCGGTCACCGGCCTCACCGACAACCGCCTGACGATGCTGCGCCGCGACCACGTCGGCTTCATCTTCCAGCAGTTCAACCTCCTGCCGACCTTGACCGCGGAAGAGAACATCCTGCTGCCGCTCGCCATCGCCGGGCGCAAGGCCGACCCGCACTGGTTCAACCAGGTCATCGACACGGTCGGGCTGCGCGACCGGCTCAAGCACCGGCCCAGCCAGCTCTCCGGCGGCCAGCAGCAGCGGGTGGCCTGCGCGCGGGCCCTGATCACCAAGCCGGACATCATCTTCGCCGACGAGCCGACCGGCAACCTCGACTCACGCGCCGGCGCCGACGTGCTCGGCTTCCTGCGCCGCAGCGTCACCGACTTCCAGCAGACCATCGTGATGGTCACCCACGATCCGGTGGCCGCGAGCTACGCCGACCGCGTCGTATTCCTGGCCGACGGCCGGCTGGCGAGCGAGTTGCAGAACCCGACCGCGGAGTCCGTCCTGGAACGGCTGAAGTAAAAGT
>Ga0070683_100003327_pt1 | contig 12997 bp, 12 predicted proteins | sample KBSC713LmetaG_FD_64662 | JGI IMG/M metagenome (GOLD analysis project Ga0070683, IMG submission 64662) | Corn rhizosphere microbial communities from Kellogg Biological Station, Michigan, USA - KBS C7.1-3L metaG | ecosystem: Host-associated > Plants > Roots > Rhizosphere ...
CCGTATCGTCGTCCTACTACAACGTGGAGCACTAACGTCATGCTGATACCTTCGAGAAGAAAGTTCCTGAACATCACGTGCCGCTCGCTCGGGACCTTGGGCGCGGCCAGCCTGATGAGCCGCTTCAGCCAGGTGAATGCGCTTGCACAGGACTCGTGCCCCGCCGATTACAAAGCGCTGGTGTGCATCTTCCTGTTCGGTGGGAACGACGGCAATAATACCGTGGTGCCGATATCCACGCCGGGAAGCAATCCCGCGAATTCCTACAGCAAATACGCACAAGTTAGGGGCGGGCTGGCTCTGCCGGTCGCAAACTTGAACGTGATCGGGAATTCCAAGGGCGACCAGTACGGACTGCATCCGAGCCTTACCGAGCTGGCGTCGCTGTACAACAACAAAAACGTCGCCGTAATGGTGAACGTCGGCACCCTGGTAACGCCGTTGACGCAGGCTCAATACAAGAATCAGCAGGCGGCAATTCCGTCCAATCTGTTCTCGCACCTGGATCAGCAGACGGAATGGCAGACTGCGCTGGCCCAGGGATCCGGCGCAACCGGATGGGGAGGCCGCGTCGCCGACGCTATCCAAGGTTGCAACACCACTGGCTTCCCGACCATCGTTTCGGTCGGCGGGAACAACCTGTTCAACACGGGCGCCCAGACCAACCCGGCGACCGTGACCGCGGGGCAGGCGCTCGGGTTGCAGGGATTCAACACCTCAGCCTCATCGGTGGCGCGCTTGTCCGCGCTGCAAAGCCTGCTGACATTCGACAACGGAGTCTCCCTGGTGCAGGCATCGAACAAAATTGCCTCGTCGGGACTGAATCAGGCGTCGGTCCTCAACCAGGCACTGGCAGGCGGGAAGGCGCTCACAACGGTATTCCCTACTACATCGCTCGGATCGCAGCTTTCGCAGGTCGCGAAAATTATCAACGTGCGAAGCCAGCTCGGCATGCGACGCCAGATATTCTTTGCGTACCTGGGCGGTTTCGATACGCACGATCTGGAGCTGAACGATCAGGGAACAGGGCTCGGGCAAGTGAGCCAGGCGATGAAGGCGTTCTACGATTCCACGGTGGAGATGGGTATTGCCGATCAGGTAGTGACCTTCACCGAGTCGGATTTCGGCCGGACATTGCAGCCTAGCGGAGGTGCGACTCTGGGCACGGATCATGCCTGGGGCAGCCACCATTTCGTGATGGGCGGCGCTGTTAAGGGCGGCGATATCTACGGCACATTCCCCACACTGGAGTTGAGCGGTCCGGACGACGCCAACAATCGCGGCGTATGGATCCCCACCACCTCTCTGGACCAATACGGAGCGTCGCTGGCAACCTGGTTCGGCGTAGATGCTTCGAAGCTTGGCGGCGTATTTCCGAACCTGGTGAACTTCAAGAATCCTCCCCCGGCGTTCTTGTAGACCTCGCCGAACACCCGGCGGAGGTCCTGGTGCTAACGTTTGGAAATGGTACTCAAGATCCGCCAGGCCGGTGAACCTGTCTTGCGGCAAAAAGCTCGCCCGCTGTCCAGGGAAGAGATCCTGGATCGATCCACTCAAGAACTGATCGAAGCGATGCGCGAGACCATGCACGATGCCCCTGGCGTAGGTCTGGCGGCGCCCCAGGTCGGATTCTCGCTCCAGCTTGTCGTGATCGAAGATCAGGCGGAGTTCATCCAGAAGCTCCCGGCGGAGCAGGTGGCCGAGCGCGAACGAAGCCCAGTGCCGTTTCACGTTCTGATTAACCCCAAGCTCACGCTGCTGAGCTCTGAAGCCGCCGAGTTCTTCGAGGGCTGCCTCAGCGTGGCAGGTTTCACGGCGGTGGTTCCTCGTGCAAAACAGGTTCGCGTCGAAGGCCTCAACGAAAAGGCGGAGCCCGTAATTATCGAAGCGACGGGATGGTATGCCCGAATCCTGCAACACGAGATCGATCACTTAGGCGGTGTGCTTTACGTGGACCGGATGAAATCGCGCACGTTCTTTACTCAAGACAACTACGGGCGGCACTGGAAAGATCGCGCCGTAGTCGAAGTGACGGGCTTTGAGTGACGGGCTACGATGGATGAGTGGAAGAGCACGAGGTCTATCCGATTATCGGCAGTGAAGGATTTGAGCGGCTGGTAGCCGCGTTCTATCGGCAGGTTCCGGGCGACGAGATCCTGGGACCGATGTACCCAGCGGACGATTTGCCGGGGGCGGAACAAAGACTTCGAGACTTTCTGATTTACCGATTTGGGGGGCCGCCTACCTATATTGAACAGCGCGGGCATCCGCGGCTGCGCATGCGGCACGCTCCATTTCCGATTGGCCAAGGCGCTCGCGATCGATGGGTTCAGCTAATGGATCGCGCGCTGGACGAAGCAGAGATTCCGGGCGACGTGCAAGAGGTCCTAAAAGAATTTTTTGGGGCGATGGCCACTTTCATGGTCAATCGCCCCGGGCACTAAAAGTGGGTAGTCATCATTAGGACGATGACCGCCGCTGCCGTCATCAGGGCAGCTCCGAAGACGACAGTGGTGAGTACTAGTGCCGTTGAAATCCGATCCGCGGATGGATTGCCGGGTGACATGACGCCCTCTCAGGCAGCTAGACGGTCCTGCCACGTGATAGGTGCATGACCAAGCTGACCACGAACAGCACCAGGAATACCATGAACAAAATCTTGGCAACTCCGGCTGCTGCAAACGCCACGAATCCAAAACCCAAAGCCCCTGCCACAAGGGCGATAATCAAGAACACTAAAGTGTAGTAGAGCATCTCGACCCTTTCTAGCGGGCTTCTATCTCCCGCTGCTTGCTTAGAAGCAAGTTAAGGGCCGCGTACCAAGTGACGTGTTTTCAGCTCAAAATTCGGGTTAGGCGGCGGACGACTGCAAGTTTTGCCAGTCGGAACGACTAGGGCGCGGGTTCGATTCGCAGGACCGCCCCATCTTTTTCGTCGGTTAGGACGTACAAGAGACCGTCCGGTCCTTGCCGTACGTCGCGGATTCGCTGGTGCAGTTCGGTAAGCAGCGATTCACGACGCAGTTCCTGCATCTTCTCGTTAAAGAGGATGCGTTCCAGGTGGCCGGTCCCCGGAATTTCGCCTGTGCGAAGCGAGCCGACGAAAACGTCGCCTTTCCACTTGGGCAGTTTGTCGCCGGTGTAGAACGCCATCCCTGATACAGCGATCGCGGGTATCCACAGCACCGCCGGCGCTTCGAAGCCATTGTGGCCAGGCACCTCATTGTGCCAGGGACCGGGATAATCGCGGCCATAGCTGACGATCGGCCAGCCATAGTTTCGGCCGGGCTTCAGGATGTTGATCTCGTCGCCGCCGTTCGGTCCATTCTCGTTCTGCCACATGTCGCCGGTCCCCGGATGCATGGCCAGGCCGAGCGTGCCGCGGTGACCCAGGGTGTACACCTCGGGTCGTTTGCCGGCTTGCCCGACAAACGGATTGTCGTTCGGAACGCTGCCATCATCATTCAACCGGAGCACCTTGCCGCCCAGCGTGTTGGCATCCTGGGGATCATTGCCGGTCAAGCTCATGAACAGCTTGCCATCCCGGCCGAACGCGATGCGCGAGGCGCCGGCTATATCGGTTACGAAGATGTCCTTCATTCCGGTGATCGCGTTGCCATCCCACTTTCCGCGGGCCAGCGCCACGAACCTGCGTTTCTCGTCGAGCGGCTTGGTGTAGGTGAGGTACACGAATCCGTTTTGCGCGAACTGCGGATGAAGGGCGATATCCATGTAGCCGTGGACCGCGCCCGGCAATCCGGATTCAACGGCCCAATACGAGGCCGGGGTTCCGGCGACCGGCTTCGGGTCGAGCACGCCCTTGCGGATGATCCGGAGCTGGCCCGTGCGCGTGGTCACCAACATACCTCCGTCGGGAAGGAATGCCGCGCTGAAGGGTGATTCCAGGCCTCGGGCGACCGCGACGACCCGAATCCTCTGTCCTTCGCCGGTGTCGAACTCCATCGGCAGCTTCGGCAACGGCCGGTGGGCCAAGCCTTCGGGGGCTACGGGAATGCCGTTGGCGAATGGAACCTTCTGCTGACCGAAGATACTAGTCGCGATGAACAGAACTGCGATCGGAGTCTTCATACCTGTTGAAACCTCTCAGATGAGTTTATACGGTATTAGCCGCCAAATCTTTCGGCGGCGCGAAGCTTGGCTTTTTGGGCCTCTTCTTCGCGATTCTTGGGCGGTGCGTTGGTTTCTAGCGAAGTGAGCAGCCGGGTGGAAATGCCCGCGATCTGATCGACCGCGGCTTGGAACGCGTCCTCGTTGGCCTTGGACGGCTTGTTGAAGCCGCTGATCTTTCGGACGAACTGAAGAGAAGCTGCTCGAACCTCTTCGTCGGTTACGGGGGGATCGAAATTGAATAGAGTTCTAATATTCCTGCACACGACGCTATTTTCCCACGGAGTGCGTGGAGTCCCGTTCGTTATCGCAGACGTCTTCGATCATGTCGGTGTCAGCGAGAAAATCAAACTGCATCGGAAACGACCAAGGCTTGGTGTAGGCCACGGGATCGTCAATGGTGATCTCGACGTCCATGTGACCGAAGTCGCGGCGGTGGAAGCGCTCGATGGTGTGCAGAGATTCAGTATGTGGCCGGCCGCTGTCATCGAGCCAGCTTTTGTCGTTGAAGCCGCGGGTATCGACCACGAACCAGTCGCCGTCCCATTTGCCGATGGAGTAACCCAGCCACGCGGGAGCCGCGACCGGAGCAGGACCGCGGCCATCGGTGAAAATCTGCCGGAATCGCGCGAATTCTTCGTACAAGATGAAGGTGACGCCGGGATTCTGGACGATCTTAAAAGGCACCCCAATAAGCATCTGGTCAGGGATGCTGTGGGGCAAGCAACGCGAGGAGGGCCGGTCAGCCATGAAATTCGCTTGGCGTTGCTCGTGGAGTTTGTCGTAGGGAGGGCGAAGCGGCGGGATGGTTTCACCAGGCCGCATGAAATCCGCCAGATTGGGACCCATGGCCAAGCCGGCCGCATTAGTTCGTTGGGTCGGGCGATTCGTCCCTCGCGCCCGTTGCCATAGTCCCGAGAGATCCGGTTTTCCATCGGCGGCTTTGGGAACCGGAGCGGCGAGGTTTGCCTTCCCATTCGGCAGGCGCGGGATGTTGGGCGTGGGATAGTCGATCCACTGGGCTGCGGCGGAGACTGCCGCTAACAACGCGGCCAGGCAAACGTGGCGAGTCATCGTTAGCTCCTCATTCTATATCCCTGCGTACCACGAATATCCATATGCAGCACCTACCGCACCTGTGCCGTCCTCAACATCGTCGAGACGATCGGTGACGTCGATTCGACTGACGTATTTCAGGTGCTTATACCCGAGTTGGCGCTCGACTCGCAGCCGAACCGGAGCGCCGTGCGCGACCGGAAGCTCCCCGCCGTTCATTCCATATGCGAGCAACGTCTGAGGATGGAGCGCATCGAACATGTCGAGGCTGTCCCACCATCCGTCGACGGTGTGGAATACGACGTAGCGGGCCTGCGGAAGCATCCCGACTTCTTGGAGGACGCGCCCCAGCGGCACGCCGGTCCATTCGGCGATCGCGGACCAGCCTTGTTCGCAGTTGTGCTGCGTGACTTGCGTCCGCGAAGGAAAACTTTTCAGCATTGCGAGCGACAACTCGGACGGTTTCGCAACTAAGCCTGCGATGGGGAGCCGCCATTCGGCGAAGCCGCCGGCGAGCAATTGCTGATAGCCATCGCTCCTGGGATTGGTCTCGTTGATCGCCGGAAAGTTTTTGGTGATCTTGTCTCGGCTGAATTCGCGAACCAGGGGCTGGTTGCGGAGCAGCAGGCGATGCGAAGCGAATGTCAGACTATTGCTGGCATCGAACAAGCTGCCAAAGGTAGGCGGGAGAGAATCCTTGCAAGCGCTCAGGAGCACGCTGCCGGCCGCGGGAATGCCCGCCAGCAGCTTCCTCCGCGTGATCATTGTTGCCTCGCACGTAAAGCCATCATGCTGGTGACGACTCCTGCGCGAATCGCCATGATTACATGAACAAGCAAGAAAATCACGAGCAGATCCGCGACGAAGAAGTGAATGGTTCGGGCGGATTGCCTTCCGCCGAAGATCGTGAACAAGACCGGATATGCGGCCGTGATGGCGGGCGACATCGTCACACCCGTCAAAATAATTATCGGGAAAAGCGCGAATACAACGCCTGGGTAGGCAAGCCGCTGAAGCAGGTTATAGCCGGTGAATCCAAAGTGGCGCGAAAACAAACCCCATGCGACGTAAATGAGTCCGTTTAGTACAATAATCCACGCACCCAAGAAATGCAGATCGCGGCCCCAGCCGGTTTGGTCCAGATTCACAGCTAAAGGGAGTTCGAACGCGGCTGGCGTATCGAAGTAGCCGGATTCGCCCCAATAGAAGCGGGGATGAGCGATAAGAATCGCTACGCCGCTTACGGTCAAGGCCAGGAAACTCAGAAAGTTGATCCAGTGCGTAGTGCGGACCAACACATTGTGGCGCATGTCTACTTCAGATCGTTCCGGACGACTTTCCCGCCCTTCACCACGAATTTGACGCGCTGCAGCTCCGTGATATCGGAGAGCGGATCACCCGACACCGCGACCAGATCCGCATATTTGCCCTTGTCGATGGAGCCGATCTGATCCTGCCATCCTAACGCTTCGGCATTGATCATGGTCCCGCCTTGCAGAGCTCGCACCGGAGTTAAGCCGCCATGTTTCACCAGCATTTCGAAATCGAGCGCCTGGGTCCCATGAGCGTAAGTCGAGCCGTCGGCTCCGCTGCCCACCATAATCTTCATGCCCTTGGTGTTCGCGGCCATCGCGACGGCGTGCTCAAAGATCGGGATCATCCGATACTTGCCGCCGGTGTTCTTGGCGTCGTTATCGTCCATGTACGGTTCGATGTAGCGCTGGAGCGTCGGATCATAGAACAGACCCTTAGCGATCATCATGTTGGCTTGTTCCTGATCCAGCCCGTAGGCGTGCTCAATGGTGTCACAACCGGCGACAATCGCGTTCTTTTGCCCTTCGCCTCCGAGAACGTGGCAGGCGGCTTTCTTGCCGAGCCGATGAGTCTCATCGATCAGAGCCTGCAACACGGGCATGGGATAGGTCAGCACGTAGTGGGCTTGGCCCGCTGCGTCGAAAGAGTATGCGCCTGTCGGGAACAGCTTGATCCAATCGACGTTGTGTTCCACGTGTTCTCGGACCGCGACGCGCCCCTCTTCGGCGGAACGGATGACATTGCTGGCCAGAGGATTATCCGGAGCGGCTGGATTTGGCGGCGTTGCGCCCCAAGCGATTCCGCGGCCCGAAACTTGATATCGGGGGCCATCGATGCGGCCCTGATTAATCGCGTCACGAATGGCGACATCGCCGTATCCGTTGCCGTGCGAGCTCATATCGCGCGCGGTGGTGAAACCCGCCCGCAGATCGGCCTGCGCATTCTGCACGGCGATCAGCACAGAGACTTCCGTGGTCCCCTTGGGGCCGCGATTGTTGAACATGTGGGTGTGCGCGTCGATTAGGCCGGGGAGGACGGTCGCATTGCTCAAATCGATCACCTGGGCTCCGGCGGGGATTTTGATTTGCGCCTCCGGCCCGACATCGGTGATGCGTTCGCCATTGAGAACCACCACCTGCTTCGTCAGCATCTGGCCGGTTTTGCTGTTGAACAGTCGGCCGGCGCGAATAGCAATCACGCGTGCTGGCGGAGGGCATTGCAGAATCCCGCCGTCGGATCCGACGCATGGCGTGGGTCCGGCTCCTCGCCAGGGTGCCGGCGGCGGCTGGACCTGCGCGACGAGGGTGACCGTGCTCAGTATCGCGAACGCAAGTCGCATGATCATGCTTTCTGCTGGAACATCTTAAACGTCTCGAAGTCGCCATTGAGCAACTGATGAGTATCGTGAAGGCCCAGCCATCCGTCGATCATGGTGGCATATACTCGACGGAAATCCGTGGTGTGGATCAGGTTGCCGCCCGGGTCGAGCTTCGTCAGGCTGGGGATCGAGCCGTATTGACCGCCCTTGACCTGCTTCCCGGCGACGAACATCAGGTTGGCGGCGCCATGATCCGTGCCCAGATTGACGTTCTCCGGAACGCGCCGTCCGAATTCCGAAAAAATCATGACGACCACATCATCCGCGCGGCCAATCCGTTCAAGATCCTTCAGAAATGCGGAGACGGCGTCCGATGCATATGTCAGCAGCCGTTTGTGCGTGTCGTTCTGATAGACGTGCGTGTCGAACGCGTTGTTGCGATAGGACGTGTAATAGAGGCGCGTGGGCATGCCCGCCGCGATCAGGGCTGCGACCTTGGGCAGATCGAGACCGGTGATGCCATAGTCCACCGGCGAATGATATTTGGCCCAGGCTTCCCGAACCAGCGCTGAAGCGTCCTTGGCGCTCTGGGCCGTTTCCAAAAGGAACCGCCGAGCGGGATTGTCAACCTGTTTCGCGATCCCGGCGGATTCCAGGATCTCCTTCTCCTCATAGAATTTCTCTTGCGTGAACTTATTGGGATCGTCGAACACCACCGGAACATGGCGTTGGCTGCGAACTGCCAGCGACTGCCGGGCAGCGATGTTCACCAGGAAGTTCGGCGGCGCTTCCGGAGCCATGGAATCCGCCAGACGACCGACCCATCCATACTCCTCGCCGCTGTTGGGAGCCGCAGTGTGCCAATATGCCATGGACGTGAAGTGCGAAAACGAAGGATTCTCGTAGCCGCAGCCGTGGACGACGGCCAGCTTGCCATCCTTATATAGGTGCTCGAATCCCGCCATGCCTCCGCTGAAACCGAAATGGTCATCGACCGGCCGAAGTTCCTTCTTGGGCACGCCGATATGAGGCCGGTGCTTGTAATAGGCGTCATCGCCGAAGGGCACCAGCGTGTTGAGCCCATCGTTACCGCCGGATAGTTCGAGAACAACGAGGATCTTCCCGTCGTGCTTGCCCTGCGCGGCGAGCGCGGCATTCGTCTGCGCGAACAGAGGCAGGGGAAGAGCTCCCGTGGTGACGCCGACGCCATACATGCCGGCTCGCAAGAGATCCCGCCGCGTCAATTTCGAAAACGAAAAGCGATTCGACATGGTGATGGGCTCCTTCTAATCCAACTGGTATTCGGGCTGACTCATGATCAGGTGAAGGACCAGCCGCAGCGAGTCCTCCATATAGGTCTGGGCAACGGCGATATCGGTGGTTCCCAGGTCTTTGTTGAGAAACGCGATCAGTTTCTGCCGGGCATCGTCGCTGGGCGGGACGATCATGAATCGACGAATCAGGTAATCGACAACTTGCGTGGTGTTCGAGAGGTGCTGGTCGAGCACCATCTTGGCGAGATTGACCTGGGCGGTATCCCGCGGTATCGGCTTGACTCGCTGGATCGCCATTTGCGAGCCGCGGAAGCTGCCGTAGCGCGTATTGAACTCCTCATCGCGATCGGCGTTCTTGTTCGACTCAGCACGGTCGCCGCTCTTAGTGTCATCCATCGTCGCCGTGGTGATGTCCATCCCTTGCCGGATGCGTTCGGCGACGCGACGAATCTCGCCGCCGCCTGTGTACCGGTCCGGCGGCAAAAAGCTTATGTCAGGGAAAAGAATATCGCGCGCCAGATTGCCACGTTCGAGCAGAAGTCCCGGAGTTATCCAACTCTGCCCGCCCGCCCAGCCCGCCACGGTCGGCGGCGAGAACAGCTGTTGTCCAAGTGCCGAGGTCGCCAGGTTGAAGTCCGGGACGCCCGGAATGTTCGTCTGGCCCAGTTTTTTGTAGGTGCTCACTGCGAGCTGCACAGGGCTCTTGATCTGCGTTCCCACCGACGCGGCACTGTAGAAATCGCGCGACAGGAAGATCGTTTCAAGCAGCGGAGTAATCTCGTAATGCTTGTCGCGAAGTATCGCGCCCAGTTGCTTCTGCAACTCGGGCGACAAATCTTCGCGGACCAAGTAGCGGTAGATCTTGCCCGCGATGTAGTCCGCCGTAGCGGGCTGCTGCATGATGATGTCGATCACGTCGACGCCATTCAGGCGGCCGGTGTGACCTAGGAACGTCTTTTCACCATCGTCGTGCTGCTCTTTATTCACCACGAATTTCGTGTCGACATAATTCCAACCGGTGAAAGCGCGGGCGGCTTCGCGAATATCGGTCTCGGTATAGTGGCCCACACCCATGGTGAAGATTTCCATGATTTCGCGGGCGAAATTCTCGTTGGATGCGCCTTTGACATTTACGCCGGCGTCGAGGAACGAAAGCATGGCGGGATCCTGGGCGACGGCGACAGTAAGATCGCGAAAATTACCGGTTCCTTGCTTTTGGAACAGCTCCAGCTGCATCAGGAGCTTGCGGTAATCCCGGACTTTAGCTTCGTTTGACGCGAAATGGCCGTGCCAGAACAAAGCCATCTTTTCCTGGAGCGGACGCGGGCTGGTCAGCATGCGATTCGCCCACCAGTAGGACACGCGGTTGGTTTCCAGAACGCTGGCTCGGAGCCAATAAAAGAATTCGTCGACCACGGGCTGGAGGCGGCGGTTGCCTGCCGGCTTGACCTTTATGCCGAGAGCCTCGCCTTTCTCCTTGGCGAGGTCGGTCACGGCCGGCCGCGTGGGAGGAAATGGCTCGAGTCCAGGATCGTGAATCCCGGAATGCTCGAAGGGGGGCAGCTGGCTGATATTGGTTCCCTCAAATCGGACCAGCCGGGCGATGGCTTGCGCGGGCGTCAGCTTCGCCAAGGCATCGATTTCCTGGGGCGTGCCGCCGAATCCGGCGCGCTCGAGGAGGTGGGCAGCGAAATCGTAATTCCAATCCGCGGGGGCGATTGGGGTGAGGTCGTTTTGCCACTTCGCCGGTCCGGCCGTTTGAGCTGCTACTACGGCGGCACATAGAGCAGCAAGAAACAGCAGTCGTCGGAACATGCTGAAACTCCTTTTGAGGTGCTTAGCAAATGTTCCCACGAATGCCCCGCGGATGCCACGGGGTTGCCCTGCCAGTCTAAGGAGCTACTTCTTGGCTGGGATCTTGACGATCCGATCGCCCTGGAACGCCCCAATATAGATGGAGTTGCCGACCTCAAGCGCCTCGGAGACGCCCCCAATCAGCGCGCCTTTGCCTTCGGAATCGAAGATCGTCTTCGCTGTCATCTTCCCCGGATCGATTTCGGCGATTCCGAACGCTTGGTTGCACGGAGTGGTGCTGCTGGGCGGGCAATTTCCTCGCGCGCCTTTTACCCCGGCGGCGAGCATGGTCTTCTTGCTGGTCCAGGAAATGTTGTCGGGCATGAAATCGAGCTTGATCTTTCCGGTTTCTCTTCCTGCCTTGAGATCGTACTTGTGGACCTCTTTTGCCGTCCAGGCATTGAAGTACATGGTGCGTCCGTCCGAGCTAACCAGCACGCCGTTGGGATATCCCGCGCGGGTGCCGGGCAATTCCACTTCGCCCTTGCCGGGAATCCAGCGTGAAACATAACCGCTGGCCTGGCCGCTGAAAAGGTCGAACGTCGGCGGTCCCTTCACTTGACCGCCCGGAGGCGCAGGGGGCTGAAGCGCGGTGGGATGCGTCGCGATGAATCCGCCATCGGGCTCCGCCGCGACGTCATTAAATGCCTCTTTGGAGACAACGCAGCCATGCCAGATCAGATCCGATGTTCCACCGGATTGCTTCAGCTCGAACATTTCGATGGATTCGCGCCCGCCGTGGTTGACCACAAAAACCTGAATCGCGCCGTTGCTGCGCTTGAGTAACGAGATCCCGTGCGGCCTAAGCGCATCGCCGATAGGGCGGGGACATGCGAGATCGCCCCAATCCTTGCGCGGATCCGAAGTGGGCGTAATTTTCGTGAACGTCTTCTTCGCGAGGTCGAATAACATGAGGCCTGCGATTCCAGCGCCTGCCGGACCGTTCACCATCTGGCTGACAATGAGCGACTTGCCGTCGGGCGTCAGCTCCAGATCTTCGGGCGAGCGTGTCCCACAGAGGATGTCGATATCACCGTGTACGCCGCACTCCATCAAAGGCGGCGCTGTCGGGCCACCTTTGCCTTGAGCCTGGACCAAACTCGCAAGAGCCACGCCAGCCAGTAACACAAGAACTACGGATTTCATCTTCATTCTCCGTTGGCAAGTATAATCCAAACTGAGAATCCTAAAGCGCCTATGACCCACACTCCCTCGCACACACGCCGCGATTTCGTTTCCGGGCTCACGGTAGGAATGGGTCTGCTGCTGGGCAGCTGTAACCGGACCGCTCCCGAAACCAAAGCCGATGCCGATTCCGGTCCAGCCGATATTACTCTGCGCATCGGTCCGGTGCTGGTCGATATCGCCAAGGACCACACGATCAGCACGCTTGGGTATAACGGCAGCGTTCCCGGTCCTTTGATCCGGATGAAGGAAGGTGTGCCGGTCACCGTGGACCTGTTTAACGACACGGATTCGCCGGAGCTGGTCCACTGGCACGGCCAGATCATTCCCGCCGATGTCGATGGAGCCGCCGAGGAAAGGAGTCTGGTGGTTCCGGCCAACGGGCACTTGCGTTATCGCTTGACGCCGCAGCCGGCGGGAGCGCGCTGGGTGCATTCGCACGTCATGGCGATGTCGGATTTGAGCCGTGGAACTTACACCGGGCAGTTTGGATTCGTCTACGTGGAGCCCAAAAGCCAGCCCGGCGCGTACGATCAGGAAATCTTCCTGGCGACACACGAATGGGAGCCTTTCTATACGTCGGCGGAAGAGGCCGAGGAGATGGATCCGCAGCAGAAAGCCAGAATGGCGGAGTTGGCGCCCGAGCTAAAGAAGAATGATAAGTCGAACGGGTGGGAGATCGGCTACCAGCGCTTCACTATCAACGGCAAGTGTCTCGGGTTCGGCGAGCCTATTCGTGTGAAGGAAGGGCAACGCGTCCTGTTTCACTTTCTGAATGCCAGCGCCACGGAGAATATTCAGCTCGCGCTGCCGGGCCACATGTTCCAGGTTGTCGCGCTGGATGGCAATCCGGTTCCGCACCCGCAGGC
>Ga0070683_100003328_pt1 | contig 12997 bp, 13 predicted proteins | sample KBSC713LmetaG_FD_64662 | JGI IMG/M metagenome (GOLD analysis project Ga0070683, IMG submission 64662) | Corn rhizosphere microbial communities from Kellogg Biological Station, Michigan, USA - KBS C7.1-3L metaG | ecosystem: Host-associated > Plants > Roots > Rhizosphere ...
GTCGCTCTGTCGCTGATCATCGGCGACAAGGGCTTTCGCGCCGACGGAGGCGGAGTCCAGCACGTCGACCCGGCGATCCTGCGCCGCGCGATCGACCGCGTCGACGGCGTCGAGATGCGCACCGTGAAGCGCGGCCATCCCTTGTTCGGTCCGGCGTGCGACCTGATCCGCGCCGAGGCTTTGGTCCGCATCCATTGCGAGCCACCGCTGCCGTCCGGCCTGCTTGCCCTCGGGCAGCGCGCAGAGCTTCGGCTCGACGCCCGCCATGGGTCGGAATTGCTCCTGTTCCTCGGCAAGAGCCTTGCGGCTATGATCCGCAAGTGGCTGACGATCCCGCAAGCATAGTTCACCCTGCCGCTGCGCTCGCCGCGCGCTGGGCTTCCCATCTTCAGCACGACCGGCGCCGTTCGCCGCACACGGTCCGTGCCTATGCGGCGACCGCTCACCGGCTGATCGAGTTCCTCGGGCGCTATCGGGGCGAGCTCATCGAGGAATCGGCTTTGACGCAAATCAGCGCGCCGGACCTCCGCGCCTTCCTCGCCGACCGCCGCGCAGCCGGTCTCGGGGCCTCCTCGGCGGCACGCGAGCTCTCCGGCGTGCGGGCGTTCCTGCGCTATGCCGCCGAGCAGCAGGGTGGCCCGGCGCAACTCCCGCGCACGCGCGCGCCGAAGCGCCCACGGACGCTGCCGCGCCCCGGTGCACCAAGCGACGTGCTCGACCTGGCCGAGAATGCAGCGGATGCGGCGAGTGAGCCGTGGATCGGTGCCCGTGACCTCGCGATCCTGCTGCTGCTCTACGGCGCCGGCCTGCGCGTTGCCGAGGCGATGTCGCTGCGCGCCAGCGTCCTTCCAATCGGCGCCACGCTGAGGGTCACCGGCAAGAGGTCGAAGACCCGTGTCGTCCCAATCGTTCCCGCCGCTCGCGATGCGATTGACGACTATGTGCGGCAATGTCCGTACCCGCTGAAGGACGACGTTCCCTTGTTCGTGGGGGCGAGGGGAGGCCCGCTGAACCCGGACCTCGTGCGCCGCGCCGTCGCTGCGGCGCGCAAGCGCCTGGGCTTGCCAGACACGCTGACGCCCCATGCCTTGCGGCACAGCTTCGCGACGCACCTGCTGGCGAGAGGCGCCGACCTGCGTGCGCTCCAGGAGCTGCTCGGCCATGCGAGCCTGTCGTCGACGCAGATCTACACGGCGGTGGACGCAGCGCGACTACTCGATGTCTATCGCCACGCCCACCCCCGCGCCTGAGGCAAAGCCCAGGGACGTCGAACCATTCGTCGCGGCACGCCGATTAGTGGGGAAACCTTCGAGCCGCGACATCAGCCGAGGTAAGCGGCAGCGGTAAAGCGATTGCTAAATAACCGTTTCGGATGAACAGCTTGGCCGAGCTCACGAGAGGAGCTCGCGCCATATCGGATTTACTTCTTTACCCGCCGTTCGATCGCGGCCCAGATCAGCGCCGGAGTATCGGTGCCGTTGAATTGGTCGATGGCGACGATTCCCGTCGGCGAGGTGACATTGATCTCGGTCAGCCACTTGCCGCCGATCACGTCGATCCCGACAAAGATCAGGCCGCGCTTGCTGCACTCCGGGCCGAGAACCGCGCAGATCTCCTCTTCGCGCGCAGTCAGCTCCGTTTTGGCCGCCTTGCCGCCGACCGCAAGGTTGGAGCGGATCTCACCTTCGCCGGGCACGCGGTTGATCGCGCCAGCCACCTTCCCGTCGATCAGCACGATGCGCTTGTCGCCCTCGGCGATCTCGGGGAGGAATTTCTGGATGACGTGCGGTTCCCGGTAGGTCTTGTTGAACAGCTCGATGAGCGAGGCGAGGTTGCGCCCGTCGGCGCCGATCCGGAACACCGAGCCGCCGGCAAATCCGTGCAGCGGCTTGATCACGATGTCGCCGTGCTCGGCCAGGAACTTGCGGGTTAGGCCGCGCGACCGAGTGATCGCGGTGGGGGGCATGAACTGCGGGAAATCGAGCACCCACAGCTTTTCCGGTGCATTGCGGACGCTTGCCGGGTCATTGACGACAAGAGTCTCGCCCTGGATACGTTCGAGCAGGTATGTCGCGGTGATGTAGCCGAGATCGAAGGGTGGGTCTTGGCGCATGAGCACCACGTCCACGTCCTTCCCGAGATCGAGGATTCGCGGCTCGCCGAAGCTGTAGTGGCCGCTTTCGATGCGCTGGACGGTCACGGGATAACCCATCGTCCACAGCCGACCTTCGGCGTAGCTCAGGTCCTCGGGCGCATACCAGGTGAGCTCATGCCCGAGCTCCTGCGCCTTCAGCATGATCGCGAAGGTCGAATCGCCTGCGATGTTGATCCGCTCGAGCGGGTCCATCTGAACGGCAACGCGGAAGCTCATGGCCGTCGGGCTCTAGTGGCGCACGCTACGGCTGTCACCCTTGCCAGACATTTGGGAGATGCTTTGGCCAGCGCCATGGCACGATGAACAAGGCGTCGATCCGGACATCGTCGCCACTCTGCATGAAGCGCGGCGCCAGGCGCTCGGCGGCGACCGCCACGCGCCGCAGCCGCCAGTCGTCGAGGGCGAATGCAGCGGCTTCCTCGGTCGAGCGCGCCTTGACCTCGACGAAGGCGAGGATGCGCTTTCGGCGCGCAACGATGTCGACCTCGCCGCCCGGCATGCGAGCTCGCCGCGCAAGGATCCGCCAGCCGTGCAGTCGCAAATACCAGCAGGCGAGGGTCTCGGCGCCGCGACCGCGCTTTTCGGCGGCATGCCGGTTCATCTGGAGCGCTCCAACGCCCGCGTGTACGCCCGTTTGCGCGGAAGGTTGAGCCTTTCCGCGACTTCCGCCGCCGCGCGCGAAGGCGAAAGATGCTTCAAGGCCTGGTCCAGTGCGGCGTCGAGCTCGGCGTCGCTCGCTTGAGGTGCCTCCGCGGCCGGGCCGACGACGATCACGATTTCGCCTTTGGGCGCGGTATTCGAATAGCGCTCAGCCAGCTCGGCCAGTGTTCCTGTCACGCATTCCTCGTGCAGCTTGCTGATTTCGCGCACCACGGCCGCTTCGCGTGGCCCGAGCCGTTCCGTCAGGCTCGCGAGGCAATCGCCGAGGCGCGGCCCGCTTTCATAAAGGACCAGCGTCGCCCGGATGGCTGCGATTTCGCCGATTGCGTCGCGGCGCGCCTTCGGCTTCGCCGGAAGGAAGCCGACGAACAGGAACCGGTCGGTCGGCAAGCCGGAGAGGGTCAGCGCGGCAACAGCCGCTGAAGGGCCCGGCACGGTATGGACCGCGAACCCAGCAGCGCGCGCGGCGCGGACCAGCTTATAGCCCGGATCGGAAATCAGCGGCGTTCCCGCATCGCTGACCAGTGCCACGGCTTCGTTTCCCAGGGTGGCGACAATGCGCTCGCGCTCCGCATCGCCGCTGTGATCGTCGTAGCGGCTCATCGGCACCTTGGCGCCGATGTGCGCCAGGAGCTTGGCGGTGACCCTTGTGTCTTCCGCGAGGATTCGGTCCGCAGATCTCAACGTCTCGGCCGCGCGCGGGCTGAGGTCACCGAGGTTGCCGATCGGAGTTGCGACGACGTGCAGTCCGGGGGGAAGCGGCTTTTCCATCAGCAGTGGATTAACCTCTTCCAATTCAAGCAGAAAAGAGTCATCGTGCACACAGTTCATTGGCCTGGGGAGAGGGCGATGATTGTACTAGTCGGCGCTTCGGGAATCGTTTTGAGCGCTTTGCAGGCGTCGATTTCGACGCCCACCACGGCATTCCGCGGATGCCTTCACGACGCTGCAGCAAAGGCGACGACGGAGAAGGTAAGTGCGGACACGATCGAGACTTACCTGCGTAATGCCTGCACGGTCCAGATGGGCTCGCTCAAGGAGGCACTCGTGGCCTTCCGGATGAAGAACGGGATGACCCGCAAGGCCGCCGGCGAAGATGCCGAGATGACGATCGACGATTATGTCTCAACGCCTGCCGACAATTATAAGTTCACGGCCCAGCAGAACGCCAAGACGGCCGCCCCCGCTGCTCCGGTCACTGCGGCGGCAACGCCCGCACCGCCCGCGCCGACCCCTGCAGCTGCTCCGGCCAATCCGCTTACGCCGCCTCAAAAGCATTAGGCTGCGCCACGGCGATCTCGCCCAGGATGTGATCGAGCAGCAGGCGCCCTTTCGCGCTGAGCGCCACGCGCGTTCCCGAACGGATTAGATGGCCTGAAGCCACAAGCCGCTCCACCCGAGCGCAATCGACCACGAAGCGCATGCCGAAGCGCTCCGCAATCGCGTCCGGATCGATCCCTTCGCTGAGGCGAAGCCCCATCACCAATGCCTCGTCGGCCGCCTCGGTGGAGGAAAGCGGCGCCTGCTCAGCAATTCCGTTCCCGCTGCTTGCAACGGCGGAAAGGAAATTTTCTGGCTTGCGGTGGCGGACGGTGCGCGTGCCGAGCCGCCGTCCATGCGCCCCCGGACCGACGCCAGCATAATCGCCATAGCGCCAGTAGGTGAGGTTGTGCCGGCTCTGCTGGCCGACTCGCGCATAATTGCTGATTTCATACGCTGGCATGTGGGCCGCCGACGTCATCGCGTCGGTCAGCTCGTAGAGTGCAGCAGCAGCTTCCGCTTCAAGCGGTTCGAACTCGCGCTTTGCAACCATGCTCGCAAACCGTGTCCCCGGTTCGATCGTCAGCTGGTAAAGCGAAAGGTGCTTGGTCCCGAGCGTCAGAGCCTGGGCGAGCATCGCCGACCAGCTGTCTTCGGTTTCCCCCGGAAGCGCGTAGATCAAATCGAAGCTGACGCGGCGTAAGTGTTTCTGCGCGGTCTCAAGGGCGGCAAATCCTTCGCGTGCCGAATGGGCGCGGCCGAGGAAGGCGAGGCCTTGGTCGTCGAAGCGTTGCAGGCCCAATGAGACGCGGTTCACCCCGGCGCTTGCCAGGTCGGCAAAGCGCGCCGTTTCGACCGAGTTCGGATTGGCCTCGAGCGTAATCTCGATATCGTCGGCAGCCGGCCAGTGTGACGCCGCAGCTTCGACGATCGAAGCAACCGTCATCGGCTCCATCAGCGAAGGCGTGCCGCCGCCGAAGAAGATCGAGGTCAGCTTGCGCTCGGGCAGAAGCTGCGCCTCGTGAGCAAGGTCGGTCAGCAGAGCCTCGCGCCAGGTGTCCTGGTCGATGCTTGCTCGAACATGGCTATTGAAGTCGCAATAGGGGCATTTGCTGACGCAGAACGGCCAGTGGATGTAGAGAGCGAGATCTCCGTCATGCTGAACTTGGTTCAGCATCCATTCGTCCGCTGCGCTGCTGTTTCCATCATGGACGCTGAAACGAGTTCAGGGCGACGAATGCAAGGCATTCAACAATTTCCGAAAAGCGTCCGCCCGATGGCTGATCGAATGCTTGAGCTCAGGGTTGAGCTCGCCGAACGTCTCCTCATAGCTCACCGGCACGAACATCGGGTCGTAGCCGAAACCCCGATTTCCGCGCGGCGGCCAGACCAAAGTACCATCGACGCGGCCGTCGAAGGTCTCCGTCTGCCCGTCATTCGGCCAGGCGATGGCGAGGCTGCAGACGAAATGCGCCGCGGGAGCAGATTCCTCGGGTTCTTCGGCCTGCACTTCGCGCCAGACGCGTTCCATTGCGCGCATCCAGTCGCGATTGCCGTCCTCGTCCTCGGCCCAGCGCGCGGAGAAGATTCCGGGTCGGCCGTGAAGCGCGTCGACGCACAGACCGCTGTCATCGGCGAGGGCGGGGAGGCCTGAGAGATCCGCTGCCTCGCGCGCCTTCAAATCGGCATTGTCGGCGAAGGTGTTCCCGATTTCGTCCGGCTCGGGAAGCCCGAGTTCTTCCGCGCCGACGCACGACAGGCCGAGCGGCTCGACCAGCGCCGCGATCTCGCGCAGCTTGCCGGCATTATGCGTGGCGATGACCAGCCTGTCGCCGATCGGCCTCATGCGCCCGCCGCCTTCAGTTGCGCCTGGAAAATCTCCGAACAACCGATCCGGGCCAGCCTGAGGAGCCGCAAGAGGCCCTCCTCGTCATAGCATTCGCCCTCGGCCGTGACCTGCGCCTCGACGATGCTGCCCTCGGCGGTCAACACGAAATTGCCGTCGCATCCGGCTTGGCTGTCCTCGTCATAATCGAGGTCCAGCACTGCATTGCCCTGATGGATGCCGCAACTGACGGCGGCGACCTGGGTGCGGATCGGGTCGGTCGAGAGCGCTTTTGAATTCAACAGCTTGTCGATTGCAATGCGAAGCGCGACCCAGCCACCGGAGATCGAGGCCGTGCGCGTTCCGCCATCGGCCTGGATCACGTCGCAATCGACGATCACCTGCCGTTCGCCGAGACTCTTGAGGTCGATCACGGCCCGGAGCGATCTACCGATCAGCCGCTGGATCTCCTGAGTCCGGCCCGACTGTTTGCCCTTGGCCGCCTCGCGGTTGCCGCGCGTGTGCGTGGCGCGTGGAAGCATCCCATATTCCGCCGTAACCCAGCCCTGTCCCTTGCCGCGCAGGAAAGGCGGGACCTTGTCCTCGACGCTGGCGGTGCACAGCACGCGCGTGTCGCCGAAGCTGACGAGGCACGATCCTTCGGCATGGCGCGTAAAGCCCGGCTCGAACTTCAATTCACGCATTTGATCGGGCGCTCGGCCGGACGGACGCATAGACTCTCCTGATACTGGTGTGCCGCGTCCCTAGACCGTGAAACCGGCCTTCGCCACCGTCATTGCGAGCCGGCGCAGCCGGCGCGGCAATCCAGTCGTTGGCTCTGGATTGCTTCGTCACTACGTTCCTCGCAATGACGAACGGAATGACCCAGCCAATCTGCGAACTCACCGACCGCATGCGCGAGATTTTCGGCCGGGTGGTCGAATCCTATCTCGAGCGCGGGCTGCCGATCGGGTCGAAGGCGCTCTCCGGAAGCATCAGCCTGTCGCCGGCGTCGATCCGCGGCGTGATGCAGGAGCTGGAGGAGCGGGGGCTGCTCACCCATCCGCACACGTCGGCGGGGCGCATTCCGACCGAATCCGGTCTCCGCCTGTTCGTCGACGGAATCATGCAGGCAGCCGCCCCCGATCCGCGCGAACGGCGTGAGATCGAGCGGCAGATCGTTCGCGACCAGCCGATTGAGGATGCGCTGGCGGCAGCATCTGCTGCTCTTTCCGGCCTCAGCCAGGCCGCCGGCATCGTCCTCGCCCCTAAGCGCGAACTGGTGCTCAAGCAGCTGAATTTCGTGCACCTCAGTCCGCGCCGGGCGCTCGCCGTGCTGGTCGGTGCCGACGGTAGCGTCGAGAATCGCATCGTGTCGCTCGACGCGGGCACCACTGCCGCCGCGCTGACCGAAGTCAGCAACTTCATCAACGCGCGCCTGTCGGGCCTGACTCTGACCGAGGCCGGAGCGCGCCTCCGCGCTGAAATTCGCGACCGGAAGGAGCTGGTCGACGCCGCCGCGGCCGAGCTGGTGGCGTCCGGGCTCGCCGCGTGGAGCCATGATCATGCGCGCCGCCCGGTGCTGATCGTCAGGGGACAGGCGAACCTGATCGACGAGCACGCCGCGGAAGACCTCGACCGGGTTCGGAAGCTGCTCGATGAGCTGGAGGAAGCGCAGGAGATTGCCCGTCTCCTGGAGGGCGCGCGCGACGGGCCCGGCTGCCGGATTTTTATCGGCTCGGAGAACCGCATGTTTGCTCTTTCCGGCTCGTCGGTGATTGCCGCGCCTTACCGCGGGAGCCAGGGCGAGGTCGTCGGCGTTGTGGGCGTGATTGGGCCGACGCGGTTGAACTATGCCCGTGTGGTCCCCATGGTGGATTTCACAGCGAAAGCACTAACGAGATTGATGGCATGACAGAGGCCACGAAAGACGAAGAGCAGCTTCACGAGCAGGCGGAAGAGCTGCGCAAGGAGACCGCCGGCGATGTGCCCGAGGTTGCCGAGCACGACCATGTCGCCGAGCTCGAAAGGCAACTCGAGGAAGCGAAGTCGAAGGCGCTCTACGCGGCCGCCGAGACCCAGAACGTGCGGCGCCGGCTCGAAACCGAGCTTCAGCAGGCGACGAGCTACGCGGCGGCGGGCTTCGCGCGCGACATGCTGGCGATCAAAGACCATCTCGAGCGGGCGCTTGCCGCCGTCGGCGACGAATTGCGCGCCGACAAGACTGCGGCGCAGTTCCTCGCAGGCATCGAGGCGACCGCACGTGAGCTCGAGTCGGTCTTCCAGCGGCACGGGATCACGCGAATCAAATCGGTTGGCGAGCCGCTCGACCCGCATCGCCACCAGGCGATGATGGAAATGCCGAGCGACCAGGAACCCGGCACCATCGTCGAGGAAATGCAGCCTGGCTACGTGATGAAGGACCGGCTGCTGAGGCCCGCGCTCGTCGGAGTGGCGAAAAAGCCCGACTAGTGCACTTCCCGGTGGTGCGTTTCGGCCTTGGTCGCGAGGCTGAACCGCGGCTCCGGCTTGGCTGAACCCATCAGGCGCGCGGCGGCATAGCGGCCGACCTCCGGCCCGTGTTTGAAGCCGTGCCCCGATCCGCCTCCGAGCAGCAGCACGTTCTGCCACTCCGGGTGCAAGTCGATCAGAAAGTCTCCATTCGAGCTGTTCTCATATTGGCAGACGCGCGCCTCAGTCAGCGGCGCGCCTTTCAGCAGCGGGAACCGGCGGTCGCGATAGGCGACGATCTCCGCAAGCGCCGCGTCGGATGGCCGCCGGCTCTGCGTGTCAGGATCGACTTCGATGCCGTGCGCATCATGCGCGAATTTGCAGCCTCGGCTTTCGAGGTCGGGGAAGCCATAGAAGATGTCGCCGCCGTTGAAATCGGCCCAGCCGGGCATCGCACCGGGGGAAAAGCGGCGGTCGCCAGCGGGCGGAGCGAAGAAGAAAACCTCTTGCCGCGTCGGCTCGATCCTTGGGCCAATCACTTGCGGGAACAATTTGGGGAGCCACGGCCCCGCGGCGAAGACGAACCGCTCGGCCTTGATGCGTTCTCCGGATGAGAGCTGAATTTCATGGAGCGCAGCGCCGCCGTTTGCGGGCGGCCGCACGAAGCCGCGCGTGAATGTCCCGCCCGCCTTCACGAAACGATCGACCAGCGTCAGCACCGATCGCCTGGCCATCAGCGCGCCGAAGCCGGGCTCATAGAGACCGACCGTGATCCCGTCGAAGTCGATCATCGGGAAGCGTCGGGCCATTTCCGCCTGAGTCAGCACGTCGGTGGGAAGGCCGAACTTCCTGTGCGCGGCGATGCTGTCGCGGACGTAGGGCTCGTCGGTCGGAAAGAAGAACAGGATCCCGGCGGGCACGAAGATGGGTAGTCCGGAAATGGCGCTGAGCGCTTTCCACTGCGGCAGCGAGTCCATCGCCATCCGCGTGTATATCTCGTCCTTGCCATAGGCTGCCCGGGTGAGGCGTGATTCACCGCCTGATGAGGCGCGGCTGTGGGCCGGCCCCCACGCATCGATCAGCGTGACCTTGTGGCCCTGCTCTTGCAGGTGATGCGCGGTCCAGGCGCCGAACACGCCGGCGCCGACGATCGCCACATGCTCTCCACGCTTCTTCGCCATCGGCTTGGCCATTAGCGGAGAAACGGCCGCGCCGCCCGCCCCAAGGAGGAGCGAGCGGCGCGATACGTTTACTGCTTTCACTTCAGGCCGCTGGTCAGCCGCGCTGCGGTGCCGGCGCCGGCGGCGGAGGTGGTGGAGGCGGCGGAGGCGGCACCGGGCAGGTCGCTCCGACCGCGATCACCGAACCATCCGGACAGGTCTGCGTCGGTGGAGGAGGCGGCGGCGGAGGCGGAGGCGGTGGTGGCGGAGGCGCCGCCCTGCCGCCGAAGCTGTCCCTGACGGTCATGCCGATGATCCGCGGCAGGCCGACGTTGTAGCCGAGCCGCGCACGCCCGCCGCGCTCGCGGTCGAACGACAGTTTCGGATCCACGTCGAACAGGTTGTTGACGTAAACCGAGACCTCGATCCCGCTATCCCACTTCAGGCCCGCCGAAAGGTTCACCAGCGTGTAGGCTGGCAACGTGAGCGAGCCGACGTCGGTGGAGACCGTGCCCTTCGCGTTAGTGAGCGGATCGAAATAGGTCAGAAGGAAGATTCCCGCGCCCGGCTCCTGGTCGCCCGGCTGGGTGATCCGGCTGCCGATGCGCTGAACACTGCCGTTCACATACCAGTTCGCATCGGAATTGAAGCGCGACTCATAATTAGCAGTCGCCGCGAACTGATATTTCGGGACCGTCGGCAAGCGATTGCCATCGCGCACCCCGGCGATGATCGCGCCACTGGGTGTGGTCAGGCTGCTGTCGAATTTGGAGCTCAGCACGCTTCCGGCGAATGAGAGTTCGAGACCCATGAGCGGGTGCACCTCGAACTCGGCCTCGATGCCTTCCGAATGCGCCTTGGGCACATTGAACACGACACGCGACGAGCAGCTTCCGGCATCCGCCGTCACCTGCAAATTCTTGATATCGTTGTAGAAAGCAGCGGCGTTGAACGTCACGCCGTGCTTCGAATATTTGACTCCGGCTTCGTAGTTCCAGAGCGTTTCGTCCTTGTAGGTCGGGAAGCCGCCGAACGTCCGAGCGTCGGGCCCGTTGGGGACGCCGTTATCGCACAGCGGGAGGTTCAACGGATCGTTCACGCCGCCGAGCCGGAAGCCCTTCGCCGCCTGCAGATTGACGCTGAGGTTCCGGTCAGGCTCCCAGCTCAGGATTGCACGTGGCGAGAAGCCGTTCGACTTGGTCCTATCGGTCCGGTCGTCACCGTTGGAGAAGAGCCCACCTGAATGGAAGCGCCGCTTCTCGTGGAAGTCGTACCAGCGACCGCCCGCCGTGATCTTGAACTGGCTGATCTTGTAGCTGGCCTCGCCGAACAGCGCCTTTTGCGTGTCCACGTAGGGCAGATCAGCATGGTACGGATTATCGTGCAGCCCAAAGCCGTTATCGACCGCAGCCGATGTGCCGGCGCCGAACCGCGCGTCGGTGAACGCATCGTAACCGGGGGTTGGCAGGCGCTGGTGATAGTCGCGGTCGGCACGGCTATAGAAGCCGCCGAACACCCACTGCAGCGGCCCTGAGCCTGTCGACGCGAGCCGAAGCTCCTGAGTCCACTGGTCGAGCTGCGTCGTGTCCCTCAGGTTCGAGGCGAGATTGATGCCGGCCGGCGGGAAGCCGAGGTCCACGCTGACCGATCCCGTCAGGGCGGATGCGTCGCGGCTGACGAGGATGTTGCGATGCAGGTAGCTGCTCACGGACGTGAGCTCCGCCGGTCCGAAGTTCCAGCTGGCCGTCAAATCGTAGAGGCTCGTCTGGTCTTTGAACCGCTCGGGTATCTTCAGATAGACGGTCCGGCTGCCCTTGCCGAGATCGGCTCCGCCGCCCGTCGTGAACTGATTGTCGTAGAGGTTGAAGAATTCCTCGCGGTTGAACCCATTAGCGGTGGCCCGCTGCCAGACCACGCGAGGCGTGATCTTGATATTGTCCGTCGGTTCGAGAAGCATCGACAGCCGTCCGCCATAGCGTTCGCCGTCGTTGACGTTCTTCTTGCTGTACGGGCCGACCGAATTGATGAACCCGGGGAAGTGCGAATAATAGAGCACGCCGCGGACGGCACCCACGGTGCCCATCGGCAGGTTGAGCGCGCCCTTCGCGTCGTAGCCCCAGTCGCCGCCCTTGGCGACGCTGACGCCGCCCTCGACCTGGCCTTCGAAAGTCTCGAGCTTCGGCTGATTGGTGATGTAGCGGATTGTGCCGCCGACCGAACCGGCGCCGAACAGGGTGCCCTGCGGCCCGCGCAGGGTCTCGACGCGGTTCAGGTCGAAAAGGTCGAAGTCCGGAGTGAACAGCGACAGCGAGACCGGGCTCTCGTCGAGGTAGATGCCGACCTGCTCCTTGACGCCCGGCTGGTCGCGAACGACCTGGCCCGCGGAGACGCCGCGGATCGAGACCTGGCTTTGGCCCGGCCCGAGGTTCTGGACGGTCAAGTCTGCGACGTTGCGACTGATGTCTTCGAGCGTCTTCGCGTGCGCGCGCTCGATATCGGCTTGCGTCTGCGCATTGATCGAGAAGGGGACGTCCTGGACTGTCGAAGCGCGCTTGGTCGCCGTGACGATGATCGCGTCTTCCTGCACTTGGGCCGGCGCGGCCTGCGGCGGCAGGTTGACCGCTTGCGCGGTCTGCTCAGGAGTCGTTTGTCCAGTCGCCGCAGCACTGCCCGGTGCTGCAACAGCGATGATCGAAGTGCTGATCAGCAACGCTTGCGTCGCACGCATGAGAACCCCCCAATTTTTTGTCGCCCGACCGACTTTATGCCCGAAACAACCATGGGGGAGGAAGGGGAGCGCGACATATCGGCAACTTTCGTGCACCGGCTGTTGCACGATTGTTACAGCCGCTGAGGCGAGAACCGCAGCTCAGCCGAACTCGAGAAGCGCCCGCGGCGGCGGGTTTTCGATTGCCGCCCCGTGATCGGCGAGAAAGCGATGCCGGACGATTTCCGCTTGCTGCTCAAGGCCGTAGCGGGAGAACGGCTTCCCGGGCTCGAGACGATAGGAATAGCGGCAGAACGGGTGCCGCATCAGCGGCAGATACAGCTTCCCGCGCCTTTGCGTCTGCCACACGTGAGTGAGCTCATGAATGAAAAATCCCTGCCGGTTGAGCGGCTCTCTCGAGAAGTCCTCGGACCATCCGCCACCGTCCGGGTGGAACCAGATGTTGCCCATTGGCGCCATGGCGGCGCGGCGCGGGTGCAATGGCCACCACTTGCCTTCGACCAGCCGCACCTTGGAATAATCGATCGCGTCGCCGAATATCGAGCGGGCGAGCTCGATTTCGCCGGCAGTAAGCGAACGCCGTTTCATGTGCAGTGCCCTAGTGCCCTGCGCGTGTGGGCGCTACTTGCAGCCACACCGGCGCACCGCTAGGGCAGCGCAAAAGCAACACGGAGGAAGCCCCACATGAGCGAGACTGCCGATCGGGTGAAGAAGATCGTCGTCGAACATCTCGGCGTCGAGCCGGACAAGGTGACCGA
>Ga0070683_100003329_pt1 | contig 12996 bp, 14 predicted proteins | sample KBSC713LmetaG_FD_64662 | JGI IMG/M metagenome (GOLD analysis project Ga0070683, IMG submission 64662) | Corn rhizosphere microbial communities from Kellogg Biological Station, Michigan, USA - KBS C7.1-3L metaG | ecosystem: Host-associated > Plants > Roots > Rhizosphere ...
CGAATGCCGTGAGGGGTTTGTCGCCCAGCTTGCCGGTGTCCATGTGCTGCGCGAACACCGTATTGAACGCCTTCACGACCTTCGACCGCGGCAATTTCTTCTGCAGTTCCTCGGCGCCGCTCGTCGTGTGCCCTATCGCCAGGTTCATGTTGTCGTCGAGGGCGTTCGTGACGTCGATGACCGTCTTCCCCGACAGCGCCTCGCCCGCTGTTTTGACGACGTCGTCGATGGCGCCGAACGGCACCGCGAGGATCACGATCTCACCCCAAGCGGCGACGTCGCGAATCGCCGCAGGATCCTCGCCGACCGCCCGCACCTCGTGTCCAGCGCGCTTCAGGCCGCGGGCGAGCGCGCTCCCGACGTTGCCATCTCCCAAAATCCCTATCTTCCTGGCCATGGTGTGCCTCCTTCGTCGAGTCGCCGCGTCCGTTCGCGCACCAATGTGGTGCGTGTCAGGCGGCGTGCCATCAGGCCGCCACCGAAAACCACGGTTGTGTGAGGGATCATCCATGAAGAGCGAGCGCAACAGACGGAGCGGAGCGTCCCTCCGCCGAATGGGCGATCGCAGGAACTCGAGCGCCTTGCTCGGGTAGCCGCGATCCGGTCGACGTGCCTCGCCGCGAGGCTTTAGCTTTCAGCCGATGGCCGCGGCGAGAATCGAGGACTACGCGATGATCGGCGACACGCAGACCGCTGCCCTGGTGTCGCGGAGCGGATCCATCGACTGGGCGTGTTTTCCGCGATTCGATTCCGGCGCGTGCTTCGCGGCCTTGTTGGGCGAGCGCGACAACGGACGGTGGTCGATCAACACCGTCGAGCGTCCTGTTCGCACGACGCGCCGCTACCGCGCGGAGACTCTCATTTTGGAGACGGACATCGAGGTCGCGAGCGGTGCCGTCCGCCTCATCGACTTCATGCCGATCCGGGGCGGGACGCCGGACATCGTCCGCATCGTCGAGCCGATCCGTGGACAGGTTGCGATGGAAGCCGAGCTCGTCATTCGCTTCGACTATGGCCGGACGGTCCCGTGGGTCCGAAGACAGGACGGCACGTTCACGGCTACGGCCGGGCCCGATGCTCTTTGCCTGCGCTCCGACGTCGAGCTCCACGGCGAAAACCTCGCCAGCGTCGCGCGGTTCGACGTGACGGCCGGAGACCGGCGCGCGTTCGTTCTGACCTGGTATCCGTCGCATCGTGACCTGCCCGAGCGTATCGATCCGATGCTTGCGCTGGCGGATACCTCGGAATGGTGGCGGTCATGGTCGCAGCGGTGCACGTTCCGTGGACCGTGGCGTGAGCCGGTCGCGGCATCCCTTCGCGTGCTCAAAGCACTGACGTATGGTCCGACAGGCGGCGTCGTCGCGGCGCCGACGATGTCTTTACCTGAGTGGCCGGGAGGCGTCCGCAACTGGGATTATCGATACTGCTGGCTTCGCGACGCGACGTTGACGCTGTACGCCCTGATGCTGGGCGGCTACACCGAGGAAGCGGCCGCCTGGCGTGAATGGCTCCTCCGCGCGGTCGCCGGCGCCCCGACGGACCTTCAGATCATGTACGGGCTCGGCGGCGAACGACGTCTCCCGGAGTACGAAGTCCCTTGGTTGACCGGATACGAGCAATCGCGGCCGGTACGCATCGGCAACGCGGCTCACGAGCAATTGCAGCTCGACGTCTACGGAGAGGTGATGGACGCGCTTCATGAAGCGCGCCGATTCGGCATCGCGCCCGATCGCTGGGCCTGGGCGCTCCAGAGGAAGATCCTCGCATCGCTCGAGTCGAAGTGGAAAGAGCCGGACCAGGGCATTTGGGAAGTCCGCGGTCCGCGGCGCGATTTCACCCATTCCAAGGTGATGGCATGGGTCGCATTCGACCGCGCCATCAAGTCGATCGAGGCCTTCGGTATGAAGGGACCCGTCGATCATTGGAGGGCGATTCGGGCCGACATTCATGAAGAAGTCTGCGCGCGCGGATACGATCGCGATCGAAATACGTTCATGCAGGCCTACGATCGTCGGGAGCTCGACGCGAGCCTGCTGATGATTCCGCTCGTCGGGTTTCTGCCCGCCACCGATCCGCGCGTGATCGGTACGGTCGAAGCGATCGAGCGCGACCTCGTCGAAGAGGGCTTCGTGCTTCGGTACCGGACCGAGAGCGGCCGTGGCTCCGACGGCCTACCGCCGGGAGAGGGCGTCTTCCTGCCGTGTAGCTTCTGGCTGGCGGATGTTTACGCACAGCTGGGTCGACGAGACGACGCCGTAGGCCTGTTCCAACGCCTTCTGAACATCCGCAACGATGTCGGCCTGCTCTCGGAAGAGTTCGATCCGCGCAGCGGACGCCTGCTCGGAAACTTTCCGCAAGCGTTCTCGCATCTGGCGCTCGTGAATACGGCCTGCAATCTGACCGCAGCGCCCGAACGACCAGCCCGCCATCGCTGCCAGGACCACGGGTGATTTAGCTGCACGATGCTCGCCCGATGGCGCTAAACCTCTTGCACCAGAGAGGACGACATGACGTCGAGCGACCTGAGCAAGCCGCCCAGCCCGCAACCGCCGCGGGAGAGCCATCCCGAATCGCAGCGGCCCGAGCCGCGGAAATCGTCGCCGCCGTGGCGGACGGAAGGCCTTCCTCCCGGGCAGCCGCCGCGGCGCCGGCCGCGCTGGCTCAGCATGATCTTGTGGGGGGCCGCGGCGCTTCTGTTGTTCAGCACGCTCACCATGCAGGAGCGGCTGTCAGGGCCCGACGCCGTGTCGTACACGGAGTTCAAAAGCCAGGTCGCGGCCAAGAATGTCCACGAGGTGTTCGCTCACGGTGAATCGATCGAAGGGCGCCTCAAGAAGGATGCGCCGCTACCGGACCGGCAGGACAGCCGTTACCAGCAATTCACGACCGAGCGCCCGACGTTCGCGAAGGACGATCTGCTGGGCGAGCTGACCGCCACCGGCGCAACGGTGCGGGCGAAGCCCATCGTCCAGCAGCGCGGTTTCTTCATGAACATCCTGGTTTCGGTCGCGCCGCTGCTGCTGCTGTTCGTGTTCTGGAGCTGGATGCTGCGGCGACAGCAGAGCGCGATGGGGGGGATGCTCGGCGGCGGCAAGCAGAGGCGTGTCGATCCCGAAACGGTGCGGGTCACCTTCGCGGATGTTGCAGGAATTGACGAGGTCGAGGCCGAGATCAACGAGGTGGTCGATTTTCTCAAGGACCCGGACAAGTACCGCCGGCTCGGCGCCCGCGCGCCGAAGGGGGTCTTGCTGTCCGGCCCGCCCGGCACCGGCAAGACGCTGCTCGCCCGCGCGACCGCTGGCGAGGCCAAGGTCCCGTTCTTCAGCGCGAGCGCCTCCGAGTTCATCGAGATGATCGTCGGCGTCGGCGCGAGCCGGGTCCGAGAGCTGTTCAGCGAGGCCCGGAAGGTGGCGCCCGCGATCATCTTCATCGACGAGATCGACACCATCGGCCGGGCGCGCGGCGGCCCTCGCTCCTTCGGCGGGCACGACGAGCGCGAGCAGACGCTGAACCAGATCCTGACGGAGATGGACGGGTTTTCGGGTGCTGAAGGCGTCGTGGTGCTGGCGGCGACCAACCGGCCGGACGTGCTGGATCCGGCGCTGCTGCGGCCCGGGCGCTTCGACCGACAGATCACCGTGCACCCGCCCGACCACAAGGGGCGGGTCGACATCCTGAAGGTTCATTCGCGAAACGTGCCGCTTGCGGGCGATGTCGACTTCGAGCGGCTCGCGGCCGCGACGCCCGGCATGACGGGCGCCGATATCGCCAACTTGATCAACGAAGCCGCGCTGCTGGCCGCGCGCCGGGGACAGCCGGCGGTCGACCAGCGCAACCTGTTCGACGCACTCGAGAAGGTGCAGCTAGGCACCGCACGCAACGTGGTGATCCCGGAGGCGGAACGGCGGCGAACCGCCTACCATGAGGCGGGGCACGCGCTGCTCGGCATGATCCAGCCCGGCGCGGATCCTGTCCGGAAGGTGTCGATCGTGCCGCGCGGGCGTGCGCTGGGCGTGACGCTGTCGACGCCGGACGCCGATCGCTACGGCTTCGACCGGGACTACCTGCGCGGCCGGATCATCGGCGCTCTCGGGGGCATGGCGGCCGAGGAGGAGGTATTCAAGGTTGTGACGACCGGCTCGGAGAGCGACCTCGAGACCGTCAGCCGGATCGCCCGGTCGATGGTCGGGCGGTGGGGCATGTCGGAGAAGGTCGGCCGGCTGTCGGTGTTGCCGGCCGAAGGCGACCCGCGCATGGCCGGCATCTCGGACGCCCTGCTCGACGCGGTCGACGAGGAGGTCCGGCGCATCACCGACGAGTGCTACACCGAGGCGCGGCGGCTGCTTCGCGATAACCGCGGGAAGCTCGACGCGATCGTCGTCCAGCTCCTGGCGCGCGAGAGCCTGGACGAGCCCGAGGTCTACGCAGCCGCCGGCATCGCGCGCCCAGCCGGTCAACCGCCGACCAACGCCGTCGTGCAGGCCTGAGCGCACACGCCGAAAACTCGCCGAACCGATAGCCTCAACGGCGCTAACGACGAAAACCGGAGTGCCCGGGCAACACGTCGACCAGCTGGGGTTTGCGGCCGGCTGATTGTTGATCGGACGCGACCATCAGGCGCAGCCGCTCCGGCGACGGTCCGCGGTAGACGTATGCTCCGGATGCGAGCACGCGCGGCTCGAGGCCCGGCTGTTGCTGGTACTTCTGCTGAGTCTGCGCGCACAGTTGCGTGAGTTTTTCGACCGCCGCATCGAACGAGAGGGTTTCCCCCGTGACGTCGAGGTAGCGGCGAACTGCGGCCGCGCCGATGTACCACGCAAACTCGCTCATCGCTCCAGGCTACGTCTGCCGCCCGCTCCGTCAACTTTTCGGCTGCGCAGGAAGAAAGTCGCCGACCAGGTCGGCGAGTTGTCAGGCCGCGTGAGCCCGCTTGTCGTTTCGTCAGGCGAGCAGTCGATTCCTCCGAACGATCTCGGCGTTCAGCACTCCGGCGAAGCCGACCCAGGCGAGGTATGGCGCCATCAGCGCCCCGGCCGCGCGATCGAGCTTCGACGCAGCGCGGATGTAAGCCGCGATCGCCGCGGCCAGCCCTATGAGATCGACGAGCGCCGCGCGTGGCCGGTGCTTGCCGAAGAACAGCGGCGACCAGATCCCGTTCAGCCCGAGCTGAGTCGCCCATATCGCCAGGGCTCGCGTTCGGTCCGGCGACGAGGGCTTGCGCCAGATGCGATGAGCCGACACAGCCATCAAACCGTAAAGCGTCGTCCAGACGGGTCCGAACACCCAGGGGGGCGGATTGAAGCTCGGCTTTCGCAGCAAGCGGTACCAGATCTCTCCCCCCTTCCCCGTCGACCGCGCACCCGCCGCCGCGGCGGCAGCAGTGATTCCCAGGAACGCCAGCAGCCCCAACCCCGACGAGCGTCGCGCCATCCGCGCAATGTAATGATTCGCAAGGGACATGGCGCGCTGGGCCGATCGCGATCGACCCGCGCGAGGACGTCTAACCGGCGGAAGACGCGGCCTGCCCGTTCTTCTTAGCGGCGGGGACTTCGTCTGGAGGCGCGGACCGTGGGCTGCGCCGCCGAACCGAGTGCACCATGCCCAAGCCAGCCGCGAGCCTCACCAGCTGCGCGCGATCGCGCAGTCCAAGCTTTCGGTTGATGCGATTGAGATGGGTGTCGACCGTCTTGCGGGCGATGCAAAGTTGTTCGCAGATCTCGGCCGCCGTGCGGCAATCGGCGGCGAGTCGAAAGATCTCGCGCTCCCGTTCCGAGAGAACCTCGAGAACGTCGTCGGGAGCCCACGAGGCGTGGCCCTCCGATAGTCTGCCCGCGACGGACGGGGACAAGTAACGAACGCCGCGAGCGACCTCTTCGATCGCCTGCATCAGAATCTCCGGCTCGTCGCCTTTGACCACGTACCCGAGCGCGCCCGCGTCCATGGCGTCTCGAAGGTCATGCAGCTGATCATGAGCGCTCAGGATGACGACATGGGTGCTCCGGACGCGTCGTAGGATCTCGCGCGTCGCCACGACCCCGTCCATGCCTGGCAAGTCGAGATCCATGAGGACGACGTCAGGCCTCACTGATTCGATGACGGGAAATGCGTCCCGCGCCGTTCGCGTCTCACCGAGGACTTCGAACCTCGGAGACGACGTCAATATGCTGCGGACGCCCACTCGAAACAGATCATGATCCTCGACGAGAACGATTCTGAGGTTCGGCACGGGACTGTCTATCATCGGTGCAGTCCACAGCGATCAATCGCGCGACCAGAGTTCGCAAAATACGGACGTGACCCGAGCGATACGGCCCCTCCACAATGGAGGAATTCCGGCCTCCTGCGGACCCATTAGTCATCCGCCGGCGTGGCCGACGACATCCTCGCGTGCGACGCCTGGGAACTGCAGGATGTAATCAGCGCCGCATGCGCGCGCCGGGGTCTGGAAGCCGGTCGGCAGCTGGCCACGCGTCGCCCGAAGGGCGAGGTCCAGCGCCGTCCAGCTCGTGAGCTCGTAGGCCTCGGGGGTCCGCAGGCGGGCTGTGACCACGGCGTTCCTGTCGTCCTGCGCCTCGGCCCAAAGGTGACTCACCCGGCTCGCGCGCTCGGCGGCAGACGGGCCTGGCGGCCCGTGGCGTACGCGAGCGCCGAGCCAGCGTTTGACCGCCGGCGAACGCAGCAGGGGCGCGAGCCCGCGCGCGAGCCGTAGTCCGAGTCGCGCTGCGAGCGGAAGCGCGACATAGACCTCGACGTTCCCGATGCCGGTGGTGTGCGTGGCAGTCGCCACGTCTCCCCACGGAATCGTGATCGCCGCGCGCGGCCCCTCCCCGAAGTCGATCCGCCGCGTGCGCCAGCCGCTTGGGACGCGCACCAGATTGCCGTCACGCCGGATGACCCCACCGCCGTGCGCGTTCTCGATGCTGGTGAGCGCGGTTCCGCGCGACATCTTGGTTCCGACAGCGAAGGCGAGCCTGAGCGTCGTCGCCGACGGCAAACGGCCCGCCACGTGCGCCAACAGACAATCCGACGGGACCACGTCGAATCCGGCTCCGGGAAGCACTGTCACCCCGGCCGCTCGCGCCTCTCCGTCGCGCCGGGCCAGCGCTTCCAGGACCTCAATCTCGCCCGTGATGTCGAAGTAGTGCACACGCCCGCGCAAACACGCGTCGACGAGCGGCGCTGCGGTTCGCGAAAATGGTCCGGCGCAGTTCAGAACGGCGGCGGTCCCTTGCAGGGTGGTCGCGATCGCCTTCGCGTCGTCGAGCCCGAACACCCGATGCGGCAGTCCCACCTGTCCAGCCAGCGCGGCCACGGCGACGGCATCCCGCCCAGCGAGCACCGCAGGCACTCCTTCGGCAGCCGCCCGCCGCGCGATGAGTTCGCCCGTGTATCCGTTCGCTCCGTAGATGACCAGCGCCGACACGAAACCCCTGGCCCCGAAGGTAACGCTCTGCGGAGGCCTTTGCCCGTCGCTACGGAACGTTGAAGCGCGGCGCTCACGAGCGTGATGAGAGCTCGCTCGCGAACCTCACGTATCGCATCGTGGTCTAGATCGACGCATGGCCATGATCTCCCTTAGCCGATACGGATTCAGACTTGACCGACCGTGCGACGGACCTAGGTTCCTCCCGCACGGCAGGAGGTACGCATGGCCACGACCCCCGATGCGAGAACCGTCGCGATGGCGTACATCGAAGGCTGCGCGCGCAAGGACCTCGACGCCGTGGCTCGGCTGCTTGCGCCCGACGTGAAGTTCGAAGGACCGGGGAACACGGTGACCGGTGCCGATCCGTACCTGGCGGTCTTGCGGCGCATTGGCCTGGTCTGGCTGCGCAGCGACGTCAAGAAGGTGTTCACCGACGGATCCGACGTATGCGTCATCTACGATTTCGTCACCGATAGCCCCGCCGGTGCCGTTCCTACCGTCGAATGGCTGCGCGTCGAGGATGGGCGGATCACGGCTGTAAAGTTGTTCTTTGACCGCGTCTCGTTCAAGCCGGCCAGCGACGAGTTGGCTCGCCGTCTGGCCACGAAGTAATCCGCGCCGTCGCCGTCTCGGTTGCTGCCGAACGCAATCTGCGGTCTCTCCTTCCGCTCGCAAGCCGTGCCCAGACTGGGCTCATCCTGCGTTGGCCGCCAGGCGATCGAGCAGCGCCGCCAGGCGCTCGATGTCCGCATCGGGGATGCCGGTGCGGAGGCGGCGATCGAACGCGGCGGCCGCGCCGCGCAAGCGCTCGAAGGTCGCCTCGCCCTTCTTCGTCAGCGTCAGAACGTGAACGCGGCGGTTGTCGGGGTCACGCTCGCGCGTAACGAGGCCGTCCGCTTCCATCGCGTTCAGGTGGTGAGTCGCCGTAGCGCCTTCGATACCGATGGCCGCGGCCAACTCGCGTTGACTGCTCACCGGCCGCGTCTTGAGCGATATCAGGATCAGCCACACCGGTCGCGAGCCGCCCGCCGCGGCCAGGGCGTCGTCGAACGCGCGGCTCACGCCCTTGGCGGTCGACGCGAGCTTGCGGCCGATGGGTATGACGCGCGGCGGTCCGGGCATGGGGCGGCGACGCCTTCACAATACTTCACGTCTAAGGCTTAGACATCGAATCATTCGATGTCTAACGTTCAGGTCATGACCACGCCGAGACGCCGCGCTGCCACCGCCATCACAACTATCATCGCCCTGATCGCCCTCGCGCTGTCAGCCAGCGCCGCTCCACCTCCGGGCAAGCTGGTGGTCGAGGTGACCGGCTTCCACAGCGACGACGGCCAGCTCCTGCTTCGCCTCTACGCCACTGAGGCGGGCTTCCCCACCGACGGTAGCCGGGCCCTCCGGCAGGTGGCGCAGCCGATCACGGGTCACCGCGCCGTTGTCGAGCTGGCGGATCTGCCCCTCGGCACCTATGCGATCGGCTGCGTCCACGACGAGAACGGGAACGGCAAACTAGACACGAACCTGCTCGGCATCCCGCGGGAGGGTGTGTGCGCCTCGAACGACGCCCGCGGGCACCGCGGCCCGCCGCGCTGGAGCGACGCCCGCTTCGAGTTGAAGGCGAACGCCACCCCGTTGCAGATCCACGTTCGCTACTGAAGGAGGGATCCATGACGGCTCTGAAGGACAAGGTCGCGCTCGTGACGGGCAGCTCGCGCGGAATCGGCGCGGGCATCGCGAAACTATTCGCGCGCGAGGGAGCGAGGGTCGCCGTCCACGGGCGCGACGATGCCTCGATAGCGGCCACGCGACGGGAGATCGAACAAGCGGGCGGCCGCGCCATCGCCGTCGCCGCCGACGTGACCCGGTACGCCGAGATCGAGGCGATGCGCGACCGCATCGAGCGCGAGCTCGGCCCGATCGACATCCTGGTCGCCAACGCCGGCGGCAGCTTCACGCCCCCCGCCCTCCTCGAGCAGATCAGCGAGGAAGGCTGGCGCGCGTCGGTCGAAGGAAATCTGACCGCGACGTTCCTGACGATCAAGAGCGTCCTGCCCGGCATGAAGCAGCGCGGCTCGGGCGCGATCATAACGCTGTCGTCGTCGGCTGGCCGGCGCGCCAACCCACATTCTCCGATCCCCTACGGCGCCGCCAAGGCCGGGATCGAGATGCTCACCCAGCACGTCGCCACACAGGCCGGTCCGTTCGGCGTCCGCGTCAACTGTATCGCTCCCGAGACCATCCTCACCGAGCGCAACCGCGAGCGCATCCCCGAGGCCCAGCAAAAGCAGTTGGCGGATGCCCACCCCTTGAAGCGCCTCGGCACACCCGACGACATCGCCGGCGCCGCGCTCTTCCTCGCGTCGAACGCGGCCGGGTGGGTCACCGGCGTGATCATCGACGTGGCAGGCGGGGCGACCATGGTGCGCTGATTTCGTCGAACGGCGGACCTCCTCATACATCCGCATGGCGGTACGGTTCTCACCAGTCGCGCCAGCAAGGCGAGCCCCACCCGCTTGACGACTAGCTAGCAAGATCGAGCGCTTCAAATTTCCTTATCGGAGAGGTGGCCAGCCCACCCCGCCCGAGCCCTCACCGGTCGACCTCGTGTGGTCCCGGTCGATTGCGACCTCGCTTCTGCTTGTGGAATCCGAGCGGCGCACCAGCCTTAGAAACTGGGGGAGGTGCGCAAATGAAAGCTGGAGGGTTCAAGCGCTGGGGTGTAGGCGGCGCGCTCGTCGGTGCGCTCGCGTTGGGTGGCTGTTCGAGCATGCCGGGCATGCACGAGCAGACGTGGACGATGGCGACGACGGACAAGATTCCGTCGGCTGTCGGCAAGGTGAAGGTCAAAGAGGAGAAGGACGGCAACACGCGGGTGAAGGTCGAAGTGGCTCACCTGGCCCAGCCCAACGACGTGTTCGACGCGACCACGTACGTCGTCTGGTTGAAGCCGCGGACGGGCCTCGCTCAGAACGTCGGCGTGCTGAACGTCGACAAGAAGCTGAACGGCTCGATCGAGACCCGGACGCCGTTCAAGGACTTCACGATCCTCGTGACCGCGGAGCGGTCGGCCAACGCCACGATGCCGACCGGGCAGTCCGTCATGGACACCAAGGTCGTCATCCCGAGTTGAGCGCAGTCTCCGTCTGAAGAAGAACGACCCGGCTACCTCTGCGGAGCCGGCGCGGCGGGTGCAGTGGGCGCCGGCTTTGCGGCCGGCGCCATCTTCGCACCCGGCGGCTTCGGCTTCGGGATGTACGTCGGGTGCAGCGCCTTGAAGATGCGCTCCTTCGCGAGATAGGGCTGCTTCTTCATATCGACCTTCGATACCTGTTCCAGCGTCGCCGACAGCAGCGCGAGGCGGCTGCGGGCGGCGTCACCGCACGTCGGCGCGCCCGCCGGCGGCGGCTCGGCGTCGCACAGCTCGACCGCGCGCTGGACGGCCGCGAACGCGGGCTCTCCCTCGAAGCGATCCGCGAACGCGATCGCGCGGAGGTGATGCACGCGGTAGTCGTTCGGGTGGTACTTCGCCGCGGCGGTCACCGTCGCCAGCGCCCAGTCGGGGCGATGGCCGTCGAGAAAGATGTTCGCGAGCTCGACGCTCGCGTCGACGGCTTCGGGCCGCCCGATCAGCGTCGACTGCAGCTCGGCGACGCGCGCGCGACGCTCGGGATCCAGCGTCAGCGCCGGCTTCACCGTCGCGTCCGGGCGAGGGAGAAGCACCACCGTCGCCAGTAGAATGAGAACCATCAGATCCAGGATTCGCGTGACGCCCATGTTTGCGCGGACACATTAATAGCGCACGCGTTCCGCGAGATCGAGAGTTCGCGTTACGAGTTCCGGAGTTCCGATAAGCGGGGCCAAATCCCACGATCGGGGCAAATTGCTACGGCCGTCCGATTTGAAACGCGCGTGAAACTCGGGCGAAACGATCTGGCACCACAAGTGCTACTAGCCCGGCCGACGTTCGAGGGACGGGGCGGTTTGCGACACCTTTCTGGCAACGACGCTCTCCCGATTCGAATAGCTGCAATCCGAAGGACTGAAGGAGGCTCCGGATGACCGTTCTCAAGATTCTCGCCGATGGTTTCCACGAAGGCGGCTGGGGCATGTGGCCCATCCTCACGCTGCTCATGATCACGATGGCGATCCTGATCGAGCGCGCTGTGTTCCTGCGCCGCGCCGTCATCGACAAGGAAAAGCTCGTCGCTCTCCTTCGCTCGCAGATCTCCGCCGGCAACATCCAGGGCGCGATCAAGGTCTGCTCGGGCAACTCGACGCCGCTGACCCGCATCGTTCAGGCGGGCCTCATGCGCGCCAACCGCTCGGATGACGAGATCGCGGCCGCCATGGAAGAGGCCGCCCTCCGCGAGCTGCCGCAGGTCGAGAAGCGGACCGGCTACCTCGCGATGCTCGGTAACCTGGCGACCCTCGCGGGCCTCCTGGGCACCATCACCGGTCTCATCAAGTCGTTCGCCGGCGTCGCCGGTGTCGACCCGTCGCAGAAAGCGACGCTGCTGTCGAAGGGCATCTCGGAGGCGATGAACTGCACCGCCTTCGGTCTGTTCACCGGCATCATCGGTCTCGCTGCCTTCGCGTACCTGAACGGCAAGACCCAGAACGCCCTCGACGACATCGCCGAGGTCCGCAAGAACGTTTCGAATCTGCTGTACCAGGCCAAGGCGGCCATGCAGGGCTAGTCCCCGCACCCAACCCAACCTTTCAACGACGACCACCAAGAACAAGGAGAACGACGCATGTTTCTCATGGAGCATTTTCAGGAAGGCGGCTGGGGCATGTGGCCCATCCTCGCACTGCTCGGGATCACCGTTTACATCACGCTCGATCGCTGGATGACCGTCTCGAAGTCGAAGGTCGACGTCGACAAGCTGATGTCGCTCCTGAAGTCGCAGATCGTCTCTGGCAACATCCAGGGCGCGATCAGCACCTGCCAGTCGAGCAACGCGCCGGTCACCCGCATCATCGCGGCTGGTCTGCGCCGCGCCGGTGGCACCGAGCACGACGTGCAGCAGGCGATGGACGAAGAGGCGCTCCGCGAGCTGCCGAAGATCGAAAAGCGCACGGGCTACCTGGCGATGCTGGGTAACCTCGCGACGCTGGCCGGCCTCCTCGGCACCATCACGGGCCTCATCAAGTCGTTCGCCGGCGTCGCCGGTGTCGACCCGTCGATGAAGGCGACGATGCTCTCCAAAGGTATCTCCGAGGCGATGAACTGCACCGCGTTCGGCCTCGGCACCGGTATCTTGGGTCTGGGCACCTACGCCATCATCAACGGCATGACCCAGGGCGTGCTCGACGGCATCAACCAGGCCACGGTGGAGACGCTGAACCTGGTCGTTGCCGGACGCGACGGCGGCGGGCAGCAGCAGTACTAAACGCCCCTCGTAAGGAGCAACCACCATGGGCGTTTCAGTCGATACCGGCAATAAGGGCGGCAAAAAGCCGCTCAATGCCGACCTGAACCTGGTTCCGTATATCGACCTGTTGACCTGCATGGTGGCGTTCCTCCTCATCACCGCGGTCTGGTCCCAGCTGGCGCGCCTCAACGTGCA
>Ga0070683_100003330_pt1 | contig 12996 bp, 14 predicted proteins | sample KBSC713LmetaG_FD_64662 | JGI IMG/M metagenome (GOLD analysis project Ga0070683, IMG submission 64662) | Corn rhizosphere microbial communities from Kellogg Biological Station, Michigan, USA - KBS C7.1-3L metaG | ecosystem: Host-associated > Plants > Roots > Rhizosphere ...
CACCGGCTCGAGCAATACCACGAGAAGACGGCGCCCCTGATCGAGCACTACGACAGCCAGAGCTTGCTGCGCCAGATCGACGGTGCGGCGGCGCCGGACGCAGTTGCCGACGAGATTCAGCGCACTCTGGCGACGCTGCGGCTCGAGGCCGACGAGGCCATTTAGCGAGTGCCAGGAAGGGCGCAAGCGTGTACAGGATGATCATCCGCAAGACCCCCGAGCAGGTCGACAAGATGGCCGCGGCCGGCGCGATCCTCGTTCGCTGCCTGCACATGCTCGAGGCCAAGGCGCGCCCCGGGGTGACGACCAAGGAGCTCGATCTCGCCGCCGAGAAGATGATTCGCTCCCAGGGCGCCGAGCCCGCCTTCAAGGGCTACCGCGGCTTCCCCGGTTCGATCTGCGCCTCGCCCAACTCGATGGTCGTGCACGGCATCCCCGGTCACTACGAGTGCAAGCGCGGCGACGTGCTGGCGATCGACGTCGGCGTGATCAAGGACGGCTGGGTTGCCGACGCGGCGATGACGGTGCCGATCGGCCCGATCGAGCCCGAGGCGCGCAAGCTGCTCGACGTAACCAAGGCCTCGCTCTTCGCCGGGGTCGAGCAGATGCAGCCCGGCAACAAGCTCGGCGACGTCTCCGCCGCGATCCAGCGGGCGGTCGAGATCGAGGGCCTCTCGGTCATCCGCACCCTGGTCGGTCATGGAATCGGCCGCGAGATGCACGAGGACCCGCAGGTCCCTAACTTCGGCTCGCCCGGCAAGGGCCCGGTGCTCGAGGAGGGAACGGTGCTGGCGATCGAGCCGATGGTCAATGCCGGCGGCGCCCTGGTCCGAATGGGCGACGACGGCTGGGCCGTCTACTCCCAAGACGGCTCTCTAGCTGCCCACTTTGAGTTCACGGTGGCCGTGACAGCCGACGGCCCAAGAATCTTGACCCCCTGGCACGAAGAGTCCTAAGGACGGACGATGTGGGAAGGGCGGCGGGTACCCCTCCCAAAAACGCGCGCCCCGGCTCCGCTGGAGCTTCTGGTCTCCGTGGGTCGCGAGCTTTAGCTTCATCGGCCTCGTTGGTCTGCCGGAAGCTTTGCGTGCGTGCTTTGGGGCGTATGTCGAGGAGGGCCGGGAGGCATCTCCAAAACACTCAAGCGCGGCTCCTGCCGCGCGTTTTGGAGATGCCTCCCGGCCCTCCCCCACCGAATGCGCCCCAAAGCACGCCCCCTGCTATCTTTCCCGGTCGGCCCACTAGGCCAGTTTGTGCCTGCTGTCCAACTCCTGGGACCAGCAGGAGTCCTGTAGTCGATACGAAGACCGGAGCGATGAAGGTCAGAGCTTCTGTAAAGCCGATGTGCGAAAAGTGCAAGATCATCCGTCGAAATGGCGCGGTCTTGGTGATCTGTCAGAACCCCCGACACAAGCAACGTCAGGGTTAGGGCGGCGCGCGCATGGCACGTATCGCAGGAGTCAACGTCCCGGTCGGCAAGCGGGTCGAAATCGGCCTCACCTACATCTTCGGGATCGGGCGCTCGACCGCCCAGAAGATCCTCGAGGAGGCGAAAGTCGATCCGAACACGATGGTCAAAGACCTGACCGAGGACGAGGTAATTCGCCTCCGCGACGCGGTCGACCAGCGCGAGGTCGAGGGCGACCTGCGGCGCGAGCGCTCGCAGGATGTGAAACGGCTGATGGAGATCGGCTCCTATCGCGGTCTGCGCCACCGCCGTGGCCTGCCGGTCCGCGGGCAGCGGACCAAGACCAACGCGCGCGGCCGCAAGGGCCCGCGCCGGATGAGCGTCGCCGGCAAGCGCAAGGTCTAAGGAGACTCATGGCAGCAGCGAAAAAACCCGCCAAAGGGCGCTCCCGTCGGCGCGTCAAGAAGAACGTCACCTACGGACAGGCGCACATCAAGACTTCCTTCAACAACACGATCGTCACCCTGACCGACACCGAAGGCAACGTGATCGCCTGGGAGTCCGCCGGTTCGGCCGGCTTCAAAGGCTCGCGCAAGTCGACTCCGTTCGCCGCCCAGGTGACCGCCGACGCAGCGGCGAAGAAAGGCATGGAACACGGTCTCGAGAAGGTCGAGGTCTTCGCCAAGGGGGCCGGCTCCGGTCGTGAGACCGCAATTCGCTCGCTGCAGGCGGCAGGCCTCGACGTGACCACGGTCAAGGACGTCTCGCCCCAGGCCCACAACGGCTGCCGGCCGAAGAAGCGGCGGAGGGTCTAAGCATGGCCAGAGACACCGCTCCGCAGTGCAAGCAGTGCCGCCGCGAGGGGCAGAAGCTCTTCCTCAAGGGAGAGCGATGCTTCACGGACAAGTGCGGCGTCGACCGCCGTTCCTACCCACCCGGCGAGCACGGCCGCGGTCGCATGCGCCAGTCCGAGTACCGGGTGCAGCTGCGCGAGAAGCAGAAGACGCGTCGCTACTACCAGGTGCTGGAGAAGCAGTTCCGCGCCTACTACGACAAGGCCTCGCGCCAGGACGGCGTCACCGGCGAGAACCTGCTACGGCTGCTCGAGTCGCGCTTCGACAACGTCCTGGTCCGGCTCGGCTTTGCCGCCTCGAGGCGGCAGGCCCGCCAGCTGATCCGCCACGGCCACTGGTTGATCAACGGCCGCCGCGTCGACATCCCCTCTTACCAGGTCCGCCCCGAAGACGTGATCTCGATCAAGTCGAGCTCGGCCGCCGGCGACACGATTCGCAAGGCGACGGAGCTCGTCTCGACCGTTCCGGCATGGCTGCAGGCCGACCACGACGCGCTCACCGCAAAGGTCCTGCGTTATCCCGAGCGCGCCGAGATCTCTGCCCCGGTGCAGGAGCAGCTGATCGTCGAGCTGTACTCCAAGTAGGCCCCACCCGTTTCTGAAATACACGCATACGCAAGGAACTCATGACCACTGACTTCCAGGTCCCTCGTATTACCGCCGAGAAAGTCGATGACCGCCGCGGCACGTTCACGATCGAGCCCCTCGACAAGGGCTTTGGCTACACCTTCGGCAACAGCCTCCGCCGCGTCCTGCTCTCCTCCCTGGGCGGCGCGGCGATAACCAGCGTCCGCATCGAGGGCGTTGCGCACGAGTTCTCCACGGTGCCCGGTGTCAAAGAGGACGTCACCGACATCGTCCTCAACCTCAAGGACCTCGTCGTCCGCATGCATACCGATGCCGACGAGATCGAAGCGCCGCTGGTCGCCACCGGGCCCGGCGAGGTCACGGCCAAGGACATCGACCTGCCGTCCGGCGTCGAGATCCTCAATCCGGAGGCGCCGATCGCCACGCTGGAGAAGAAAACAAAGCTGGAGGTCTACCTGACGATCGGCCGCGGCCGCGGCTACTCGCCGGCGGAAGAGAACAAGTCCGAGGAGCAGCCGATCGGCGTGATCCCGATCGACTCGATCTTCTCGCCGATCCGCCGCGCTTCCTATTCCGTCGCCGCCGCCCGGGTTGGGCAACGGACGGATTTCGACAAATTGACGCTCGAGCTCGAAACCGATGGCTCGATCGAGCCGGGGGCCGCCTTGCGTGAGGCTTCGGAGATCCTGATCAAGAGCCTGGCGATCTTCACCGACGCCGATCGGGTCGAGGAGCTGACGGCGCGCGACCCGATCCCGACGCACTCTCCTGACGTCCTGTCGGGTCCGGGCGGCGACGGCGTTGCCGCGAGCAACGGCCTCGACGAGATCCTGATCGAGGAGCTCGAGCTCGGCGTCCGGTCCTACAACTGCCTGAAGCGGGCCGGTGTGCAGACCGTCGGCGACCTGGTGCGCAAGTCGCGCTCGGAGCTCAACGCGATCCCCAACTTCGGGCAGAAGTCGATCGAGGAAGTGATCGAGACGCTGCACGGCCGCGGTCTGGACCTCTCGGGAGACTGAGGCGGGGAGCCGGCCGACGATGCGCCACCGCAAGAAGCGCAACAAGCTGAGCCGTGACGCGGCACATCGGGAGGCCCTGCTCTCCAACCTCTGCAAGCAGCTGATCGACCACGAGCGGATCAAGACCTCCCAGGCCAAGGCGAAGGCGGTCAAGCCGGAGGTCGAGCAGCTGATCACGCTGGCGAAGAAGGGCGGCCTGCACGCGCGTCGGCAGGCGCTGGCGACGCTGCACAACGACAAGTTCATCGTGCACAAGCTGTTCGAGGAGGTCGCGCCGCGCTACGTGGAGCGGCCCGGTGGGTACACGCGGATCGTCAAGTTGGGTCCGAGGCGGAGCGACTCCACCGAGATGGTCTATCTCGAGTTGGTGTAGGGGGGCGGCGTCGCGGGGCACTCGCCGCCCTGACAAGCGCCTCGCTAATTAGCTCGGCGCTTTGAGTATCCGCCAGTTCGGGAGGAGGCGCCCCACCCTCGCGCCGGCCGAACCAGCTCTCGTCAAGCGCCTCAAGGACGTGCCCGCTCTAGGGTGCCTTGTTCGACACTCTGTGGCGGGCACGTCAGTCGTAGCTGACGGACTCCAGGTAGAGGCCATGGGGCGGTGCGGTCTCTCCAGCGGCCGACCGCGGCGCGCCGGCGAGAAGCTGCTGGAAGTTCGCGACGGTTCGGCGGCCCGACGCCACCTCCAGCATCGTGCCGACGAGGACACGGACCATGTTGCGCATGAAGGCGTCGGCGGTGATGTGGAACGAAGCGACGTTGCCCGCAAAGGTCCAATTCGCCAAGAGGATGTCGCGCTCGAAGCGGACGTGGTCGGTCTGGGTGGGCGTGAAGGCGGTGAAGTCGTGGGTGCCGGCCAGGAGCGCGGCGCAGGCCTGGAGGGCATCGCGGTCAAGGGGGTGCGGCCACCAGAGGGCACGTCCCTGCTCGAAGGGGCTCGGCGAGCGGCGGCTGAGGAGCCGGTAGCAATAGGTCCGCGATCTGGCGTCCCGCCGGGCATCGAACCCGTCGGCGACGATCGCCGCAGCGACCACCGCGATGTCCTCCGGCCCGACCCCGTTCAGCTGCCGCGCCAGGTCCGCCGGCACCTCCACCTCCGTCTCGAAGCTCGCCACCTGGCCCAGCGCGTGTACGCCTGCATCCGTTCGCCCCGCGACCGTAAGTTCGACCGCCTTCCGCAGAACTGTCGCGAGAGCGGCCTCGAGCTCACCCTGGACCGTCCTGAGCTCGGGCTGAACCGCCCAGCCCTTGAAGCCCGTTCCGTCGTATTCGATGTCCAGCCGGACCGCGTGCATAGCCAAAGTATTCCCGCCGAGAGGGGGGCGGCTATCCTTGGCGCGTGCTTCTGTCGCCGTCGCCGCCGATGATCAAGCCGTTTCTCTACGGCGAGGACAGCGACCGCGGCGATTTGGGCGGCTAGCGGCTCCGCGTGCCGGCATCGTGCCGGCGATTGCTGGACCGTTGACCGCGACTGGAAGGAGCACCGCAATGCCTTACCCGAAGATCGAGCTGCATGTCCACCTGGAGGGCACAGTTCGAGCCGAGACCCTGCTCGCGATCGCCCGCCGCAATGAGGTGGCATTGCCGGCTGTCGAGGGGCTTTCCGAGCTCTACCGGTTCCGCGACTTCTCGCACTTCATCGAAGTCTGGATGATGACCACGGGTGCCCTGCGGACGGCCGAAGATTTCCGGCAGGTGGTCGTCGACTACGCCGCTGAGGCGGCCGGGCACGGTGCCGTCTACATCGAGGGCATCTTTGCGCCGGCGGACCCGGCAAGCCGCGGGATCGCCTGGGAGGAGGTGTTCGAGGGCTATTGCGAGGGTGCGCAGGAAGCAAGGGAGGCTCACGGCGTCGAGGTCCGGCTCACACCAGACATCTCGCGGGGATACCCTGTCGAGGTCGCGGAGGAAGTCGCTCGGCACGCGGTGAGGTACAAGGAGCGAGGCATCGTGGGGCTGGGGCTGGGCGGTCTGGAGGCGGAGTTCCCGCCAGAGCTCTACGCCGACGCGTTCGCTTTCGCCCGCGAGGAGGGCCTGGCTTCGGTGCCCCATGCCGGCGAGGTGGCGAGGGTTTCGTCGATTCAGGGTGCGCTGGAGACGCTGGCGGCGGATCGAATTCGACACGGAATCCGCGCTGTCGACGACCCCGCGATGGTGCGGGAGCTCGCCGCACGCGGCACCGTAATCGACGTTTGCCCGATCTCGAACGTGCGCACCGGCGCGGTTGCGTCGCTTGACCAGCATCCGCTGCCGAGGCTCGTGGAAGCCGGCGTCCGCTGTTCGCTTTCGACCGACGATCCTGCGATGTTCGGCACGGATCTCGGCCTCGAGTACGAGACGGCCTGCGCCATGGGGCTTTCGTCGGAAGCCTTCTACGAGGCCGGCCTGGCTGGAGCCCTCTGCGACGCCGAGACGCGAGGCAAGCTTCGGCGCGTCGGGGAAGCGCATGACTGGAGCGGAGACGGGAAGGGCGCCTCCTAGAATCGCCCTATGCGCGTCCTGCTCACCAACGACGACGGAATCACGGCTCCCGGCCTGCAGGCAGCCCGCCGTGCGCTGCGCGAGATCGAGGGGATCGACGTCGACGTGATCGCGCCGGACTCCAACCGCAGCGCCACCGCCCGCAGCATCACGACCCGCGCCCCGCTCACGGTCGAGGAGGTCGAGTTCGAGGACGGCGACGTCGGCTACGCGACCGACGGCACGCCGGTCGACTGCGTCCGCTTCGCCGAGCTCGGCTTGGTCGGGCATCGACCGGACCTGATCGTCTCCGGCATCAACCACGGCGCCAACCTCGGCGACGACATCACCTACTCTGGCACCGTCGCCGCCGCCTTCGAGGGGATCGTCCTCGGCATCCCCGCGGTTGCGATCTCGCAGCAGTCCTCGGGCGGGGGGATGGGCTACGTCAGCGGTCGTTTCGACTTCGGCGTCGCCGCCCCCTTCACCGCCGAGCTGGTCCGTCGCCTGATCGACGAGCCGATGCCGGAGGCGACGCTGATCAACGTCAACTGCCCCGCCGGCGCTCCGCGCGGAATCGAAGTGACCAGGCTCGGCAAACGGATCTACAACGACGAGCTGAAGCTGGTCGGCGAAGAGGGCGGCCGGCGGCACTACGAGATCTACGGCTGGCAACCCGGCTACGAGCAGATCGAGGGAACCGATCTGCACGCGGTCGCCGAGGGCCGGATCTCGGTTACCCCGATCCACTTCGACCTCACCGACCACGGCGGCCTCGAGCACCTGCGCAGCTGGGACTTCGAGGAGATGCTCACGGCCTGTGTCTGAGCCGAGCGCGCGGGCGGAGGCCCTTCGCAAGGAGCTCGCCGAGCACAACCACCGCTACTACGTCCTCGACGATCCGCTCATCGACGACGACGCCTACGACGCCCTGCTCGACGAGCTGCGCGCGATCGAGGCCGAGCACCCCGAGCTGCGCACGCCGGATTCGCCCACCCAGCGGGTGGGGGCGCCGCCGCTCGAGCGCTTCCAGCAGGTCGAGCACGCCGAGCCGATGCTTTCCCTCGCCAACGCCCGCAACGAGGAGGAGCTGCGCGGCTGGGAGACGCGCATCCGCAACCACCTGAAGCGGCTCGACATCAGCGCCGCCGAGTTCAGCTACACGACCGAGCCGAAGATCGACGGCCTGGCGATCTCGCTCACCTACGAGGACGGCGTCCTCGTGCGCGGCGCCACCCGCGGCGACGGCAGGATCGGCGAGGACGTCACCCAGAACCTGCGCACGATTGGCGCGATCCCGCTGGGGATCGACGATGCGCCGGCGCGGGTCGAAGTGCGCGGTGAGGTCTACCTGCCGATCGCCGACTTCAAGGCCTTCAACGAGCGCCGCGCGGAGGCCGGGGAACCGGCCTTCGCCAACCCGCGCAACGCCGCCGCCGGCTCGATCCGCCAGCTCGACCCCAAGGTGGCCGCCGCGCGGCCGCTCTCGATCTGGACCTACGGGATCGGCGCGGCCGGCGGCCTCGACCTCGCCAGTCACAGCGAGGAGGTCGAGTGGCTGGCGGAGCGGGGCTTCAAGGTCAATCCCGACACGGATCACCACCCCGGCGTCGACTCGGTGGTCCGCCGCTGCCGCTGGTGGGAGGAGCGGCGCGAGGAGCTCGACTACGAGATCGACGGAGTCGTCGTCAAGGTCGACGAGCGGGCGCTGTGGCGGGAGCTCGGGGTGGTCGGGCGGGAGCCGCGCTGGGCGATCGCCTGGAAGTTCGCGCCGACGACGGCGACGACCAAGCTGCACAGGGTCGTCTGGAACGTTGGCCGCACCGGCCACCTGGTGCCCTTCGCCATGCTGGAGCCGGTCCATGTAGGCGGCGTCACGGTCTCCACCGCGACGCTCCACAACGAGGAGGACCTCGCCCGCAAGGACGCGCGCGAGGGCGACGACGTCGTCGTCATGCGCGCCGGCGACGTGATCCCGCAGGTCGTCGCGCCGCTGGTGCAGCGACGGCCCAAGGGAACCCGCAAGGCGAAACCTCCAAAGGAGTGTCCGGCCTGCGGCACGCCGACGGTCAAGCCCGAGGACTCCGTCTTCACGGTCTGCCCGAACCGCGCCGGTTGCCCGGGCCAGTCCTTCCAGCACGCCAAACACTTCGTCAGCAAGGGGGCGATGGACATCGACGGGCTGGGGGAGAAGCAGGCGATGCGTTTCCTGCGCGAAGGCCTGATCGAAGACGTCGCCGACATCTACGAGCTGGACGAGGAGCAGCTTGCGGGCCTGGACGGCTTCGCCGAGACGTCGGCGCGCAACCTGGTGGCGGCGATCGACGCCTCCCGCTCCCGCCCCTTCAAACGGGTGCTCTATGCGCTCGGTTTGCCGGGGGTCGGCTACGTCACCGCGGAAGCGCTCGCCGACCACTTCGGTTCGATCGATGCTCTGCACGGCGCCGACCCCGACCAGATCGAGGAGGTGGAGGGCGTCGGGCCGATAATGGCGGTGCAGGTCGCCGAGTCGCTCGCCGACGAGCGCACCTGGGAGCTGGTCGAGAAGCTCCGCCAGAAGGGCCTGCGGCTGGAGCAGGATCCCTCCGAACGCCGCGCCGCCGGCGGCCCGCTCGAGGGCAAGACGCTCGTCCTCACCGGCACGCTTCCCGAGCTGACCCGCGAGGAGGCGGGCGCGATGATCAAGGCCGCTGGCGGCAAGGTGGTCAACTCCGTTTCGAAGAAGACCGACTACATCGTCGCCGGCGAGAACCCCGGTTCCAAGCTCGCCAAAGCGGAGTCCCTCGGCACCGAGGTTCTCGACGAAGCTAGCCTGCTGGCGCTGCTTCGATAGGTCGCCGCTTTTCGCGAATAGGAAGTTCCAATTTCGGCGCACCGTGCGCGCCATCCGTGGATCGCGGTCAGCAAGGCTTGGGGACGTGCCGCTAGCTCAACTAGGTCCCTTCACGGCCGTGCTCGAGGCTCTGGCCACGGCGGTCGGATCCGGTGTGGTCCTCGGTACCGTCCTAGCGGGAGTCATGGCGCTTGCGCTGCGGATGCCATGGCAGTGGACGGAGCGGTGGGCCATGTTCGGGGGCTATCTCGGCGGGATGCTGGGCGCCGGCCTCGCCATCGTCGACGCTACGTTGCGCTATTGTGGGCCGAAATGATTTGTCTGCGAGATCGGTAATGGACGACATTCGCTACGCCAACCGCGGGATCATTGTTGGCATCGCGATCGCGATCGCCGGGGCCTTGATCTTCAAGGACTCGGGCGAAGTGGCGTTGCAGGCGTCCGCTCTCGCCAGCTTCCTCGTCGGGCTAGCTGCGGCATTGATACCCGCCGTGCGTGCCCAACGGCGCCGGGAAAGACGTCAGTAGGACGCCACGGCGCCCGCGATGCGGTCCTGCTCGTAGTGGGCGAGGCTGAGGTTGCGCACGCCGGCCATCAGGATCGAGAAGATCATCGTCTTGCCGTCGCGGTTGAAGCAGTAGCCGGAGAGGTTGCTGACGCCGGTCAGGGTGCCGGTCTTGGTCCGGCAGCGGCCGTAGGCGGCGGTTCCGTGCATGCGGTCGGCGACGGTTCCCTCGCGGCCGGCGAGGGCCAGGTCCTGGATCAGCTCTTCGCCCGCTTCGGTCGGAGCGACCGCGCGCAGCAGGCCGACGACCTGTGCGGGGGAGGCGCGCCCGCTGCGGGTGAGGCCGGAGCCGTCGACGGCGTGCACGCCGGAGCCGTGTTCGCGGGCGAATTGCGCGACGACTCGAGCTCCGCTCGCGGTGCTGCCTTCGCCGCCGAAGCGTGCCCCGAGCAGCTTGATCAGCATCTCGGCGAAGAAATTGTCGGAGTAGACGTCGGTGAGGTTGACGAGCCGCGTCAGCCGCGGCGAGCGCACGACGGCGACCTCTTCGGCGGCTGCCGGCGCCGTCGCAAGCGCCACCTGAGGCTTGATCCGGATGGCGGCTCCGTTGAGCGCGCCGGCCAGGGTCAGGGCCGCCAGCTTGGCCGGATCCGCAGCGAAGCCACGGGCGCTGGCTCCGCTGTAGCCGGCGTCGAAGGCGAGGCCGGAGAGGGGGCCGATGTAGCCGCTCGTCGCGTAGCCGGAGTCGGCGACCCCACGCAGGCGGTCGAAGATCGTGTCGTCGGCGTAGAGCCTGCCGGTCACCGAGCGGATGCCCGCTTCGCGGACCTGGGGCACGAGGGCAAGCAGGTTCGTGCCCAGCCCAGCCTGGAAGCGGTCGTAGAACGAGGGGGTTCCAAGCGCCGGGTCGCCACCGCCCTCGAGGTAGAGGTCGCCGCGCAGCACGCCGCTCGGCTCGAGTGTCCCGTCGGCCAGGACCCTTGTCGGGATGCGGAATTCAGGCCCCAGCCGGCCAAGCGCCGTCGCCGTCGTGAAGAGCTTCATGTTCGAGGCGAGCGGGCGCTGTCGGCCGGGGGCACGGGCGCAGACCGTCTTGCCGGTGTCGGCATCGAGGACGAGCAGCCCGCTGGCCCCACCGCCCCCGTCGACCAGGCGTGCCCTCATCGCCCGACAGAGCCCGCTCCCGGTTGCGGCTTCCGCCGGCAGGGGTAGAAGAACGGCAAGTACCGCGCAAATCGCGACAAAAAGGCTGGGGACGCGCCTCACTGAATGAGATAATCCATGTTTATGGGCAAAGTTGTGGACATAGAGTCGCAACCGCGCCGGCGCCGCGGCCGCAAACGCCCCTCGAAGACCGCCCTCGTCCTCGGCGGCGGCGGCTTCACCGGCGGCGTCTACGAGATCGGTGCGCTGCGGGCGCTGGACCTGCTGGCGGTCAACAGCACCGTCAACAACTTCGACATCTACGTCGGTACCAGCGCCGGCTCCTTCGTCGCCGCGATGCTGGCCAACGGCGTCACCCCCGACGAGATGATGCAGGTGCTGAACGACCGCGTGCCGTCCGAGCTGGAGGACCTCGATCTCAACAGGGTGCTGAGGCCGAACTACCTCGGCTTCCTGCAGAAGCTCGCCGTCCTGCCTGTGCGCGGCGCCGAGCTTCTCCTCAACCTTGCCCGGATGGGCGAGTTCTCGGCGATCGACATCGGCGTCGGCCTGGCCGAGAACCTGCCCACCGGCCTCTACTCCGGCTCGGGGATCGCCGACTACGTCGAGGAAACGCTCGCCGACGGCGGCCGCAGCAACGACTTCCGGGTGCTCGACCGCGAGCTCTATCTCGCCGCCACCGACCTCGATACCTGCGAGCGGATCGTCTTCGGCGAGGACGGCTGGTCGGACGTGCCGATCTCCAAGGCCGTCCAGTGCTCGACGACGCTGCCGGTCGTCTACAAGCCGGTCGACCTGAAGGGCCGCCAGCTGATCGACGGCGGCATCCGCTCGACCACGAACGTCGACATCGCGGTAGAGAAGGGCGCCAAGTTCATCATCGTCGTCAACCCGCTCGTGCCCTTCGTCAACGACTTCGAGAAGACGATGACGACGGTCTTCGGCACTCGCGTGCGGCGCGTCTCCGACATGGGGCTGCCGGCGATCGCAAACCAGACCTTCCGCCTGATCGCCCACGCCCGCCTGCACGAGGCCGTCGCCCAGTGGGAGGAGAAATACCCCGGCGTCGACATCATCCTGATCGAGCCCGAGCCCAACGACGAGCTGATGTTCGGGACGCCGATCATGGACTACTCGCGGCGCTTGGAGATCGGCCGTCACGGCTTCGAATCGGTCACCGCGGCCCTCGCTCGCGACTACGACCGCTACAAGGAGATCGCCGAACGGCACGGCCTGAAAATCTCCGGCCGGCGCGTCAGCCGCGCGGTCGAGCGCGCCGCCGAAGAGGAGCCGGAGCCCGCCTCCGCCTGGCGCCGCGTCCTCGGCCAGACCACCTCGGCCCTGCTTCCGTAAGGTCCGGATGGGCGAGCCGGTCGCCCTTCCGGACGAATTGATGTCGCACGCGCTGCGCGCTTAGCGACGGATCTCGAGCGCGGCCTACGGCCGCGCAAAAGCCAGATTGCATATCGCCGCCTAACGGCGACATTCGCCGCAAGGGCGACCGGCTCGCCCATCCTGCGTCTCCGAGCGCAGGGCCGGATCTCGTCGGCCGAGGCCGACGCGCCGGCTTCCCGGAGCAAGGCGAAGCTTGGTGGCGGGATCCAGGTGCCTCTCTGGGCGAATGTCGCCGATAGGCGGCGATATGCAATCCGATGAATGTGCGGCGCAAGCCGCACTCGATCTCCGGCGCAAAGGCCGAAGGCCGTGCGCCATCAATTCGACCAGAGAGGCACCTGGATCCTGCCCCTGAGCTCAGCTCGCGTAGAGCGCCTCGATCTCGCGCTCGTGCTTGGCGGCGACGACCGCCCGCTTGACCTTCAGCGTCGGCGTCAGCTCGCCGCTTTCCTGAGAGAGGTCGTGGTGGAGGATCGCGACCTTCTTCACCTGCTCGACCCTGGCGAAGCGCTCGTTCATCTTCTCCCGGTGGGCTTCGATCTCGCGACGGACCTCGGGCCTCTCGGCAAGCTGCGCGGGATCGTCGGGCAGGCCGTGCTCCCTGGCGTAGGCCACCGCCTCGTCCGGGTCGAGGGTGACGAGGGCGACCAGATAGGGCTTGCGGTCGCCGACGACGACGCACTGGGAGACGAGCGGGTGCTGCTTCATTTCGTTCTCCAGGTTGGCCGGCGTGATGTTCTTGCCGCCCGCCGTGATGATGATGTCCTTCTTGCG
>Ga0070683_100003331_pt1 | contig 12995 bp, 7 predicted proteins | sample KBSC713LmetaG_FD_64662 | JGI IMG/M metagenome (GOLD analysis project Ga0070683, IMG submission 64662) | Corn rhizosphere microbial communities from Kellogg Biological Station, Michigan, USA - KBS C7.1-3L metaG | ecosystem: Host-associated > Plants > Roots > Rhizosphere ...
ACGACCACCGGTAACAGGTGTGCCGCCGGCGCGATGCCCGTGACCGGCGGACCATCGCCTAACGCCAGCCCGGCGACCTTGATGCTGTGCGCGCGCATCCGAGCGTCCCGTGTCTGCCCGTCGCCGAACGCGACGCCAGGCGCGATGACCCGCCCAGCGAACGCGGGGTGATAGCGCGCACTGGCGTCCTCGTCGATGATGGCCACGACGGCACCGGCACCGCGCGAGACCTCCCACGCCTCGGCGAGGCCGGTAGCCGTTTGCGCGACGGTCGTACTCATACGCGGTACGCCTAACGGCGTCCTTTCTTCTTCGGCGCCGGCTTCCGCACCGGCGCCTTCTTGGCCGATGTTTTCTTCGCGGGTGCCTTCTTGGCGGCCGATTTCTTCGCGGGGGCTTTCTTCACGCTTGGCTTCTTCGCCGCCGCTTCTTTCACGGCGGGTTTCCTGACGGCCTGCTTCTTCGCGGCCGCCGGCTGCAAAGCCGAGCTCTTCGGGGTCTCGGAGGCCGGCTGTGCTGTCAGAGTCGACGAGAACATCGGCGTCGAGGTCTTGGCGAAGACGCAAACCAGGATGTTGCGAACGTTCGTCAGCGGCTGCAGCTGCGAGAGTGCGTCGGACGACTCGATGAAGGGAAACGGCCGGCCGATCGTTTCATTATCGCGTTGGCCGCGTAAGAACATTGCCCGCTCTCGTTTGAACAGATCGGCATCATAGACACGCCCTGCCGACACCCATTCTTCGAACTCGGGCCCGCTCAGGTCGGCCGCGTTATAACCCGCGGCCTCGAAGAGCCATTGAAAGTCGAGACCCCACGGGGTCGGTTTGTCTCCCGGACGCTCGAAATTCGTGATGAGGATCTCTACGGTTCGCGCGGGCATGTGAGGGTCCACGGGATCGTCCGTCCCTTGTTTCACACCGGTGAACCGTTGGTCGTGGTCGCACCGGAGCTCGACTTCATCATCGTCGATCTCGACGACGACCTCGCTCGCCATGTGACCCTGAACGCTCGAGGCCACGAATTTCACCAACGTGGGAGACGTTGGTCGCTCGCCGCGCTCGCGACGGTCGCCACTCAACGGATACGCCCCTTGATCCCATCCCATTACGTCCTTCACGCGTACGGTGCCTCCGTCGACCATGACGACGTTTTGGATGAGGCCTTTGTTCGGCGTCCCCCGCCCCGCATCGCGAACTCCCGGCGTCGCGTTCTCGATGATGATTCCCAGATCCGGCACGTGCCGGTCGAAGCTTGAACCCGCGATGACGCCCGATTGGCCTCTGGTGAGAATGTCGAGCGTGGCGTGGCGAACGAGACGCGTGGGTTGAAGATCGATTCCGCGTTCCTTTCCGGTCAGCACCTGCACCTCGGCGTCGTGGTCGTGCGGGTGTCCGGGTGTTGTACCGCCGAAGCCAGCGTCGTTGATCAAATAGGCGACAAGCTTTCTGGCGTTAGGCCCGGTCTCGGGCATCTCGAACAGCATGAGACCGCGAAAAATGATGCGGACTGGCACGGCGGACCTCCGTCAGTCGACGATCTGAGGTTATCGAAGGCTGCTTCGCGAGACTGCGCTTCCCGTCTTCTCTCGATCGAGCACGTCCTCCGTCGTCGCGCCGTATAGCGCGAACGCCGCCCAGGTCGAGAAGCCCTGCCAGCTCCCTTTGTCCTGCGCCAGCCACTCCAATTGCGTGCGACGTAATGCTTCGGTCGGATCAATGCCGCGTGAGAGACGTCGGTGATAGCTCGTGAAGAAGTCAGCTGTGGACTCATCATTCACAGCCCACAAGCTCGCCACGACGGCGGGAACGCCGGCGCCGAAGAGCGCACGCGCGAGAGATGACGCTCCTTCCGTATCGGACAGACGTCCGTTGGCGGTGTGGCAGCCGGATAGAATCGCCAGCCGGGTTCGCGGCAGGTGGATGTCGAACAGCTCTTGCGCCGTCAAAACGCCCGACGCCCCACCCTGGTCTGGAGCCAGAACCAGGTGCGAAAGCAGCGGGGCATCGGGTCTCACGACGCCGTGCCCAGCGAAGTGAACGACGTTGGAGACGGCTGCGTCCCGTAGTAATGCCCGCTTTGTTGCCTGGCTGCCCACCAGCAGCCGCGCCCCCTGATAAAGGTCCGCTACACGCTTCGCTTCGGTTTCGGCACCGGGAAGCCGCGGGAGGGCCATCAGCTGCGCGTCGAACGACGGGTTACCAACCACCAGCACCGAGGGTGCCCTTGCTTCGGTCAATTGCCCGTACCGTGACAGTGCCTCCACGTACAACTGGAGACTCGATGCGACCCCCGTCTCGAATTGTTCAACGACGAACTTGTTCGACGTAGTGTCGAACAGCGCGGCAAACGGCACGAAATGGAGCCACTTGTCCGGTATGAAGATCAGTCGAGAGTCAGGCTCGACCTTTGCCTGGAACGGCGCAATCAGTAGTCGATGCAGCTCCGACGTGAGTCCCCGCAGTTCGGGTGCTGTGGACCCTCCGGCGACCACAGTGGACAAGCGCGTTACGAGTGGCTCGAGCTGAGCGGCGCCGGAACTGCGGTACATGAAGACGCCATCGCGCCGGATCAACCAGGTGATCACCTGCTTGTCCAGGACCGCGTAGCTCACGACGCTGGTGCGCATGGGCAGTCTGGATCGCAGTGAATCGATCGATACAGCAAGCGGAGTGGCGTTAGGCGACCGATTCAACACGCGCTCCAACAGGACCTGGCTCCGCATGCGTTCCAGGAATTCGAGGGCGCGAATCGTATCGCCGCGCGCGACGAGGAAGCCAACGACGGTATCGATTACCGGGCGCGCCTGATCGAGGAAGCGCGCCCGATCCGCCGCGCTGGCGATACTCGACCGCCGACGTTCGGTTTCAGCGATCGCGGCCTCGAACGCCGCTTGCGCCGAATCCATGGCACCGACCGCGGCGTAGGCGCTAGCGAACAGCAACAACGCGCGGTCTGTTTGGAGCCGGTTTTGGGAATGCCGGTATCTCTCGATGATTGGGCGCAACACCTTGAGCGCCGATTCCGGCCGCGTGCGCAACAATACCGAGCCCTCCACGAGATTGGCTTCGGCCGCAAAGACCGCCTTGACTGAATCGGGCTCGATGTTCGCTATGTATGCCCGTGCCCGCCGCAGCGTCTCGAACGCTTCCGCTGGTCGTCCCGCCCGGCCTGACAATTCCGCCTGCCAACGGAGCTCGCCAATCATCTGGATCGAATCGCGGCGCGACGAGAGGTCGCGACCGGCAAGCCGAATCGCCTCCTGCTGCAACAGCGACGCGGCCGGTGGCGATGCTCTCCAACTCATCCACGCTGCCGACGAGAAGGCCGGCACGCCGTCGGCAGGTACATCATCGAAGTGCTCCGACGTTCGAAGCGCCATGTAGAGCTGGCTCCAGGCCTCACGGTCCAACCCGAGCGACGCGAGGTTTTCGGCGAGGTTGGTACGGGAGCGGACCTCTAGAACCGGGTCACCAGTTCCAGCGGCTTCCCGTATCGCGGTCAAATAGCGATCGATCGCCGCGGGGAAGTCAGCCTGGGCAGCTTCGGCGAGACCTTCCGCGCGGGCCGCGAGAGCCCGAACCGCTCGATACCTCGCGGGCGCGGTTGTCCGGACGCGTTGAAACGCTGCCAGCGCCTCCGGCAACCGCAGTTGCAACAAGGTGGCGCGAGCCAGGTCGAATGCGGCAAGGTAGCGTGTGGCGTTCTGTGCCTCGGTGAGCGCAGCCTCTGCTTCGACAAACCACCGCGCAGCCGAGTCTGCGTGGTATTTCTTGAAATATTCATTCCCCGTGGCGGATGCGATGAGCCCCCGGGCCGCAACGTCACGACGCGTTCGCTCCTGCGTCTCGCTCGACCCCACGATGGACTCGACGGCATCCAGCCAGAGCGAATCGGTCGTCGCCGTCGCGAGGGCACGCGCGAGAACGAGCGCACCCGATAGCAACGAGTCGGCGTTCGACGCGCCGGATTGGTATGCGTGTGCCCATTGGACCGTCATGAGGTTTGCTTCGTCGCGAACTCGCGACGGAAACTGTCGAGCGATGCTGAGCGCGGTGCTATCGTTTCGCGTTGCGACCGCGGCACGCAGCGCCGGTTCGACCGTGCGCCAGTCTGGTCTCGACACGCGAAGAAATCGCTGATGCGCCCGTGCCTCGTCGGCCCACGGCGAACTCGCATCGAGCGTCAGATACGACGACCACGCCGCCACCGCATCGCGCCGAAGCTGCAGCCATTCGAGGGTAAGGGCCTGGTTGAATCGTGCCTCGGGCAACCTGGGGTCGAGCGCGACCGCACGGTCCGCGAACGTGTATGCCTCGAGGATCGACTGCGGGTCCTGATTACGGCCAGCACGTGCGAGCAACGCGGCCGCCAGGTCGCTCTGAACCCCCGCGTTTGTCGGCTCCGCGCGTGCCGCGGCTCGCAACTCGTTGATCGCCGCATCGAGGTTGCCCCAGACCACGCTCCACGAGCCTGACGCGTGCCGCAGACTGGCGTCGACCGCACCCGACCCCTCGGCGGCCCGCATCACCCCGGCCAGCTTCGCCAGCTTTGCGTACTGCGGCCACTGGCGCGGTGATGCCGTGCGGCACACCAGCCCCACGACGAGCGAGTCGTTAGGCACCATCGTATCGCACGGTGCGTAGGCAAAACCGCCGGTGAGCCGCGCCCGTGTCACCCGATGCGGCCCGACCGCGGCCGCGAGACGATCGAGGTCCGAGCTTTCGCCTCGATGATCGGCTGCTACGACAACCCCGGACGCGACAAGACCGCCGATCACCGCGGCAGAAAGAAGCGCCGCCGGCAATCGGCCGGTCCTCGTCATCCACGAAACTGCCCCACTCCGTCGCATGGGACGTGTCCATGCGCACGCAGGTCGAACCGAAGCTCAGCTTGCGTGCCGCTGAATCAGCTTGGCGAACGTCTCCCGCACCGTCTCGAACTCGTTCTCCGCTATGCCCCGCTTCGCTACCCCTTCAATCTGACGCAGCGCCTCCACCTCGTCGGGCGCAAAACCGCCGCTCCGGATTGCCGCCTCGATGAACCGCGTCGTCTCGCTCGACTTGAAGAAATCCGCCGAGTGCGCGCGCGCCGCCAACTCGCCCGCGGCAAGCCATTTCCCGACACCGTACCAGCGTGAATCGAGGAAGTCGCGCAGATGCTCGTCCGCGGTCGCCGCAGCGCCAATGAGCGCGCTGGTCGAATCCCCGGTGGCGATGCGTTTGCGGATTTCTCCGTACTCGGCACGCGCAGCATCGCTCAGGTTCACCGAGTCGAGCAGATTCACCATCTCCGCTACCACGCGATTCGCTCCTTCTCGATCTCCCACCGCGAGAGCTACCTGGAGATCCGTGGCGCGCGCACCGAGCCGTAACGCCGCCGTCGAGTCGACGAACGCCGAGACTCCGCCGCGAGTGGCTGACCATCGCGGCTCATCCAACGCCGAGCGGAGCGCCACGGCCAGCTGCGGCCGATCCGTGAGTGGTTGCGCGATCGATTCGGCGCGCATCGCGAACGTGGCGGCAGGATTCGATACCACCCTCGGGAGCACCGCGATCAACAATGCGGCTGCTGCTGCGAGCGGGGCGCCCGTCGTCAACCACCGCGGCCGCCGAACCGTTACCGGAGGCCGGACCGGGATCGGGATTATCGCGTCAGCGTCGAGATCGTCGCGAGCCCGTACCGCATCGGCGTAGACCTCGAAGGCTGCCTCGGACTCGGCCAACAACTTCACGACACGTTCGCGCTCGGCTCCTGAAAGTCTGCCGTCGATGAACGCTGCCAGTAGATCGGGATCGAATTCGTCAGTTGCTGCCATTGGTCTTATCCGTTGTCGCTGCGCGGTTTCTGGGCCGCTACGGCGCGGACATCCGGCCCTTCACTAATGTTTGACGGACGCCGGTCACCGTTTCCCGCGATCAGGGCCCCGCAGCGTTCAACCAGTCACAGTCGTCCGGCCCGATCCCCTGCGATACCAGGTCCCGCTGCAAGGTCTCGAGAAGCCGATTCATCCGCACATAGAGCGGCTTCTGCGGGATACGCACGTGACGGGCGATGTCCGCGATGCTGAGCCCCTCGAAGAAGCGGAGACGGACGATCAGCGCGTCTTCATGGGCTAACCGCGCGACGGCACGGCCCACGGCCGCTTTGGCCGCTTGCAACCGGCCCTCCCGTTCGCCATCGAGCACCCCGGCGTCCGCTGAATCCGACGACGGCACATCATCGATCGCCGCGCCATTCTCGAGCCGTTTCGGCGCACGGTGGGGCAGGCTCGCGAGGAGCCGCCTGAGCTCCGCGCGGTCGACCTTCAGTCGGGTGTCCTGCGCGAGGAACTGACAGGCCTGCTCGAAGGACAGATCGTCCCGGTACATGGCCGCCTCGAGCCGCACCGCGACCTCCCCTTGTCGCTTCGCTTCCGCCGACGGGCGCCACTTGCCCCAATGCTTGATCCGATGGTCGCGGAACAGATTGCTGATGACGACCGTCAGGAACGTGGTCTGGCTGCTCGCGCCTCGGTACTTCCGCAGCACGGCGTAGTCGTCCTGCAGCAGCTTGAGGCGAACGTCGGACACAAAATCCTCGGCATCGGCGCCTTGCACGCCGTTGCGCCGACAGATCGAGCTCGCGATACGGTTGATGACGTCGAGTTGATCGACGTACCATTGTCGCGGATCAATCACACTATGTGCTTGCTCCGCCGCGCCAGCGCTCCAGCGCTGCGACGCGGTCCTCGAGAGAGCGCATTCGATCTGTCGGCGCAGCCGTGACGGCCACAACCGGCGCGGCGGCGCGTCCGGTCTCAGCGATATTCGCACTCGCACGCGCGCGCGCCAGACCCGGAACGGTTTTTCCGGAGGATGGCGGCGCCACGTTGCGTGAGGAAAATCTCACGAATGCCCGGCCCGGTGGCCCAAGCCATACAACGCGGAACACACGCTCGCCCGGCGGCATCCGAAACGGGCTGCGGGCGAGCAGCAGGAAACCCGCGCCTAACAGGCCCAACCCCGACGCGGCCATCACGAGCCGACCTAACGATCGTTGCGTCGCGTCGCGCGACTCGGCTTGCGTGACCTCCGCCGTCGTACCTAACGAGAAGCGGACGTTCAACGACGCGTTGATGAGCAGGAACGCGATGGGCAGCAGGAAGACGGCAACGATCACCGTCTTCCTCCGCCGGCGTCGCGTGTCGGAATCGCTGCGGAGCTGTTGGCGCTGCGCCTCGCGCTCGTCCACCGTCGCGCGTAATCCGTTGAGCACATCGTCAGGCTGGAAGCCCAGTACGGCGAGACGTCGAGCCTCGGAGGATACCTGCAGCGCTCGAGTGAGCACGATCGCGCCGAGGAATGCAGCCGGGATGCCAGCCCACGCCGGGCCGACCTTTCGGCTCAGCATCTCATAGAACAGCCAGCCGATCATCGTGAGGAACACGATGACCATGCTCAGCGTCCCTGCCTCCTGAGCGAACAGGCGAATGGGCACGGGAATCTCCGGCGGCGCGAGCTGCGCATTGTCGATGGCTTCGACGAGTGCTTCCGCCGTCGCGAATCGCGCCGAGGGTTCCTTCGCCACGCAGCGGTCGATCGCGGCACCGAGCGACTCGGGGAGATCGGGGCGGAGCGACGTCGCGGGCGGTGGCGTTTCGGTGAGCTGCTTGACGAGGATCTGCTGCGTGGATTCGCCGGTGATCGCCGGGCGACCCGTCAGCGCGAAGAGCACGACGAGACCTAACGAGTAGAGATCGCCCCGCCCATCGACGACGTCGCCCGACGCCTGCTCGGGACTCATGTACTCCGCCGTGCCGACTACCTCGCCGACGCGCGTCAGACCACGCGTGGCGCCGTTGTCGACCTTCGCGGTGATCGATCGTGAGATCCCGAAGTCCATGAGCAGCGCGCGACCCGTCGCGCGCTCGAGCATGATGTTGTCCGGCTTGATGTCGCGATGGACGACGCCACGCCCGTGCGCGTACGCGAGCGCGTAGCCGATGTCCTGCAGGAGCCGCACGATACTTCGCACCTCGAGCGGGCCTGCGCGCCTAACACGCTCCGCGACGCTCTCGCCTTCCACGAACCCCATCGCGAACGCCAGCACGCCGTCGCGATCCTCGACCGCGTGGACCGGGACGATGTTGGGGTGCGAGAACGATGCGGCCGTACGCGTCTCGCGAATGTCGGGTGCGCCGGTGGTATTCATCATGATCGAGTCGCTCAAACGCACAAACATGCGACGTACAAACGATCTTCGCACGGTCGGACGGCCAGGTTAGAAAGCTCGGAGGTGGCTTGACTTAGGTAGACATGGCTCCCATGCTTGGTAACCAATTAGTTACCGGTGGGTTATGGGCCGAGTCCGCGCCAACATCGATGTCTTCCACGCCGTCGCCGATCCGACGCGCCGCGCAATCCTCGACCGACTTCAGGCGGGCGGGGTTGCGGTGGCCGAGCTGGCGGCGGGGTTCGCGATGAGTCGCCCAGCCGTCTCGAAGCATCTCCGCGTGCTCCGCGACGCGCGGCTCGTTCGCAAAGACAAGGAAGGCCGCGAGCGGGTCTACCGCCTCACGCCGGGTCCGTTACGCGACGTGTCGCAATGGGTCGAGTCCTACGAAGGTTTCTGGCCGGCGACTCGCGATCATCGTGGCGCCTAACGCCGAAGCGGCGAAGACGCGCGTGGGCGAATGACTGGCGACCACTCGTCGCGCTGACGTCAGCCTGACATGCCCGAAGCCGGGCGGGAGTGTAGCTTCGAAGGGTAGGTACCGTTCTCCTCGTTTCGGAGTCTGTCCATGCGCGAGCGCATGCCGCCCGACGACGACCCGATCATTCGCAGCCTCCGCGACGCCGGCATCCGGCCGATGCCTCCCGCTGGGACGAGCCATCGATTCCCGGTGTCGCGCGCAGCCATCCTGCTGATCGGCGTTGTCCTCGTCCTGCTGGGCCTCGTGCCGTTCCTGGCCGCACGCCTCACGGACTGGCTCTGGTATCGCGAGATCGGATTCGAGCGCGTCTTCCTCACGAAGATCGTCGCCCAGTGGGTGCTCGGAGCGCCCACGGCAGCGGTGGCGTTCGCCGTTCTCTACGGCAATGCGCGACTCGCGCTCCGCGGCGCCCCGCCACGAGTCCGGTCGCCGGTGTCACAGCTTCGACCGGGCGCAGACCTCCGGGAGGCGGCGCACGCGCTGCTCGCCCGAGGACTCGGCTGGCTCGCGGCGCCGGCAACGGCGCTCCTCGCGTTGCTCTTCGCGCTCGCCGCGGCCGGGCAGTGGCGCACCCTTCTTCAGGCCGCGTACGGAACGCGCTTTGGCGTCACGGATCCGGTGTTCGGGCGCGACGTCGGCTACTACGTGTTCTCGCTGCCGGCGATCGAGCTCGTGTCGGGGCTCCTGTTCGGGCTGCTACTCATCACGCTCATCCTCGTCGTGACTCCGATCCATCTCTTCCGCGGCGAGATCGAGCGGTCGCCGCGCGGCATCTCCGTCGGACTGCGGGCGCAGACGCAGTTCGCCGTGCTGGCGGGCCTGTTGCTGCTGGTGACGGCCGTTCGCATTCACTTCGTGCAGATTCCCGGCCTGCTGTTCGGGGAGCATCTGCCGCTCACCGGTGCGAGCTACGTGGATCTTCACACGCGCCTGCCGGCCCTTCGCGTGCTGAGTGTCGTCGCGCTCGCGGGCAGTCTGTTGATTTTCTGGGGAGGCCTGCGCGGCCGCGTCGTACCGATGGCGGTGCGCGCGGTGGTCGCCTATCTGGCGGTCGCGCTGCTGGCCGTAGCCGTGCCCGCGACGTATCAGCGGCTCGTGGTGCAGCCTAACGAGCTCGCGCGCGAGACGCCGCAGATCCTCCATCATATCCGCGCGACGCGGCTGGCGTGGAGTTTGGACCAGATCGCCGAGCGCGAGCTCGGCACGGAGACACGCCTGACGCCGCAGCTCGTGGCCGCAAACCGCGCGACGATCGACAACGTGCGATTGTGGGACCGCGAGCCGCTGCTGCAGACGTTCGGCCAGATTCAATCGATCCGAACGTACTACGACTTCCTCGCCGTCGATGACGATCGCTATCAGATCGGCGGCCAGCTGCGCCAGGTGATGCTCTCGGCGCGAGAGATGAATACGTCGTCGCTGCCGACGCGCGGGTTCATCAATGAGCACCTCACCTACACGCATGGCATGGGGGTGGCGCTCGGTCCGTCGAACGCCGTGACGAGCGAAGGACTGCCCGTTCTGTTCATCAAGGATCTGCCGCCGGTGTCCAGCATCGACGTTCGCGTGACCCGGCCGCAGCTCTATTACGGCGAGATGTCGAACGACTTCGTCCTGGCACCGAGCCGCCAGCGCGAGTTCGACTACCCGGCCGGAGAAGGCGACGCGGCGGCGTACTCCTCGTACGACGGGCGCGGCGGGGTTTCCGTCGCCTCGTTCGCGCGACGCCTTCTGTATGCGGTGAGATTCGGCTCGCTCAACATTCTCCTCTCGGCGGATCTCACTGACCGGACGCGCATCCTCTACTACCGCGACGTGCACGAGCGGGCTCAGCGAGCGCTCCCGTTTCTCCTGTTCGATCGCGACGCATACCTCGTGATCACGACCGCAGGGCGACTCGTCTGGATGCTCGACGGGTACACCGTGTCCGATCGTTACCCGTACGCCAGGTCGGTCGCCGGCGGCGTGAACTACATGCGCAACAGCGTGAAGGTGACGATCGATGCGTACGACGGCAGCGTGCGCGCATACCTCGCGGCGCCGAGTGACCCGATCATCCGCACACTGACGCGCATCTACCCCGGTCTGATGCAGCCGCTCGACTCGATGCCCGTGGACCTGCGTGCCCACGTACGCTACCCGGAGGACCTGTTCCGTCTTCAGACGGCGCTGTTCGCGACGTATCACATGGCCGATCCGGAGACGTTCTACCATCGCGAGGACCAGTGGCAGATCCCTGACGTGCCGGAGGTAGGTGGCGCGACGCCCAGCTCGGAGCCGCGATCGTCCCCGGAAGCCTTCCTGCGTCACATGGTGATGCGCCTGCCTGACGAGCCGAGTCCGGAATTCATCCTGATGCGGCCCTATACGCCGCGGCAGAAGGACAACCTCGCCGCGTGGATCATCGCCAGGAACGACGGCGCGAACTACGGGAAGCTCATGGTCTACCGCTTCCCGAGGCAGAGCCTTGTCTTCGGCCCAAATCAGATCGTCAACCGGATCAACCAGGATACTGAGGTCTCGCGCCAGATCACGCTCTGGGACCAACGCGGCTCCCAGGTCCTGCGCGGTGAGCTGCTCGTCCTACCGATCGGCGGAGCGTTGATCTACGTCCAGCCGTTGTACCTGCAGGCACAGGGTGGGCGCATTCCCGAGCTCAAGCGCGTCGTTGCGGCACACGAGGGTCGAGTTGCGATGGCGGAAACGCTGGACGGCGCGCTGGCGGCGCTGTTAGGCAACACCACGGCCGTCGCTGCCGCGACCCCCGGGGTGCCGGAGCCGGTCGCGGCCGGCGACACGATCGGCGCCGAGGCGTTAGGCGGAACGCCGGACGTGTCGGCTTTGGCGAAACAGGCCCGCGAGCATTACGACCGCGCCCGGGCGGCGCAGCGGTCCGACGACTGGGCGACGTACGGTGCGGAGATGCGGCAGCTCGGGGACGTGCTGCGACAAATGGAGGCCGCACGACCACCACGCAAGTGACGTCGCAGGAGCGTCAGACGGCCGGGGCCCAGCCCGGCGCGTAGATTCGCGACCAGCGACCCATCGCGTCCTTGTCTCCGAGGATGCGACCAGTCGCCGCGTCGACCTTGAGCTTGCGACCCGTCTGATGCGCAATGGTGCCGAGGTGGCAGAGCATCCCCGTCTTCGCGCCATCGAAGATCGGCGCGTTGAGCTTCGCGCCCGTGCGAATGGCGTCGATGAAGTTCTTCATATGCAGCTCGGTGAGGAAGTCATCGCCCGTCGTGTTCAAGGCATCGCCCTTCTCCGCCGCCGCCGACTCCTTCATCACCTTGTTCTTGAGATCGGCGAGCACCCAGCCATCCTGGTCGATGATCAGGCTGCCCTCGGTGCCTAACAGCATCGTCCCGCGGCTGCGACCATACATCGGGAGCCCGTTGCAGCTCTGGCCGTGCCACACGATCGTCTTGCCGCCGGCGAACTCGAACATCGCGTCCTGAGTGTCCGGAAACTCCCAGTCGTCGGCGAAGTGATTCCGGTGGCCGTACGAGAGCACGGTGGTGGGATAGTCGACGCCTAACAACCAACGCGCGACGTCGATCTCGTGCGTCCCGTTGTTGCAGATCTCTCCGGTGCCCCAGCGCTGGAACCAGTGCCAGTTGTAATGCACGACGTTGTCGTGGTACGGTGTCCGCGGGGCAGGGCCCTGCCACAACTCGTAATCGAGCTCCGGCGGAACGGGGACCTCCTTGCCTTTGCCGATGGTCGTTCGCGTGTTCGCGTACCACGCGCGCGCGAGGTAGGGCGTCCCGATCGCCCCGTCCTTCAACGCCTGGATCGCCTCGTAGAACCGCGGCCCCGAGCGTCGCTGCGTCCCAAGCTGGACGTGCTTGTCGTACTTCGACGACGCCGCGATCAGCAACTCGTCCTCGTGCGGATCGTGACCGCTCGGCTTCTCGAGGTAGACGTGCTTGCCCGCCTCGAGGGCGAGGAGCGTCATCGGCGTGTGCCAGTGGTCCGGCGTGGCGATCGCGATCGCGTCCACATTCCTGTCATCCAGCGCTCGGCGAAAGTCGCCGATGACCTTCGGCGAGGCCTCGGGCCGAGTGCGCCGCACGGCGTCGATGCCCTTGTTGACCACGCGCGAGTCGACGTCACAGACGTAGGCCACTTCCGAGTTGTCGAACTTGGCGAAGTTCTGTGCGTGCACGACCCCGCGCCCGTTCACGCCAACCACGGCGACAATAACCTTGTCGTTCGGGGACTTTCGTGTCGTGGAGGCGAACAGCGGTGCGACGCTCCGCGAGCCGGCCACGAGGCTCAAGCCGGCTGCGGACGTGGT
>Ga0070683_100003337_pt1 | contig 12984 bp, 10 predicted proteins | sample KBSC713LmetaG_FD_64662 | JGI IMG/M metagenome (GOLD analysis project Ga0070683, IMG submission 64662) | Corn rhizosphere microbial communities from Kellogg Biological Station, Michigan, USA - KBS C7.1-3L metaG | ecosystem: Host-associated > Plants > Roots > Rhizosphere ...
TGCCGTACGGGCGTTTCGTGGGCTTCCACCACCTCGGGTTCGGCGAGGCGCGGCCGGTGGACTTCCTGAAGGGCGCGAACATGAGCGTGCGAGCGTCCACGCTCGAGGGTTGCGGCTTCGACACCGAGCTGCGCGGTCATGGCGCCGAGCATCACGAGGACTGGGCGCTCAGCCTGCGCGTGAAGCGCGCCGGGTGGAAGGTGATCTACGACCCGGCCGTCAAGGTTGACCACTACGAGGCGGGACGGGCAGGCGGAGCCCCGCGCGTCGATCCGGCGGGCCGCGACCTGACGGACCGCGTCCACAACCAGACCTACGTCGCGGTGCGCTACCTCCCGTGGCCGCGCGCGGCGGCGCACGTGATCTTCGTGCTCGCGGTGGGCACCGGCGTGGGTCCAGGTGTTCTGCAGGCGCTCGCTCGCGTCGTTCGCGGTCGCGGAGTGCGAGCGACGGCCGATTTGTTCGTCGCGACGGTGCGGGGGCGGATCGCCGGGATCGTCACTGGATTGCGTGCACGGCGACAGGACCGGCGCCATTAGTCGCCGTGGCCAGCCGGCCGCGGAATGCCATCGCGTTCTGCCTGTACCAAGGCCGCGTCATCCTCTGGCGCTCGAGGCTGTGGACCAGCCGGCTTGATGCCTCGGCATCGTGGGACGCACCGGCCTGCGCAAAGCGCTCGATCCAGTACTCCTTCGGCTGCTCGTTGATGTGGCCGGTGCCGCCCTGGCCGGGGTGCGCCGCGGAGAACACGATGTTGCCCGCATGCCCGGTCAGGAACTCGATCAGCTGATCGCCCATCTCCGGCGGCACGTGCTCCGCCACCTCGAGACAAAGAGCGATGTCGGCCTGCTCCACGTCCGCCGGCGGCTGGCGTTCGAGATCGAAGGGCCGCGAATCGACCCGCTGCATCCGCGCAATCGCGCGGCCGAACGGGCTGTGCTCGCAGGCCACGACCCGCTTGCCGCGCCGGCGTGCTTCCGCGGAGAAGGCGCCGCTCCCGGCGCCGACGTCGAGGTAGGCGCCCGCGGCCGGGAACGTCTCCTCGATCGCGGCGATCATCCCGGGCGCGTTGTCACGCGCGATCACGTGGTAGAAGGCGAACAGCGCCGGGTTGTAGGCGGCAAGCTGCCAGCCACGCTCCGCGGCGAACTCGGAGCTGGCAAGCACGGCCCTCTTCAAGAGTGCCGACAGCCAGGTGTCGCGGAACTTCATGGCAGGCGCCTAAACGCCCACCGGCGTCCGGCGCCGGTCGCCGTTCCGGGCATCCACGCGCTCGTCGTCGTAGGGAGGCTCCTTGCGCGAGCCGCCTACGAGGCTCGCGATGCCGATTCCGAGCACGAGGCCGAAGACCGCACCGAAGACCGTGTTGCGGGTGGTCTTCGGCGTGGTGGACGTGTCCGTGGCGGACGCGCTCGACGCGATGCTCGGCGAGCCGCTGCCGTTTCGCGCGAGCGCGGTCTCGGCGGCGATCGCAGTGCGCAGGTTGTCAGCGGGCGCTGACGAGGTGTTGCCGAGCGCCGAGGTCGTCGTCGTGGACTTGCTGAGCGCGGTGAGCTGTCGCTGTAGGTCGGCGATCACCGATTTGGCCCGCTGCTTCTGCTCGCTATCCGAGCGCGCCACGTAGGCGTTCGCATATGCGTTGGCGAGCTGAGCCGCCTGCGCGGACGTGGGCCGCGTGGCCTTGATGTTCACGATCTGCGAGTTCTGCTGGGCGCTCACGCTCACATCGCTCCGCACGTCTTTCGGCGACATGCCGAGCTTGCTCGCCGTGGCCCGCGCGACGTCGTCGGAGGAGACGAGTCCCGCGTTCGTGTTCGGGACGAGCTGGCTGCTCTGGTCGCCCGTGGAGAAACCGCTCGAGATGATCTGCATCTCCGGCCGCGACTGGCCGAACACGAGCGACGCGCTCGCGACCTGCTTGGTCTCCTGGCGATGCGAGAACGCATATGCCAGGCCGCCGGCGATGACAGTGACAAGTACGACGATGAGAAGTCTGCGCAGGAAGATCACGCGGCAACCCACCTCTCAGCTGATCGAAGCTCCTCGCTGGCCATTGCCGAGCCGAGGACGTACCAAAAGATCACTCCGGTGACGCCGTAGAGCATGTCTCCAAAGAAGTTCATCGTGAGAATGAACGCCACCAATCCAAGTCGGAGTGCGCTGGCGGGGTCGCGCCTCCATCGCAGCACCCCCCGCACAGCCGATTTCGTGCCGTAGACGATCGCTCCCATCACCAGCAGGAAGCCACCGAGACCCGTCTGGTAGATCAGGGCGAGGTAGCCGTTGTCCGAGGCACGGAGCGCGTCGTTCGATGAAGGACTCAGTCGTGATGACTCCCCAGCGCTGCCGAGTCCGAAACCGCCGGGGCGCTTAGCTGCCATCGGCACAACCGTCTGCGGCCGGTTGAGGCGCGCCTGCGCCGAGGTGTCGCCACCCGTCGAGCCGAGCGTGTCCGCGCGGTTGAGGACCGCGCCGAGCGTGGGGTTGCTCGCTGCGAATACGAGGACGACCCCGACCACGGCGACCACCGCGCCGAGCAGCCGGCCGCTCCCGCGACCGCGGGACGCCAGCGCCAGCACCAGGATCGCCACGGCAAGCGACACCCAGGCGGAGCGCACGAACGACAGCGCGAGCGCCACCACCACGGCTGTGAGGCCGACGAGCGAGAAGATCGTGAAGCGCTTGGCGCCGAGGTAACAGACGCCCGCAATGCCGGCGATCGCCGCGAACGTGCCCGGCGAGTTGAGCGTGCTCCACACGCGGATGTGGCCGAGGATCGGCGATCCGGTGGTGGTGAAGTTGACGCTCTGCACCCAGCTCTCGTCCCATTGCGGAAGCGGGCCGACGAACTGGAACAGCGCGTAGACGGCGAGGATGGGCGCGAGCACGACGAGCGTGCCGCGCATCGAAAAACCGCCGCCGATCCTGCTCGCCTCGCGGTAGCCAAGCGCAAGCGCGCCAACGCCGCTGCCGTACGCGAACAGGCTGAAGATCATCGAGGACGGCTGGTGGATGCCGGCGGGAATGCCGAGCACGAAGCCGCCCATCGCCGCGCCCATCACCCAGAGAGCACGGCGGCTGATTCCGCCCTCGGCCAGCTCGAGCGCCACGCAGCCGGCGGTGGCCACGAACGGCGCGAGCGCGAGCGGATCGGCGCTGATGTAGCCGCTCTCGAGGCCGAACACGCGTCGCACGAATGGCGATACGAGCCAGAAGGTCCACAACAGCGCGAGGCCCACGGAGCGCGTGCGCGCATAGACGCCGACGATCAACATGCAAATGCCAACCGTCGCGCCCGCCTGCAGCGACGACAGCGTCAGGTACGCGAGCAGGATGCTCAGAATCCCGCCGAGCGCGAGCGCGCCAGGCAGCGACATCCCCTGTCGCGAGCTCCACCGTTGAGCGGGGCCGCTTGTTGTGGTGACTGTGGCCACGGGACTCCGGAGAATCGAGGACTCAGAGAGCAGAGAGCCGCCCCCGCACGCGCGTGACGATGTACACGAGGTCGGCGCGCCGCGGGACCAGCAATTCGCGCGGTCTCAGGTGCGATACCCGTGCGACACCCAGCGAAACCAGCACGGCCGCGACTGCATAGGCCAGCAGGCTCGAGTACGCGGCGCCGATCGCGCCGAGCGGCGGGACCAGCACGAACAGAGCTATCGCCGTCACCGCTGCGGCGGCCAGCTGGGCAACCGAGGTGATCGCCGGGCGGCCCGCGGCAAGCAGGCCCGCGGTGAGCACCAGCGAGATCGCGTTGGGAATGGTGGCGACGAACAGCACCTGCGTCATGCGCACGGCCGGCTCGAACGCGTGGCCGAAGATCGGTGGCACGACGAACGGCGCGAGTGCTATGCCGACGATGCAGAGCGGCACCGAGACGAGGATCGTGGCCCGGCTCGCGCGGGCGACGAGCGCGGTGTCGCCGCGGTCGGCAGAGGCCGCGAAGATCACGTCGCGCACCGCCAGCAGCGCGACGAGCGGCACCTCCGCGATCGACACCGCAACGGCGTAGTAGCCAAGTTGGCGCGGCCCCGCCAGCGGGGTGAGCAGCACCTGGTCGAGCCGGTTCACCAGCACGCCGCCCACCGTTCCGAGCCAGGTGGCCATGCCGTAGCGGATGACGAGCCGCGTGACCTTGCGCCGCGGCTGGTGCTCACTCGCATCCTTCCCGCGCTCGCCGAAGACGGGCAAGAGAAGCAGGGTGGCCACGACGGCCACACCGTGCGTGAACCAGGCAGCGGCCCCCACGGTGAGCACCCCGATCACGGCGAAGAGCGCGATCAGCACGAGCCGCACGAGCACGGAGAACCAGCGTTCGCGCGTCATCAGGTCGTAGCGCCCAGTGCCCTGCGCGACGTAGCGCAGGTTGCCGAGCGACATGATGATCGGCAGCGTGAGCGAGAGCACGATCAGCAGGTTCTGCTGGTGCGGATAGCGGTGAAGGAGCGTGGGGGTGAGGGCGATCACGCCCACGGCCGACACCACGCCGGCGAACAGGCCAAAGACGAGCGCGAGCCGGCGGGCGTGCGCGGCGGAGGTCCGTCCCGTGGCCACCACGTAGGTGAGCGCCTGCGGGATCCCGAAGGTGATCACCATGGGCACGAGTTGGAGCGGAGCGAGCACGGCGGCGAGCGAGCCGCGGCCAGCGGGCCCGAGCGCACGGGCAAGGATCGGTCCCGTGAGGACCGCCGACGCCGGGATGGCGAGGTTGGACACCGCCAGTCGCACCGCGGCGCCCGCCACGCTCATCTGGCGCTTGCCGAGGACGCTGCGCTTGGCGGACGCGATGCTCACGCGGGCGAGCTCCCGTTGCGCCGGAGGTGTTCGCCGAGCCGCAGCGTCAGCGCGACGGCGGTGAGCACAGGGTTCGCCCAGCTGGACGAGGGGAACGAGGACGCGCCCGCGCAGTAGAGACCGGGCACTCCGTGCACCTGCAGGTTGGGGTCCACGACTCCCTCGCGGGGATCGGTGGAGATGCGGGTGGTGCCGATGTGGTGGTAGGCGTCACGGAAGTGGGAGGTGTCGCCGTCCGTGAGCCACGGCTCGGGCTCGACCTCGCCGATTCCCAGCCGCTCGAACTCCTTGCCGATGGCGCCCACGAGCGCGCGTGTGGCGTCGAGCTCGCGCTCGCCCACGGCCCATTCGACCTTGGTCACGGGCAGCCCGAGTGCGTCGCGGCGCTCGCCAAGCGTCACGCGCCGGCTCGGGTCCGGCTCCTGCTCGGTGAAGACCTGGAGGGCGATCCGGCTCGGCTGGAGAGCGGGAGAGCGGCCGCGTGCGAAGCGCCGCCACCCGATGTGAGCGACCTCACGCGCGGCCCGCGCCGCCGTGCCGGGGCGAGAGACCAGCCGGGCAGCCTCGCGCCAGTTTCCGGTTCGCGCCGCCGCGCGGAGCGCGCTGACAGCAGAGTCCGCCGGGTACTCGAAGCTGACCACGGCAGCCGCCTGCAGCGTGCGCTCCCGGCGCGTCGCGCTCGGTGAGAGCGCTAACCGAGGGAACCAGCGCGCGCGGCGGCTGTACAGGAGCCCGTAGCGATCCTGGAGAAAGCGGGGGTTGCGGGTGCGAACGGTGGCGGCGTAGGCGTTGGGGTGGTCCTGCAGCCAGCGGCCCACCTGGTCGTGCTCGTTGCCGAGCCGCGACAGCAGGAGCAGGCGCGCGTTCTCGAGCGCGCCCGCGCACAGCACGACCACGGGCGCACGCAGCCGCGCCGAACGTCCCGACAGCGACCGCAGCTCCACGCCCGACACGCGCTCGCCGGATTCGTCGAGCACGATCTCCGACACGGTTGCGCCGAGCAGCACGGTGACGGTGCCCGAGTCCTCGAGGCGCTCGCCGGTGAGCCGGCCCATGTGCACCTCGCGCGGCATGGCAGTGCAGCGGTGCTGAAGAACCTCGGGATCCACCGGGGCGGGACGCAGGCCGAAGGGCTGCCAGGCCGACTCGCCGTAGTCGGTGGCGGGAACTCCGAGCAGCGCCTCGGCGCGCCGGTAGTGGGGATCGAGCTCGCTGCGGGGGAACGGCCAGTCGGCGTGCGGCACCCAGTCGCGGCCGCCGAAGTCGTCGCGCTCGAATGGCACGCACTGGCCCGCCCAGAGCTGGGTGGTGCCGCCGAAGCCCCGCGCGCGGCTGGCCTCAAGCTCGAGCGAGTGCGTTCCCACGCTCTCGCCGCTGTTCAAGTGATCGGCGCCTGAGCCGCTCTCCACCACCGCAACGCGGCGATCGCTGTCCGCCAGGTCGTGCGCCAGGGCGAGGCCGGTGGCGCCCGCGCCGATCACGCAGACGTCTGCCTGGAGGTCGCTGGTGTCGATCTGTCCGAAGTCGATGATCATGCGGGCACGCCTGAGCGCGCGCCGTGTCGGCACGCGTACGTAGGTGCATTCCCAAGCCCGCGTTCGGCGAACCTCCGACCCTCGTCGAGGTTGCATCAAGTGCGCGCCGGGGGTGGACGAAAGCGAGGGTATGGCCCCTCGTCTTGCCATCAGCCTGCTCGCGTTCTTCGCGCTCCTGCCGGCCTCCGCTCAGGCGGCGCCCGCTCGCGTGACGCTTGCCACTAGCTCCGGCAAGGGCGCCGTGACCGTGCGCTGGAACGTGCCGGTACGGGTGGTGAATGCGCGCCAGGTTTGGTTCGTCTCGCGGGCCGGCCGGCGCCTGCACGGGCGCGAGCTCACACGCGGCGTGCGGCGCAGCCACGCGTTCGCGGTGCTCGCGCGCGGATCGCTGCACCTGCGCGTTGGGCGGCGGGCCGCACGTACGCGGACGGGCCACTGGGCGCGCGCGGCGGTGCTCGTGGTGCGCGGACGGCGGCCACCCACCCGGAGGACGCCGGTGGTCCCGCCACCCGCCACCCCGCCACCTGCCACCCCGACTCCCACGCGAGCGCCCACGCTCCCGCTGGTCACGCCCCAGAGCGGCGCATCGTTCGTCGACTCAGTCGGCGTGAACGTGCACATGAGCTACTACAGCACCGCCTACGACAACTGGCAGGAGGTGCGGGACAAGCTGGTGGAGCTCGGCGTGCACCACGTGCGCGACGGCGCGTGCGTGGGCTGCACTCCGCAGCGGTCGCGCCTGCTCGCGCTCGCCTCCGCGGGCATCGGCGTGGACTTCATCATGCGCCAGCCGGGGAGTCCGGACTCGGCGGCCGACCTCGTCAACCTGCTGGCCGGGCCGATGCGGCCCGCTGTGGACACGATCGAGGGACCCAACGAATACGACCACTCGGGCGACCCGTCGTGGGCCCCGAACCTGCTCGCCTACCAGCAGCAGATCTATTCGCTGACCCGGGCCAACCAGGCCCTGGCGGGCGTGCCCGTGGTGGGCCCGTCGCTCGTGAGCAGTCGCTCGTACACAACGCTTGGGGACCTCGACGGCATGCTCGATACGGGCAACATCCACCCGTACGCGGGCGGCGGCCTCCCCACGGGCACGCTGACCTCCAACCTCAACCTCGCCGGCGTCACCGCTCCCGGCAGGCCCGTGATGGCCACCGAGGCCGGCTACCACGATGCGCTGTCGGCCAGCTCGGGCCAGCCGCCGGTCTCCGAGCAGGCGGCTGCCGACTACATCCCGCGGCTCGTGCTCGACATGTTCCGCGCCGGCGTGGCGCGCACCTATCTCTACGAGCTCGTCGACGAGCGGGCCGATCCCGCCCTCACCAACGCGGAGTACCACTTCGGCCTGCTGCGCAACGACTTCAGCGAGAAGCCGGCGTTCCAGGCGCTCGCCGCGCTGCTCCACCTGGCGGCGCCGCAAAGCGGGTTCGCTCTGGCACCGCTCGAGCTGCGCGTGGACGGCGCGCCCGCCGACGCCCGGCAGCTGCTGCTCCAGACGGGCCCGCGCTCGTACGCGCTCGTGCTGTGGCGCGACGTGAAGGTGTGGGACCCCGCCAAGCGGCAGCCGCTGTCAGTCAGCCCGGCTTCACTGACGGTGGAGCTGGGCCGGGAAGTGAGCGGCGTGAGCGTGCGCAACGTCGGCGACAGCGGCTCGTCGCTCGAGCTCCCCGGTCCCGCGCCGGCGGTACAGCTATCGCTCGCGGGCTCGCCCGTGGTGCTCGCGATCTCCACTTAAAACGATGTGTGGGCCCCGACGCGCTCGGGGAAGGGACCACTCATGGGCAATGCGGCGGTACGTGCGCGCGATAGGCAGAAGCTGAGCGTGATCGCGCTTGCGGTGCTCGTTTGCATCGCGGTCGCCGGAGTGGTCGTGCTGGCCACCACGGGTGGCGGCTCGCGCAAGAGCACCTCGGGCAATGGCACGGTGACGAGCCAGGCGATGATCGGCTCGATCGGAGTGAACGTTCACCTCTCCTATCTCGACACCGCCTACGCGCGCTTTCCGCAGCTCGAGCAGCGGCTCAAGGCGCTCGGCGTGCGCTACGTACGCGACGGCGCGTGCTCCGGCTGTGTGCAGGAGAACCAGCGGCTGCGCCAGCTCGGGCAGGCGGGCATCCGGCTCGACCTGATCATGGGCGACCCCGGCGGGCAGACCGGCAAGCTGCCGCAGCTCGTGAACCTCGTGCGTGGCCAGCTGGCCCCGTTCGTGACGAGCGTGGAGGGGCCGAACGAGTACGACAACCAGGGCGACCCACACTGGCTGCCGCGGCTGCGCGCCTACCAGACGCAGCTCTACCGGGCGATCAAGTCGGACCCGAAGCTGCGGCACATCCAAGTGCTCGGGCCGTCGCTCGTGCGGTCGCAGAGCTACGGCCAGCTCGGCAACATGGTCTCGAGCCTCGACGCCGCCAACCTGCATCCCTATCCGCCGTCGGGCGGACCGCCGGCCGCCAACCTGCCGGCGGAGCTCCGGCTGGCCGCGCAGATCGCCCCGTCCAAGCCAGTGTTCGCCACCGAGACCGGCTACCGCACCGGCGGCCCCGCGGAGCCCGGCAACAAGCCCGTGAGCGAGCAGTGGCAGGGCGCGCTCGTGCCGGCGCTCGCGCTCGAGAACTTCAGGGCGGGCATCCGCCGCTCGTACTTCTACGAGCTGGTGGACGAGAAGCCCGACCCGGGCGGCAAGGACCCGCAGCAGCACTACGGGCTGCTGCGGCAGGACCTCTCGCCCAAGCCGGGCTACACGGCGCTGCAGAACCTGATCGCGCTGCTCGGGCAGGGCGGGCCGGTGACCGGGACGCCGGACGCGCCGCGGGCAACCGCGAGGTCGCTCGACGGCAGCCCGATCCACACGCTCACGATCCAGCGCGGCGACGGCGCTCAGGTGGTGGCCATCTGGCTCACCTCGCCGCACGCCCAAGACGCCCTGACGAAGACCGGTAAGACCCATCCGGTGCAGCTCACGCTGGACAGCCGCGCCGCGGTACAGGTCTACCGCCCGGCGCTCGGTCGCGCGCCTCAGGCCAGCTACAAGTCGAGCACCCGCGTGAGCGTAAAATTGGGCGCCGATCCGGTGCTTGCCGTGATCAAGTCCGGCGGCTGACTGGACGTTTGTTCGAGGGGCTCTGCTTAGCCCCTTCAGACCGTCCGGGGCCGTCCGTTAGATGGGTTGATGGCCCTCCTTCGTCGCATCGTGCTCACGTGCTCTCTCGTAGCGCTCGTGTGCGCTGCGCTCGCCGCGCCCTCTTCCGCCGCGATGCCGCGGCGCGCCTCCGCCTTCGTCAACTCGGTCGGCGTGAACGTGCACATGAGCTACTTCAACACCGCCTACAACAAGTGGCAGGAGGTGCGCGACAAGCTGCTGGAGCTGGGCGTGCACCACGTGCGCGACGGCGCCTGCGTGGGCTGCAAGGAGCAGCGCCGCCGGCTGCTCGCGCTCGGCGCCGCGGGCATCAAGGTCGACTACATCATGCGCGAGCCCGGCAGCCCCGACTCGCTGCCGTCGCTCGTGGACCTGCTGGCCGGCCCGATGCGCTCGACGGTCGACTCGATCGAGGGTCCCAACGAGTACGACCACTCCGCCGACAAGCAGTGGGCGCCGCACCTCCGCACCTACCAGCGCGTGCTCTACACGCTCGTGCGCGCCAACCCGGCTCTGCACGGCGTTCCCGTGCTGGCGCCCTCGCTCGTGAGCTGGCAGGACTACTTCAAGCTCGGCAACATCGCCCGCTGGGCGGACCTCGGCAACATCCACCCGTACGCCGGCGGTCAGGTGCCAACCGCCAACCTGCCGTCCAACGAGCAGTCCGAGCACGTGGTGGCGCCACATCGCCGCATCGCCGTGACCGAGGCCGGTTACCACAACGCGCTCGCCACCAAGGGCGGTCATCCGCCCGTGTCCGAGTCGGCGGATGCGGCCTATGTGCCGCGCCTGTTCCTCGACTTCTTCCGCGCGGGCATCGCTCGCACGTACCTCTACGAGCTTGTGGACGAGTGGCCAGACGGCACCGACTCCAAGCAGGAGAGCCACTTCGGCCTGCTGCGCAACAACTTCGGCGAGAAGCCGGCGTTCCGGACGCTGCGCGCGCTCATGACGTCCGTGCGGCCGGTAAGCGCGACGCGCTTCCGGCTCAGGCGGCTGGGCTACCGCCTCGCGGGTGGTCCGTCCGATCTGCGGCAGCTTCTGCTCCAGACCGGGCCGCGGCGCTACGCGCTCGTGCTCTGGCGCAACACCACCGTCTGGCAGATCAACACCCGCCGCGCGCTCGCGGTCCGCGGCGCCAGCGTGCGGCTCTCGCTGGGCGGGCACGCACACGTGGTCACCACTCGGAATCTCCGCCGCTCGCGCGCTACGCGGGCGCGAGCAGCGACGAAGACGGTGGCGGTGCGGCTCACCGGCACGCCCGTCGTCGTGACGATTGCCGGGTAGCACCGGCGGCAGCGCAGCCCACTAGCATCACCGCGATGCACGAGGATCCCGTCCCCGTGCTCGGAGCCGCCCGCCTCGGATACGGCTGCGCATCGCTGATGGCCCGCACCGGGAGGCGGGAGTCGCTGCGGCTGCTGGAGGCGGCATTCGAGGCGGGCATCACGCATTTCGATGTCGCGCGCTCGTACGGCTACGGCGAGGCGGAGGACGTGCTCGGACGCTTCATCGCCGGCAGGCGCGACCAGGTGACAGTGACCACCAAGCTCGGCATTGCGGCCCCGCCGCGGCAGCGAGCGCTTGGCGCCGCCAAGAAGCTGGCGCGCGCGGTGGCCGCGGTGAGCCCGCGGGCACGGGCGGCGCTGCGGGGGCGGGCGAGCGGGATGGTGGCGCACGGGCGCTTCGGCGCTGCCGAGGCGCGTGAGAGCTTCGAGCGGAGCCTGCGCGAGCTGCGCACCGACCACGTCGACGTCCTGCTGCTCCACGACCCGCGGCCGGACGACGTGGGGGAGGAGCTGCTCGAGTTCCTCGACCGCTGCGTGGCGGACGGCAGGGCGAGAGCCGTGGGGGTGGCAAGCGGCCGCGAGGAGGTGCGCGCGATCGCGGCCGCGCACGGCGACCGGCTGACCGTTGCGCAGATGCCCGACAGCGTGCTCGACCCACACCTGCCCGCCGCGCTCGCGCCGCAGGCGCGCACGCTGGTCACGCACTCGGTGGTGGAGGGTCCGCTGCGCGCCCTCGGCCGCGAGCTGGACCGCGAGCGGCTGCCGGCGCTCCTGCTGGCCAGCGCGCTGCGGCGCAACCCGAACGGCGTGGTGCTGGTGTCCTCGCGCGACCCCGCGCACCTGCGCGCCAACGCCGCGCTCGTGTCCGATCCACCGCCCGACGCTGAGCTCGATGCGCTCGACCAGCTCGTAGCCCGCTAGGTATGGCCAGGACGATCTTCGTGGCGCACCCGTCTGCGCTGCTCACCGACCACCGCCCGCACGGCGACGGCCTGGCCGCGTTCAACTTCGTGTCGCGGCTGGCGGCGCGCGGCCACCGGCTGCACGTGGTGGCCGAGAACGTCGACCTGACCGGCCCCATCGCGGGCGACGTGACCATCCACCGGATCCCGCCGCGCGGACGCGGACGCCCGGATCACCAGCTCGCCACCGCCTGGCGGATCCGGCGCGCGCTCGATCGAGTGCTGGCTGGGGAGAGGGTGGACGTGGTGCACCAGCTCAATCCCGTCGACGTGGGCCTCACCTGCCTGCTCGGCCGCGGCGCGCCACCGGTGGTGCTCGGGCCCTACGTGCCGAGCTGGCCCCGCACCGGCCACGCCCTGGAGCAGGTCAAGGACATCGCGCACCTCTGCCAGCAGCGGCGCGCGGCGGCCGTCCTGCTGTCCACGCCGGCGGCAGGCGCCAAGCTCCGCTCGCGCCGCCCGGCGCGGCACGAGCTCGGCTTCGGTGTCGACGCCGACGTGTTCCGGCCGGCCGATCAGCCGCGTGCCGGCCGCGAGTCGCTCACGGTTCTCTTCCTCGCCAACGTCCAGCGGCGCAAGGGCATCCTCGACCTGCTGCGCGCATTCGCCATGGTGGACCTTCCGGCCTGCCGGCTCGTCGTCGCCGGCGACGGTCCCGACATGGCGCACGCGCGCGAGCTGGCTGAGAGCCTCGAGCTCGGCGATCGAATCGAGTTCAGCGGCCGGCTCGACCGCGCGCAAGCCGCCGAGGCGATGCGCCAGGCCGATCTGTACTGCCTGCCGTCCCACGGCGAGCCGTTCGGTATCAGCGCGCTCGAGGCGATGGCATCAGGCATGCCGGTGGTGGGAACCAAAGCGGGCGGCCTCGGCCACCTCATCCGTCCCGAGGGCGGACGCGCGGTTGCGCCGGGGGATCCGCGTGCACTCGCCGAAGCTCTCATCGAGCTCCTTTCCGACGACGAGCTCCGCCGCGCGATGGGCGGGTTCAACCGCGAGCTCGTGGAGCGGCGCTACTCGTGGGATGCCGTGGTGGACGAGCTGGAGTCGGTCTACGACTCTCTGAGCGCCGTGAGCTGAGCGTCGCCCACAGCTTTGAGCGTGGTGTCCGGATGGCTGTAGCGCTCGGCCGTGCTGCGCCCGCGCGCACCCATGCGCCGGACCGCGTCCGGCTCCTCCACCACGCGCGCCATCGCATCGGCCCACGCGTCCGGCTCGTGAGGCGGCGCGACCAGCCCGTCGTGGCCGTCGGTGATCTCGTCGCC
>Ga0070683_100003338_pt1 | contig 12984 bp, 8 predicted proteins | sample KBSC713LmetaG_FD_64662 | JGI IMG/M metagenome (GOLD analysis project Ga0070683, IMG submission 64662) | Corn rhizosphere microbial communities from Kellogg Biological Station, Michigan, USA - KBS C7.1-3L metaG | ecosystem: Host-associated > Plants > Roots > Rhizosphere ...
GCTGTTGCGTAGCGTCACGTTCGAGATACGCCCGGCTGACTTGCCGACGCTCGCCGTGGCGATTGCGTGCGTCGTCGCAATCTCGTTCGTGGCGATGTGGCTACCGGCGCGGCGTGCGGCGCGGCTCAACCCCGCGGCGGCGCTGAAGACGGATGGATAGCTGAGCGTCGGAGGCAGCGGCGCAAACAATCTTTCGTAGCGGCACCAAGGACTCCCTTGCCGCCGTGACCGAGCCAGATACCTTTCCCATAGGCGTGACAGGGAGGGCGACTGCCCATTGCTTCGACTGATCTGCTGCAAGGCACCCTGCAGATCCTCATTCTCAAGGCGCTGATGGCCGAATCCGCACACGGCTACGGCGTCGCGCGTTGGATCGAGCAGACCACAGACGACGTGCTCCGCGTCGAAGAAGGGTCGCTCTACCCTGCCCTTCGACGACTCGAGGACAAGGGCTACATCGCGTCTGATTGGGGACTCTCCGATAACAATCGCCGGGCGCGCTACTACTCGCTGACGGCCGCAGGCCGCGCTCATCTTCGCAAAGAGGCCGCAGCATGGACGCGCTTCTCGGGCGCGGTGACGCGCGTGCTTCGCGCCGCGCCGGCGCTCGCGTGACGATCCGCACATGAAAGCGTGGCGCCGTTATCTCCGGTTCTGGGGTTCCGACATCGACGGCGACGTCGATGACGAGCTTCGGTTTCACCTCGAGCGACGAGTCTCAGACTACATGGCTGCCGGCCTGGCGCGCGATGAAGCAGAACGAGCCGCACGAGAACGATTCGGCGATGTATCGGACGTTGCCCGCTCGCTGCGTGATCACGACCTGGTGAAACAACGCTGGGCATTGTGGCGCGACCGGTTTCAAATGTTGCCCCGGGAGATTGGTTTCGCGGTCCGATCACTCCGCTCCGCTCCGACGTTTGTCGTCGCGGTCGTGCTCACGCTCGGCATCGCGATCGGGGCATACACTGTCATCAGCTCTGCGGCCGACGTACTGCTTCGACGGCCGGTCCCGGCGACGGACCTGGCCGACATCGTGATGATTGGGCACTACGACCCACAACATGACATTCACGCCGGCATGCAGCCGGCCGAAGTCTACGATCTCGAAAACCGTCACGACCTCTTCAGCGCGATTAGCGGTTATCGTTCCGTGGGACTCAACCTCACGGACGCTGGCCAGCCACGGTACATCCCCGCGGCCACCACGACGGGCGGCTTCTTCGACGTGTTCGGCCTACGACCGTATGCCGGGCGATTCTACAATGCACATGATGAACGGTTCGGACCGAGCAACGTCGTGGTGTTGAGCTACGGTCTATGGCGCGATCTCACCGGTGGCGACACGGCAGTGATCGGCCAATCGCTCCAGCTGAATGACAGCTCTTACATGGTGGTAGGCATCGCGCCCCCCGCCTTCGAGTATCCGCTGGGCGCGCAACTCTGGACCCCGCACACACTCGACTTCTTCCTCAACCGAAACGCCAGCGCGATGATCCAGCATGGCGGCTCGGTCGTTCCGACTATCGCGAGGCTTCGCGCCGGTGTAACTCGAGAGCAACTGCAGGTGGAGTTGGGCAATGCTCTGAATAGTTGGTCGGAGCGCGAGCCGCAGTTCTACACCCTACGTCGTTCGTGGTCCATCGAGGTCCGATCGTTCGTCGCCGCCTGGGCCGGCCGATTGCGCCCGATCGTGATTGCGCTCATTGGCGCCGCGGGGTTCGTGATTCTGGTCGCCTGCGCGAACGTCGGCAGCTTGTACTTGCTGCGGACCACCGGCCGAGCCCGCGAGATTGCTGTCCGCATGGCGCTCGGCGCGAGCCGAGCACGAATCGTTCGCGCGCTCGCCGTGGAGGCGTTGGTGCTCGCGGCCGCCGGCGGACTGCTCGGCATTCTCATGACGCAGATCATGCTGGCCGCAGTTCGTGACGCGGCCGCCTGGCGCGTCCCGGAGCTCCACGCCATCAGATTGAATCCGTTCGTCCTCGCCTCGTCGCTGCTGTTGACGCTGGTCGTCGCAGTTCTCTGCGCAGCGGCACCCGCCTTCCGCATCGCGGCCGTTGACCCGCGTGACGCGCTCGCCTCGGGTCTATCCCGTCACTCGATGAGCACGGGACGGAGCCAGTTTTTGCGCCTCGCGGTCGTCAGTCAGATCGCCACGGCGCTCGTTTTGATGCTGTCGTGCATGGTCGCTGTGCGGAGCGTCCGACGCGTGCTGTCGCTCGACCCCGGATTCGACGCGTCGCGTGTTGTCACCGCGCAAATCTTCCTGCCCAAATCGCGCTACAACGACACCACGCTGGCCGGTGCCGTCCGCGCCATGTCGCTGCACCAAACGCTGCTCGATAGACTCCGTGCCGCACCAGGAATAGAGGCGGCGAGCAGTGCCGACGTGTCACCGTTTGGGTTCAACGATGCGCTCGATGCCTCGACGCACCGAACCGCGGTGAGCGCCGAGATCGGCGCCGCCGGAGAGGTCGGGGGTCACGCGTTTCAAAGCGCGCTGACCGTCGACGATTGGCAGGTGGACGCGGCGTACTTCCACACGATGGGCATCCCGGTGCTGGCCGGGCCTGGCTTCACAGGACACGAGCAGCAGGATCAAGCCCGGGCATACCCCAAGCAGTTGCAGCTCGCCGTCGTCATCGATCGAGCGCTTGCGCATCGTCTCTTTCCCGGCGAAAACGCCGTTGGAAAATTGATTGGCCCGTGGCCGCCGGGCATGCGCGTCGTTGGCGTCGTCGACAACGTGAAGCAGTCCGATCTCGCAGCACCGTCTCAAGTCGCGGGCGCGATCTACTTCGCAACGGCTGGCACGCAGGCGCGACAAACGATTCTTCTTCGCACCGAGCAGTCGCCTGCTGGCGTGGCGGGATTGCTCCGCCGAACGCTCGCAGATCTCGATCCGGAGCTTGCGGTGCACGATGTGCAGCCGCTCGCGAAACTCGTGTCGCGGTCAGTGGGCGCGCGGCAAGTCGCCGCATGGCTGCTGAGCGGTTTCGCTGCGTTGTCATTGGCGCTTTGTATCGTGGGAGTATTCGGCGTCCTGAATTACACCATGAGTCAACGGGCGAAGGAGTTGGGGATTCGCTTGGCGCTCGGCGCGCAGCCCGGCGAAGTCGCGAGCATGGTCCTGCGGAATGCAGCCGCTCTCGCCGGCACCGGATTGGTCGTCGGGATGTTCGCGTATCTCGCGTTGCAACGCTGGATCGGCGCCTTCACCTACGGCGTCGACGCTCGAGGTCCGTGGCTGATCGCCGGAGCGGTGCTGTCGCTCGTTACCATTACGCTTGCTGCGTCGCTTCCCGCCGCCGTTCGCGCGTCGCGGGTCGATCCTCTCGCGGCGTTGCGCGCGGAGTGAACCGATGCCAAACACCTGGCGACGTTACCTCAGATTTTTCGGCCCGAACATCGACGCCGACGTCGATGCGGAGCTCCGGTTCCATCTCGAGGCGCGGATTGCCGACTACGAGCGCCGCGGATTCTCTCATTCCGAGGCGGAGCGCCTCGCTCGCGAGAGATTCGGTGATCTCAGTGCCGTCGCGCAACGATTGAAGTCGCATGACCAAGCACGCGAGCGAACTCACAAGCTGCGAGAACATATGGAAGGATTGAAGCAAGACATCGTGTTCGCGGTTCGCGCACTGGCTCGGACGCCCGGCTTTTCGGCCGCGGTGATTCTGACACTGGCCCTTGGTGTTGCGGCGGCGACGAGCGTTGCGAGCGTGGCGTACAGCGTCCTGCTTGCTCCACTCCCGATCCGGGATGCGAACCGCGTCGTGGATCTGTGGGGGGACAATCCAACCAAGCAGCCGAAACACTTTCCGCTCTCGGGCGAGGAGTACAAAGCCTTTGCGCGGGAGGCGAGGAGCTTCTCGGCGATCGCCGCGATGGATTATCAGGGCACGCTGCCGCGTCTGGTGCAGTTCGGCGACACCGTCGCGTCGATCCCCGCCGCGCTGGTCACCGGCAGCTTCTTCGATGTGCTTGGCGCCCGGCCGCTGGTCGGTCGGCTCCTCCGTCCACAGGACGATGTGTTCGGCGCGCCGTTCGCCGGCGTGCTGAGCGAGCGACTCTGGCGGACCGCGTACGGTGCCGATCCGCACATCGTCGGCAAGACGACGAAGTTTTATCTGCGCGAGATGACAATCGTCGGTGTCGTCGCCGGTGGCCTCGACTTTCCGCACGGCGCTGAGCTGTGGGCGTCATCGCCCAATTACGGACACGCACAGGACACGTTGCCTGGGTTCTTCGACGTGATCGGGCGGCTCGCACCGGGAAAAACACCAACTGACGCGCAGAACGAGCTCGGGGCTTTTCTCTCGCGCGCGGACGAGCCGCACTCGGGCGCGCGACGTCTCGTCGGCCAATCGTTGCGCCCAATCGCGATGCCAATCGTTGATGCGATCGTCGGCGACGTGCGGCCCGTCCTCCGCATCGTATTGGGAGCAGTCTCGTTGTTGCTTCTCGTGACGTGCGTCAACGTCGCAAGCCTGACGCTCGTGCGCGCGCTCGCGCGGCGCCGAGAGTTCGCCGTGCGAGCCGCGCTCGGCGCCGGCTGGCGTCGCAGCGCGCGGCAAACGCTGAGCGAGAGTGCTGTACTGTGTGCACTCGGTGGCGCGCTCGGCATCGTGTGCTCATGGTATGCCGTGCGACTGTTCGCCGCCTATGCGCCGCCAGCACTGCCTCGGGGGCACGACATCGCAGTGAGCGTGCCGGTGCTCTCCGCAGCCATTGCCCTCTGCATTTGTGTCACGGTCCTCTTTGGTTCCATACCGGCGCTCGTAGGCGCCCGCGTTTCGCTGACGGAAAGTTTGGGCGAGCGACGCGGCGGTGGATCGAGCCCGCGCGCGCAACGCACACGTGGGTTGCTCGTCGGCGCGCAGGTCGCCGCGGCTGTCGCGATTCTTGCTGCGGCGAGCGTGGTGCTTCGCAGCTTCGAAGGATTAGCGCACCGCGGTCTCGGATTCCGTTCCGATCACCTGATCGTGGCGCGATTCGGGCAGACGCAATCGGTCGGTGATCTGGCCGCGTGGCAAGAGATCGTCGCACGAGCGATCGAGAACGTGCGGCATGTACCAGGAGTCGCGGACGCGACTGGACTATTGATCCCTCCTTTCCGGCAGGCGGGCAACGATCTCGCGTACTCGCTTCCTGGCGATCCGCCGGGCGCGCCGACGAACCGTCCCATGGCCGACTATCTCGGCGCGGACGTGAACTACTTCAACACCCTCGGCATCCCATTGCGGAAAGGACGAACGTTCGCCGCAAGCGATGGGCGTGGCTCGGCACGCGTCGCTGTCGTGGACGAGCTGCTCGCGCGCCAGGCCTGGCCTGGGAAAGACCCCTTGGGCCAACGGATCGGTGTCGGCACGACCTTCTACACAGTCGTGGGTGTCGTCGCGCCGACGCGCTATCGCGACGTGCTCGCGCCTCGAGCAACGTTGTACACGCCGTATACGCAGGCGCCGATGGCGCCGCAGGACATCGGCGTCCGCACCTCAGGCGCGGCGTCAACAGTCATCGCCGCAATTCGCGCCGCGGTGCGGAGCGCGGATCCGCGTATCTACGTTGCCGACTTCGCGACCATGAACACACGCATCGACTCATCGCTTACCACGGAGCGCCTGAGTGCCGTGCTGCTCGGCGCCTTCGCGCTGGCGATTCTGCTGTTGACGGGCGTTGGACTTTACAGCGTTGCCGCAACGTTCGTGCGTCAACGGGAGTTCGAGATTGGCATTCGTATGGCGCTCGGTGCAACGCCGGCTGAGGTCGCGCGACTTGTAATGAGGCAGGGCGCGCTCATCATCGGTGCGGGAACGGCGGCCGGCATTGTGGCTGCGCTCTTCGCGGGAAGCCTCCTCGAGTCCATCGTTTACGGCACGAGCGCTCGTGACCCGATCGCCTTATCGACGGCGATTGCTGTCATTTGCGGTGTGGCCGCGCTTGCGCTCACGCTTCCCGCGCGCCGAGCCGCGCGCGCGAACCCTGCCGACGTGCTCCGGCGCGCCAACTGATATGCCGACCGCCAGGATTGCAGTCGTTAGAGCAGGCCACGACTAATGAAACTGAACACCCGTCGCTGACCTCAACGCGCAACAACGCGCCAGCAACCGCGGTACGGGCGCCCGCGCGGTCGACAAAACGTGGAGCAGGTAAAGTCGATGTCGGCGAGATCGACACGGGTCGCGCGCAGTACGCTACGGGCGACAATAGGTCCCGAAATCGGTGTCGGTGTGACGAGCTCCATACTGATCAAATCATGTTCCTCGAGATCGATAACCGCACTCGTCGTGCGACGCAAACGCTTCTACTCCGCTCGCAACACGACAACCACGTCGATTCGCGACGCGCGAACGGCCGGAATAAGGCTCGCCACGATCGCGCAACTCATGACGACGACAGACAAGATGGCGATCGTCGTCGCGTCGCGTGTGCTGACGCCGAAGGCGATGCCCGCTAGGACCTGCGCGAACGCCAGGAATCCGCCAAGCCCAATACCTACCCCGACGAGCGTCAGCGCGCCGCCGTTCCGTGCAACCATGCGCCACATGTCCCTCGGCTCAGCGCCGAGGGCGAGGCGAATGCCGATCTCCTTGGTGCGCTGACTCGTGCTGTAGGCGACCACCGCATAAATCCCGAGCAGCGCGAGGAAGAGTGAGAGCACGGCGAATCCGGTGAGGATTCCCGACGCCAGCGCGCGCGGACCCACCGATCGCGACACCACATCCGACAGCGTGGCGATGTCGAAGAGCGGAAGCGCCGGATCCATCTCGTGCACGGCTTGACGCAACATCGCGACGGTTTCGTCGAACGAGACTCGAGTCCGAACAACGAATGTCACGTCGGTGAGTTCCTCTCCCGACATGAAATAGATCGCGCCAGCGTCGCCGGTCGGAGTAGTGAGATCCGAGGCTTTCACCGCCGCCACCACACCGACGATGCGCATGCCCGGCGCGACCTGGCCTATCACCTTCCCGACCGGGTCATCGTGCGGGAACAGGCGGTGCGCCAACGCGTCGTCGATCACCACGTCGGCAGGACCATTGTTCGGATACGCACGTAGAAAGTCGTCCTCTTCATGGCCCGTGAATCCAGGGCCCTCGCGCATGGGAATCTTCATAACGCGGAAATAGCCCGGACCGACACGCCACATAGCGGCCGCCACCATATGCGACCCTATCGTATCGCCGACACTCTTCGCGAGAGCGATGCGGTGAATGCTCGCGTCGAGCGCACCGCGGTAGCTGAACGGCGCCACGTCCACCACACTCGCTGCAACCATGCCTGGCATGGAGCGAAGGCGCTCCAAGAGCTGCCGGTGGAATGCCAGCAACCGTAGCGCTTCCGGAATATTCGTCAGCGGATAGCGGGAAGGAGGTAAGACGAGTCGTGCCGTCACCACGCCATTGGACTCGAAGCCGGGATCAACGTGGATCAATCGATCGAGACTCTCGAGCGCGATGCCGCAGGACAGGAGAAGCATGAGCGCGATCGCAACCTGCGCCACGACGGCGCCGTGCAGGAAGCGGTTACGGCCCCTTCCCGTCGAGCTGCTGCGGGCGGTGCTCGTCGCGAGGACATTGCCCGCGTTGACGCTCGCCGCTCGCCAGGCCGGTACCGTTCCGAATAGGATCGCGGCCACGCCAGTTGCGATCGATGAGGACACCAGTACCAGCGGATCTAAATGAAGCCCGTGCAGCTGCGGGATGCGCTCTGCGGCCAGCCGGCCGGCCGTGATGACAAGAACCTGTCCGAGCAACATCCCGAGAATGCCGCCCGTCGCCGCGAGCAGGAGACTCTCGATGATTTGCTGCCGCGCGATCGCCGCTCGGCTCGCGCCCAGCGCCGCTCGAAGTGCGATCTCATGCGCGCGCCCGGTCGTGCGCAAGAGCTGAAGGCATGCGACGTTGGCGCACGATATGAGCAGCACTAGCGCCGCCGCGCCGACCAGCATGGTGAGGATGGCGCGCAGATCGCCGGCCCAGGCAACGACGAACGGCCGCGCTTCGATTTGCTGTGGCATGCGGTGGGCGTAGTATTTCGGAGCCTGTTCGGCCCAACCACGCGCCGCCGCCGCCAATTCCGACTGCAAGCGACGCACGGTCATACCGGGCGACATACGGCCAACTGTCGGCACGATGGCGCCGCGGTGCTGCCCGTCATCGGTGGCTCTCCGATTGAGGATCGGGTCGAGTGGCTGCGGCGTCCAGAGTTGCACGCCGAGCGGAAAGGCGAACCCCGGCGGAAGCACGCCGACTAGCGTGTATGACGAATCGTTGATGCTGATGTGGCGTCCGACGATGGAGCGATCGCCGCCCGTGAGCTCGCGCCAGAAGTCATAGCTCAGCACGACGACGTGCGTGGCACCGCTCGTGGTCACGGTCGTGTCGTAGAGTCGGCCGAGGTATGGCCGAACAGCGAAAACGCCGAAAAACCCGCCGGTCGTGACGGCCGCAGCGACGCGTTGCGGGTCGCCAGTACCGGTGAGATTTACGTTGATGTTGCGATAACCCGCGACCGCATCGAAGATGTCGTGGCGCTTCTCGAGATCGAAGACTTCGGCCGCCTGGAGGCCTGTGTGTGATCGATCTTCGGTGAGGAACTTCCCAACGGTGACGACTCGATCGAGGTTGGGAACCGGCAGGGGTCGGATCAGCACCGCCTCGACGGCGCTGAAAATCGCAGTGTTGGCGCCGATCGCGAGCGCAAGCGTAAGAACGACGGCGATCATGAAGCCTGCGTGTTTCCGGAGCGATCGGGCCGCGAAGCTGCAATCGCGCACGAGAAGCTCGATGACGGGAACGCCGCGCTGTTCCCGCCACGCCTCCTTCGCGACCTGGATTCCTCCGGATTCGATCAGCGCGATTCGCCGTGCCTCGGCGGGGCTCATGCCGGCGCGTACGTGCTCGTCGATCGCCATCTCGAGATGGGCAGCCATCTCGCGCGCGACGTCCTCTTCTCTGGGGGCATGCCGGGTCAGGCCGAGGATCCGCGCGAGCGTTCGCCGAAGCGCGTTCATGCCGGACTCCGGCTCGGGGTGAGGAAGCCGGCGAGGATCGCGCTCGTCAGTTGCCAGTGACGTGTTTCACGCGCGAGCTGACGTCTTCCCGCTCGCGTGAGTGTGTATATCTTCGCTTTCCGGTTGCTCTCGGAGACACCCCATTCGCCGCGGATACATCCCTCCTGCTCGAGCTTGAGCAGCGCGGGATAAAGAGTTCCGTAGTTGACGGACAGCCGGTGCTGACTCGTTTCTTCGATGCGACGCGCGATTCCGTAGCCGTGGAGTGGGCCGAGGAGATCGAGCGTTTTCAGCACCATGAGGGCGAGAGTTCCCTGCTGAACGTCGAGGCGGCCGGTCATCGCTGCTCCTATTGGTTCCCGATATAATCCTCACGCCTGAGGTATTGGAAAGCAATAGGAGAGTGTGCGCGGTCCACGACTGATTGACTTAACCGCCCAATTCGCCTTCGAGCGCGCCGTCATGAAAAAACGAAGACGAGCCACGTTAAGTCGCGTGGCTCGTCGTTAAGGGGATTTTCGCGAGTTCTATTCTATCCAGTTCAATCGCCTGGACGGAGCAAAATGCGCCCTGGCATGAATCGACTGCGGGACCGGGATAGAACAGCCTCCGTCTAAGAAAGGCCGCGTTACCCCGCCGCGTTCACCATGTCGAAGATCGGCAAGTACATCGCGACCACCATGCCGCCGACCACCACGCCAAGGAACACGATCATCACCGGCTCCATGAGCGCGAGCAGTCCGGACACCGCCGCATCGACTTCTTCATCATAGAAGTCCGCGATCTTCGAGAGCATCTCGTCGAGACCACCGGTCTGCTCGCCGACCGCGATCATCGAGATCACCATGGGCGGGAAGACGGCTGACTTCTTGAGCGGCGCCGCGATCGTCTCACCACCAGCGATCGACGCGCGCGATTCCATGATGGCATCCTGAATCACGCGGTTGCCCGCGGTCTTGGCCGTGATCTCCAACCCGTCGAGAATCGACACGCCCGACGAGATCAGCGTACCGAGCGTGCGCGTGAACCGCGACACGGCCGACTTGCGAAGCACGTCGCCGAGGACCGGGGCTTTGAGCAGCATGCGGTCGATCTGGAGCTTTCCGTTCGCGGTCGCGTAGTAGCGCTTGACCATGATGAACGCGCCGAACAACGCGCCAGCGACGACATACCAATACGTCTTGAGGAAGTGCGACATGCCGATCACGATACGTGTCGGGAGCGGCAGGGCGATGCCGGCGCTCGCGAACATCGTTTGGAACGTCGGGATCACGAACACGAGCAACACGGTAATGGCGATCGCCGCGACGCTCATGATCACGCCAGGGTAGATCATCGCGCCCTTCACTTTGCGAACCAACGCGTCGTTCTTTTCCATGAAGACCGCGAGTCGCATGAGGATGGTGTCGAGAATACCACCCGCCTCACCCGCGGCGACCATGTTCACGTAAAGGTCGGTGAACGCGTTGGGATGCTTTCTGAGCGCGTCGGCAACGGTGTTTCCGGACTCGACGTCGAACACGACTTGTCGCGTGACGTCCTTGAGCGCCGGATTCTCACTCTGCGTCGCCAAAATGTCCAACGCCTGCACCAACGGGAGACCGGCGTTGATCATCGTCGAGAACTGGCGCGTGAAGATCACGATGTCGCGCATCTTGATCCGGCCGCCGCGCTTCTTCTTTGTCGCCGTGCCCTCGTCGATCTTGACGACGTTCAAGCGCTGCTGCTTGAGCTGCTTGATGACTTCGTCCCGATTCGGCGCGTCGATCGTCGCCGATTTGAGCTCGCCATTCATCGAGCGAGCCGTGTATGTGAACTGGGGCATTGGGAGCCTCTCTGACGGTTACCGTTTTCCGGCCAGCGCGGGCGCGCCGGGCTTGCCGTTCGGCTCACCGTCGGCGGTGACCCCAATCATTCGCATGATCTCGGCTTGGTCGTGACTCGCGCGGAGCACTTCGTCGAGCGCGACGGTCTTGCTCATGTACAGGTTGTAGAGCGCATCGTTCATCGTTTGCATGCCGTACTTCTTTCCCGACTGCATCATCGAGTAGATCTGGTGGATCTTGTCGTCGCGAATGAGCGCGCGAATCGCCGGCGTGACGACGAGAATCTCCGCCGCCATCGCGCGGCCACGTCCGCCGAGCTTCGGCAACAGCGTTTGCGTGATGATGCCTTCCAGACAGAAGGCGAGCTGCGCGCGCACCTGCGATTGTTGATGACTCGGAAAGACGTCGATGATGCGGTTGATGGCTTCGGCGGCGCTGTTCGTGTGCAGCGTCGCAAAGGCCAAGTGGCCCGTCTCCGCGATCGTCAACCCCGCTTGAATCGTTTCAAGGTCGCGCATTTCGCCGATCAACACGACATCGGGATCTTGCCGCAAGGCGTATTTCAATGCGGCGCTGAAGCTCTTCGTGTCGCTGCCAACCTCGCGCTGATTGACGATGCAGTTCTGGTGCTTGTGAATGAACTCGATCGGATCCTCGATCGTGATCATGTGGCCTTTCAGCTCTTTGTTGATCTTGTCGAGCATCGCGGCGAGCGTGGTCGACTTGCCGGAGCCCGTCGGCCCGGTGACCAAGATGAGACCGCGCGGCTTGTCTGAGAGATCGGCAATGACCTTTGGCAGATGCAGGTCTTCGAATGTCTTGATGTTGAACGGGATCTGCCGGATCACCATCGAGACGCAGCCGCGCTGCTTGAAGCAGTTGCCGCGGAAACGCGCCAGGTTCTGAATGCCGAACGAGAAATCCAGCTCGTCCTCCATCTCGAACCGCTTCTTTTGATTTTCAGTGAGCACCGAATACGCGAGCTGCAGCGTGTCTTTCGGCTGCATCACGAAGTCGACGTTCGAGCGCGCCATGTCACCGTCGACGCGCAACATTGGGCGTTCGCCCGCGGAAATGTGCAAGTCCGAAGCGTTGCGCTCGATCATTTCTTCGAGCAGCACGCGGAGATTGAGGCTGGCGCCGGGAGGAGTCGGAGCGGTCATCGATCGGGGAGAGGCGGCGATTGCGAGGGCGGCGGACAGCGAGTGACGGCTGGTAACTCACTGCTACGTCAGGGGATAGACAACCAACTCTGGCCGCGGCGATCGATGACGTCCTCGATGGGCCATTCTTCGACCACGCGGCATTCGTTGTATGACGACGGAGCCAGCCATTCGGTCATGGCTTTCCGCGACCCAAGCTCGGCTGCCGGCGCTGATGTTTGAACAGGTTTCCGCCGATTTCGACTTGGCGGTGGCAGGATCGAGTCAAGAGCATAGCTCTTGCGGCTTGGCAGGCGCTTTTCCTGATGATGATTCCCTCACATCGAGGGCAGACCTGCCATGGCTCAGCTCAGCACGTCCCTCGACGCACATCCGTTGTCATCTGGCGACAGCGCTCCCGACGTACCGATCGCGCTCCCTGATGGTGATACTCGATCGCTGTCGCAATTCCGCGGCTCTCCGGTCATCGTCGCGCTTCATGCACCGCACTGGGATCCGTCGCATCGCGAGCAGATCGCCGCATACAATCAACTGATCGCCAGCCTGCCGGATGCGGCGGGTGCGCAACTGCTGAGCGCGGGCGGCGACGGACTGTGGCGCGATTTCGTGTTCGACGACGACGCGGTTGCACTGCCGGTGATCAAGCTCACGAACGACGAGCTCGCGCTGCGCTTCGGCGTTCGCGGAGAGCCCGCGATCTTCGTGATCGACCGCGACAGTGTCGTGCGTTGGCGACACGTCGGCCCCGATGCACCGGACCCGGGTGAGATCATTCTCGCCCTCACGGATGCGGCGAAGTCCCCGCCGGCTGCGCTTTCGGGCAACTGGAGTCGTCGCCAGTTCGTCGCGACGGCACTTGGCGTAGTGTTCGCGTTGACGATTCGTCCCCACCTCGCTCGCGGAGAGACGATCGCGCGCGCGGTGGCATCCAACGCGATGACGCCCGTCACGCTCAACGTCAACGGAAAGCAGG
>Ga0070683_100003349_pt1 | contig 12975 bp, 9 predicted proteins | sample KBSC713LmetaG_FD_64662 | JGI IMG/M metagenome (GOLD analysis project Ga0070683, IMG submission 64662) | Corn rhizosphere microbial communities from Kellogg Biological Station, Michigan, USA - KBS C7.1-3L metaG | ecosystem: Host-associated > Plants > Roots > Rhizosphere ...
TGCCATCGAGTCTGCCGCAACCTCACGAACGCTGAACCTGACAAGGGGTTTATTGAATTATGCTCCCTGCGCGAGCATTCTTATATGGCCGCCTTGCAGGTTAGCTCGGGCGTTACGCGGCCAACGAAGACCGCCATCGTGCGAGGAGGAACGAACTTCATGGCGCTGAAATACCGAGCGCGAGTCTCCAAGTTGCTCCCGGGGCTTTTAATTCTTGGGGCCGTCGCCGCTCTCGCCCAATCCCCGTCAACGATCTCCGTTCGGGCCGCCCGTGTGCTTGACGGCCGCGGCGGCGTTCTGGAAAACGGCGTCCTCGAGATTACCGGCTCGAAGATCACCAATATCGCGCAACGCGCGGGGCCGGTGACCTACGACTTGGGCGACGCAACCGTCTTGCCCGGCCTGATCGATGTCCACGTGCATATCCTCGCGGGTGCGACCAGCGATCGCCCCGCCGAGTTGCGGGCCACCGCAACCGCAGAGAAGTGGAACGAAAACGTTCGCGCGACACTGATGGCCGGATTCACCACCATTCAATCAGTCGGGGATCGGGGCGACAAGGTCCTGCGCGATGCGATTGCCGCGGGCTTCATTATCGGCCCTCGGCTATTGTCCTCGATCGACCAGATCCATCCAGGAAATCGTTCACCGGACCAGCTTCGGGCGGAGGTACGCACGCTCAAGTCCGAGGGCGCAGATCTCATCAAGCTGTACGCCTCCGGATCAGGCTTCAAAGGCGCAACGTCCAACGTCACGTTGGCGCAGATGGTTGCGGTGTGCGGCGAAGCGAAATTACAGGGCCTTCGCTGTGTCGTACATGCACAACCGTCCGACGCGATCGTGAACGCCGTGAAGGCCGGGGCAACCGAAATCGAACATGGTGGCTGGGCTGACGACGCGGCCATCAACGCGATGGCTGAGGCGAACGTGCTTTACGATCCGACCATGAGCTTTGCGCCGCACGTGCTTCAACATAAGGAAGAATTGTTGCGCGAAGGCCGATTCAACGCCGCACAGGTGGCCCTACTTGATTCGATCCTGCCGCAGAAGCGCGCCATTTTTCAGAGGGCGCTCGCGGCCGGTCTGCGAATGCCGAGCGGCAGCGACATTGGGTTCGCGCATGGAGAGAATGCCCTCGAACTCATCGTTCGCGTCGAAGCCGGCGAACGGCCGATGGACGCGATCATTGGCGCGACGTCGCTTGCGGCGGAATCACTGGGTCTCGAGAAAAGCATCGGCACGATTGCCCCCGGCTATGACGCGGACATTATCGCCGTCGCCGGCAATCCTCTCGCGGATATCACGGTACTTCGCCATGTGACTTTCGTCATGAGGGGCGGGCAGATCTACAAGCATTGAGTGAACCCCGTCTGACATCGACGAGGCGACCGAGTCCGTCTCCGAAATGCCGCATAACCAACGCTGACGCTGACAAGGCGATTTACTGAGTTGTGCGCGTCGTGCGGGGCGAGTTTCCGCCCGGTGTTTGAACCGCTTCGCGACCCGGCCGTCTTTGCGACCGTACGAGTCGATCCAGAGATCCGCACGATTGCGTGGGCCAACGGTGCCGACTTTGCGCCGGAATTCCTTCACGGCCTGTTGAATTCTGGTGTGGCTGCTGTATAACGATTGTTGCAGCAGACGGGCTATTGATGATGCTCCCTTCGTGAGCATTCTTATATGACCCCTTTGCAGCTTTCTGTGAAGCGGCACCCCGCGTTGAGTGCAGAGACACGCTTGCCGTTGATTTCTCTGGGTGTCCGCTCATCAATCGAGATGCCGCTCAGCCTTCTGCGAAAGCGCGATCGCCTTGTTCCTGCGCCCGCCAATGACCTCCGCCTTATCTCTTCTTCGTCGTGAACCGAAAGGGCACGCTCACCCACGCGGCAACCGGCTTCGATTCAGGTGTGAGCGTGTGAGCAGGCTCGAAGCGGAAGCGGGGCAGGACCTCGCGCACGGCAGCCGTGAAGAGCTCGTGATCCGATCGTTCCACAATCATGCTCGCGACGTCGACCGTCCCGTCCTCGTCCACCATGAACCGCACGACGACCTGTCCGTCGCGTGGTCCCGAGCGGAGTAGCGCATCGGGGAAAGCTGGCTCCGGCGGGCGCCCCATGAGCTTCGGAGCACTGTGCGCATGATCGACTTCCGCCGACGTGGGACGTGAGATTTCATCCCTCGTTTGCGTCCGAGCGGTGTCGGAAGCGCGTTGCCGCTCCATCGCCGAACGCAAGATCGCGTCGACGCTCGGCGCCGCGGGCATACTTATCGAATCCAGGTGAAGCTTGACGCGGGGCGCGCGAAGCTCCGGTGCCGCCGTCTCCGGTGCACGCTGCTCTCGCTGAATCGCCGCGGCGGTAGGCACTGGCGTCGTGCTCGCGACGCGGAGCGAGTCGGCGTGCGTTGCGGCCGTCATGGCCGCGCGGGTCCCGATGGACATGGTCCTCGTCGCCGGCGCCGTCACGACGAGAGCGCCGGCGGCGCTGGTCCGCTGCGCAGCGCTCATCTCCGTGGAAACAACGGCCGCGCCGCCGCCGGCACGCGGGCGCAACATCAGTACTCCCGCGATCGCGATCACGACTGCTGCCGCTCCAGTGTATGCATATCGCACCGTTCGTTTGTTGCGCGCCGGCTCGGAGGAGTCGGCGTGGATCGGTGCATCAGTAGATCGCCCGTCGCTCGGCGCAGAAACCTCAGGCGCGACATCGCTGTGCGCGAGGTCTGCGAGAATGACATCGCTATACGCAGCGCCCGATTCGCGACCGGTGACGAATTCCAGGTCCTTTGAATTGACCGGTGAGGGCGCATGGGTGGATGGCGTATCGACAGGATCCCTGGTGGCCCTAGCCGCCACCGTATCGGCCGCGATGGCCACTCGCGACTCGAGATCGGCGACGCGCGACCGCGCTGCGCGCACCCGCTCATGGCCAGCACCCAATGCCGCTTCGCGCGCCGGCAGGGCGCGGTGCAGCAGGGCCAACGCTTCCGCGAAATTGCCCCGTGCCGCGCACGTTTCCGAAAGCCGCTCGAGCGTGCCGACGGTGATCATGTGATTCGGCTCGAGCACTTTCTCTCGAATGCGCAACGCCTCTCGGTACAGCGCCTCCGCCGAGGCGTCATCGCCGAGTTTGCGTTTCACGAACGCGAGGTCAACGAGCGTGGCGGCGACATCGGGATGCTCCTCGCCCTTGACCCGCGTGATCGCGAGTAAACGTCGGAGGGTGTCTTCGGCGCGCACATGCTGCGACCGCTGGAGGTGCAGGCGACTCAGCTCATGCAGCACTGGGGCGAGTGCGGCACCTTCGCTGCCGAAGAGCTCCTCCCCGATGGCGAGCGCTTCGCTGAGGAGCGGTCCCGCCTCCGCTTCCCCTGCCTGGCCAAGCTTCCGCGAGAGCTTCCCGAGATGGAAGAGGGCGGAGGCAAGCTCCCGCCGGAGACTGTGATCGCTGCGCGCCGCGACTATTGCCTGGCGAAGGGATTCGGCGGCGGCGGGCTCGTCGCCATGAGTCCAGGCGGTGCGCGCTGCATCAAACCGTTGGGTAAACAACGCTTTCGTGTCGGCCATGTGCTACCCTGCCCTAATGCTTTGTCTCGGATGCAAGATCGGGCGGTGCGGCGACGTCGTTCGCACCAGCGACGGGTCAGCGCAACGGCGCCTTGCCATGTAGTACGTCGCCACGTAACGGGTCGCGGCTTTAGGACGATCGAAGGCCGGCCCGCGAAACGGGCTCGCGGAATTCCGGGCTTGGGCATGTACCATTCCTTCAGATGCTCCGGTTTCGTCAACGCTTCCCAGACGAGTCGCGTGGAGCGTCGATGGTCCGACAGGCAGTCGCTCCAGAACTTTCCGCCTCATATCTTCCGGTTAGCGCCCGCTCGACGATAATAAGAAGCCAGGTCCAGCAATGATGCATGTTCAGCGTTCAACCCAGAGATCTCTCATGAGAATGCGAAGCCTTGGAATCGCCGCCGCGATCGCCGCCACGCTCGGTTTTTCATGTCACAACGAACCGAACTACCCGACGCCGGGCATGAGCAATCCTCCGGGAGGCTCGGGCTCAGGCATTGCATCGGTGACCAGCGGTGGCCCGCCGGCCGGAACTGCGCCGGCGCCTACGCCTGTTACGCCGCCTCGGCCAGGCTCGACCAAGGGCGCGGCGCAAAAACGACCATAGATCGCTTGCGGTCGCGGTATCGCCGACCAGGATCCGACTCGTGCGGCGCTCAGCTCAGGCACGAGGGCGCACTTCATCGCCCCGGCCGTCGCTGACGACTTTTCATCGAGGTAATCATGCGCAGGCCCGACAACATCGTACGGAGCTTTTGCGTTCACGACGGCGGCGGCGCGCTCGAATTTTGCAAGCAGGCGTTCGGCGCCGTCGAGCAGGAGCAGATCCGGAAGCTGTCAACCGATCGATGAATTGTTGGCGGCTGCGCCAGAAACGTTTCGTTCTTCTAGCAACGGCGCTTGCCTGCAGCAGCGAAGGATCGCACGCGGCCAAACAATCCATCGCCCGTCGTGAAATTTCGTCCGCACCTGTCCACGTCTGCACCACGCCCGCGGGGGGAATTGTCGTCAGTCTCGACAGCGTTGCCGGTCTCTCCACCCACGCCACCCTCGGGGCGCTCCGGCAACAATGTGTCGCCGGTGATTCTGTTCTTTACGACGCCGTCGGGTGGCAGGCGGTCGCGTGGGCGTTCCCGTTCGCTGGCGCCCGAGTCACCGCCGTTCAGTCCAAGCACGGCTTTGGTGACCTCGTCCACGACGATGAGATTCCGGACCTTTGGACGGTCGAGGGGGATTCGGTGCGATTGCCCGATGGACACCTCGTCCCGCAGACTCTTGGCCTGCTCCGATCGCGGTACGGCGCGACGATTGTCGATGAAAATACGGGGGGCGATGACATTGACGGCCCACACGCTCGTTCATGCCGGTTCCCTTATCTCCTCTTCGCACTCAGCACCACCGATACCGCGCGCCAGGTTCCCGATTCGGCTCGAGTTACGCGCGTCGACATGGACGGTCCCGATACCACCATGACTCGATTCTGTATCGCGCACACGCCGCCCAACGAACGCTGATGTTCCGACCATGACCTCCTTCGAGCGGCGCACGTCGCGCATTTGTCAGACTTCGTTGCAGATTGGCCACGGCCGTCACCGGGCATTCTTGCGTTACGCTGGTATAACTCCACATGAGTGGCATAATCTCGCGCCGATTACCCCCTTGCCGGGAGAAAAAATGGGTCGTGTACGCGTGCACAACTTTACGATCTCGCTCGACGGCTACGGCGCCGGCCCGCACCAGACTCGCGACGCCCCCCTCGGCGTCGGTGGTGAAACTCTGCACGAGTGGTTCATCCCAACCCGCGCGTTCCAGCGCATCAACGGTAAGACCGGCGGCGCCACCGGCGTCGACGACGACATCGCGGCGCGTTTTGGCGAGGGCGTCGGCGCGTGGATCATGGGACGCAACATGTTCGGCCCGATTCGTGGTCCCTGGCCCGATGACGACTGGCGCGGCTGGTGGGGGAAGAACCCGCCGTATCACGGCCCTGTATTTGTGTTGACGCATCACGCCCGCCCGCCGATCCAAATGGAAGGCGGCACAGTGTTCCATTTTGTCACCGGCGGCATCCGCGAGGCGCTCGAACGAGCGACGGCAGAAGCGAAGGGAGGGGACGTGCAGATCGGCGGCGGCGTGTCGACGATCCGCCAGTATTTCGAAGCGGGGCTCATCGACGAGCTGCACCTGGCGATCGCGCCCACGCTGCTCGGATCCGGCGAGCATCTGATGTACGGCCTCGATCTGCCGGCCTTGGGCTATGAGTGCACCGCCCATGTGCCGACCGCCGCCGCGACGCACGTCGTGCTCGCGCGATCTCACTGACGCGCGCCGGCGGCGATCGTTGAAGTAGCGGATAATCTTCCTATTGACAGACGCCGCGCCCGAGGCGAGTCTATCCTAGACATCTAGGATAGACGAACCCTCGGACCATGCCCGCCACAGACCGGCTCCACGGCACCCTCGACGCCCTCGTCCTCAAGGCGCTGTCTCTCGAGCCGCGACACGGGTTCGGCATCCTCCGCTGGATCGCCGAACGCACGGACGACGTCGTACGGGTCGAAGAAGGTTCGCTGTATCCCGCGCTGTACAGAATGGAACGCGACGGGTGGCTCATCGCCGAATGGGGCGCCACCGATCAAGGGCGACGCGCCAAGTTCTACTCGATCACCGCGAAGGGTCGCCGCCAACTCGCCGCCGAGACGCGCGAGCTCGCATCGTTCATCGCTGCGATCACGCCCGTCCTTCTCCCCGCGTAGCGCATTCAATGCCGCGCGACACCCGCTCTTCCACCTGGTCGTTACTCAAGCGTCCGCGCATCGAAGAAGAAGTCGACGCCGAATTTGCGTTTCACGTCGACATGACCATGCAGATGCTCGTCGCGCAAGGCATGTCCGCCGGTGACGCACGCGCCGAAGCCGTTCGGCGCTTCGGCGACATCGCGGTCGTCGCCGCCGAGTGCCTGCGATTCGGACGTCAACGCGACCGCAGCCGATCACGCGCAGAATATATGAGTGAACTCAAACAGGACATCGCCTTCGCGCTTCGCCAACTCGGCCGAACGCCGGGATTCGCGATCACCGCAATCGTCACTCTGGCGCTCGGCATTGGAGCGACCGCCGCCGTGTTTAGCGCGCTGTACGCCGTCGTCCTCAGTCCGCTGCCGTTCGCGAACCCGGATCGCATCGTGCAATTCGAGGCGATGCGTCGTGGATCTCCGGAACAAATCTTCACCGGCGCCGAGCTCTCGGCGCTGCGCGCGAGGACAGACGCCTTCAGCTACGTCGCGGGTGTGCGGTTCGGCGCGGGCTTCACGCTCACCGGGCTCGATGCGCCGCAAGTCATCGGCGGCATGCTCGTGAGCGCCGACTACTTTCGCGTGCTTGGTGTCTCGCCGCGCATCGGCCGCTCGTTCGTCGACAGCGACGATCATCCCGGCGCTCCGCGCGTCGTCATCATGAGCGATCGCTTCTGGAAGAAGAGCTTCGCCGCCGACCCATCGATCGTCGGCCGAACGCTGCGTTTCGACGACGAGCAATACAGCGTCATCGGTGTCATGCCCCCAGAGTTCGACGCGCTCGGAGCCGGGAACGAATTCTGGGCGCCACTCCGGTTGAGCGCCGAGCAGCTCGCGAGTCAGAGCGGGCGATCTCTCAGCGTGCTCGCGCGACTCGCGCCGGGCGTAACGCTCGCGCGTGCGTCGGACGCGGCACGCGCGGCCATGCGCGTCGCGGCCGCGCAGAATCCGTCGGCATCGAAGGAGGTGAGCGCGAGAGCGCGGCGCTACATCGACACGATCGTCGGCGATTATCGCCAACGGCTCTTCGTGCTGCTCGGCGCCGTCGGGTTGGTTCTGCTCATCGCGTGCGTCAACGTCGCGAATTTGCTGCTCGCGCGTGGAACGGTTCGCGCACGCGAGTTGGCGATCCGCGCGGCGCTCGGCGCCGGCCGCGGCAGGCTTGTGCGTCAGCTCCTCGCCGAGAGTCTCGTGCTCGCACTCGCCGGGGCGATCGTGGGCATCGCGCTTGCGTTCGCGCTCGTGAAAGTGCTCGTCGCACTCGCGCCGAGCGGCGTGCCTCGGCTCGATCACGCGGCGGTGAACGGCGTCGTCCTCGCGCTCACGTTCGGAGTTGCGATCGGGAGCAGCATCGTCATCGGGCTGGTGCCGTCGCTCCGCAGCGCTGGTCCAGCGTTGCAGACCGCACTGCGCGAAGGCGGCCGGGGGTCCGGCGGTGCGCGACGCGATCCGCTGCGCGCGTTCCTCGTCGCAACGGAAATTGCGCTCGCGATGACGCTGCTCACGGGTTCCGGTCTATTGATTCGTACCGCAATCCACCTTCAACAAGTGAATCCCGGTTTCAGGCCCACGAATCTCATGACGGCGCGCGTGCTGCTTCCGGGCGCGCGCTACCACGACGCCCCGCTGATCGCGCAGACGTATGATCAGATTCGCTCGGCGACGTTGCGAGTGCCGGGCGTGCAACATGCGGCACTCGTGTCGGTCGTTCCGCTCACGCACAATCAACTCGCAACGTCTGTCGCGCCGGAGGGACGCGTCTTGAGTGCTGACGAGCGAATCAGCGCCGACTTCCGCTACGCGTCGCCCGACTATTTCGACACCATGGGAATGCCGCTCGTCGACGGCCGCGACTTCGCGCGCACCGACGACGCAAGCGCTCCGAAGGTTTGCATCGTCAGCGCGTCGCTTGCCAAAAAGTTGTGGCCGGGCGAGCGCGCAGTCGGGAAGCGCCTCGAAGTGATGAGCGACAAGATTACCGTCGTCGGCGTTTCGGGTGACGTACACGACGCCGCGCTCAACGTGCCGCCCTCGCCTACGCTCTATATGCCCTATCAGCAGATGCCGGCAGCGATGTGGGTCGTCACTGGTCGATCGCTCGTGCTCGTGGTGAGAACCATTCCGCGACCGGAGACGCTGCTCAGCGCGCTGCAGAAGGCGGTCATGACTGTCGATCCATCACTCCCGCTCACCGACGAAGGGTCCATGAGCGACATCCTCGCGAGCTCCATGGCGAAGTCGCGCTTCAATATGATGCTTCTCGCTACCCTCGGAGCGATCGCGCTCGTGCTGGCGAGCATCGGCGTGTACGGTGTGGTCGCGTACTTCGTGAGTCAACGCACGCGAGAGATTGGGGTCCGCATGGCGCTGGGCGCCGCACCCGCACACATCTGGCGCCTCGTGCTGAGCCGCGGCCTGCGTCCAATCGTCTGGGGCGCGGTGGCTGGTGCGGCGATGTCGCTCGCCACCGCGCAGCTCCTTCGCGAGCAGCTTTTTGGCGTTGCGCCCGACGATCCTGCGACGCTGCTGATGGTCGGAGGATTGTTGCTCGCGGTCGCGGCGCTCGCGACGCTTGCACCGGCGCGGCGCGCGATGCGCGTGACGCCGGCGAGTGCTCTCGCGGCGGAGTAGACCCCGCCGCTGAACTACTTCTGAACTACCGCACCCACCAAACGCCCAACTGCACCGAGCGTGGTTTGTGCGGACGTCAAGCCGAGCATGAAATCCTTGTCGTCGAACGTCGTGAGTACGTCGATCGGTTGATGGTGCGTCGGATCCCAGTTCCCGCCGATCTGCGATCCGCGTTCATTCTCGCGAAGGCTGAGTGAAGGTACGAGATCTTTAAACGGGTCCGAATCCGTGTTGGTCATGTGGGGGCCGACCGCGGCGGGATAGTGCGTCGCGAACTTCTCGTTCGCCGCGCGCCAGAAGAACGCCAGCTTCATCGACTCGTCGCCAAACTTCGACGTGCTCGCGAACTCGATGTTGATGTCGGCTTCCGGGCGCTGCGTCGGCGCCAGCTTGCCGTCCGCCGTCGGCGGCCCGTGATCGACCATCATCATGTCGTGCTGAATCATGCCGAGCCATTTCGGCTCTGGGTACTTCCCAGAACCCGGCGGATTTTCCTTGCCCTGCATCGGCCCGCGTTGATCGACGTACGCGTGTGCACCGTTGAGGCCAGTCTCCTCGTTGTTCCAGAGTGCGAATCGGATGGAGCGTTCCGTTTTCACGTCCGGCATCGAGAAGATGCGCGCGAGCTCCATGACGATCGCGGAGCCCGAGGCATCGTCATTCACCGCTTGGCCCCAGCCGATGCCGTCCATGTGTCCGCCGATGATGTACATCTCGTTCGGGTACTTCGTGCCAACCTTCATACAAATCACTTCCTGGCGCTCGCCCGGCGTAGTGGGCTCCATGTTGATCGCGCGGATCGCCGGATCGGGCTGCGCGAGCGAGTCGTTGTTCGCACCGCGCTCGCGCATGTCGCTGAAGATGCGGCTTCCGCCCGGTCCGTTGCCTGGAGTGCCGCGGCCGTTGGGCGACGTGATCGGACCACGTCCGCGTCCACCGCGCTGACCTGCTGGCGCAGGATTGTATTGATATGTGATTCGCTCGATGTTCTGGCAGCCATACTGTTTGAGCTGCGCCTCGATCCAGTCGACAGCGTCACGATTCCGCTTGGTGCCCTGCCGGCGGTCGCCGAACTGCGCTAGTCCTTTGATCGTGTTCTTGTATCGCTCGAGGTCGAGGCGATCGACGAGCGGTTGGACCGGATCGTACGCCGTATCGGGTGCGACGCCGCCCGCACGCTGCGCTGACGAGAACGATGGAACAGCCGCCATGAGGAGACCGCAGGCGGCAGCCGTCCCGAGAGAATTGAGTCGCATTAAATGCTCCGAGTGCATCGAGTCAGTGAAAGATTATACGCCGTGGCTCGCAGCTTCGCTGCATTGCGAGAGCAACCGCCGTCGCCGGTCTCCACGCGTGCGTGATGACCACCGGCGGGCCCTGTTGAAGACGTTTCGAGTCTGTCGCGCCGACTTTCGCGTATGGAGTGCGCGATGCCGCCGCACCCTGTATCTTGGCGCCGCAGTGCAGTCTGCCTTGGCCGAATGGCATAGCTCACACTCTACCCATTCATGAGCGACCTCCAGCGTCTTGCAGTCGCGCTCGCGGACCGCTACACCGTCGAGCGCGAGCTCGGTAGGGGCGGCATGGCCGCGGTGTTCCTTGCGCGCGATCTCAAACACGACCGCAACGTCGCCATCAAGGTGCTTCATCCCGAGATCGGCGCGGCGCTGGGCGCAAAACGATTTCTGCTCGAGATCAAGACCACGGCCAATCTGCGTCATCCGCACATCGTTCCGCTTTTCGACTCGGGCGACGTCCAGCTCGTGCCGCGAACGACTGGGGAGACTTCGGAGACGCTTCTGTACTACGTCATGCCGCTGGTCGAGGGCGAGTCGCTTCGCGCGCGGATCGATCGCGACAAACAACTCCCGATTGACGAAGCGCTTCGCATCACCCGCGAGGTCGCCGACGCGTTGAGCTATGCGCACGCTCGTGGTGTCGTGCACCGCGACATCAAACCCGAGAACATCATGATCGACGGCGGCCACGCGGTGGTCGCGGATTTCGGAATTGCCAAGGCACTCAGTGCCGCGGGAGGCGCGCACATCACGCAGACGGGCATGTCCGTTGGTACGCCCATGTACATGAGCCCCGAACAGGCAGCGGGCGAAAGCGACATTGATGGACGCAGCGACTTGTACAGCCTCGCCTGCGTGCTCTACGAAATGCTGGGCGGCCAACCCCCGTTCACCGGCACGAATGCAGCGACGATCACTCGACAGCACATGATCGCCGATCCGCCACCAATTACGAATCTTCGTCCCTCGGTGCCGGCGGTGGTCGTCGACGCGCTTCAACGTGCGCTGAGCAAATCGCCCGCCGACCGGTTCAATCCAGTTGCCCAGTTTGGAGCCGCAATTGCGCCAGGTGCGCTCACCGCGGGAAACGGTATCGTCGCAGACGCTCGGACACAATCCGATGCGAAGGCACCCCGCACGCGGCGCCACATCGCCATTGGTGTTGCCGCCGCGGGATTTGTCGTCATCGCCCTGCTCGCGTTATGGAAACGCTCGACACCAACTGTCGCGAGCGGACCAACTGGCTCGTCGTCGATCGCCGTGCTCCCGTTTGCGGACCTGAGCCCGGACCACACGAACGCGTATCTCGGTGACGGCATAGCCGAGACGCTGATCAATGCGCTGGTGAATGTGCCGGGACTGACGGTGACAGCGCGGAATTCGGCGTTTTCATTTCGCGGACGTGAGGGTGACCTCAAGGAGATCGGCAGGCAACTGCACGTCGGACAGGTGCTGAGCGGTAGCGTGCAGCGTGCCGGTGAGAAGCTGCGTATCTCGGCGCAGCTCGTCAGCACGACAACGGGCGTGAACCTCTGGGCCAATAGTTTCGATCGCCAGGCCAGCGATATTTTTGCGGTGCAGGACGAGGTCGCGCAGTCGGCAGTGGCGGCGCTCAAGCTCAGACTCGCGCCCGGCGCCGGAACTCGAGCCGCGCCAGTTGGTACTCGGAACGCCGATGCGTACAACGCGTATCTGCTCGGCCGCTTTCACTGGAATCTGCGCACGTCGGAGGGGATGATTCAGGCGATTGCCGCTCTCAAGCGGGCGATCGCGCTTGATTCGATGTATGCGCTGGCGTGGGCGGGACTCGGTGATGCGTACATGCTTTCGGTTTCGACCGAATATCCGTCCCCAGGACTGACTGACGACTCGCTGTACAAGTTGAGCGAGCGTGCGATACGTCGTGCGATCGCACTCGATCCAAAGCTCGGCGAGGCGTACATCTCGCTGGGAAACTTGCTTGACGGCGGCTCGCACGCCGCGGAAGCCACCGCCGCCTTCGCCGAGGGCATCCGCCTCAGCCCCAATTATGCCACTGGGCACCAGTGGTACAGCTACAAGCTGGATGCGGTCAATCGATGGGACGAGGGCACCGCCGAAATGGAGGCGGCGCATCGCCTCGATCCGCTTTCGCACGTGATCACGTTGTCGCTCGCAGCGAATTATGATGGCGCTGACCGATTCGCGGACGCGACGCCGCTGTACGCACAAGGACTCGCGCAGTCGCCTGATGCATGGTACGGGTGGGGCATCAAGGTCGGGCACGAGCTTGCACTCGGCCATCTGGACCAAGCTGTGTTTGCCTATCGGCGTTGGCTGGTGGGTATGGGTGACGACACGACGCGGACATTGAATCTCGAGCGAGAGCTGAGAGATCCGGCGACACGCGGCGCCGCGATTCAACGAATGATGCAGGCGAACGACGTGCATTCGGCGGTGGCGTTTGCGCGTTGGCTGAGCGGCGACGACTCGGCGATTGCGTTGCTCGAGCGAAAGCTGTCACCCGGCCGTGGTCCGACGCCCACGCTGCTGTTGTATGTGATACTCGGGCCGCGGCTTCGTGCCGACCCGCGAATTCGTGCGCTCGTGACGAAGTGGGGTGGTCGGCCATTCGAGAAGTAGCGAGATGGAATGCGAAGGCCAACTCGCACATGGGCGTTCATCCGTCCGTTCACCTCACGGAA
>Ga0070683_100003351_pt1 | contig 12974 bp, 2 predicted proteins | sample KBSC713LmetaG_FD_64662 | JGI IMG/M metagenome (GOLD analysis project Ga0070683, IMG submission 64662) | Corn rhizosphere microbial communities from Kellogg Biological Station, Michigan, USA - KBS C7.1-3L metaG | ecosystem: Host-associated > Plants > Roots > Rhizosphere ...
CCGGCAGTGACCGGCGCAGGCGGCGAGATCGGGAAGTCAATATCATTGAAAGTCAGCGTATCCGACGCCGAGTCTGACGTGACAAGCTGATCGGCCGATGTGCCCAGCAGACTAGATGGGTCGAGTGATGCCTCGGCGTACACCGAGCATCTGAGGTGCTGTGTCGCGCCCACGCCGAGCCCGATGAAATCGATCGGCACAGTGATCTTGTCGATCGTGCCATCACCGGGCACAGTCGCTGGACGACCAACCGAGTAGTCGGGGTTGAGTAGGCCGCGCGTACCCGGCGACGGTGTTGCTGTGGAACCGATCGTAGTCATGACGGCATCCCCGGCCATGCAGGTGACGCCATCATCTCAAAGCACCACAAGCCCATGACGCCACGATAGAACCCCTTTGGTGCTTGCAGAGTCGTGTTCAGCCACATGTCCGACTCGAAGACCGGCCACTGGTCAGCAAGCTGCTGCGCGGTGAAGATCGACCGGCCGGACTTGACCTGGAGCGCCGCGAACGCTCGATCGGTGAACGGCGCAATGAACGGATAGGAGGAACCCTCTTCGCGCGATCCGCCGATGCGGTCGTAGTTCCATGGGGGAACCGGTGTTGTGCCATCCATAGCCGACGTCACCGTGCTGTTAGTCTTGTTGACACGAGGCAGCAACTTGTTGCCCATGCAGTCCAGCAACCGATGTGCGATCTCATTGCCATGCACAAGGTACACCGTAGCGGCGATCGACGCCTGGTAGTCCAAGTAGTTGGGGCTGTAGCCAATCCCACCATTTGGGTAGAAGCCTGGGTAGCCGAACTCGGCAAAGAAGCATCCATCCGTGGTTGCATTCATCGACATCGGGTCTGTAACTAGTGTTGCGTTCGGGAGGTTCGTAGCTGCTGGAATGCCAGCAGTGACATTACCCAGGACGCGACTGGTTGTCGTGTAGTCCGGCGTGATCTTGTAGAGGCCGTAGAGATACTGCGTCCCGTTGAACGAACCGCCTGCGCCAGTGCCAGCGCGCCCCGGGGGATTGCACGCGAACGCCAACTGATTGTCCGTACGCGAAGCCCATGTCGCGGCGCCGGCCGCGTCACCTGCGAGGGTGAGGAGCTTTTCCATGTGCAAGCACATCATCCACTTGCCCAGCTCCTCGTTGCCGTTGATGTAGTAGCCAAACTCGTTCTGATACGCGCCGTCAGCACCAGCCTTGACACTTGTCAGGAATGATGTGCGCTCCGCAGCGGTGAGATCCGGCCACACCGCGATCAGCGCGACGGGCAGCTCGAACATCGTGAAGAGATGATCAACGGTCCGGCCGAAGTAGTAGCCCTGTGCGTTCGCTCCGGTGCCGTCCACGGTTCCTGGAGCGGACGAATACTGGTGAGCCATCAGGTAGCTCATGATCCTGCGAATCATCGCCAGCTCAGGCGTGAAGCGTCCGCCCCCGCCGAAGCGATGCGCGATACCGAGCCCGCCTGCAAAGCCGCCGTAGAAGCCGACGTCAACAGCCGTGTACGGCCCCGACGTAGATGGCCACGCAGGCTTCGGAAACGCTGATCGGTCAATGAATCCGTTGGTCGGATCGAAGCGGTACTTCTGGTCCGGCGTCGGCCCCTTGACGTAGGACATCCAATGGCGACTCTGCCCACGGCGAAGGATCGCGTCCCACTGGGCTCGTGTCGTTGATGCTGTCGGTGACGCGGGCGGGTTGCCAGCGTGCCGGCCGAACCCCTGGTGGCATGTCTTGTGCCAGTAGCGGACCGGCGCACTCGGCGGGTCGTTGACCTGCTCCTCCAGAAGTCGCAAGTGACCGCCGCACTCCTCACAGCGACCGACGATTGCTGATGCTGCGATCAGCGGATCGCCGTCAGCAATAAGGTTGAAGACACCAGGCTGAGTCGGGGTCGCTCCTGAGTAGCCTCGTGCAAATGCGCTTGCCCATTCTGCCGGGTGCAGGACCCGATCGAAGATGAAGGCACCGGACAGCTTGCGTGGCCCGAAGGCAGAGTTGTCGTTGCCGATTACGACAGCATTGGTGAAAGCGGCGAGAGTCAGGCCCTTGCCGCGAATCGGATAGCCCGCGCGCTCGCCATCGAGCCAGACCTGCACCTCAACGCCGTCGTAGCTGAGTCCCGCCAGATGCGGCGTGCCGAGCGTGTAGCCGCCCGTAGTATCCGGCACCGGGTAGTTGTTGCCGACCGTCGCGTCGGCGATCCCGGTCGTCGCCCAGTGCCCGTGCGAGCTGGCATTAGTCTTTACTTGCCAGCCGTTCTGACGGCCGACCATGATGCCGTTGTCGAGTTCCCCGCTCACAGGCTGATACCAGACGCCCAGCGTGTACGTCTGGAACGCGAGTGCTCCAGCAGCCGCCAGTTGCCAGCCACGAACCTGCGTAGCGTGTCCTTGCCAGCAAGTAGCCAAGCCATTCACGAATCCTGCCGCACCGAGGGCAGCCGGACTGTTGGTCCCATTCTGTGGAGTGCCAGCGATATTGTCTGTGCCCTGATCGTCAATGGTGCTGGAACCTGTCGCATCCGTCAGCGGGTAGAACCGTCGCGGGCCACGGCTGATGATGTAGTCGGCAAAGCTCATCCCGTCGTCGTCGCCAGCCAGTGCTGATGCACCAGCCGCATAGTGAGCGAGATGACGCGATGCTCCGATTGGTGTCGGGTAGAAGGCGGGCTCGTCAATGCGACCTTCTAGCGCGGCAAAGCCTTCCTCAAAGCCCAGGCTGAACATGCCACTGTTCTCCGCAGCGGCTGGTCCTGTCGTGGCCAGCGGTGTGCCAAACTCCTTGCCGTCTAGATAGGCATGCACCGTGGTGCCATTCCACTCCAGGCCATACAGGTGCCACTTGTTGGCATCAGCGAGGCCAGGAGCGCTGGTGATGTACTTGTATGACGTGACATCACCGATGTAGGCCCATACTGATCCGTTAGCGTCAACACCCATGCCATACTGATAGTTTCCGCTGCTGCCGGCGGCACGGTGCTTCGTGAACAGCGTTGCGCCATCCGTCAGCACTGGCATGTTGAGCCATGCCTCGACGGCGAATCCAGTCTGGTTGACAAGCCCGGTGGCATTGAGGACCACTGGGCCAGCGTTGACAGCGCCGCCAGTCAGCTCAATGGCGCGATTGCTTACACCAGGCTGGCCGAAGCTGATTCCTGCTGCTGGGTAGAGCAGGTCGTTGGTACCAATAGCATCGACACCGATGCCGCCATTGGCGATCGTCGCGTTGACTTCCGACGAGTACGCGCTGACGTTGGGCGTGGCTTGCGAGTCACGAGCACGAACACGGTAGTAGTATTCCCGACCGGTAACTAGCCCGACGTCTGTGTAGTTACTAGCAACACTAGTCGCAATCTGCGCGTAGGTACCACCAGCACCCGTCTTGCGCTCGATCAGATAGGGGGTGGCGTTGAGGTCGGGCTCGGTGTTGTTCGCCCAGTCCAGCGAGATCAGATTGGCACCCGGCGTAGCGACCAGACCTGTCGGTGCCGCAGGAGCGGTCGTGTCCACTCCCGTGATATTGAAGTTGTCCCAAACCGACTGACCGGTGCCTGCCGAATACATCGACGGCCTGACAGCAGTGAGGTCAATGGTCGGCGCCTGGCTGGCGATCACCGTCCACGTCACGCCATCAGGACTGGTCTCCCAGTACACGAGGTTGGCGGACGTTGAGTGTCGAATGCGCAACCAGCGATGGTTGACAGCATTGAAGGTGACACCGCTGCCGACTGCTGTGCCCTGCACGTTGGGGTAGAGCCCAGTACCAAACCGCTGGAAGTTGTAGCCGTTCGCGCCGTTGCCTGGGTCGGTGAAGAATTGGTCTTGCGAGGTGTTCTGCGCGACGTACTCGACAAGCATGTAAGAGTCGGTGAGGTCGAACAGCGTGTCGTATCCCACCGACGCACCGTTGCTCTGGAGCTTGAGCTGACCATCGAACGTGACGGTGCCAAAGACAGCCCAATGGCCATTGTTGCTGGCAAATCCATCGGTGAGGGTTTCCATCTTGGCCATCAGGCAACCCCTCCAGGCAGCGGAATCTTCCCATTGGGGAACGTCGTAGAATTGACAGGATTAGTGAACTTGCTGTTTGCGATCTTGGCTGCCCAAACCGCTCGTGCAGCTTCGGGCTGCTCGAACATGGGCAGTGGCAGCGTGCTGCCGTAGTCCTCGTTGTAGTACGAGATGCCCTTGACCTGCGGGTGGGCCGGCAGCCAGTTGTCGAAGAAGTCGGTGAACCACGCATCCTTGCCAGGTGCGCTAATGTCGCCCGCCACGCCGAACTCTCCGATGAACATAGGCTTGTTCGGAGCGAGCCCGTGGATGACATCATGCACGCCGTTGTAGATCGTCGCTGGGCTCTTGTACGCCTCCCAGCTATAGGCGTAGCCATCCCAGCCAACCCAGTCAACATACTTGTTACCGGGGAACCACGGCGTCGGATCGTTGGAGTTGCCGAACGTAGTGATGATGTGCGAGCACCAGTACATGGAGATGTTGCCGGTGTGAGTGCCGAGACCCGAGCCCCATTCCTCGCCACTCATGACATCGGCGATGATTTGCCACAGGTTACGCCAGACGACGCGGTACTCATCGGGCGTAAGCCCATAGGTGGTCTGCCACCAGTAGCCTGCGCCCGGTCCCCAGTCACCATTCATCTCCCAAATCGGCCGGAACAGGATCGGGTGCCCCCACGTCTTGACCTGATCGGCCCAGGTGCCGATGTAGTCCCACGCGGTCGGCGTGTTGTGCATGATGTCGTAAAGGCCATCGAGGTGATAGCCGCCACCGTAGTAGCTGAACGAACCGTGGTTCCACGCCAGGTTGGCAGCAGCGGTGTCAAATCCGAGGTTCGGCCAGCCAGCACCCAAGAAGCCCCAGTTCATCTGGTTGAGCAGCTTGCCACCAGAGTGCGCTTCAGCGAGCGTGACGGCGTTCGGCGGTGTGTCCGAGATGCACCACGGCGCGTCAGTGGTTCCAGCCGTCGCGTAGACGTCGTGATAGATCTGACCGTCCAGGCGAGCGCCCCAGTAGACCTGGTTGTGATGCCACGTGATCGTCGGCGTCTCCGGTGCCGGTGCCACGATCGATAGCGTGTAAGTAGTAGTGCCAGTCTTTGTCAGCGTACCTGTCTGACCGGGCTGAAGCTCAACCACCGAACCAGACACCGTAGGCGGCTCAGGGCCGACCTCGACGTGCAGGTAGGACGGCTGGCTGGAGTACGAAGTCAGGCCCGTGAGATCTGCGGGTGCGCCTGACGCGAACAGCATCCCGCTGCCAAAGCGACCGGCCAAGCTACCGCTCTCATTGTGGACACCAAGCCGGAAGACGCCATTGGTGGTGCCGAACTGGATCATCGCGTGGAAGCGCGCAGGCAACGTGGCTGGCGTGGGAATCGTGAAGGGGATGTAGGCGGGCGTGAACAGCGCGCCACCCGGCATATTCGCCTGGCTCAGAGCGCGTGCGGTGCTAGCAGCGATCAGCGTGTCGGGCTCGCCTGCGTTGTCCGTGTAGAGCGCCGTGCGAACATTCTGCGTACCGGTTGCCGTGCAGTACAGGAACGCTCGTATGGTTGTCGTCGTCTTGCCGGCCAGATAGTCATCATCGATGAGCTGCGTCAGCACCTCGCCATCGGAGTGCGGTCCCGCGAACCCACCGGCTCCCGTTGAGATAGGCCAAGTGACGCCGTAGTCGTTGCTCGATCGCCGCAGGATGCTGGCCGGATTGTCCGAGATGTTCTCGAAGGTCCACACTGAACCGATCGGTGCAGCAGAAAGCGGATCGACCAGCGTGACTAGCGGCTGGACACCACTTAGCTGCGTCGTCTTGCCGATCCCAGCGGTATCGAGGATATGAGAGTCACGCACGAGCGTTCCGATGGACGTGCCTTCTTCCAACGCCCAATGCGATGTAGGATTGTCAATAGTAATTACGTCACTGTACGGCACGGATATCCCTATCTCCTCGGTCGGCTCCGTCGCTGCCAGGCAATAGCAGAGGCGATCGCAAGCGGGTCTGCATCTTCGACCGGCTGCGTGAAGTAGACGTTGGTGTCTCCCGAGCCCTGCATGATGGTTTCTGCGTCGCCGACAACCTCGCCGGCATGAACATTGATGAGTCCGGTGCGCGAAATCCAGCCACCCGAGGCCGCGCTCGGGATCTGGTAGTGGTCGAGCATGCCAGGCTGTCCGTACTGCGGCAGGAGCCCACCCATGCCAGTGAAGATGGCGTTGCGGAACAGTCGCCATGCGCTCGATGTGAAGGTCTGTGTCGTCGCCGCCGTGAGCTGCTTGATCGACGTCGTGTTCTGGATGACAGCGTTCTCGTTATCAATGATGGCATTGATAAGAGTCTCGAAGTTCTGGCGGTCCGGCTCGCTGAGCGATGACTCGATCGCATCCGTGGGAAGCGACTGAATGGCGTCCACCAGGCCGAGCCCGGTGAATGCGCGGAGATCCACACCGAACTGCGAGAGGAGCTGGTTGCGCAGGCCGGCGCCCGTGTAGGCGAGGTCACGGCCCGCGTACTGGAGATTGGCTGTCTGACGACCCAGGTCAGGAATGCCGGTGAGCTGGCCGATGCCCTCGATGATGGAGCCGAGCCCGGAAGCAATGCCACCACGGAACTGCTGGCGGTTGGTGATCTGCTCGATCATGGCAGCACGTGTGGCAGCGGCAAGCTCGCGCTGCGTGGCCGTGCTCTCAATGATGCTGGTGTCGAGTTCCTGGAGCTGCTGCGTAAGATCGCGGATCTGATCTGGCGTAGTGGCCTGACCGAGCAGTGCAGCGATGCCCTGGCGCTGCTGCTGGAGGATGCCCGTGCGCCCTGCCTGCTGGATCTCACGGAGCTGAGCAGCGTTGACCGCATCCTGCGGACCCTGGCCACCGAAGCGGGCGATGACGTCAGCGATGCGGCCCTGGCGATCCTGACCGGCCAGTGCATCACTAGCAGTGTTGTTGACTGCATCGATTCGGGCTTGGAACTCCTGCAACCGCGCGTTGACGACGTTCTCCTGTGCGGAGATGACGGCGTCGCTGACCTGATCAAGTCCCTCGGTAACAGCGTTGATGGCACCTTGGATCTTCTGCTGCTGCTTCGGGTCCTTCTCGCGCTTCATGCGAGCGTTCAGTGCGGCGAGCGCGCGCTGGAGTTCACGCTGCTGCATGCGCCGCAGAGTCAGCTCGTACTGTGCATCGCTGATGGCATTGATGTTGTCCTGCGCCGCCGTGGTGAGGGCATTGGCCGTGTACTGACCGCTCGCCAAGCGCGTAAGACTGAACCGTCCACCAGCCGTGCGACGGTTGCGCACCGCCACATCGCGCTCGACCTGGGAGTTCAGGTAGCTGATGCCGCGTGGATCGCTGTCGCTAGTGAGTGCAGTAAGAGCGTCATCAACAGCCTTGCCAGGCTTGGCACGACGGATCACGTCCAGCGTCTTGCGCAGGTTCTCACTCAGCAGCGAGATATCGGGCGCGAACTTCTGAGTCTCGTTCAAGCTCTTGCCCAGCGGCTTGAGCGCGTTGGCCATGACCTCGACACCCTTGGTGGCAGCATCGACAGCCTGCCTCAGTGCAGCCATCACACGACGGGCGCGAGTCTCGTATCCCTGCGGGCTGTAGTGGATCTGATCGCCAGCAATGCCACCAATACCGCGCTCATTGATGAGACGCAGGTTGTCGTTCTGCCCCGCAAGCTGACGCAGTACCCGATTCTTGGCTGCCGACCCTGGACCATGAAGCGTGGGCACCAACAGCTCACGATCGGAGCCCACTGCACGCAGCGCTTGCTTGACGCTGGCCGCTAGCTGCTTGGCAGTCGAGTCGTTGGTGCCAACATCAAAGACAACCTTCTTGACTGCCTGGCCGACCTCAGTCTTGAGGATGCGAGCCATCTGCTGATAGACAGCACTGGAGCTGGCGCCGACCTTCGTGTACGACGCCTTGATGCCACGCAGGAGATCGCGCAGCTCACCAAGCGTGCCAACACCGAGGCTGTCGCCGAAGTAGCCGACCTCGCCGCCGCTGAGGAAGCCACGCTCGTTGCTACCACCGAAGCCGAGGAACGAACGCAGACCAGCAGGAGAGAGGCCGGCGAGGGCAGCAGCACGCGCCTGCTGGGCCTTGTTCAGCACCCACTCGCCAGCGTGGGCGAGGATGTTGACCGGGGCGCCATCAGAGCCAGGGATCGGGCCTCCAGCCGCGTATCCAGCGTGGCCGACAAGGCGACCGTATCGCGCCATCTGATAGCGCACCGAGGCGATGATGTTGTCAACAGGATTGAAGATGTCGTCGTGCCCAGGCAGCTTGTACTGGGCGAACGTCGGCGGAATGACCTGAGCGATACCGCGCGCACGCTGCCCACGAGCGCTGTTGATGTCGCTGATCTGCTGAATGATCTTCGGGTTACCGCTGGACTCACCCATGTCCAGCCTGTACTGAGCATTGACATTGGCGTCAGTGACCGGGATGCCAGCGAGCTTGAGCGCCTGGCGAATCCACGAGCGATGCTGGCCAGGAGGAGCAGCAACGCCACCACCAGAGGCGGCGCCTGCATCGCTCTCGGCATCAACGGCCTGCGTAACCCCGAGCAGCATGCGGTTGGCCACACGCCGGCCATACCGAAGAATAGTGTCAGTAAGGTTGGTGATAGGTCCGCCACCAACGACCTTGGCGCGAACGCTCGGGACCTGCGTATCCGTAGAGCCTGCCGCAATACCACGCAGTGCACCGATGAGCGCGTAGTGCAGGTGGTTAGCGTGCTGAGCCATAACCGCCGGACCGAAGAAGCCGGCGCCTACGTTCTTGCCTCCGCTCCACGTAACGCTCGGATCGCCCTGGTAGATCGCCTGCTTGGCTTGCCGCGCCATCCCGTTGCCGAGCACAAAGCGCGCGAGCGCATTCAGGCGCTCCTTGCTGTTGCCCGGGAAGCTGACATCAGCAGCGTTGCCACCAACGTGATCAGAGACATTGCCGCTCGTCGTACGGTACGAGTGGTTGGTCGTGCTCGTGAGAACCGCATCAGGGAACCGGGCGAAGATCTTGCGCAGCGCCGAGACCAGGTTCGAGTTGATGTTGTGCGGCGACGATCCCCAATTGATCTTGCCTGCGGCGAAGCCAGGCTGCTCGGGGCCACCAGCGTGGTAACCACGAACGCCACTGAGGAGGGACTGGAGTGTGTTCTGTCCTGCTAGCGCCGCATTGATCGCAAGCTGATGACCAGCATTGAGTACAACCTCGCCACGACCAAGCAGCGTATGAACGGAATCTCGACCGCGCTCGCCCCACTGACCAATGACTCCACCTGTCGCTGCGCGGTGTGCGAACTGACGCGGCGTGACCAACGAGATGTCGGGAACCTTGCCATCGAAGGCGCGGATGATCGTCTTGGCCGTACGCTGGATGTAGTCGAAGCCACGGTAGACGACGTTCTGCATCGAGCCCACCGTGTCGCTGAGTCCATCAGCGGCGCGGCCCATCCGCACCTCAAAGCTCTGCTCGATGTCAGCAAGCGAGCTACGGATGTCGCGGTACATGCGATCCACGCTGCGCGTCGTGTTGACACGCATGTCGCGGAACTGGGCTTCAACGGTGTTGGTACCACGCCGAGCAGTAGCGGTGATATCAGACCAGAACGCACGCCACGCTCCGGTGAAGTCGTCCATGCTGCCCGAGTTGAAGTCCACGGTGAGCGAGGCTGCACTGCCAACGGCACCACCATCAGCGAAGCGCCCGCCGCCGCCCTGACCGCCACCACCGAACAGCGAACGCAGTGCGAACAGGACTCCATGACCACCAGCATTACTGACTTCGCTCTTGGTCCAGACGTGCTCGCCAGGCGTGAGCAGAGCGCGCACTGTGTCTCCGCTGCCGCTACCAGGAACAGGACCGCCCTTGGCAAACGGGTTGACGGCATCAAGGGCCTTGTTGACCAGCTCGCCGCCCTTGAGCAGAATCTTGCCGCCCGGGATCTTCTCGATGCCCTTGCGGAGCTGAGTGGCGAACTCCTTACCAGCATCAACGATGACTTGACCAATGCTCTTGAACTTGTCCGGCAGGCCCTTGATCGCATCAACGATGCCATCAACGATGTTCTTGCCGAAGTTCAGCGCGCCACGGAATCCATCCTTGAACGACTGCCATGCGCTACGGCCAACGCGCAGCAGGCGGCTGCCGATGTTGGCCCAGCCACGAAGGATGCGAGTGACTACATCCTCGGCGAAGTCTCTGGCGCCATTGAAGACGCTCTTGATCGCCCGCCACCCTGCACGGAACGGCGCGGTAATGGCGCTGGCGAGCCCGCGCAGACCTCGGACGAGACCATCCTTGATCCCATCGCCGAGATCTGTCGCCACACGAGCTGGGGAGGCGAAGCCGAAGAAGCGCTTGACAGCATTCCATGCAGCCTTGAACGGCGACAGCAGCGTATCGATCAGATCATCACCGAATGCTGCCTTGATGCCAGCGATGATGGCCTTGGGCAGCGCGGTGAACTGATCGAGGATTCCTCCGACCAGTTCCTTGATGCCCTGGAGGAACAGTCTCGGGTTGAGGGTGATGAGCCCCTTGAAGATGTCGAAGACGCCCTTGATGACCTTGATGACGCCAGTGACACGAGTGAGTACATATGTCACGAAGCCTGCGAGCAGGCCGGCGAAGATCTTGAAGCCAACGATGATGACGCCGGTGATGATGTCTGCCAGCGTCTTGAGAACACCGTGCATCGTCTTGGCGAATCCACCCGTCGTGTGGAAGCTGATGCCAAGATCCTGGAGCGACTTCTTGAAGGCGTCGATCGCAGGCTGGATAGCGCGCAGGAACCCGCTGAACGCATCCTTGAGTCCGTCAACAATCTTGCCCCACTCGTGGAACTTGGTGAGCAGGAGCACGACACCGGCAACGATGGCGACGAGCAGCAGTCCCCACGGACCCATCATCAGCGCCAGTGCACGTCCCACGATCGGTGCGCGCTGGTTGATGACCTGCATCCCGCGCGACAGGTTGCTCGTCATCAGGACGTTGCCCTGGAGCTGCTGGCGCAGGATCGCGAACTGGCTGCCCAAGCGCGAGATCTTGCCAGGAGCAGCAGCGATACTGCCAATGCTCTTGCTGAAAACGTTGGCAAACTGCGTGAACTGCTTGATGGTCTGAGCAATGACACCATTGACGCCATTGAAGACCTTGGTCATCAGGAGCGCGACTACGACGAACTTGGTGATCTCCGGGTGCGCGGATACGAAGTCGGTGAAGCTCCTGGTCAGTCGGCCAACTGCACGAACGGCCTGGCCGAGCGCCGGGATGATGACATCGCGGATCGCGCGTCCCATCGAGGCAACGTTCTCCGGGTTGAAGCTCTTGAGCATTTCGATGCCAAGAGAACCGACAACCTTGAGGACTTCGCCTGTAACACGTCGAGCGTCATCGAAGAACTTGCGAACCTTGCCCTGATTGTCATTGACCTTCTCGGTCAGACCATCGATGGCCTTGGTCGCATCATTGACAGACTTGAGACCTGAGTCCGCGCCACCAGCGCCCGTCAGTGCCGCGAAGAGGCGGATGACACTGATGCCAAGCTCGACCCACGCCTCCAGGTGCTTCTCGCCATCGAGGAAGAACTTGGTGAGCTTGCCTGAGTCGGTCGTGAGCCCGAGGAACCTGCCTGCTAGGTCCGAGATGTACTTGAGGATGTTGCGAAGCGCCGGCCCGCCTGCTTCAGCGATGTTGAGGAACGCCTTGGCAAGTCTGGTGACAATCTCATCGACAATCGCCAGGTTCGGACGGAACTGAGCGACGATGCGCAGGACTTGGTTGAGGATGTCCGGGCGCTGGAAGAAGGCGAGGGCGTTGTCGATCGAGTTCGAGATGCCCTCGGCCATCTGCGTCGCGGCCTGGATGATGCGCGGGTTGCGCAGCATCTTGTCACCAGCATCGACGCCTCGTGCGAATGCAGAAACGATGATGTCAGTGACGCCACGGAACTGCTTGCGGTACGTGGCCTGGATGCGCTGTACCGCGTCGTAGAGCTTCTTCTCCGCAGGCGTTAGCTGGGAGATCATGTAGTCCAGAGCAGACTGCGCAGCGAAGTAGCCTTCGGTGGCCTTCGTTGTGTTGATGCGCGCCTTGTCCATCGCCCGAGACGCCTTGGTGGCGGCAACCTCGGCGTCGCGCATCTGCTTCTCTGCGGCCTGAACGCCCTCGGTATTCTCGATGTCGCCGCCAACGCGCTGTCTGTCAGCAGTAGCGCGTGTTGATGCGACACGAGTACGACGAACGTTCTGCGCGGCTTCTTGGACTCCGAGCTGTGCCTGTTGGATACCAAGAGTGTCACCAGAGGCGACAGCCGCCTGGAGCTGCTGCTGTGCTTCCTTCTGAGAGAGAACGGCGCCCTTCGCGGCCAGCTCTGCATCCTTCTCGGCAAGGACCAGATCGGTGAGCTGGCGGCGGGCGTCGGAGCGAGCTTGCGTCAGGTTCTTCTGCGCATCCGCTACACGCTCGTGGGCTGAGGCGAGACTGTCCTGCGCATTAGCAAGTGCATCAGTAGTGACACTCTCTTGCGCTGCCTGCTTGTCAGCACGCTGTGCAGTCTGCTGTCTAACCAGATCAGACTCGGTTAGTGCCTTATTGATGATACTCAGGCGGTGGATCGCAGCGGCAAGAACGCCGACAGCAGGAAGTGCCTGGGCCAGCCCAGCAGCGAACGCGCCCCCCAGCGCGCCGCCGGCCATGGCTGCCGAACCAGCCAGCGCAATGAGTTCGCCGCCGAGACCGGTAAGGATCGTGGTGAGCTGCTGAGCGAAGACGAGGACTGCGAGGACGAGCATGCCTCGCAGGTTGTTGTCAAGCTGGGCGACACGCTCGCCGTTGCCGGACAGTTCCTCGGCCAGCCTGTTGAACGTCTGGATGAGCCCGCCGCCCTGGCGCTGCGTGTTGCGCATCGTGCTGTTCAGACGCGAGTACGCACGGTTGGCATCATCGCC
>Ga0070683_100003359_pt1 | contig 12961 bp, 7 predicted proteins | sample KBSC713LmetaG_FD_64662 | JGI IMG/M metagenome (GOLD analysis project Ga0070683, IMG submission 64662) | Corn rhizosphere microbial communities from Kellogg Biological Station, Michigan, USA - KBS C7.1-3L metaG | ecosystem: Host-associated > Plants > Roots > Rhizosphere ...
AATGAAGGACCTCATCAAGCGAGGTGTCGAGGGTCAAAACGGCCTCCAGCAGGGCTTCCCGCCGAACACCGGGGTCGGCTGGGCCACGCTGGGCACCGGCACGTGGCCGAGCGAGCACGGCTCAACCAACAACACGTTCCACCGCACAGGCGAGGGCAACTTCAACAACTCGACCAGCTTCTCCGCCACCGGGATTCTCCAAGCCGATCACATCGCCCAGGCCGCCGAGCGGGCCGGCAAGTCGGTCGTGGCGGTGGAGTGGGTGGGCGCTCGGTCGCTCGTGCCGGCACTGCAGGGTCCGGTGGTGGACTTCCGCAGCTTCTTCTCGCGCCGCGGCATCGTGCTGAACTATGACCTGCCCGGTCAGCCGGCCGGCGCCAACGCCTTCGGCGTGGACTACCAGAAGGTGGCCCTCGCCGCGGCGGAGGGATGGACGAACGTACCGGCGTCGTTCAGTCCGCCAAAACAGCAGCAGTTCACGCTGACCACCACGTTCGCGGCGGTGAACCCGTCGCGGGTCTTCGACCTCTACATCTTCGACTCGACCAACGACGCAGCCACCAACTACGACCGCGTGCTCGTCGTTCCGGCAACCGCCGGTAAGAACGGCGGCGCGGCGCTGGCGAACCTCGCCCAAGGCGGTTGGCAGGACATCAAGGTCGCGCTCGAGGGGGCCCGCGCGGGACAAACCGCCGGATTCTCCGTGAAGGCGATCGAGATCGCGCCGGACCTGTCGGAGTTCCGGCTCTACTTCACCTCCGTTGCCCGGGTCAACGCAACCTACAACGCCCTCGGGGCGGCCGGCTCGGCCGCGTTCGAGGAGACGCTCGCGCGGGACTTCCCCACCTCGACCGCGGCCGACTTCGCGCCGCTCGAGGCCGGCATCGTGGACGAGGACACCTACGTTCAGCAGGGTTTGATGTGGAAGGACGCGCACTGGGCGTACCTGCGCTACATCTTCGAAACGCTCCAGGTGAATCCGGACCTGCTGCTGCTCGGCGCCCCGACCACCGACGAGTTCAGTCACCAGTTCATGGGCTTGGTCACGCCCAAGGACATCGACGGCAACGCCAACCCGTACTTCGACGACGTCACCAACGACAACATCCCGGATGGACGGGTCGGCGTGCGTGCGGGCTACATCCGGGCCGCATACACCGAAGCCGATGGCACGCTCGCATTGGGGCGAAGCCTGATGGGTGGCAACAAGGCGACCACGTTCGTCACCTCCGATCACGGCTTCGGCCCGCAGTGGTGGGCGGTCAACGTCAGCAAGGTGCTCGTCGACCTCGGCCTTCAGGGCGCCGAGCAGACGGGCAACTGCCGCAAGGCCGCGAGTGGGCAGACGCTGGTCAAGGAGTGCCACGCGGGCGGCACCGCGCAGATCTACCTCAACGTGGCCGGGCGTGACCCGACGGCGGGCAACGAGCCTCAGGTCCCGGCGGCCCAATACGAGACTGTTCGCAACCAGATCATTCAGGCGTTCCAAAACCTCGACGACCCGAACCTCCCTGGTCAGCAGAGGGTCGTCCTTAAGGTACTCAAGAAGGAGGATCTCCGTAACGTCGACGGCACCGATTCACTGCACCCGACCCGCAGCGGCGACGTCGTGGTCGTGTTCCGCCCGCCGTATCAGACCGACGCGCAAACTCCGGGACAGCTGGTCGCGCCGTCGCAGTTCTTCGGCCAGCACGGCTACCTGCCAGACCTGGTGGACCTGAAACACAACATCAACATGCACGGGACATTCATCGCCTCCGGCCCGGGCATCGAGCGGAGCAACGATCCGGTCCGCGGCGTGCGCGCCATCGACGTCGCCCCGACGCTGGCGTTTCTGATGGGTATTCCGGGTCCGCAGAACGCACGGGGGAAGATCCTCTACAAGATCATCAAGAACGGCGGCCATCTGCGCGAGATCACCGTCCTGAACATCAGCGACTGGCACGCCCAGTTGACCCCGCTCACCGAAGCGGCCGACAACCTCGCCGGCGGCGGAGCGGCAAACCCGGCCTTCGCGATCGGCGGGTCGGCCTTCTTGAAGCCGTGGTTCGACGTGTACCGGCGGGAGGCCGGCACGGCAACGATCGACATGACCGGCGGCGACTCGTTCGGCGGGGCGACTCCCCCGATCTCGAACGCCTTCGAGGACAAGCCGACACCCCCGATCATGAAGATGATGGGTATCGACGTCGAGGCGTTGGGCAACCACACCTTCGATCGCGGCGAGCAGTTCCTGCGCACCCAGCTGATCCCGCTCGCCGATTTCGACATGATCTCGTCGAACGTGGTCTTCCCGAACGGGCAGACCCCGGCCGAGTGGTCGAAGTCCACGACGTTCACCCGCGACGGCGTCAAGGTGGGCGTGGTCGGCTTCACCACGGAGGCGACGCCGGGCCTGCTCTTCCCGGGCCGGCTCGGTCCGTTCCAGGTGCAGCCAGTCGTCCCGGCCGTGAACGCCGAGACGGCTCGGCTGCGCAGTCGAGGAGCAGATGTCGTCATCGCACTCGGGCATGAGGGCGCGACCGGCGGCACTGTAGATCAGCCCACGGGCCCGCTCATCGACATTGCAGACCATGTCGTCAAGGTCGACGCCGTGCTCGGCGACCACAACGACCTGCAGGTCAACGCGGTACGGTCCAACGGCGTGCTCGTCACCGAGAATCGCGGTAAGGGAATCCGCTTCACCCGCATCCGCATCGTGGTCGACGATCACAGGAAGGTCGTCTACAAAACCGCCGACTTCCACAAGCCCTGGACGATCGGGGTCACCCCCGACCCGGCCATCCAGGCCCGGATCGACGCGCTCAACGCCCAGCTGGCGCCAATCTTCAACACTCAGATCGGTGCTTCGACCGTGTTCGTGCCGCGAGCGGATGCCTGCGGCAACGGGGTTGGCCGCACCTGCGAGTCGCTCGTCGGCAACATCGTGACGGACGGGATGCGTACCACATACGGGGCCGATTTCGCGATCACCAACTCGGGTGGGCTGCGCGCCGATCTGACCTGCCCAACCACGGACAACCCAAGCGACTTCTGCGCGCCGTACACGCCGCCGCCGTTCCCGATCACTCGCGGCCAGGCGCTGTCCGTGCTGCCCTTCGGGAACATCGTCGTGACGCTCCAGGTCAACGGCGCCGAACTGAAGGCGATGTTGGAAAACGGCGTGTCACGAATGCCTGCCGTCGACGGGCGCTTCCCCCAAGTGTCGGGGCTCTGCTTCACCTACGACATCGGCGCTCCGGCCGGCAGCCGGGTCACCGGGGCGCTTCGCCAGGCGGCCGACGGAACGTGCACGGGTGCGGCAGTGGACCTGACCGCTGCCGCCACGTACACCATTCTGGAGAACGACTTCATGGGCAACGGCGGCGACGGCTACCCCAACTTCGCCAGCCGGATGTCCACGCTCGATCTCATGGATCAGGTCACCGCCAACTACATCACCGCAAACACGCCGGTCAACCCCACCATCCAGGGCCGCATCACCTGCACCGGCACGGGGTGCCCGATAGTGACGCCTTAGCGATCGATCCATCCTCGGGCCCCGACCGGGTCCGAGGGTGGATCGCCCCGATTCGTGCCTATACGGTGAGTGCACCGGGGCAACACTCGTCGTGAATGCGACGGCCTGGGGCGCGTGACGGCATGAGGAGTCGTGGGCCGGGCGGCCGGGGCAAGCTGGTGGGACTGGTCACGCGGCCACCACATTGCCGGCATTGGCCGCGTGCCCGTCGCCACCTGAGTCGCACGAGCGGCTTCGGGCCATCGGCCTGGTGGAACGCGGCGCCCTCGGCCTGCGGGGTGGTCGTGGCGACCGCGGGTAGGGTCGATGACCATGAACCCTGGTCGAGAGCGGGTACCACCGTTGCCGCCGGAGGAGCGCGACGAGCGACAGGCCGCGCTGGTCCAACAGGCGGGCGCCGAGCTGGGCGTGTTTACGACGTTGGTCCGAAACCCGGACGTGTTCGGCGACTTTCTGCCTTTCGGCCGCCGCATGCTGCGCGACTCGTCGCTGGACCCGCGCGAACGGGAACTGCTCATCATGCGGACCGCGTTTCGTTGCCGAGCCCGCTACGAATGGTCGCACCACGAGGTGATCGGCCGCCGAGCCGGGCTGACCGACAACGACCTGAGCGAACTCGCCCAGGAGACGACCGATGATCCAGATCCAGCCGATCCGGCTCGGACCCTGCTGCTGCGAGCCGCCGACGAACTGGTCGCCGATCATATGCTGTCCGATCGGACCTGGGATGCACTGGCCGCAACCTACCCAACACCACAGATCATCGAGATCTGCTTGCTGGTTGGCGAGTATGTGATGCTTGCCGGTGCGTTGAACTCGCTCGGCGTGCAGATCGAGCCCGGCTATCCGCAGCCGGCGTGGGACGAGCCGTGACGGCCGGGCCAGCACCGAATCGCAGGAGCCGCCCGAGCCTGCCGAGCTGCTCGTGGATACCTTCGGGCTCACCGGCTGGGCGGGACTGCTGCACCTGCTGGAGGCGGACGGACCCGGCGAGTTCATCCGCCGGGTCCGAGCAGCCGAGGCCCGCGATGGCTGCGCCACCGACGACGCGACGATCGTCTGCCGTACCGGGTCGGGCACACCCGCACACGATCCCGGCCGAGCGGCTACGCCGACGAGTGCATTCAGACATCGGCGGGCTACGCAGATCTGCGTAGCTGCAGCCGCCCGTCGGCCGAGGACACATCGCCGTCGGCGACGCGATGATCCGTCCATGACGCCATCAGCGGCAGATGCCAAGAACACCACGCCCACTCCGCGCCCCGGACCGCTGGGCAGACTCGCCCGGGTGGCATATCGCCGTCGGGGACGCGTGCTCATCGCCTGGGCCGTGGCGCTGGCCGCCGCGTTCGGCCTGTCGGCCGCCGTCGGCGGCGAGTTCAGTACCGGTGCCTCCGCGCCTGGCTCGGACTCGGAGCAAGCTCAACGCCTGCTGAGCGAGCGATTCCCGGCTCAATCCGGCGACACGATGAAGGTCGTCGTCCGGGCTGACGACGTCACCGCTGCCGAGGTGCGACGCCGAGTCAATGGACTTCTGGGCGAGTTGCGACAGATGCCGCACGTGAGTTCGGTCGAGGACCCATACCTCGTCAAGGGTTCCATCACGCCCGATAACCGGGTGCTCGTCGCACGCCTGTATCTCGATGTCATCAACGCCAACGACATGCCGGTCGAAGACACCAAGCAAATGCTGGCCGCTGCGGAGGCAACCGAGCGCGACGACTTGGACGTCGCGCTCGGTGGGCGCGCGGTGCAACTCGCCGAAGCGAACCAGCCCGCTGCCGAGCTGATCGGCCTGCTCGCGGCGGCGCTGATCCTGCTCCTCGTCTTCGGTTCGGCGGTGGCGGCCGGTCTGCCGCTGGCGATGGCGATCGGCGGGTTGGCGGTGAGTTCCGGACTGGTCGGCGTCGCCGCGGCGGTGGTCGACGTGCCCACGTTCGCCCCGACGGTCGGCATGGTGTTGGGTATCGCGCTCGGCATCGACTATGCGCTGCTGATGGTGACGCGGTTCCGCGAATGGCGGGCGACCGGCCTCGACCCCGAAGCGGCGACCGTGGCGACGCTGGACACCGCTGGTCGGGCCGTTCTAGTTGCTGGTGGCACGGTCATGGTGAGCATGGCGGGGTTGTTCGTGACGGGCTTGTCCATCATGTACGGCACTGCCGTCGTCACCATGGTCACCACGCTGGTCGTGATGCTCGCCGCCATCACCCTGTTCCCCGCATTGCTCGGTTACCTCGGGCGCCGGATCGACCAGTTCCGCGTACCGCTGGGACGGCGTCGCAACCCGGTGCCGATCACGGGCTGGACGCGATGGAGCCAGCTGGTGCGGCGGCATCAGGTACTGGCCACCGTCGCGACCGTTGGGCTGTTGCTTCTGCTGGCCACGCCCTTCTTGAGCGTGCACTTTGGCCTCCCCGACGAGGGCAACGACCGCGAGGGCACGTCGAGCCGGCAGGCGTACGACATGCTGGCCGAAGGATTCGGCCCCGGCGCCAACGGACCCCTGCTGCTCGTGGCCGACCTGACACACGGCCAAGGTGCGGCCCTCCCGCGGCTGCAAGCCGGACTCGGCGGCACGGCGGGTGTCGTGACGGTATCGCCGGCGCGGCTCAATCCCGCCGGCGACACGGCGCTGATCACCGTCGTGCCCAGCACCGGACCGCAGGAAGCGGCCACCGAAGACCTCGTCAGGACCTTGCGCGACGACGTGATCCCGGCCGCGACCGCAGGCACCGGTGCGCAGGTGCACGTCGGCGGGGCGACGGCGGCGAACATCGACATCAGCGCAGCGATCACCGATCGGCTCGCACTGCTCATTGCCGGCGTCATCGTCGTGTCGATGGTGTTGCTGCTTGTGGCGTTCCGCAGCATCGTCATCGCGATCACGGCGGCCGTGATGAACCTGTTGTCGGTCGGGGCAGCCTACGGCGTGGTCGCGTACGTCCTCGAAGGCGGCTGGGCGGGCCGGCTGATCGGCATCGATACCGCCACGCCGCTGGCCGCATTCGTCCCTGTCATGATGTTCGCGCTTTTGTTCGGTCTGTCCATGGACTACGAGGTCTTCCTGCTCAGCCGGGTCCGCGAGGCCTGGGTACGGTCGCCGGACAACGGACAGGCCATCACCACCGGCATGGCCAGCAGCGCACGGGTGATCACCGCAGCCGCAGCCATCATGACCGTCGTATTCGCCGGACTCATCCCCAGTGACCAGGTATTCATAAAGGTCTCCGGCGTCGGCCTGGTCGCCGCCATCCTCGTCGACGCGACCGTCATCCGACTTCTTCTCGTGCCCGCCGTCATGCACCTGCTCGGCCGCAGCAACTGGTGGCTGCCCCGGAGCATGGCCCGGCGCCTGCCGCACCTGCACATCGAAGGACCGTCGACGGCATCGGCGGCCGCCGAGGGCGCGGAGCCACTCGCAATCCGGTGACCCTGGAGGTGCTGGCGGTCGAGCGGGAAGGCCGTTGGTGACTACGGGACCACGCTGTTCACCACCAGACGGCTCTGACCCGTTCGCCGCGAAACGCATCGTGACCAGCAAGGAGGTGATTGGTGACGACCGGCCGAGCGAAGGTGAGGGCAGCACGCCCAACCATTTGCCCGGCTGCTCCCATCTCATGAGGTAGAGGCGAAGGGAGCCGGATGAGGGCGGACGACGAGCGCGCCTACGTCGAGTTCGTGCAGGGTCGGGTGCTGGCCCTGCGGCGCACCACGTACCACTTGTGCGGTGACTGGCACCTCGCCGAGGATCTCGTGCAAAGCGCCCTGTTGCTGCTCTACCGGCACTGGCCGCGGGTCGTGGCGGCCTCGGCACCGGACGCGTACGTGCGCCAGATCGTGGTCAATACGGTCCTCGAGGAGCGCCGGCGTTGGTGGTGGCGTCGGGTGCGCCCGATGGCCGAGCCGCCCGATCGCCATGTCGGCTCCCCGGCGGCGGGCGTCGAGGGCCGCCTCGATCTGCGGACCGCCCTCGCCAGCCTCCCCGCACGGCAACGTGCCGTCCTGGTCCTGCGCTACTGGGAGGGTCTGGACGTCGCTGAGACGGCCGAGGCGCTCTCCTGCACGACCGGCACCGTGAAGAGCCAGACCTCCGACGCCATCGCTGCGTTGCGGCGCCTGCTGCCCGACTACGTGAGTGAGGGGACTGACGTATGACCGGAGACCACGGGTTGAGCACCCTGTTCGCGCTCGCCGACACCGAAGCGGAGCCCGCGTTGCGGCCCGGGTTCACCGAGCAGACCATCGCGTTGGCCCGCCGGTCGGTGCGCCGACGGCGGGTCGGTGCCACGCTGGCCGCGGTGGTCGCCGTTCTTCTCGCGGGCATCGCGCCGGCGTTGTTCGCGACGGCAAGGCGCGGCGCGGTTCCCGCCGCTCCGGCCGGTCGGCCCAGCCTGCCCGACCATTTCGCGAGCTACTCGGATGTCACGTCGACGGTGACGAGGCAGCCGGCGGGGCGTGCGATCGTGTACTACGAGTACGGCGGCAACGACTTTTCCGACGGGCTTCAGCCCTTGGTCGTGGGCGCGGACCGGGACACCTACCGGCGGGTCGACGCGGTCGAGGAGCGCAAGTCGATGGGCTACGGGTTTCCGGAGGTGCTGCTGTCACCGGACGGGACCCAGGTTCTCGTCGGTGGCACAGACCGGGAAGCCACCAGTCTCACGCTCGTCAACCTCACCACTGGCGGCCGCCGCGACCTGCGCGTCGACCCGCCGCTCGGGATACAACTGCTGGCCTGGTCGCCGGACGGCCGCTATGTCGCCTACGGGGACGCCCCGGTCGGCAGTCCGAACGACGTCAACAAACTGGCGACGACTGAGCTTGTCATCCTGGATCTGGCCACCGGCACGAGCACCCACTATCCACAGATCCAGGCGGCACCGGCGATCCGCAGCGCGTCGTTCGCACCGGACAGCCGACGGCTGGCGGTCCAGCTGGGTGCGGAGGCCTGGATCGTCACAATCGACGGTCAACGCGAGCGCCAGCTCACCCTGCCTGCGGGCCAGGAACTGCTGATGAGGTACGCCTGGCTGCCCGGTGGGACGCTGATCGCCACCACTGCGTACTCGTACGCCAGCGGTGTTCCCCACCCCGACGGCGGCAAACTGGTATTCATCAACGCGGACGGCTCGGATCGTCAGGTGCCCGCGCCGGTCTCGGTCGGGGGCGTGCTGGGTTGGATCTCGTCGACCCGGCTGGTCACCTTCGAGGCCGACGAACGCTCGGTCGGTGGCAGCATCGTCGAGACCGATCTCGGCACCGGTGAACGGCGCACGCTGAGCCGGTTCAACCGCGCTGAACGCTGTGCGTACGGCCTGTCGGACTGCATAGCGACCGATCTGCAACTGGCGACGGGTCTGCTCGGCACACTCGACACACGCGCCGCCGGCCCTCCCGACCGGGGTCCCCGGCCGATCTGGATGTGGATCGTCGTCGGGCTGATCGCGACGTTCGTCCTGGGCGGTATCGGCGCGGCCCTGCAACTCCGTCGATGGCGAAACCGAAGGCGCGAGGCCAGTTCCGACCTTCAGCGAACGGCGCGATGAGTAGCAGCACCCCGGCCGCCACCCCGTCGAACCCCTCCACGGGGCAGTGCGGCTCGCCGGTGGGGAAGATCGGGCGACGGCGAGCCGCTCACATCCGTTCGGTGTACTCGGCCCGCCACGCCGGTGTCGGCACCGTGCCGAGGTTCGTCCAGTACTCCACCGCGTGCACGAGGCGCCCGTCGCGGATGTCGTAGAAGCCCAGACAGATGTCGATACCGTCGTCGCTGATAACTCTCACCTCCGCCGCGGCCGTGTCACCGGCGTCCACCAGTCGCAGTACGGTGATGTGCCAGTTGGGCGCCGGGTGGTTCTGGTTCATGGCCAGGTAGTTGCGCGGCCCGCGAAATCGTTCACTGGTTTGTGGCCACTCGCAGACGAAGTCGCCGGCGAGAACCGCGCCGGCCGCGGACCATTCGCGAGCCTCGAATCGCTCCCACAGCTGGCGAACCGGATGGGCCGCCGGGACCTCAGGAGACGCTGCCATCTATTCACACTCGCTGTCTGGCTCACGGTGCACCGCTGCGTTCTCGACGCCGTCGCACTGGCAAGGCACGAACGCCGACAGCCTAACCGTGGCGCCCCGGCCACGGCGGCGGCTACGGGTACGGCGACCGGAATTGCGTGGTTCCCCCGGCGCGGCTACGTGCGGCCCGATTCAGCCCGCCCGCGCCAGCGTTCAGGATCGGACGGTTTGCTGCCGCCGCGACCGGTCGCCGCGGTTCCATGCCCGCGTCATGCGCTGGCTTGGCCAGATGGGGCACCGCCCGCGCCGCTGGTGTGGGCCGAATACGCCGATCGTCTCGGAGAGCCTGGTCCTTCGAAGACGAGCTGAGCGCCGCCATCGCAACCTAACGGCGCGCTCGTCGCGCACGACCTGCCTGGATGGCGGGACGCCCGCGACGATCGAACCACAGCTCGACCCCGCATTCGAACACGTCCGCCACCGCACGCAGTAACCTGCAACCAGTTCCCGGCAGTTCAGCACGTCGACCGGCACCGCAATGGCCACCGAGCGTGACGGCTGCCAGCACGGCGGCGCGCGGAAGGCGACAGATCAAGTGAACGCGATCATGTGGCCGCTGGTCGCTTCGGGGGTTTGGCTGGCTCGGTGACAAGGAGTCATTTTGCAACGAAAGGGTGGTGACGTGCCGGGCGAGCCGTCGTGGCGTTGGGCTGCGCCCGGGAATTCGTCGGCGCAGGCTTCGCAGACGTCGGGCGGCTGTTACCCGTCGTGTCCGGTCGACGTGACCGTCACCCTTGGCCCGGCCGGGCTGCTGTACGTGGGCTTCTGCTGTTCCCCGGCGTACGGCGGCGGGTACACGATCGGTGTGCAAACGGTCGCCGAGTTCCTCGACCGCGGCCCGCTCCGGCCGTTCCCGCCGGAACTCGTCGAGGAGATCCGGGCCTACCTCAACGAACACGAGAGACCCACGGCCACGCTCGACCTGGTGGCCGTCGTCGCCGACTCCAGGCGGCGCCTGGTACGCGTCGACGCCGAGCTCGACGGCGTGTGGATCACCGCAAACCGTCCCCTGTCGCACGGTGACGGTGACGAGGTCGTCTTCTTCGTCGGCTCCGTCCCGGCCGGCGAGCACACCATCGGCGCTGCGTTCGTAACCCAGGGGGCCGCCCCGAACCTCACCCAGTCACCGGACGTCGCGTTCGCGGTCGCCGCCGGCGAGCGGCTGCGCATCGTGTTCACCATCGACGGGTCGGCTACGACGGTGGTCACGTCCCGGACGCTCGGGTCGCTCCACGACAACCATGTGCCAATCCCAGACGATTCCTAAATCCCAATGCGCGCTTCGAGCCAGATCCGCATGCCAAGATCCGTTGGATCGCTTGGCGCAGCCGGGACCGTACTACTATCCCGGAGTGACCGCGAGGATGCTCGTGCCTGACGAGCGGACCATCTACTCGTCTCATCGCAGGGACGGTATCGACGCTCTGGCGTGGCCGGTGTTCAGCGAGCACGTGTTGGACATGCTGCGATCGGCCGGTGAGGTGCTCCACCCCGAAGCGGGCGAGGGCGGTCTCGTGCTGGCCGGTGACGACGATCGGGACCTGCACCGGCTTCGGGACTTCGCCGAACGCAACCAGATCCCCTATCGGACGGTGCTTCGTGCGTCGTTGTCGTCGAGGACGTCGCCGTCGGCGGCCAGGCGGGCAGCTCGTCGCGCATCGAGAACTACCTCGGCTTCCCTCGGGGGGTGTCCGGTGTCGAGCTGGCGCGGTCGGCGAAGCTGCAGGCCGTCAAGTTCGGAACCCGGTTGGCCTCCCCCCGTGCGGTCACAGCTGTGGCCCGCGACGCCGGCGGTGGCTTCCGGGTCAGGCTCGACGACGAACTCGATGTCGTCGCCTCATCCGTGATCGTCGCCAGTGGCGTCCGCTACCGGCACCTGACCCTGCCCGGCCTCGGGGATCTGGAAGGGCGCGGTGTGTACTACGCCGCGGGCCAACTCGAGGCTCCGCTGGTGGCCGGGCAGAACACCGTGGTCGTCGGCGGTGCGAACTCGGCCGGCCAGGCGGCCCTCTTCCTCGCCCGGCGGGCGAGTCACGTCCATGTCCTGATTCGCCGTGACGACCCGCGCGCGACCATGTCGAACTACCTCATGCAGCGCCTCACCCACCACGAACACATCACGATCCACCCTCGCTCGGAACTGACCGAAGTGCACGGCACCGACCGGCTCACCGGTCTGACCTGGCGCGACCATGTCCACGACCGTGATGTGCAGCTCGACGCAGCCGCCGTTTTCCTCCTCATCGGCGCGGAGCCCTGCACCACCGCGCTCTTGGACGCCGGCGTTGAGCTCGACGACAAAGGCTTCGTCGTCACCCGTAACGGCTACGAGAGCTCGGAGCCCGGCCTGTTCGCCGTCGGCGACGTACGTGCCGGGTCCGTCAAACGCGTCGCCTCGGCTGTGGGCAAGGGCTCGATGGTCATCTCCGCGGTCCACTCTTACCTGGCCGGGCTCGAAACAACCCGACAGTGACCAGCCTCGAAACCGACGGGCACGATCGACAGCAGGTCCGTACACGTGATCTTGGCGGGTTTGCTCTGGTCGGCGGAGGAGCTGCGTCGGCAGCTGGTGTTGCTCAGGTCGACCAGTCGGCGTTTGGCGGCGGATCGACGAGCGTGTCCAGCAGCGCGTCGGCGAGCGGTATGCGACGTTCGGTTTCATCGGCGGTGGCGATGATCACCAGGCTTGCGTCGAGGTCGGGAACGCTGGCCAGCAGCAGACGCACGCCGGGCCAGCCGCCACCGTGTCGATAGACGGTGTGGCCGGCCCGGCGACGTATACCGATGCCCCAGCCGTAGTCGACTGGCCGGCCGTCGTTGAGCCGGCCGGCAGTATGCAGGAGCGCTGAGACGCCCAGGGCGTCGGCGTTCATCGCCTGACTCCAGCGCAACAGGTCGGCGGCGGTTGACCAGACGCCACCGTCGCCCAGCGACAGCGGCGCTGGATGCGGCCGGGGCAGCGGCGTGCTCATCGGAGGTGTGGGTTGCGGGCCGGGCCAGTACAGCGTGTCACGCAAACCGAGCGGTTCGAAGATGTGCTGGTTGGCGAGGTCGGGCAGCTGCTGGCCGGCCGCGCGCTCAAGGGCAAGGGCGAGGCAGACGTAGCCGGCGTTGGAGTAGCCGAACGCGGTGCCGGGCGGCCGGTCCAGCGCCGGGAAACGGGCAAGTGCAGCGATGACCGCGGTGCTCGTGCGGTCCTGCTGATCGCCGACGAGGTCGTCGATACGTCCGTCGGCCGGCAGGCCCGCCAGGTGATGCACAAGGTGCCGCAGTCGGATCGTGCTGGACCAGGCCGGTAGCTCAGGCAACCAGCGGGCCAGCGGGCTGTCGATGTCCAGCCGTCCCGCCGTGAGCAGCAGCGCCGCACAA
>Ga0070683_100003363_pt1 | contig 12959 bp, 10 predicted proteins | sample KBSC713LmetaG_FD_64662 | JGI IMG/M metagenome (GOLD analysis project Ga0070683, IMG submission 64662) | Corn rhizosphere microbial communities from Kellogg Biological Station, Michigan, USA - KBS C7.1-3L metaG | ecosystem: Host-associated > Plants > Roots > Rhizosphere ...
GCTTTAATGCACAGCCTGATGGGAAAATGGCAGCCTGAAGACGCTTCATTCCGTGAACTCATCTCTGCTGAAAACATCAATCCTGACAATTCCAAACCTTACCCGTTCTGTCTTGCTTATCCGCTGGAAAAAGACCTGCACGACCTGGGGAGTCCCGATGAATGGCTGGTAGAATACAAATGGGACGGAATCCGGGGGCAGATCATCCGCAGGAATGACGAGGTATTTATCTGGTCGCGCGGAGAAGAACTTGTTACCCCTCAGTTTCCTGAAATCGAGGAGACCGTAAAAGCCATGAAAGGCAATTTTGTGATTGACGGCGAGATCCTTGCGGTGAGCCACGGAAAAGTTTTAAATTTCAATGAGCTCCAGAAACGGCTGAACCGTAAAACCCTGACTAAAAAAATGCAGTCGGAAATCCCAGTGGAAGTATTTGCGTATGATCTTCTTGAACTGGAAAATAATGATCTCCGGGAAAAGCCGATTTCAGCCAGAAGGGCGATGCTGGAAGAGCTGCTGCTCAATCAGGCTCCCGGGAATATAACGCTTTCCCAAACCGTGGATTTCGGTGAATGGAAAAATCTTAACCTGATCCGTGAGGGATCCCGGGACATCAACAGTGAGGGACTAATGCTGAAACATAAAGATTCCCCTTACCATTCAGGACGTAAAAAAGGCGACTGGTGGAAATGGAAGATCAATCCGTTGACGATCGATGCCGTACTGATCTATGCCCAAAAAGGAAGCGGCCGGAGAAGTGCCTATTACACCGACTACACATTTGCCGTCAAAAACGGAGAGTCTCTGGTTACGATTGCCAAAGCATATTCCGGCTTAACCGATAAGGAAATCATGGAAGTGAGCCGGTTTGTGAATAAAAATGCCATCGAAAAATTCGGTCCGGTCCGTACGGTTAAAGCAGAGCTTGTCTTTGAAATCGCTTTTGAGGGCATCGGTTTCAGTAATAGGCATAAAAGCGGTGTAGCCCTGCGTTTTCCAAGGATCTTAAGGTGGCGGAAAGATAAAACGGTGAATGAGATCGACGACCTGGAAGAAATTAAAAAACTGATACAATAATAACTTGGCTGCATTCGAAGATACCAATGGTTACAGGATCATCCGTCAATGGATGGATGATAAAGGGAATTACCCATTCAAATTCCAGGTGGATACCTGGAAAAAATTCGGCAATGGATACAGCGGAATGGTGATCGCCCCAACCGGTTTCGGAAAAACATTTTCTGTATTCTTAGCGCTCGTCAGTGATTTCTTAAGCCATCCCGAACAGTACGGCAAAGGCCTGAAGATGATCTGGGTCACTCCTCTGCGTTCACTGGCGAAAGATATTGCCAAAGCGATGCAGGAAGCAATGGATGAAATCGGCCTGGACTGGGTCGTCGGTGTACGAAACGGCGATACAGATCCTAAAGTACGTCAGCAGCAGGTGAAAAGCATGCCTGAAATCCTTGTGGTAACCCCGGAAAGCCTTCATTTACTGCTGGCACAGAAGAACCATGAACGGTTTTTCACCGATCTGAACTGTATCGCTGTCGATGAATGGCATGAACTCTTAGGATCCAAACGCGGAGTAATGATTGAACTGGGGATTGCCCAGCTGAAAAAATACGTCAGAAACCTTAAGATCTGGGGGATCACGGCTACCATAGGCAATCTGGATGAAGCGATGGAAGTCCTTATTCCTTATGACATAAAAAAAGTAAAAATTACAGCCAAGGAACATAAGAAGATCGATATCCTGCCGGTCTTCCCGGATGAAATAGAAATCCTTCCCTGGGCAGGGCACCTCGGTGCCAAGATGGCGGATAAAATCGTTCCGATCATCCTGAACTCACAATCTACCATTGTATTTACCAATACCCGGAGCCAGAGCGAAATGTGGTACCAGCTGCTGCTGGATGCTTACCCGGATTTTGCCGGGCAGCTCGCCATCCACCACAGTTCCATCGATGCGCACCTGCGGATCTGGATCGAGGAAAACCTCAGCAATGGAAAGCTGAAAGCGGTTGTTTCCACTTCATCCCTGGATCTTGGTATCGACTTTAAACCGGTAGACACGGTAATCCAGATCGGATCCTCCAAAGGTGTGGCTAGGTTCCTTCAGCGAGCCGGGCGGAGCGGTCACTCCCCTTTTGAAACGTCACGGATCTACTGTGTTCCTACCCATTCCCTAGAACTGATTGAAGTAGCCGCCCTGAAAGAAGCGGTAAAACAGAAAGTGATCGAACCGAGGGAACCTCAGGTACTGTGCTTTGATGTGCTCGTTCAGTTCCTCATGACACTAGCCGTAGGAGACGGCTTTAAGCCTGATGAAGTCTATCACAGGGTGAAAGAAACCTTTGCCTTCCGGGATATGAATGACGAGGAATGGAAGGGCATGCTCGACTTCCTGACGATTGGCGGGAGCGTCCTTAAAAGCTACGAGGAATTCCACAAAGTTGTGATTACGGATGAAGGATTGTATAAAGTAACATCCCGGAAAATCGCCATGCTCCACCGGATGAATATGGGAGTGATTGTCAGCGATGCCATGCTGAAAGTTAAATTTATTTCCGGCGGCTACATCGGGATGATTGAGGAATACTTTATTTCGAGGCTGAAAAAAGATGAAAAGTTCATCCTTGCCGGGCGCACACTCGAAGTAGCCATGATCAAGGACATGACGGTATTTGTGCGCGCCACCAGCGGAAAAGCCCTGGTTCCAAGTTACCTGGGCGGAAGGCTGCCTTTAAGTTCCAACCTGAGTGTATTCCTGAGGGAAAAACTGTCCGGAGCATTGAATCCCAAAGCTTCCGAAAAGGAGCTGAAATTCCTGCATCCTTTACTCGCAAAACAGGAAGAGCGCTCCCATATTCCTAAAGATGATGAATTTCTGGTGGAACTGATTAAAAACCGGGAAGGCTATCACCTGTTCATGTATCCTTTTGAAGGACGACTGGTACATGAAGTGATGGCTGCGCTTATTGCCTACCGCATTTCCAAACTTGCACCGATCTCATTTTCCATGGCGATGAATGATTACGGATTCGAGCTTTTCAGTGACAAGGAAATCCCGTTGAATGAAGATAACCTCCATAAGATATTGACCCGGGAAAATCTGATGACCGATGTGATCTCCAGCATCAATGCCGCTGAAATGGCCCGCCGGAAATTCCGGGATATTGCCGTAATTTCAGGAATGGTCATTCAGAATTATGCAGGGAAACAACGCTCGAATAAATCGCTGCAAAGTTCCGCCGGCCTGATTTTTAAAGTGCTTGAAGATCATGACCCGAACCATTTCCTGGTGCGGCAGGCCTACACGGAAGTGTTTAATATCCAGCTTCAGGAACCCAGGCTTGTAGAGGCTTTCAAGCGGATTGAACATTCGAGGGTCATCCTTAAACAGGCCAAAACATTTACACCGCTCAGCTTTCCGATCAAAATTGATAGCTTACGGCAGACTTTATCCAGTGAAGGCCTGGACGCAAGGATCCAGCGTTTGCTGAAACAGGCCAACAGAAGCGGATAATAAAAACCATCAACGAATTAAACCTGTCCTTCAAAAGATCCAGATACATGAAATCAATGGAGCACTTCTTTTGAATGTTCCGGTGAATGTTTAATTTTGCACATCCCTTAATGGCTGAAATGCGGACACGAAACAGATTGAAGCCGGCCGTTGAAGCTTACATTATGAATATCGCAACCAAACCTATATCCATCCAGCAACAGACTTTTATACTCACCAATCAGCGTGCAGCCTTCTGGCCGGGACAAAAGGCACTGATCCTTTCGGACCTGCATATCGGGAAAACCGCCCATTTCAGGAAAAACGGCATTGCCCTCTCCGACCAGGTAATGAAAAAGGATCTTGATCGTCTTTCGCAGCTGATCAGCCACTTCCGGCCGGAGAAATTCATTGTTGTAGGAGACCTGCTGCATGCAGGCGACAACTCAGATGTAGACCAGTTCTGTGCCTGGAAGGAACAGTATCCTGAGGTCTGCTTCTACCTGGTGGAAGGGAACCATGACAGGATCTCCAGATCGCTTGAGCAGAAGCTGTGTCTCGAATTTAAACAAAACAGTTTAGACCTCGATGACTTTACTTTTCTCCATGATTTCAAAAAAGGACATCCTAAATTTCAGATTACGGGGCATATCCATCCTGGTATTGTGCTCAATTCCAGAGTAAGAAGATTCAGGCTGCCGTGTTTTGCGCTGACGCCCCATCAGCTGCTGCTTCCTGCCTTCAGTGAATTTACAGGGCTGGACACATTGAATACGCCTAAGAAAGGTACCTTTTTTGTTTTTACGGATTCAGAAATCCATGAAGTTTAAAGGATGTAATTTAGTGCAGCCAGGTTTTATTGATGACCTGTAATTTCGTTAATGCATTCAGGCATCTTCTGATACAGGTCCTGTATTTGACTTTCATTAAAATTAATCGTTCCTTTGTCAACATCTTATCCAGCCATTATGAAAAAATCTGAAACAACCCGTCTGATGATTCTCCGCAAAGCTTTTGAGCTGATCTATATCCACGGCTATCAGACGACCAGTGTGGATGAAATTATTGCCACCACGCAGGTTACCAAAGGAGCCTTTTATTATCATTTCAAAACCAAGGATGAAATGGGACTGGCTATCATTAATGAGCTGATGAAACCTACCATGGCCTCCGCTTTTATTGAGCCATTAAGCGGTGGAGGCCATCCGCTGGATATCATTTATGACCTGATGCATGCCCTGCTGATGGATAATGAAAATTTAAAGGTGGAATACGGCTGCCCTGCCTCCAATATCACTCAGGAAATGGCTCCCTGGAATACTGAGTTTACAAAGTCGCTGAACAGCCTTTCCAGGCAGTGGGAAGAAGCCATGATAGAAGCCATTGAGAGCGGCAAACAAAAAGGACTGCTTAAAGCCGGAACAGATGCCAGGGAAGTGGCGGTTTTTGTGATATCAGGCTATTGGGGAGTCAGAAATCTGGGTAAACTGGAAAATTCCAAGAATGTGTATCTTATTTATTTAAAGGGACTTCAATCGTACCTCAGTTCATTAAGATAATTTTTTTCATTAAAAACATACTAATTAGTATGTTTTTAATTTACCTTTGCTGCATGATAAATTTTCAGATCATGTATCAGACGCTTACATTTTTACATTCCATCGTCCGATGGTTGGTTTTAGTCAGTCTGGTGTATGCTTTATTCAGGGCATACCGCGGTTATTTTTCCAACAGGCAATATTCAGCAGCGGATGATTCGGTACGCCACTGGACGGCAACCATTGCCCACATCCAGCTTATTCTGGGAATCCTTCTGTATTCCAGGAGCCCCATTATTTCTTATTTCTGGAAAAACTTCCATACGGCCAGGGCGGATTTCGAGCTTCTGTTCTTCGGGTTGATCCATATTTCACTGATGCTCATATCTATCATTATCGTAACCATTGGATCAGCACTTGCGAAACGTAAAGAAACGAGCCGGGAAAAGTTTAAAATCATGCTGATCTGGTATGGCATCGCATTACTGATTATTTTCATAGCCATCCCATGGCCATTCTCCCCTCTTGCAAACAGACCTTATTTAAGATAATTATGACTGATCTATTAAAAACCAAGACCGGAAGGCTGAGAATTCTCGCCCTGTTGGAAGGCATTTCCTTATTGATCCTGCTGTTCGTTGCCGTTCCTTTTAAGTATTTTTTGCACCGGCCTGACTTTGTCAGTATTATGGGGCCTATCCACGGTACCCTTTTTCTTCTTTTCCTTTTTAATACACTGAGTGTGGGTGTGGAGCAGCGATGGAAATTCAGAGAAACAACCTGGAAAGTTATTCTTGCCTGTTTTATTCCTTTCGGGACTTTTTATATTGACCATAAAATCCTGAGCAGGGTATGAAAGGAGTATTTATTTTTTGCGGAATACTCATCGCAGTGTATACAGCATACAAGATTTACCGGTACCAGACTCTTGATGACGGATTGGATAAAAAGCTGCGGAACGGAGCGGTAATCCTGGATGTACGGACAGAGAAAGAATATCACACCGGACATATCAGCGGCTCACTGAATATTTCTTTAGGCACGATACGGGAAAGGTATACGGAACTGGATCCCAATACCACGTATATTACCGTATGTTCCCACGGACTGCGCAGTGTGAAGGCAGAAAAAATACTGAAAGAAAAAGGATTTAAAAAGGTGTACAACGGCGGTGCCTGGACTGACCTCCGGCACAGCCTGAAACTGAATTAAATATCGGAAAGGTGATCAAGCCTTTCCGATCCTGATGGCTGCAAGATGAAAAATTATGATTTACTTTCCAGGATGGACCCAAAAGCAGCTATTCCTGAAATTATGAGAATTCAATTCTGATCTTCTTCCGGTTTCAGCCAAATTACTTTCTGTTCAGGCTTGTGTTCCATACCGATGATCTCCCGGTACAGATCCGGCCTTCTGGCTTTAAGATAGCGGTAGCCTCCTGCCTGAGTCAGTTTTTCAGGATTGAGTACTGCGGTAACAAAGCTGTCTTCAAAGGAACGGCACTCTGCGAGGATGTCCCCAAAAGGATCAATGATCATCGAACAGCCGTTTTTAAGCTGGTCATCATCCATGCCGACAGGATTTGAAAATACCACATAGATACCGTTGTCGTAAGCGCGGGCAGGCAGCCACTTTATCAGCCAGTCCCTGCCCTTCATCCCGTCAAATTCCAGGCGTAAAGATGTTGGATCTGTTTCACGGTTTTTCCAGAGCAAAGGATCAACAAAGCCGGCTCCGGGCCTGGAAGAAGGCGTACACATCGTTACATGCGGCATAAAAATTAGGTCTGCGCCCAGAAGTCTTGTGGCGCGGACATTTTCGATGATATTATTATCATAACATATTAAAATTCCGCACTTCCATCCGTGGATTTCAAAGATGCAGTATTCAGTCCCTGCAGTGAGGTAAGGATTGATGAAAGGATGCAGCTTCCTGTATCTGGCTACCAGCCCGTTCTGATCTACACAGACGTAAGCTTTGAACAGGTTATACTGTTCATCTTTTTCAAAAAGGCCCGCGAGTATGGTAATATTGAATCTGGCAGCAATTTCCTGTAGCCTCCGCAGGCTTTTTCCTTCCGGAATGGTTTCAGCTAGATCCAGCATCTGTTTCCTGCTGAGCTTTCTGGCAAATGTATAACCGGTTACAGAACATTCATGAAAGGCAATCACTTGTGCGCCTTTTGCAGCAGCCTCACCGCTCAGTTTCTCAATAACTGAGAGGTTATAGGCTTTATCGCCGCTCCTGTTTTCAAACTGTGCCGTAGCAATTTTAAGATTGACCATTTTTTTAGGTAAAACTAAATGATCCCGAACTTAAAAAATTGTAAAAAACCGACATGCCGTTTTAATCTTTTTACCAGAATTTTAAAATAATCAGATGCTACCTTATGGTACTTTCCGCATCACCTGGAATCTTCACCAGTCTACAATCTCAATGCAGCTCGATAAAGTTGACGGCCAGTTTGTTTTTTGTTTTTATATACTGTGTAGGCGTTAATCCGGTGATGCTTTTACAATCCCTGATCAGATGGGACTGATCAAAATATCCTGCTGAATAGCAAAGTTCTGCCATGTTTTGTTCAGGCGCTTTATTTTTGGCCAGGCTTAAAAAATGATGAAGCCTTATGATTGAATTGTACTTTCGGGGAGCTATTCCGATATGGTTTTGAAAGGTTCTTTCAATATGGCGTTCGGAATACCCTGAAAAATGTTCCAGCATTCTCAGCGATGCCATTCCTTTATTCAGGAGCATATATTGCTGGAGTTGTATTACCCACAGATCAGCATTGTTTTTTGAAGCAATTAAATGGGTAAAAAAACTGTTGAGTCCGGAAATTAACATCCGGGGAGCCGATTTTCTGTCCATAGCTTCCTGGAACGGAGCCAGCCGGTCTTGTATAATGTCTTCTGCGGGAATGATCTCATTTCTGATTTCTTTCGCGGCAATACCGAAAAGGAGATTGAAAAAGTAAGGCTGGAAAACCACGGCCAGCAGGGAAAAGGGACCCTCTGTACCAAGATTTTTATAGGACGTGGGCTGTCCGTAAAAAAATGATAACGGCAGGAAATTCCCTTCAGCATCATGCATGTGCATATCGGCAGAGATGATCATCCCCGTGTTTCCGTCAGCAAATAACCGCAGGTTTCTATTGTTCTTCTGGGAGTTTTCCAGAAAAATATAGTGTTTGATGAACCCGGCTAAATGCTTTGGCGGAGAAATCTGCATAGCCAAAATTAAGTAAAATACACAATAAGCCGGCTTATTCTTTTTTGAACTAACTGTAATTTTTTAGCGGGTATATTTTTCTTTAAGAATTACAACTTTTATGGGACCGATTACCCTTTTCTACCTGAAAGAAATTTTTTACTTCGTATTTAGCGGTAACAACGTACAAGCTTAAGATTTCGCATACATAAGAATGTCCCGGTTTTGCCGGGGTATTTTTTGTTGATACTACTGGATTTAATTTATCTAATGAAAAATACATCCGTAAAATCCCGGATGCATTTACCGTGAAAATCCGGATACCTTACTAGGAAATTAATTGTTATATTTGTGCCGAAAATTTTAACAATACATAGCGTAAGCTATCGTGTAGGATAAGGAAAACTGCGAATCTTCTAACGCCCGAACTCGATAGACTTACGCCCGTGCTTACGATATGGGTGCGGGCTAAGTCATTCTGGGCGTAAGGTTCTTCGCAGTACCTCCTTGTCGGTTTGTATTTAGTCCCGCACCTTCTGCTATTTCGGAACCAGGAAAACAGTGAACTTAAAAGTATTGTAATATTCTATTTTTAAGAGTATGACTGTTTTATGATAGAATAAAAGTAAACTGGAACAGTGCTTATTGTGTATATAGATCTGAATTAATACGAAATAAATTTTAATACGACATAGTTTCTCGCTTTATGATAGTAGCTTTGCGTCAGACCGATAAGTCAAAGAAAACGAAATGATTCTAAAGGTTCCATTAGAAATAAAACTAGAAAATAGGTTTAAAGATAGAAATTTAATAACGATGAAAACTGTTTGAAATTTATATGGCTTAAGGGTTCCCGTATTTTAATTAATAGAACTCTTTTTAATTTGCAAATGAAATGAAAAATAAAATGTAAATATAACATGAGAAAACTTTACACAAGTGCAATTTACTTATCTGCATTCCTGGGAGTACCTGCTCAGACTGTACTTTGGCAGAAAGACATTAAATCTTCCTCACAGGATTTCCTGTCCCAGGTAACCACCACCATTGACCAGCAGTACTTAATTACCGGAAGTTCCATTCAGTCCAGAAAGCTTTCTGGGGAAAGCAATCAAAACCTGGGCTACGACTATCACCTGATAAAACTTAACCAGTCAGGAGAACAGGTTTGGGAAAAATATTTCTCAGGACAAAACCATGATTTTCTTTCGGCTACGGTGAATACCCAGGAAGGAGGATTCCTTCTGGCAGGGACGAGTTTTTCAGGCAAAGGCTTAGATAAGAAGGATGATTCTAAAGGTGGATCAGACATTTGGTTGGTTCGGATCAATGAGTTTGGAGACGAAGTCTGGCAAAGGACTTTAGGCACTTCTTCGGATGAAGAAGCCAGGTCGGTGATCCAGACCACGGACTTAGGCTTTTTTGTGGCCGGGAATATCCATAACTCAGAAAAAGGCTATGGTTCCAAAGATGCCTGGATCATCAGGCTGGATAAAAACGGTAAGGAAATCTCCCAGTTGATCTTAGGCGGCAGAGGCCTGGATGAGGTGGAAAAGATGATCCCGACAAAAGACGGCGGTGCCTTATTAGGGATATACTCCAGAAGTGGAAAGGCTAATATAAATGATGATCGATCATTGATAAATGATAAAATCACTCATCAATCATCACTCATCAATTATGCTAAGTCGGTTGAAAACTACGGTGAAGGTGACTATTGGATTGTCAAGCTGTCTAAAGAAGGCAAGGTCGAGTGGGAAAAGAATTTTGGTGGCAAAGGTGACGATCATTTAAGAACCCTTGCACTAACTTCCACCGGCTATCTGATTGGCGGGGAATCCAGATCGGAAAGATCAGGGAATAAGATGGTAGGCATAGAAGAAGGGACTGATATATGGCTTATCGCGTTAAATGAGAAAGGAGAAGAAAGCTGGCAGAAGTCCTACAGCTTTAAGAACCGGGATGTGCTGATGGGGATGAGTGTGGTGAGTAAGGTTAAGAGCCAAGAGTCAGGAGCCAAGAACCAGGATGGGCAGGATACTACTAAAGGGATTTTATTAGGTGGTTATACGCAGGCAGAAGGAAGGATAGAATCTGATGATGAAAAATTCTGGATGCTGTACTTAGATCAGAATGGTAATGAGCAGTGGCGCAAGCATGTGAAGGGAGAATCTAACAAGAAAGAAGAACGGCTATCAGATATTAAGCTGAACCGTGACGGCTCCATTATCCTGGCCGGAACCAGCGCAGAGGAATTGGGTAAGGAAAACTGGAAGATCGTGAAGCTTGGCGACAGCCATATCGACCAGCTGATCGAGAAGCAGGACATTAAGATCTACCCGAACCCGGTGAGTGATTATGCGTACGTTGAGTTAGGGTTTGAGGGTCACAGAGCGGGAGTGTTTGAAGCTGAGATCAGCGTGTATGATATGGGGGGAAGGCAGCTGCAGAGCATCAGGACGAAGACTCCGGTGACTAAAATTAATACCCAGGCCTTGGTGCAGGGCGCTTACCTGGTGAGCGTAAAGACCAGCGATAACAAAACAGCAAGTGCTAAACTGATTAAAAAATAAACTGAGATGAAGAAAATAACAATACTGTTTTTAACTTTGTTATTAACTATAACAAACGCTCAAAATCAACCAGCTTCGAAATCAATTATACAAAATGCAGTAAATAATACCGCTGTAATATCTCCTAATGCTGCGGCATTATTCAGATATAGTGAAACTCCTGTTTCATTATACACAGGGGTTCCTAATATTACAATTCCCATCTATACAATTAAAGAAGGTGATATTGAAGTTCCAATTTCAATTTCTTACCATGCAGGAGGTATAAAGGTAAATGATGAAGCTTCTTCAGTAGGTTTAGGTTGGTCCTTAAATGCTGGTGGTAGAGTTTCTCATATCGTAGCTGGAGCAAATGATTTTAATATGTATGGCTATTATAACATTTTTCCTAAAAGTGCTTCAGGATATGTAGGATCGATACTAGGTTGTCCAATAACAACTTGGAATAATAGTTCTCAAACAAATTCTTTTTATACCAATGACTTTAACTCAAATAATGCTAATTCAGGGATTTATACTGGAATGGATTTCCAACCAGATTTGTTTCTGATAAACCTTCCTAATAAAACGCATAAAGCATATTTAGATATGTCAAAAACAGTTAAAACCGACTATCCTAAATTTGCTATAGCTGAACAAGATAATATTGATTTTAAATTACTTCCTACTGGAGGAAATTCCTTATACAGACCGGGTAATAGTGGCAATTATAATTTTAAAGTAACTGATGAAAAAGGAATACTTTATTCTTTTGATGGTATAAGAGAAGTCAGTTCTTCAGCAACGGGAAATTATGGAGGTGTCACAGGAGTGTCTAAATATCTAACAAAAATTATAGATCCTGCAGGTAAACAAGTTAGTTTTTATTATACACCAGTTTTACGAAGTGACCGATTAGCAGGGTGTAAAAATACTAGAGCAGCTGTAAGTTATTCAACTGACTTTCCTGGAAGTGTAACTGGAATAAAGGAAAATGGTTTGACTCGTTGTAATAAAGAATCAATAGATGAAAGTTTTATTGAAAGAATTGAATTTTCTAATGGAAAGATAGAATTTTATTGGTCTAATAGGGATGATGTCAATAATTCAAAAAAGTTATCAGCAATCAAAATTTATAATAATTATAGATTAATTAAACAATATGATTTTAATTATTCTTATTTTGTTGCAACAGATAATCTTGATACTAGTTCATTAGTAAATTGGTTAAATTCGAATCCCCTGATTGGGTGGTCTGGTGCAACAAGTAAGATCTTCACCCATAGGCTTAAACTATTAGGTGTGACTGAATCCTTATCAAATGAAAAATATACATTTGATTATAATACCACATATAACCTACCAAATAAATTAAGTTATTCAAGTGACTTTTGGGGTTATTATAATGGACAAAATAACAGCGATACCTTTATACCTGACCCAAACAAATATTTAAAAGGACAAAATATTTTTAATGTAAATTCATTTAATAATGATCAATCTGGTTACTGGTATAGTGAAACAGGACCAGCACCAGGGTCAAACGTATATGATAGTGATCAAACATATGTAAATTTTTCATCTGATGGTAAACATTATCTATCAGATAGAAGAGCATCATTGGCTTCCTTAGCAAATATTTTAACTAGTATTTCATATCCAACCGGAGGCAGAACAGAGTTTGAATATGAGCTTAATACATTTTCTAATTTTCCACTACAATCTTTATTAGATTCTAATTTACCAGGTATATTAAAGGAATACAGTTATGGTGGTGGAGTGAGAATAAAGAAAATAAAGTCAACGGAGAAAGTCGGATCAACGCCTATAATTAAAAATTATGTATACGATGAAATCTCTGAAAATGGCACAAAAATAATTTCAAATGGAAATTTGGCTGAACTTCCCAGATTTTATGAAATAGAAAATAGGTGCTATAAAAAAAGTGACTATTTGATAGCGAGTATGGGACAAGTTCACGATGGTTATACTCAGTTTACTTCTCAGCCAAACTGTATATTTTTTAAAGAGATGTTTAAACTATCAATTTATGAAGGATCACCATCTTCTGGTGTGTCCACCCTACCTCAAGGAAGTCATGTAGGTTATTCTAAAGTTATAGAAGAAGTTTCAGGGAAAGGAAAAACTGAAACA